>JAABUZ0100001802.1_pt1 | contig 38479 bp, 32 predicted proteins | sample 5562091 | NCBI WGS metagenome assembly JAABUZ01 (sample SAMN12813069, study PRJNA571459) | rock metagenome | isolation source: Antarctica rocks | place: Antarctica: Victoria Land, Linnaeus Terrace sud | collected 2015-12-21 | reverse complement strand
CGGCAACCCAGTCGCCCACGAACCCGTGATTCCGGACATACTGTAAACGACCAAGTTCACCGGTCTCCCGGAACTGTCGCACATGGTCCTTCACCAGTTCATTTCCCGCGTCATACCGCTTCATGTACCCGACCATCAGCCGTCCGCCACCATGCTGTTCGGCGTCGAGGAGCCGTTGTGCCTGATCCAGCGAGACTGCCATTGGCTTATCCATGAACACACACTTGCCCGCCATGAGTGCGTCGACAGCAATGTCACCCTGGGCGGAAAATGCGGCGGAGACGGCCACCGCGTCTACCTCGGGGTCCGCGATCAACTCCTGGTGTGAACGAAAGAGCCGGGGAATGCCATACCGCTGCTGCACACGTAGGCCAAGTTCGGGGCGAAGCTCGGCCAGCGCAACGATCTTACAGTCAGGGAGCGTGGAGAAGTTGGGCAGATGGACGCGCTGGGCCATAAATCCGCAACCAACATAGCCAAGACGCAACGGCGCCACGCTCGTTCCTTTCCCGACCCATGGCGGTGACCTCGCCTCGTCCCCGGACACGCTGAAGGATGCCGCCTTCCGACACCACGTGCCCACCGAAGCGCGTCACGGATCACGCACAGGGCAGTGATCGCATGTGCTGACACCTCCGTCGCCACACTTGCGTGTGGTTACGCTGAACCACGTTCCAGCACTGTCCGCCCGGCGTCTGGAATGTTCCCGGCACCAAGCAGCAGGATGGTGTCACGAGGTTGGATGTGCGTCGTTAGATAGTCGGCAAGAAGTGGGATCGTTGCAAGGTACGTACACGCTCCTGTGCGGCTGCGTATCCTATCGGCAAGTTCGCGTGCGGCTGCATCTCCATGGGGAACTTCACGCCCCGGTGGCACATACGTGCCAGTAATGACGACCAGATCTGACCCGTCAAAGGCTTCGACGAACTCATCCATCAGCAGTTCGGTACGAGCGTACGTGTGTGGCTGAAAGCAGGCCCACAGGCGCTTCGGGTGTCGCTGGCGTGCTGCGGCAATGGTCACCTGGAGTTCTGCCGGAAGATGTGCGTAGTCGATGATCACTTCGGTTTCGTTCGTGCATCCGAGCACCTCCATCCGCCTGCGTACCCCCTGGAAGGTGCCGAGGCTGCTCTGTAGGTTAGGAAGGGAAACGCCAATATGGGTGGCGACGGCGATGACTGCCAGCGCATTGCTGACGTTATGTCGCCCTGGTATCTGGAGGCTGAACCGTCCCACAGCGGTGCCGTGGTGATACGCGTCGAACGTGGTGCGATCTGGCTGAAAATCGAGGTTCCTTGCTGTCCAGTCAGGTTCAAGGGACGCGTCAAGGCCGTACAACGCCGTCTGCGCTTGAACGTCCCCAGCAAGTGACCGACTGCCCATGTTGTCGGCGCAGGCGACAAGTACCCCGTGCACGGGAAGGTCGCGCACAAACTGGCGGTACGAAGCGCGCATGGCATCTTCGCTTCCGTAGTAGTCGAGATGATCGACATCCACGTTGGTGAGGATCGCCATTTCAGGATGAAACGCATGAAAGCGCCGGTCATACTCGTCAGCCTCAATGACAAAAAACTCGCCGCTACCACCGCGACCACTGCACCCCAGGTTACGAACCTCCCCACCGACAACGACGTCGGGATCGAGGCCCGCGTCCGTGACCACCCACGCGAGCATGCTTGCTGTCGTTGTCTTCCCGTGCGTGCCTGCGACCGCAATACCACGTTTGCCAACCATCAATCGCCCCAGCATCTCGGCATTTTTTAGTACCGGGATGCCACGTAGACGGGCCGCCTGTATTTCTGGATTGACCTCGGGGACAGCCGACGACGTGACCACCATATCTGCATCACCAAGATGTCGCGCGTCGTGGCCAACCATGACGTTGGCCCCGCGTTGACGCAGGTCATCGAGTATTGCGGAGGCTTGCACATCGCTGCCGCTGACCCGGCTCCCTCGACCAAGGAGCAGTTCAGCAACCGCACGCTGTCCGGCACCTCCGATTCCCACAAAGTGGACGTGCATCAAGCCGCAAGCTGGAGTAAGCGAGCAGCTATTCGCCCGGCTGCATCACGTTTGCCCAGAGCGCGCATATGCGTCTGCATCTCCGCTATCATCCTCTGATCTCCCATCACCTTCAGCAATAGGTCAGCCAGGCGCTCACCCGTCATGCTGCTTTGTTCGGCCATCACCGCGGCCCCCATGCGCTCCGCGTAGCGCGCGTTTTCACGCTGTGGTGATCCGCCCCACCCCGCCGGAAGGGGCACCAGCACACCCGGCTTCCCGAGCGCAGCAAGTTCGGAAAGGGTGGAAGCGCCCGCCCGACCGAGTACGAGCGTGGCGGCAGCCAGCGCATCGGCCATTTCAGCACCGAGAAAACCACGTGGGACGTAGCGCACCTGGCATGAAGCGGGCAGGGTATCGCGTATCCGCCGTGCGTCGGTCAAGAACTTCTCTCCGCAGGCATGGATGACGACCATTCGGGAGACCAGACGGGGCAGGGCCTGGAACAGGAGCGTATTGAGCCCCCGCGCGCCCTGGCTGCCGCCGGTCACGAGCACAATTGGCACACCCGGCGGGAAGCCGAAAAGCGCCCGAGCGCGCTCGGCGTCGCCGTGAAACAGGGTTTCTCGTACCGGATTCCCCTCCTGCACAATATGCAGCGCATTGAACAGCGTGCGCGACGGCGCGAAGGTCACATTGATCGTGGTCGCGAACGGCGCGAGCAGACGATTGGCCAGGTTTGGCACCACGTCCTGTTGATGCACCAGCAAGGGAAGTCCCTGAAGACGGGTGGCAACACCGGCGGGCACAGCAACATACCCGCCTGTCGTCAGGACGGCATCCGGTCGGAACGTTCGCAGACGGGCGAAAGCTTCGACGCACCCGAGTGGTACTTTCGCCACGTCGCGTACCGTTTGAGCGGAGACAAATCGGTTCAATTTGCCCGCATGGACGAGCAGCAAGCGAACATCGGCATCGCGGACGAGTCGCTCTTCCATCGAGCCGTACGATCCAAGCCATGCGATCTCCGTATCCGGGGCAAGCACGCGTAGTGCCTCGATCACCGCCAGACCAGGCAGCACGTGTCCGCCCGACCCACCGCCGGCTACAACGACGCGCATTAGTGCTCGCGTTGTAGCGGGGCGAAAGCGTACCCCTGCACCGGTATGGTCCGCCGTTGGGTGCCCGATGCTACCGGACGGGATGGCCGTGTCGACAACGTGGCGGCCCGCCGCTGTGGGGTCGGCTGCGGTGTCCACCGCGACGGGCGCTTGTTCGATCGGCGCGGACGTGACAGTACGGCGGGGGTCCGAGCAGGCTGTTCATAGGGTGCCGCATTCCGGGATATGGAAAGGAGCAGTCCCACGGCCATCAATGAGACGACGAGGGAAGACCCGCCAAAGCTAATGAACGGGAGTGGCACTCCCGTAAAGGGAATACTGTCGGTCACGACGCCCATGTTGAGGAAGGCCTGGCTGACAATTCCCACCGTCAGACCGGTGGCCAACAACGCGCCAAACCGATCCGGGCATTGCTGTGCAATCCGTAGTCCGCGCCAGGCAAAGAGTACAAAGAGCAGCACGACGATAGAGGCCCCGACAAGCCCCAACTCTTCGCCGATAATCGCAAAGATGCTATCGGTATGGGGCGCGGGCAAGTAGCTGAACTTTTGTCGACTCGACCCGAGTCCGAGACCAAATGTTCCACCCGAACCCAGTGCAAGTATGGCTTGCTGAACATGGTAACCGTCTGCCGTGTGCTTGTTCCATGGGCTCTCGAACATTTGTTGAAAGACCTGGACACGGTCCATGCGGTACTGCGCCGATTTAACAAACCCAACCACGGCCGCACCCAGACCGGCCACAACAAGAGGCAAATACCATAGACATGCACCAGCGACGAGATACACGGATAGGCCTATCATGCCGACGATGAGCGTGGTCCCGAGGTCGGGTTCTTTCATAATTAATAGGGCAGGTATGGCCGTTGGAATGACAAAACGCAGCAGCGCGCCACGGATACTCGCCACCGAATCGGGACGACGCGACATGATGCTCGCAAGGAAGATCGCTAGCAGAATCTTCATCAGTTCACTCGGCTGGAAAGTTCCTAGTGGACCCAGCCGGAGCCATCGCTGTGCGCCGAAGACCCGGAACCCAATGTGGGGAATGAGGACAAGTACCAACAGTACAGATCCAAGCAACCAGCCCTGTTTGGACACGCCGCTGAGTTGTCGATAGTCGAACCGGGTCGCGCCCAGTAACGCAAGCAGGCCGACCAGGGCGAAGATCAGTTCGCGAACAAAATAATAGTTCTCGGGCTTGTCATCGGTGACAGCATAGACGACGCTCGCACTGTACACCATGATGAGCCCTGTCAAGGTCAGCGCGACCGTGATGAGCAGCAGCCAGTAGTCCGGGTACTGTGCGGTGTGTTCCTTGTAGCTTTTGGCCAACCGGTTCATGCCGACGCTCCCATATGTGCCAGACGGTTCACTGCTTCCTTGAAGTCGTGCCCGCGCGCTTCGAAGTTCTGATACCTATCAAAACTGGTACAACCGGGAGAGAGCAACACAACATCACCCGGATGGGCTAGCTGTGTAGCCAGGGACACGGCATGCTCCATGCTCGTCGCTCTCTGAATGACCGGTCGACCGCGAGAGGGCCCCGTTGCCTGTGAGATTGCCTCTTCTATCAACGGCGCTGCCTCACCGAGCGTGACAACCGCGCGTGTGCGGTCCGCAATTAGATGTGCCGCAGCCTGCCAGGGCAGGTGTTTGTCACGTCCGCCTGCGATGAGGACAATAGGTGCTTCAATGGCTCGGATGCCAGCAACAAGACGTTCGGGAGCCGTGGCAATCGAGTCGTTGATGTACCGGACCCCCGCAACGGTGGAAACCAGTTCTAGCCGGTGTTCCACGCCGTGGAACGAGCGCAGTGTGTTGCCAATGGACGACATGGGAACACCGTGGATGAGTCCCAGCAGCACGGCGGCACCAACGTTGGCAACGTTGTGGCGACCTGGAATGTGAAGTTGCCGAAGGTCCAGGACCGTGTCACGCGATCCCTGCCAGCACACCATCAGGTTGTCGTCTTCGACCCACACGCCATCACGAGTGGGAGGCACGCTGCCCAACGAGAACGTGACGACGCGTCCCGGTGTAGCGGTGGCAAACAGAGGATACGTTGGATCGTCGGCGTTCAGCACGGCCACATCACGGGATATCTGGTGTGCAACAATCTGCCGCTTGGCTTCGGTATATTCAGCCATGTCCTTGTGGCGGTCAAGATGGTTCGGCGTCACATTGAGCACTGCCGCAACGTGTGGACTCACGGGCAGGTGCTGCAGCTGAAAGCTCGATAGTTCCAACACGATCTTCGTGTCCGACCTGATGTCCCCCAGTTGGCCGATGAGCGGCCTCCCGATGTTTCCCCCAACAAGCACATGCCTTCCTGCGTCCGCCAGCAACTTGCCCGTCAAGGTCGTGGTTGTCGTCTTGCCTGCGCTGCCGGTAATAGCGGTTATGGGCACCGGGCATCGATCGAAAAACAGTTCCGTTTCGCTGGATAGAGGAACGCCACGCGCGACAGCCTCAACAAGCACAGGAACACTCCGAGGCACGCCGGCGCTCACGAATAACAGAGCGCACTCCAGCAATAATGCAGGGTCGTGGCCGCCGAGATTCAACGTAACATTGCAGTCACGCACGGCCGCCACCTGATCCGCGAGAGCCGCCTCCGGTGCCCTGTCACTCACGACGACATGCGCGCCGTGCGTGGAGAGGTAGCGGGTGAGAGCGATGCCTTCACGCGCCAGACCAATGACGCCGACGCGTAGTCCAGTAAAATCCGTAGGAAGGTGTGTCACCGGGTCTGTGTCTCCTACCGTGGCGTTGGCGTGCCAACCGGACGCTGCACTGTGCTTGCTTCGACCTGTACATCTAGATACATCACCTGCTTGGGATCGGCGGGTACCATACCCAGTTTGGTTGCCTCGGCCTGTATTCGATCCAGCGATTGCGCCTGGCTCACCTGGAGCCGCAGTGCAGCGTTGTCGCGTTCGAGCCGCGTCTGTTCGGCTTCGAGCGCACTAATGCGATAGGTAGTGGCGGTGCCCCGGCTGTTAGCGGTGAGGTAGAGGGTCGCGAGGAAGCCGACCAGCAGGATCAACTCGATAATTTGAAAGACGGGATCCGTCTTCCCGCGCAAACGAAATTTGCGCTGTGATTCGGCGATGATCGGAGCACGCAACAGTGTACTAGCCATATGCCTTCTCCTCTGTTGTAGCCCGAACAACAAGCTGGCGCATACGCGTCCTGATGGCCATCATGCCGCGATTTTCTCCACCGCTCTGAGTTTGGCACTCCGTGCTCTTGGGTTTCGCATGGTTTCGGCTTCTGTCGCGACCACGGGTGTGCGCGTGAGCAGCCGTACACGTGCGATGTGCCCGCATTGACAAACGGGTAGGGCCGGTGGACAGATACAGTGGTGCGACTCACGCGCAAAATACTGCTTTACGATGCGATCCTCCAACGAATGAAACGAGATGACGGCCAGCCTGCCACCGTTCACGAGGAGGTCAAGCGCCTGGGGGAGTACGGCTTCGAGCGCGTCGAGTTCGCGGTTCACCGAGATCCGCAATGCCTGAAAGCTTCTCGTCGCGGGATCAATACGCTGTCCGTATCGCCCACCCACTACCCGGTGGATCAGAGCACGCAGTTCGCTGGTTCTTACGATAGGCTTCTCACCTCGCTCGCGCACGATCGCTCGTGCGATGCGGCGTGAGGCAGGCTCGTCTCCATATCGATATAACAGCTCTGCAATGTCCTCTTCTGGAAGATCGTGCAAAAGGTCCGCCGCAGTAGGCACGACTTCGTTGGGATCTAGGCGCATGTCCAGCGGTTCGTCTCGTTGAAATGACAGTCCCCGTCCCTCACTCTCGAGCTGGATCGACGAAAAGCCGAGATCGAGGAGAATGCCATCCGCCTGGCGCCAACCGGCCGATGTCGCAATGCCAAGAAGATTACGAAAGTTTCCCTGAACGACCGTGACCCGCTCTCCACTGGCGTGAAGCGCCGCACGAACGCGATTGACGGCGCCTGCGTCGGTATCGATTGCCAGGAGGCGGCCATCCGGTTCAGACGCCGCAAGAAGCGCGCGGCTGTGGCCGCCTGCGCCCGCAGTGCAGTCAATGTAGGACCTCGCCGGTGCAGGGGAGAGGAACTGGAGCACTTCCTGAAGGAGGACAGGCACGTGTTGCGCTTCAGTCATCACCATCACCCGGTTATCCATCTGTCGCGACCCGAAAAACATGCTCCGTGGGCTCGTTCAGCATGCTACCCCCTGGATGATCATCCCACCCACGAGCAGTGCCTGTAAGTACTACAGGTATCGTCAGGAACCAAAGACGTGACACGGGCATTGTCGTGTTCCGGCGGTTTTCTCGGCGCCTTTTGCTGTCGCGGCCCCAGGTCGCCCGAACTACCGCCCGCGGGGGTCTGGCGTTCCAAGTTGAATGAGGCCCCGTTGCAATGCGAGGGTGACCGCTTCGGTACGGTCGTTCGCGCCGAGCTTCTGAAAGATATTGGTGACGTGCGTTTTGACCGTGCTTTCGCTGATAAAGAGCCTGACAGCGATCTCCTTATTTGGGGACCCTCGTGACATTAATTGCAACACTTCAATCTCGCGGGCCGAAAGGGTGTCCTCGGCGGGTCCGCGTCGGCTCAATTCAGCAAACCGGTTCAATAGCTTGGTGGCAACCGCTGGCTGAATCAGTGATTCACCGCGATGAACCGCGCGCACGGCACGGAACAGATCGTCCCTTGGAGCGTCCTTGAGCAAGTATCCTCGGGCCCCGGCCTCAATACCTTTGAAAATGAAGTCATCACTGTCGAACGTGGTGAGGACAATGAACTTCATATCAGGCTCTGTGGCACGTATGCGACGGATTGCTTCCGCGCCGTCTAGACGTGGCATTTGAAGGTCCATCAGGATCACATCCGGCTTCAAGGACCGCGCTTTATCTATGGCATCGAGACCGTCGTGCGCTTCGCCTACAACTTCGAGGTCGGGTTCACGTGCCAGCATCGCGGCGATACCCTCTCGTACCACGGGGTGATCATCCACTATGAGGATGCGAATGGTGTCGGCCATAGTCTCCTACGTCGTGTATAGCAACGAGGCATCTGTCTGCGAAAGCGTACTGGCAAAGCCTCGTCGCGTCAATACTCCGCGGCCAATCGCGATGCCACAAGGCGTAGGTCAGCGAAGGGCCGTACCTGGGCCGGGAACCCTTCTGGCATACCGCCCCAGAGACTTTGCCAGCGTCTCCGCACGCCGCGCTTCTTCCGGAGTTTCAGACTGCTGGTCGTAGAGTACCCGATTCGCAAGGGCTGTCAATTCCTGGAGATCCTCCGAAACCTGGTCAGGCACCGCTGCAGCATCAAGGTATTCCAGGGGAGTCTGTGATCCGAGTTTTACGGGAAAACCCGCCTTACCGAGTGCCGTTACGCCTTTGTCGTATGCATGCGCCACCGAACTCGCTGGCTGCGCGCGCCATCGCACGCGACGCTTCTGTACCAGTCGATACACTCCAGAAATGCCTCCAAGGAGCGCGAGTGCGACGAGCAGGACACCCACCATGACGGGATGTTCGAACAGGATGCTCAGTGACGCGCCGATAACGGACTGAAGGAGCACGATGCCGCCGTGTGCCAGACGCGTGATACCGAGGTGTACGCTCGACGGCGACATCATGCGCATATGAGGGAGGAGCCAGCGCGCGGGTACACGGGTGCTCGGGTTGGCGGGCGCCCCCGCCGACGCGTCGAACAGAACCCATCCCACGCCCGGAAAGTACGCCTCTGCCCAGCCATGGGCATCGGAGGCTCGTACGGTATACAGCCCCGTCACGGCATTAAATTCACCTGCCGCGTAGCCGACAGCCAGCCTCGCGGGAATACCAACAAGCCGGGCAAGGACGACCTCTGCCGTAGCAAACTGTTCGCAGTAACCGCGCTTGTCGACAAAAAGAAATTGATCGGTCGCATCCTTTCCGGGTGGAAGCACCGGTATCGATAGGTCGTAGACACATGCGGTTCGTAGCATCCGGTCAATCGCCAGCATCCTGTCATAGTTTGTCAGTTCATGTGCGGTGATGTCTTTTGCCAGCTGTAGCACGCGTGGCGTCATGGCCGGTAGCTGCAGGTAGACGGATAGGATCTGTGAAGGGTAGGCATCACCTGCCGACCGCAAGGTCGCCGCATCCAATGCAGGCACCCTCGATAGAATGCTATAGGTGGTGCCAGCCTTGAGCTCTCTCGACGCGCGAAGACCCGCGGAATGATCGATGAACAGGCCATCCGATGGAAAATAGACATCGTACGGCCAGTAGGCCGCGTAGACGATGTTGGGCATATCTCGCACGTAATAAAACGTCTGCACGGCTTCTCGGCCCCCTGCACCGACGACCTCCGTCTCCGAGCCAGCGTCGGGCGGCACCCGAAAGAACCCACCGCGTGTTACAGGAAGTCGCTGCGTCCACAGATCGGTGATTTGCCAGTCGGTCCCGGTATAGTGATCGAACGTTATGCCACGCCAGTAGCTCCAGACGGGAGATCGAACGTACATTACGACGTCAGTGGAAGGTCGCTGTCGGTACCTGAGATCGAGATTTGAGTTAAACCCAAAGTAGCCCGTGTTTCCCGTTGAACGGCCAGTGAGCTGCGCCATTTGAAAGGCCGGGCTTAATATCTGGCCGTGGTAGCCTCCATCCACAGGTATAGATATGGACACGGGAGAGAAGAGCTGCCGACCAGGGAAGCGTGGTTGCACGAGAAAAAAGCACCCCGCCACAGCGGCAAGTCCTACCAGCCATGCGAGTGCTCCCGCCGCGAGTGCCGCACCCTCCCTCGTTCGAAACGGTTCAGAGGTGGGAACAACCAGTACGGACGTTCCCGAAGCTCGCTCATCGACGACATACGTATACATCAGGATTGCGGCACAGATGAGGAGGAAGACCAGTAAAAACAGCCCATAGGTCACGTCAAAACTGAGCAGCGCCGCGGGGTACATAATGACGAAACTGTGTAAGGTCGTGCTATACAGATTCCGTCGAGTCCGCAACTCGAAGCTCGTAATCACCTGTGCCCATATCCCGAACTTCGCCTGGGGCACAGCGCCACCAAACGCTCCAACGGTAATATCCGCGTACATCGCACCCAGCGCAACGAGGAGACACACGCAAAGCAGCAAACGAAGGCGGGTATCGGGCGCGCCCGTATGGCGGGCACTATACCAGTGCCCAAGGGCCACCACGATGCCCATCACGAACACGGTTGGCCAGATGCCGCTGACGCTGGCCAGCGTCAGCATGGCCCACCAGGTGGCACACAAAACGAGCCAGCGAAGGCGCCGCGACTGTTCCACCTGCGCTGATCGCTTACGACGCCGCATCGTACTCCTGCTCGTCTACACCGAATATGCTGGCGAGCGATTGGCCCTTTGCAATGGTACGAATATCGGTCGGAGTGCGACGCATGCTGGTGGATGCATGCGTCGCGCCGTTATCCCGCGATACGCGTGGACTCCCGTCAAATGTTGACGTTATGAGCAGTCCAATTGATAGATGTATGCCGTCGCGAATCCATGTGTCCAGGATTGCGCGTGAGGTCTCGTCAGTATCCCGCAGGACCACCAGCATCTGTCCTAGCGGACGGATGCGGGCAAGGACGTCGTACAGTGGGACAGTGGCAGTGGCGGATGTGAGGGCAAGGCAGGTGCGGATTTCGGTCCAGTCTAACGCCTCCGCGGGGAATGGTGGTTCCGCCGCGCCAAAAAGACGCACCTTTCGATGCTGTAGGTGCGCGGCATAGGCATACGTTGCGGCCACTTTAACCGCATATTCGAGGGGCGAGTCCGCTGCCAGCGTACCCTCGGTGGTTCCTTCGAGGTCAAGGACAATGCCAAATCCCGCGCGTCCCGGGTCTTCCATTTCTTTCACAATAAGGCGCTGATGACGAGCCGTCGAGCGCCAGGATATGTTACGTAACGCGTCTCCGTACCGATAATCCCGAGCACCGTGCAGATCGGTACCGTGCCCCGCTCTCCCACGATTCGCCACTTCAGCATTCGTGGCGTGTCCCCACGGTGCTCGAGAGAGTTCGATGTAGGCGGGATACACCAGCAGTCGCTGTGATTCTGCCGTTTCCCTTCGCCCGCTAACGATGCCGAGCGCACTAGCAGAGCGTATCGTGGGAGGCAGGAGATCCACGTAGCCCCGCTGCCGCGGGATCCACTCCTTTCTGAGGGTCATGGCGCGTCCGGGTGCAAGGAGGACAAGCAACCAGCGCGCGAAGGTGACAGTGTGCATGTCCAATGGAGCGCGTTGCGTGACCTGGACCAGGAACGACGGCATCGTTGCACGCACGACCACCGCCAACACGGCAGGTCGCTCGGCGTGGAGGTCACGTCCATCAACAGCGAGCACCCTTGTTTCCGCCGTGATCCACCGCCCCTGACAAAGTGGAGCAAGAAACGACAGGAGCAGCGCTGCGGTTAAGGTCGTGGACACGAGGTAGACCCAGCCAACCTGTGTCTGATTTGCCAGCACGTATGAGAGCACTGCGACCACGACGATGCCACGAACGCGTCGTCCCGGCACCTGCTCAAGCTCTCCGCGGCATGCGTGGCAGATCTACCGGCACCGCAACATCTGTCAATATCCGGTCAATGACATCAGTTGACGACAGTCGCGCGCTATCTACGACGAGCCGGTGGCTTAGCGTGACGCTTGCTGCCCGTTTGATGTCGTCAGGTAACACGTAATCGCGACCATGCATCAAAGCAAGCGCCTGACCCATTCGTTGCAGGCCGACCGCTCCCCTGGGACTGGCGCCGAGGAGCACCCCAGGCGCTGACCGCGTGGCCCGTACCAGTTTCACAATGTACTGCTTCACGGCCAGGGAAACGCGCACCATACGCACCTCATCCTGTATCGCGGCGATCTGGTCCGACAGTACCACCGGTCGCAAGCCCGCAATCGGATCGGCGTGCTCTGTTCTCTCCAGGATGACGACCTCGTCTTCCTCGGAAGGATAGCCAAGGCTCAGACGCACGAGGAACCGGTCCAGTTGGGCTTCAGGTAAAGGAAACGTCCCGTAGGACTCCACAGGATTCTCAGTCGCAATGACGACAAATGGGCGGGGAAGCGGCTTTGTATCGCCCTCGACGGTTACCTGTCCTTCAGCCATCGCTTCCAGAAGACTGGACTGCGTTCGAGGGGTCGCGCGATTGATTTCGTCCGCGAGGACAATGTTGGCAAAGATCGGTCCAGGTATGAACGAAAATTCGGACGACCGCTGGTTATACACGTACCCTCCCGTAATATCTCCGGGGAGGAGATCGGGAGTGAATTGAATTCGCTTGAAGGTGCCGTCTATGAGCGTCGCAAGGGTCCGTGCGAACAGCGTCTTTCCCGTGCCCGGCACATCATCGAGCAACACGTGACCACCGGCGAGAACCGCCGCAATGGTAATACGGGTGGTCTCCTCCCGTAGAATAACCACGCTTTGGATGCATTTCAAGAGAACGGAAATTGGCTCACTACGCGCTACGGTAAGGGAATCCATGCTGCCATTCTAACAGACAGTAACCGGCGCATTTGCATTGGAAAACACACGCTCTGTGCACTAAACAACACCATGTGGTGATTCCTAAAAAGGGCGTTTCTTATGATCGTCGATTTGGGACTACCCCCTTGCGGACGGAATGGCACTTTTCAATCTCGGTGGTGGCCCGCAGGGCCGCAGATGCGTTGGTGGAAGAATTATGTCGTCGTGTCGTCAGCAACCACGGTCTGCTGCACCAGCATGATGTCGCCAAATGGCTCCCGCTGCGACACGGAGATGCGTCCCTGCTTCCAGAGGTGCAGTACCGCAAGGAACGAGCCGACGATTCGATCTCGCCCGGGAGAAGAACCAAGCGCCTCTGCAAACGTGAGCGTGCCTCGGGATGTTATCTGCGCATCGATGATGTCGATGCATTCTTCCAACGTGAGCCAGCGTGGTGGGGGTAGAACGGGAGCTTGAGACTGACGTGTCGCCTCCGATTCCAGGGCTCGGCGGGCCAGGCGTTGCAGTTCTGGGAGACTGATGCCGCTCCAGGGAGAGCCGGCGTCACCCGCGGTGGGCGGCATTGGCGTCCGTGTAAACGACACCATCTCCTGTTCAAGACGGGCAGAAAGCTGCCCCGCCGCTGTCTTGAACAGCTGGTATGCCTGGAGCCGCTGCAACAGTTCCTCACCCTGCTCACCGTCGTGCTCGGCGACCGGCGCGGCGGGTGCTGGCGGTAAGAGAAACCTGGTTTTCACCACAAGCAATTGCGCGGCAATCATGAGAAAATCGGCCACATCCGCGGCACGCGCTACCTCCATAGCGTGCAAGTGCTGGACGTAGTCCCCGGTAATCGTGGCAAGAGAAACCAGGGACGCGTCGAGGCGGCGTTCTTGCATCAGGTGGAGCAGAAGATCTAATGGGCCTTCAAAGATGGGCAGCCTGACCTGGTAGACCGTGTCACTCGGGGCTCCCTTCAACGCATATGCTCCATGTAGGCGTGCGCCGCCTTGAACATGCGAGCGACGGGCGGTTCTAATCCGGTCCAGATAGCGAACGACGCAGCCCCCTGATAGATCAGCATGGGCAGCCCGCCGACGACCCGCAAACCTCGTTGGCGTGCCTCACGCATGAGCCGAGTCTCAAGGGGATTGGCGACAATATCCACGAGGAGCGTGCTGGGGCGAAGATCAGTTAACGGCGGCAGTGGGGTCGTACCCTCCTGTACCCCCCGCATGCCGAGCGACGTACTGTTTACAATCACATTGGCCCTTTCCAGTGCGCTTCGCAACGCGTCGCTGTCCCACGGGACAACGACCAGAGTTGGCGTGTGCTCCTGATGAGGGCGTATGCCGACGCGACCGGCCACCTGCGCGCGCAACTCGCCCACCTGTGTGGGTGCCAGACCATCCATGCTCGCGGCCAGCATCGCGGCGCGCGCCTTGTTCCTGTTGGCGATGGTGATCTGTTGCACGCCTGCCAGCATGAGCGCCAACGCCACCGCACGGGCCGCTCCCCCAGCGCCGAGGATAACCGCGTCTGATCCCAGCACATCGCACTGTCCATCGAGGGTCAGACTCGTGAGGAACCCATGCACGTCTGTGTTATGGGCCTCCAGTCGGCCATGTCGCATCACCAGCGTATTCGCAGCCCCGATGGCGGATGCAAGAGGTGTCTGAACATCGGCCAGTTGCAGCGCGTGTACTTTGTGCGGGATGGTGACGTTAGCGCCAAGGTACCGTGGGAGGCGAAGCTCCGCGAGGCGATCGGGAAAGTGTGCAGGCTCCACGTCCCAGGCCTCGTAGATGACGTCGAGACCAAGCGCATCAAATGCGGACTGCTGAAACACCGGCGAAATTGAATGGCTCAGGGGATGACCGAAGACGCCGCAATGACGTGTCACCGTCGGGCTAGTGCCTACCGAACAGGCGCGCAAAGTTCCCATCGAACGAATCCAGGAAGTCGGAGACGCTGCCGACATCGTCAGCCGTGACCGGTACCGATGGGCAGTCAGGAGACACGACGTGGCTCTCGCACGATCCTCCAAATACGCCATCCTCGAACTCGCGCCGCATGGTTCTGAGCGCGGTGCCATCGAAGCAAAGCGTCTTGGCTGTGCGATCACAACTACAGCAGCGGGTCTCGATGAGCGCAACCAACGGCTGCCTGGTCAGGACATGATGCAACCGCAACCGTCCTCCGCATCCAGAACACGCTGTGCGTTCCAGCATCTGGTTGATCGCCATATCCATCGGTTCGTGATCCATGACGATGGCGCCTTTAGAATCCCGGGCCTGGAGGCGCGAGTTCTGCCTGAGGCCAGGAGCCAAGAACCTTCACGTGTTGACACTGATCACGCAGTTCTTCCAGCGCTGTGGCCACATGGTTATCCTCGGGGTGGCCGATGAAGTCCGCGAAAAAGACGTAGTCCCAGACTTTTCGGCGAGAAGGGCGGGACTCGATTTTGGTGAGATTGATGCCGTGCCGTTCGAAGACATCAAGCGCATCGCGGAGTGCCCCCACACGATCGCGAATCGAAAACAGGACGGCGCTCTTGTCCTTGCCGCTCCGACGTCCCATCTCCCGACCCAGGACCAAGAATCGCGTTACATTGATGGCCATGTCCTCGATGTTCGCCGCGAGCACCTTCAGTCCGTAGGCGCGCGCTGCGACTTCGGGACCAATAGCGGCGGACCCGGCGTCCTCTGACGCCAGTTCCGCAGCGCGTGCGTTACTGGTTGCCTCAATCATCTCCGCGCCGGGTAGATGACTGGCCAACCAGTTACGACACTGCGCGTGCGCCTGAGGATGGACATACACATGGGTCACCTTGTCGAGATCGACCGTGGACAGCATGTAATGATGGATGGGCAGCATAATTTCTGCGCAGATCTTCAGATCGGTGGATACAAACAGGTCCAGCGTCTCCCCAACCATGCCTCCAGTCGAGTTCTCTACCGCAACCACGCCGTAGTCAGCACTGTCTTTTTCGGTATAGGCGAACACTTCCGGCACCGTACGCAGCGGAAGGTACCGTGCTGCGTCTCCGAAGCGCGCCACGGCGGCTTGGTGCGTGAAGGTGTGCAGCGGTCCCAGGAATGCGATCATCAGATGCTGTTCTAGGGAACGCATGCTCGAAATGACCTCGCGATAGATCGACTTAAGGGCGTCGGCCCGCAGGGGACCCTCGTTCGCGGCACGGATATTCGCGTAGACCTGCTCCTCACGGTCGGGGACGAATACGGCTGCCTGGTGGTTGGCCTTGGCCTCGCCAACCTCGAGAACGACCCGTGCGCGAGCGTTCAGGAGAGCCACGATGTCCCGGTCGAGCCGGTCTATGTCTTCCCGGTAGTGAGCCAGTGTCGCCGCGAGTGTACCCTCCTGAGTTGGCGTTGACATGGCGTTCTTATCTCGCTCCCGCAAATTGAGGAGCAGGATGTATCCGGCGTCCGAGCGACGTTGCCACGCGATGCACTTTGTCGTTCAACATTCGGAAATTGTCAAAGGAGAGTGACTGAGCGCCGTCCTTCAGTGCGATATCCGGGTTGGGATGAACCTCGATAATGAGACCATCGGCACCGGCAGCAATGGCAGCCAGCGTCAGGGGTTCCACGAGATACCATTTTCCCGTGCCCTGGCTCGGGTCAGCGATGATGGGCAGGTGGCTCAAACGCTTAATCAGAGGAATAGCGCTGATGTCCATGGTATTGCGGGTCGCGCGCTCAAATGTGCGAATACCGCGTTCGCAGAGTATCACCTGCTTGTTGCCACCTGCCAGTACATATTCGGCCGCGAGCAGCCATTCCTCGATGGTAGAACTCATCCCCCGTTTGAGCATCACCGGCTTCGACGCTTTGCCAACGGCGTCGAGCAAGGCAAAGTTTTGCATATTCCGCGTGCCAATCTGGAAGATGTCAGCATATTCCTCGACCGCTGGAACATCCGTCGGCGTGAGCACCTCAGTAATAACCGGCATACCGGTGATCTCTCGTGCTTTTGCGAGGATTTTTAGCCCCTCTACACCAAGCCCGCGAAATCCGTATGGCGACGTGCTTGGCTTGTAGGCGCCACCCCGAAGGATGTTGGCGCCGAGTGACGCAACGAACTCCGCCGTCTCGATCGTTTGCTGCTCGGTCTCGACGGTGCAGGGACCCGCCATCATGACAACGTCATCACCGCCAATTGTAACGTTGCCCACCTTGATAATTGTGGGATTCGGCTGGAATTCCCTGCTGGCCTGCTTATACGGACGCGAGATTGGCACAACGGTATCGACCCCCGCCAGGGCCTCGAGGGACTCGGCAATGGACGGATCTCGACGCCCAATGAGACCGATCACGGTGCGTTCCACGCCGCGAGAAACATTCACCCCGAGCCCCAGGCGCTCAACGTGATCGACGACCGTCTGGATATCCTGATCGGTGGCGGACCCGCGCATAACAATGATCACTGTATCCTCCAGATAGCGAAAGAGAGCTTCGATCCACAAGGGACGGAAGCTCTCAGAGTCCGCGGTACCACCCCGATTGACCCTCATCGTACCGAGGGTCCACTTTTCGCGCGCTAACGGGCCGCACCCAATCGCCGTCCTCATGACCGGGCATCATGCTCTGCTCATGCGGAATGAGGAGTGAATAGTTCCCGCGGTTGCTGCCGGTTCACACCGATCCGGCTCTCTGCTAGCACTGCGTGGGACCACGGCTCCTACGGGCGTGTTCGTTTCTTGTTGTTCGGCTATGCTACTGTCTGGGATACTCTCTTGTCCAGAGGAGCACTTCCAAGCCACGAAGGAGACGAGCGACGAACGTAAAACTGTGGGGGGGCCGCTTCTCCAAAGAAACCGATGCGGGAGCGGACGCATTTCTCGCCTCTATTCAGTTCGATCAACGGCTATTTGAGGAGGATATCGCCGGGAGCATTGCTCATTGCCATATGCTAGCGAGTCAACAGATCATAAGCGAGTCCGATATGCGGGAGATCGTCGCGGGGCTTGAGCTCATCCGTCAGGAGATGCGCGACGGCACGTTCGTGTACCGCATCGACCGCGAAGATATCCATCTGAACATCGAGGGAGCACTTCGGGATCGTATTGGCTCGGTAGCTGGCAAGTTGCATACTGGGCGAAGCCGCAACGACCAGGTCGCGCTTGACATGCATCTTTACGTGAAGCGCGCGGCCAACCAGCTTGAGACGTTGCTGATCTCCGTGATGCAGGCGCTGACCTCGCTCGCTACCGAGCACGTCAACACCCTGCTGCCTGGTTACACGCACACCCAGCGGGCGCAACCGGTGGTGCTCGCCCATCACCTGCTGGCCTATGTCGAAATGTACCGCCGGGATCTGGATCGGGTGGAGGATGCGTACCGCCGTTCGGATGTGATGCCACTGGGAGCAGGTGCGCTGGCAGGTACGACGTTTCCCATAGATAGGAACGCTGTAGCACGCGAACTGGGCTTTGCGGCGTGTACGCGCAACAGTCTGGACGCCGTTGCAGACCGCGACTTCGTTATTGAACTGCTCTCCGCATGCAGCCTTATTATGATGCATTCATCACGGCTTGCTGAAGAACTGGTATGGTGGTCATCATCCGAGTTCGGCTTTCTCCAACTGGATGACGCATTCGCGACCGGCAGCAGCATGATGCCGCAGAAGAAAAATCCCGACAGCGCAGAGCTCATCCGTGGCAAGACGGGGCGCGTCTACGGGCATCTGGTGAGTATGCTGACGATGATGAAAGGTCTGCCGCTCACCTACAACAAGGATTTGCAGGAGGATAAAGAACCGCTGTTCGACACGGTGGACACCGTCAGCGCGTCCCTGTCCGTGCTTGGCGGCGTGCTGTCCACACTGCACATCAATGTGCTGGCGATGAGCAACGCCACCCGTGTCGGCTTCTCGACGGCTACCGATATGGCCGACCATCTGGTGCGACGAGGTCTTCCGTTTCGAGACGCCCATGAGGTCGTTGGAAAGATGGTGGCATATTGCATCTCGGAAAAGAAGGAACTGGCCGATCTGACCCTGGAAGAATTTCAGGGTTTCTCTCCCCTGCTCGACCGCGCGGTCTACCAGGTGATCGATGTGGACTCCGCAGTGGCGGCACGGGCGGTCCCTGGTGGAACCGCCCCAACACAGGTGCGGCAGGCGCTCCAGGAGGTCGAGGAGTACCTGAAGACGCGGGGCGCATTGCTGCGTGACGATACCTGGGCACGGCGCTCCGGACGGTGAACACCTGAACGCACAATGGTGAACACACGGAGCAGAACGAGTCGGTACAATCGCCGAACGTAATTCGATCAACGAGAAAAAGGTGAACGGCATGCCGCTCAATGCTGATGCGCAGAAACAGCTCGTGGCGCGGCACGCCGTACGCATGATTGAACACGGCATGCGGGTGGGTCTCGGCACCGGTAGCACTGCAACCTTGCTTGTTCGAGAACTCGGCATGCGCTGGAAGCAGGGACTACGGTTTACCGCTGTTGCCACATCGCAGGCGACCCACGCACTCGCCTCAGAACACGGGCTCACGATGGTCGAGTTGGATGATATCCACGAATTAGACATCGCATTGGACGGTGCCGACGAAGTGAATCCTCATCTCGACGTGATCAAGGGACTCGGCGGTGCGCTACTCCGTGAAAAGCTTGTCGAGTCCGTCGCTATTCGCCTCGTTATTATGGTCGATGCAAGCAAGCCGGTGGAACTCCTGGGAAGCAAAACCACCCTACCGGTCGAAGTCGTGCCCTTCGGATGGAAACACACAGCGAGACGACTGGAAGCCCATGGGCTTCACCCCGTGCTGCGTGGGGGAACAGAGTCGCCTTTCACCACGGACGGCGGCCACTATATCCTCGACTGCCGTTTTACGCCCCTCGCGGATGCCCAAGAGCTGGCCGCGGCCGTGAAGGGAACGACAGGCGTTGTGGAGCATGGATTTTTCCTCGGCATGGCGACCGACCTTCTCATCGGGCAGGCCGACGGAACGGTCATGTCACGTCAGCGGCGGGCCACAGTTTAAACCATGATGACCATTGGTTGAGGCACCCACGTTCTCCGATTGCTTGATGTTCTTATAACGAGAGGAATCCAGTACGCTGATGTCGCGTTCGAGTACCCGAGTACACCTTCACAGGAAGATAGTGGCCCTTTTCCTCGTGCTCTGCACGGCAGTCTTGCCCGGCGGTCACGCGCGCCAGGCGACATCTGTCTCCGCCAGCGGGACGGAAAACGCCAATGATCCGACGTGGCTTCTGCCGTACCTGTACCCGACCACACGGGCTCTCGAGCTGTCACGCGACCCGGCTGCACGATACGTATTTGCGGGAACCGGATACGGGCACGGCGTGGGTATGTCACAGTGGGGAGCCCGAGGGCGCGCCTTAGAAGGGCAGGATGCACGCACGATTCTCACAAGTTATTACACGGGAGCCGTCACTGGCACCGTTCCCGCCGGTGCGGACCGCATGCTCGTGCGGCTCCTACACGACGCGATGCCGGGTCAGGGTGATCGTGTCCATGTTGTGGCGGGTTCCGTTTCATTGGCGGGAGTCGCGGAGACCCTCACCTCGGGTGGATACCTGGTATTCCGTCCAGGAGCTGATGGTTACCACATTACCGCTATCAGTGCCGCCGGGGTTCACCTTGCTGACATGCCAGTGACCGGCGGCCTACACTTGACTGGGTCCATCGATTCGTTATTACGTGTTGAATTCAAGCCCGCCAGTGCCGTCACCGGCACACCCGGGGCCACGTACAACGTCTATCGAGGGAGCCTTGCGATTCTTCCCTCACCCCAGGGACTTGACGTCATCAACGACATTCCGTTGGAACAGTATCTGTACAGCGTCGTGCCGTCTGAAATGCCTGCGGCCTGGCCGGTGGAAGCGTTGCGCGCCCAGGCTATTGCGTCAAGGACATACGCAATTCACGAGCAGCGAGGCCCTGCGGCAACGTGGGACCTGGACGATACCACCGCGTCTCAGGTGTATCTCGGAGCGTTGCGCGAACAGATCACCACCACTCAGGCAGTGCAAAGTACGGCGGGGCTCGTCCTCCTGAGCGATGAGAAACCCATTCGGGCGTACTATCACGCCTGCGACGCTGGCTACACCGAGGATGGTGATGCAGTGTTTCCAGATCTGGCAGCCACGTACTTGCGCGGCTTCCACGACGTCAACAGCGGCGGTGCGGCCTACGATCGTGATTGCCCGCGCAACACGTGGAAGGTTGCGGGAGTGTCCACGAGCGACATTGAACAGGCGCTCGGGACGGAAACGAGGTCGCGCATTGGAGCCATCCGGTGGATCGACTTCAGTTCGCGCTCTGCCTCAGGTCGCATTGTTCAAGTCGTAGTAGGTGGAAGCCTCGGTATCGACGCCCTGCCGGGCCAGACATTCCGCCGCCTCTTCAACCAGAATCACTCACGGACGGCCGAGCAACTCCTGAGCACAGGTTTTGAACTGACAAGAGAAAGTCCCTGACGTGTTGGACATCCTGGATGTGCGCATCGGTGATGTCTTTCGGCTAAGAAAGCCGCATCCTTGCGGGTCGTTTGATTGGAAGGTAACCCGTGTTGGCGCCGATATAGGCATCCAGTGCGTGCAATGCCGCCACCGCGTGCTCCTGGCGCGGCATGAATTCCAGCGGCGCGTGAAACAACGCATCTCCCGCTCGCCCAATGCTGAGTCGTGAGGCGGGTGGGCTAGTACGGCGGCAGGTGGAGAAACCAGCGTGTGCCAGTCAGATTGCTCGCAAACGACACGATCAGGAGCACGATCCATGTCATGCGAAGCAGTGGTGGCAATGGACGTCGCAGTCCGAGGGCAACGGGGATGAGCAGAAGCGGCATGAAATCCAGCGAGAAGCGGTAGCCGTACTGCACCCAGCCAGTGTTGTAATACAATAGGTCGGGCACGGCGACAACGAGCACCGTGAGCCATGCCGCGCCAAACAGCAACACCTCACGGCGGGATGGAATCCGAAGCGCGATCAGCAACGCTGGTGACACGGCCCATAATCCGGTACCAAAAGGATCGAACTGGATGGGAAACTGGCGCCCAGATCGTGCGGGTGGAACGGTGAGGGCATGGGGCACGCCGAGGAGACCCCCCGATGCACGCACCCAGTCTTGCACGGCCGACCAGCGAACAACTGGCGGCGTGACAAGCAACGCTTTCAGATTTCGGTCAAGGAAGTGGGGGCTGAACTGGCCGTACGTCTGCAAATCCGACTTCAACGAACCCGCTATGCGCATGGACTGGTAGCCAAAGTCGGTGGCGTGATGAAACCGTACCTGGTTCTGCGCCAGCAATAGTCCGACAGCGAGCACCAGGGGTAGCGCGAAGCGAGCCGATTGTCCCGCAAACCACGGGAAGTCTCGGGACTGCCGCAGCGTTAACAGAAGCCAGAACAGTGCGGCGAAGATAGCCGGGGTGCGAGCAAGGAAGGCCGCGGCCAGCGCAAGCCCCGCAACACCGGGTCGACAACGTCCGCAACACTCCAGAAGGTAGAGCAGCATGAAAAACACGGACACGATGTGGGCGGTGAACCAGACGGTGCCCGCGAGCGATGCGGACAAATGAACGGTACCGAAGCCGAGTAGGAGAGCAATTGACACCGCTGCCCAGTAGGGTACGTCCACGATGGCACCGTGCAATCCGGGCCGGTTGAACCTTCGAGCCAACAAGAAAGCTACGGCGGTATTGATCGCTCCCAAGACTACGGTAAAGAGGGCGTCGTTAAACCCCGGGCCCACCCGAGCAACGAACGGCAGCATCATCAGTGCGGGCATAGGAGGGAAAGAGACGTAGAATCGCCCCTCAAATGGCGTGATGTCGCCGAGACGAGCCGCTTTTGCCGGGTCTACCCAGAGATGCCCGTGAAGGAGTGCATCAGCCAACAGCACAAAATGCGGTTGGTTTGATTGATGTGCAGCGGTCGGCCCACCGATAGCGCGATAGGCTGTGAACGTCGCCACGACGAGTACAAGAGCCACGGCACGATCCAGAAGAACGCCAGCGGTGTTCGCCGTGGCGCCGCCCTCGCGTCGCCGACTCATCCGTCGAGTCTAGCGATGGGAGCTGGTGGCACCTGCTGGAACAGGTGTCGATGTCCCGACAACCATTGATTCGTGCGTCGTAACAGCAAGAGGAAGCGTGAAAGTAAAAGTGCTGCCCTCATCGAGCGTGCTCTCGACCCAAATGCGTCCTCCGTGGGCATCCACCAGCATTTTTGCAATGTACAGTCCCAGTCCCGAGCCATCCGCCTGCCCTGTATTGGTCGCGCGGTAGAAGCGGTCAAAGACGTGGTGTTGTTCGACCGGGCTAATACCCACACCATGATCCTGCACGGAAAAACGCATGTCATCGCCATCCTGACAGACGGTAATGCTCACCGAACCGCCATGAGGAGAATACTTTATGGCATTGTTGATCAGATTTGCCAGTATTTGCTCGACCCGGACCGTATCTGCGTCGATCGTGCCTACGGGCAAATCGGCGGTCAGGTTTATTGGCGTCCCCGGAAACAACTCCCCCAACGTGCTGACGATCGTCCGCGTTAGTGCTACCGGATCCACAAGCGAACGATCCAGTCGTATACGACCGTTTTCCAGGCGTGTCATATCTGTCAGGTCGTCGATCAAGCGGCTCAGCCGACCCGTGCCCTGTTTGATCGACGCGAGGTCTTCAGGTATCGATGCGTGGCTGTGCCCCGAAGCAAGATGCCGCTCCAGCAGTTGAACGTAGCCTAGCACCGCTGTGAGTGGGCCTCTCAACTCGTGGGTGACGATGGACACAAACTCATCCTTCAGTCGCTCGACCTCACGCAGGGCCGTCACATCACGGTACAAAGTTACCGCAAACTCCATCGCGCCATCCGCATCGTACACGGCCCCACCGGTGAAGCTTACCTGGCGACGTATACCGTCCTGTGCCGTGATCACAACTTCATAATCAGAGAACTGCTCGCCACGCAACGCACGCACGAGTGGCCATTCAGACTCGCTCAACCCGCGGCCATTCGGGAATCGCAAGTCGAAGTCCGCGTAGGATGCAACCGTCCATACCGATCGAGTCCCCGTGTCGAGGCCCCAGATACGTGCCCCGGAACGATTCACCTGACGGATCTTGCCACTTGCGTCGGCAATGGTCAACCCTTCAGCGAGATTGTCGAGGATGGTGGCCCGTTCAACCGCCACGCGATTGGCCTCCTCGTAGAGGTGAATGATGTCAAGCGCCACGGATGTCTGTCCCGCAATGGTTTGGAGAAGGTGAGTATCCTCGTCCGAGTATGCCGCCGTTCGACAGCTCCCCACTTGCAGGACGCCTATGCATTCCGTGCCGCGTCGCATCGGCACAATGAGGAGTGAGCGGACATGTGGAAACAGGCCTTCACGCACGTCAATCGGCAGGGTACGGCGCACATCATCCATTATCCAGGGCTGCCCTGTGGAGAGGACTCGCGCGGCCGGACTGTGATCAAGCGCCGTCACAGGCAGCAAAAGCGGATCAAGCACCACACCATCACGTATGGCAAAGATGCACCGGACCAGCGCATCCGAGGTGGCATATAGAGACACCTCAAACGTGCTGGCATCAAGAACCCTGACAGTTTGCCGATAGACCGTGCTCAGGAGTTCAGGCATAGACAAATTGCCCGCAATAGCTTGCTGGATTTCGCTCAAAATGAGGAACCGGGCCGCCCGTGACTCCGCCGCGTTGAGCAGACGCGCGCGGTCTACCGCAACCGCTGTCTGATTCGCCATGGTAACCAGGAAATCAAGGTCGTCCGATGACAAGGTGCGCGCATGCTGACCATACAACGTGAGGACGCCAATGACCTGGTTTTTCACTTTCAGTGGAACACACGCCATCGACGCGGCGCCGAGGAACGTGAGAATTCTTCTTGTCTTAATCGGAACGCTCGAGCCATGGGTCGCGTCCGTACACACGAAGGCGGAACCGTCGCGGATCACGGTCGTGGCGACGCCCTCATCGTACAGCGACGCGGTGTGGAAGTGCTCGTCCATGGCTATGACTGACGGCCCGGAACGCGCGATCGCTACCACTTCACCCCTGCGCCAGTCGCACAAACTCACCGTGCCATCATCGAAACCGGTGACATGAAGGATATGATCGAGGGCCGTGGTCGCAACTTCACCGGGTTGTGTGCCGGAAGCGATGCGCTCCGAAAGCTCGAGCAATGCAGAGAGTCTGGTGTGCTGTGGGGCTGCTATTGCGACGTTCACCCTGTCTCCTGACGCGACGGAACCACATGAGGCGGTCCGTTCGTAAGCGGCACTACAGCGTTCCCGTGCTGTGCAAGGGTATAGTACCGGCATGCGGGAGGTCCGGCGCCGACTATGGTACTGAAGTCCTATACGCTCGGCTGCCAGCCGAGCGGTGTGAGCAATCGTCGTATTTCTTTTCCATGCGGCCGCACAAAAAAAAGGGGCCGACGTAGGTCGGCCCCTTTTTGCACCTGTATGAAAAGGGAGTTCGCTCGTCAGATACCGATAGAAATGGCCTTGGTCTCCAGGAACTCGTTGATGCCCTCGCTGCCATTTTCGCGCCCCACGCCGCTCTCCTTGAAACCACCGAATGGAATATGGGGACCTGTCGGCAGGGGATCGTTCGCTCCCACGATGCCGTACTCCAGGCCTTCAGCAACGCGGAAAATGCGGCCCGCGTCCTTCGCGAAAAAGTAGGCCGCGAGGCCAAAGGGCGTGTTATTCGCCATACGAATGACTTCTTCTTCCGTATCAAATGGCATAATTGGCAGCACCGGCCCGAATGTTTCGTCGTACATGACGAGCATATCGGGTGTGACATTGCCGAGAACGGTCGGTTCGTAAAAGTTCCCGTGGTGCCCACCGTTGAGATGTGCGGGCTGGCCGCCGGCGAGGACCGTCGCGCCCTTTTGCACCGCATCGCCGACGTGCTGCTCTACCTTCTCGAACCCCTTGCGATCGATGAGGGGACCAACCATGACACCGGTGTCCATGCCGTTCCCTACCTTCAGCCCACGGGCGAGCTCGGCCACGCGCGCTGAAACCTTTTCCGCCACGGAGCGCTGCACATAGAGCCGGTTGGTACAGATGCACGTCTGACCAGCGTTGCGGAACCGGGATGTGATGACCGCCTGCGCGGCCTGTTCAAGATCGGCATCATCAAAGATGATGAACGGTGCGTGGCCACCCAACTCCATGGAGACACGCTTCACGGTGCCGGTGGCTTTTGCCATGAGCATCTTGCCCACTTCCGTGGACCCAGTAAATGTCAGTTTTTTGACCAGCGGACTCTCGGCCAGTTCCGCTCCCATGCCTGCTGAATCGGTGCCAGTTACAAGATTGACAACGCCTTTCGGAAATCCCGCTTCCTCCAGAATGTTAAAAATGGCGATAGCCACAAGAGGCGTGGCACGTGCTGGACGCAGCACGGCAGTGCATCCAGCCGCAAGCGCAGGTCCGAGCTTTCGCGTCACCATGCTGGTGGGGAAGTTCCAGGGGGTGATGGCCGCGACCACCCCAACTGGCTGTTTGATGACAAGGACACGGCGGTTGCTGGCTGCCGACGGAACGACTTCACCGTACACGCGCCGTGCTTCTTCAGCATTCCACTGAAGGAAAGCCGCGCCGACGGTTGTTTCGCCCCGCGACTCCGCAAGCGGTTTGCCATTCTCTCTGGTTAGGATTTCTGAAAGTTCATCAATGCGCTCCATCATAAGGGAGGCAGCCTTCGTTAGCAGTGCGCCTCGCTTCTCCGCGGGCGTTGCGGCCCAGGCGGGAAAGGCCGCGTGGGCAGCCTCAATCGCCGCGCGGGTCTCCTCGCGACCACCGTCAGCAACTTCGGCTATGACCTCACCCGTGGCAGGATTCTTGACTCGAAAGGTGCGTTCACCAGGCGCCTGTCGCCATTCGCCGTTAATAAATAGTCCCTGAGCTTTCGTCGCCGTCATAACCATGGATAGCGTAGCCTCCCTTGCATGGCTCGTCTGTCGAGTCTGACAGCCCGGATGCTCACCGGCATCACGACCGAGACATCGGAATTATAGCAACAATGTGCGCGTGGGCGAAGCGCGATCCTGTAGGCCGTGGTCATGCTGTGTCCCATAGCAACAATGCGCGCGTGGGCGAAGCACTGCGGCGGCGGGCGACCATCGCACAAGCGGCACGAGAGTACCTGTCGTGGGACTGCGTCTGTCAATGCGGCGGTTCTATAGAGGGGACGGTGGAGCAAGTGGAAGGGGAGGATACCGGACCTGAGTCCATAAGGTCCTCTGGTAGGACGCTTTGCGCGAACCGTTTGCAATGGTCGAGCAGGTGCTGGTGCGACGCATCTACGCACGTTTCGAGGCGGTGCAGCAGGGCCGACAACAGCGGTCCGGGCGCCGGATTCACCGTGAGAACGTTCTGCAACCAGGTCCGCCGAAGTTCGGGCTTGGTGTGGATGAGTGGAAGGCAAGCATCGATGAACATGCGCACCATCCAGTGGTAGCCCCAGAGCAATACCACGCCATCGCTGCGCGCAACGCGAGAGGCGGCGTCACGGAGCATATTCACCTGCGGCAACAGTAATGGGTCGAGCCGTTCCCAGGTATCCAGAAAAACCGTATCGTAGGTGGCGGCGGGTGCCGCGGCGAGACATGCTTCGATGGACATCTGGACGACGGTGACGGGGATCGCACGGCCAACTGATACCTCGGCCAACACGGAACCCACAATACCAATCACCGTTTCGCTCTGCTCGACAATCGTCAGGTGCTGAACGTCTTCGGTCACGTATTGTGGGAACATTGCAAGCCCGAGTCCGCCGACAAGCACTGTTCCCCTGGCTTGCATCGCGTTTGCGTGCATCATCATCCGCTCCTGCGGCACATCCGACATCCACAGAGTACCGTCTGGCATATGGAGAGCCCGACAGTCCATCGGTTTGACCAGATGATAGGAGCGCCCGAAGACGGATGCACTGCGTAGTAACCACCGCATCACCCGGTACCCATTGGGATAGTCGCCAGTGGGCACCTGCACGAGGGGGTGGTGTATCGCTGCATCGTTCCATATGGCGTCATCAAACTCAGGATTGAACGGCCCCTGATCATGGGTTTCCGACGGGGTCAATGACGCTACCTCTCGTTGCCCGCGTCCAGAATTTGTTCAGCAAAGCGCTCGGCGTCATCATCCGGAGCGTAGCCGAGGTCCGCGATGGCATTGTCGATTGACCACTGTCGGCGGGTATTTCCAGAAATGCCATAATAGATGCCGAACGGTACATCGGTCTCGATCGCTCGCCACGTCAGTTGCGCCATATCGCGGGGGCTCATCCACGTCGATAAGTTTCGTTCCGTGGTAGGTTGTTCCAGAAACGATCCGATGCGCAGGCAGATGACCGATACCCCGAGTGCATCCGCGTAGTAGCGACCCAGTGCTTCACCGTATGCTTTGCTGGCGCCGTAATAACTATCAGGGCGCACGGGCATTGACGGATCGACAGGCAAGCCATCCCGTTCGTATTGACCGGTGACGTGATTGGTGCTGGCGAAAACGACTCGGGGTACCTTCGCACGGCGTGCCGCCTCGTACACGACGTACGTACCAAGCATGTTGGCCTGAAGCACTTCCTCATGCGTGGCCCGCATGCGCGGGTTACCCGCCATATGAACGACGGCGTCGATTCCGTCCATCGATGGTTGAACTTGATCCAATTGTGTGATGTCAGCCACGACGACGTCATTCCCGTCGCGTGCTGGAAGAACAGTCGTGTGATACATCAGGCGCAGACGATATCGGTTCGTGAGGTGATCGCGGAGCGACCTCCCGATACTCCCCGCAGCGCCGGTGATCAGTATTGTTTTCGGGCGAGCCACGCTGGTTACTCCTGACTGACAAGAGGCACGAGATCGCGCGTATGATACCACGACCGGTCACGTACTTCGCGGAAGCCGACGTCCATCGGGCATGCCACCGAATGCGGCAGTGCAGGCCGTACCATCGTGGGTTCAGCGTCCGCGCCCCTGGTTCTCCGTGGTTGCCGCAACGGGTGCGTGGGCCAGACGCCACGTAGGCGAGCAAAACTGGAGGCAGCGGTAACAGGGACATTCTATGCGGAACCATGAGAGAGAAAGAGTATGCGACGACACGAGTTTACCGCCGTCATGAGACAGGCGATCAGTGAGTTGCCGCTGCCGATTCGCCGCGCTCTCCGCAACGTCGTCATTGAACTGCACGAGCGGCCATCGCGACGTATTCTTCAGGAGGCTGGATTGCGCCGCGCAGACGACCTCTTGGGCTGGTACGAGGGAACGCCGCTTACCGAGCGCGGCACCGATTATGGCATGGTCGCTCCCGACCGTATTCTGATCTTTCAGCGCCCCATCGAGTCAGCGTGCCGTAAGCGGCACCACCTCATCGAACAGATTCAGATCACGGTGCGGCACGAGGTCGGCCACCACCTGGGCCTGGACGAAGAAGCACTCGATCAACTCGGCCTCGGGTAAGGTCAGGCGCGGGGTCGTTCGGTTTTCCGGGCGTTGCGACGCCGTTGCGCGTCGTCTGAACGGCGCTGCTCCTCAGTCGAAACGGCCGTAACTGGCGGCACCGCCGTGGGCCGGTCGTCATCGCCAAGGGCCACAAACACCAGATACGCTGAAGCGACGTGCCAGGTAGCACCCGTCTCGAGATCTTCGGCTTCCACCCGAACGCCCACTTCCAGTGACGTGCGCCAGGTGGCATTCACCGACGCTTTCACCGTGAGCACATTGCCGATCAACACGGGGTGCAGAAAAGACATCTCATCAAGACGAGCCGTGACGACCTTTTTTCGGCAGTGCCGCTTTGCGGCAACACCGGCGGCACTGTCGATCAGCTTCAGTACCGTACCACCATGGACATGCCCATTGGGGTTGGCGTCGGAAGGCAGCATGAGTTGCGACATCGACACATGCGAATCGCTCACCAGGACGCCGTGGCCAACCATCGTTCTTATACCTCCATCACCACGGGCAGAATCATCGGTCGGCGGCGCGTCTGATCGTAGAAGTATCGGCTGAGGATGTCACGGAGCCGCGTCTGTACAAACGTCCATTCAGACATTTCCGCTCCTCCTGACTCCATTGCGTGAAGCACATGCTGGCGAGCCGACTCGATTAACTCCTCTGAGTTACGCATATAGACGAATCCGCGGGAAATTATATCTGGCCCGGCGATGATCTTCCCGGTCTGTTTGTCGACCGTCACTACGACAATCGCAACCCCGTCACGCGACAAAAGGCGACGATCGCGGAGCACCACCTCTCCGACGTCGCCAACGCCCAGGCCGTCAACATAGATATATCCTGCCGACACCTTCTCTGCTTTGCGGATGTCGTCCCGGCTGACTTCCACAACCTGTCCGTCTTCTACGACCATGATGTTGCTTGCCGGAATACCCATATGTTCAGCGAGATTCGCATGGTGGATAAGGTGTCGGAACTCACCGTGCATGGGCATAAAATATTTGGGCTTGACCAGGCGGATAAGTAGTTTTTGTTCCTCTTGCGCCGCGTGACCTGATACATGGACATCAGCAATCCCGTGGTAGAGCACGGTAGCTCCAAGACGGAAAAGATTGTCAATGGTGCGTCCAATCAGTTTCTCGTTTCCGGGAATCGGAGAGGCTGAGACGATGATGGTGTCGCCTTTTTTAATCGTGATTTGCCTGTGGTCGTTATTTGCCATACGGGTGAGGCCAGACGTAGGCTCTCCCTGTGCTCCGGTTGTGCAGATGGTCAATTCGTCGTCCCGGTAGCTGTGGATTTCTTCGGCCTTGATCAAGACGCCGGGAGCAGCGGTCAGATATCCGAGTTCCAGGGATATCTGCACGTTATTCACCATGCTCCGGCCGACGAAGGTCACTTTCCTACCATACAGCGTAGCCGCATCGATAACCTGTTGCACCCGTGAGATCAGAGAGGCGAACGTGGACACGATGATGCGGCCGGGTGCTTCCGCGAAAATCTTGTCGAAGGTTGCGCTGATCACCCGTTCACTCGGCGTATATCCCGGGGTCTCCGTGCGTGTACTGTCGGCGAGCAGTAATAACACGCCATGTTCTCCGAGTGAGGCAAGGCGCGCGAAGTCGGTCGGTAAATTGTCCACGGGCGTGTGATCAAACTTGTAGTCACCGCTGTGAATGACGGTGCCAACCGGCGTGTGCAGAGCGATGCCAACGGCGTCCGGTATGCTGTGGCTCACGCGGTAAAATTCTGCTTTAAACGCACCAAGGTCGATGCTGTCGCCTGGCTGAATAACGTTGAGCCGTGCATGGTCAAGCAGCCTGTGCTCTTTCAGCTTAACCTGGAGTAATCCCATGGTGAGCCGTGTTGCATAGATCGGGGCGTCGATCTGGGGGAGCAGATACGGAATAGCACCTACATGATCCTCGTGACCATGAGTAATCAGTAGCGCTTTGACCCGGTTCGCGTGCTCGCGAAGATAGGTGATATCGGGAAGCACCAGATCGACGCCAAGCATTTCCTCCTCAGGAAAGCTTACTCCGCAGTCGACCACGACGAGGTCGTCTCCATATTCGAAGACGGTCATGTTGCGCCCGATCTCCCCATAGCCACCGAGCGGAATGACTCGAAGAGCGTTCGTCTTTGCCATCTAGTGTGTACCTAACCCATTCACGTTGGCCCGCCCGTCCATAGACGGTGCAGTGCAACAGTTCGTCATCATCGTACCCTTGCCGGTTGAGCAGCACATGGCGGCACCGTAGGACACAGGGCGTGCCGTATGTCCATACACGCCAAGAGTCGTCCGTCCCGTCCGCCCTGTTGATGGTAGTGACGGACGACAGCGTCCCCATAGTGCGGTGGAGAAGGCACAGGGAACATCAAAACATTGATGTCTGCTGGTGTGGCGTCTTCCCGTTCTGCACCGCATCCGGTGGCTGGGCGTCTTCAGGCGCGCTCGATGGGTTGCCACCTCGCCCGTCTTCCAGGGGGACCACCGCGACCACGTCTTGATCCATAGCTTCAGCTTCCGTCAGTAAGGAGGGAATGCGTTGAAAGTCCTTGTCCATCTGTGGTCGAAGTTTGGCCGAACGGAGTACGGCAGCGGGATGGTAGAGCGGATAGTAGATGCGGCCGTCCGCGCGCTTTGGCTGGCCATGGATCTTGGAAATCATCTGACCCGGGAAGAATTTGCCCATCGAGTGACGGCCCAGGGTGACGACAAGCCGAGGATTGAATAGCCGTAGCTGATGATCCAGATATGGCTGGCACGCCGCGATTTCACCGGGGTGCGGATCGCGATTTTCAGGGGGACGGCACTTCACAATGTTCGTGATCAGCACGTCGTCACGGTTCAGACCAATACCGTGCAACAACTCCCGCAACAGCGAGCCAGCTTGCCCAACAAAGGGCCTTCCCTGTCTATCTTCGTGAAACCCCGGCGCCTCGCCCACGAACATGATTTTGGCTCCGAGCGGGCCATCACCGGGAACCGCCTTGTTCCTCGTGGCGGCTAGGTCGCAGAGCGGGCAGACGCGAATACGGGCGTCGAGTTCCGCTCTCTCTTCCTCAGCGGTCATGAGACGGCGACGGCCTGCGATTGAATATAGCTATCGAGCTGGTAGCGCGTGAGCAGTTGGGCCATCGACGCGGACTGTTTCTCGTCCAGTTCCACGAGTGGCAGTCGTGGGCGACCTACCGAGAATCCGCTCAGATTGAGGGCGGCCTTCAGCGGAATCGGATTCGCTGTCAGGAACAGTGCTTTCACCAGTGGTGCCAGCTCGTGGTGAATGCTCGTGGCACCCGCGGTGTCACCGCTGGTGAATTTGTTGATCATCTCCCGTATGCGGCCTCCCACTAGATGGCTCGCCACGCTGATGACCCCATAGCCGCCGAGTGATAACAGAGGCAGCGTGTCATCGTCGTTTCCGCTGTACAGCAAGAAACCGCGTGGTGCACGAGCGATGATGTCACTGACCTGCGCGTAGTTGCCGCTTGCTTCTTTTACCCCAACAATGTTGTCAATCTCCGCCAGGCGGATTACCGTGTCGGACGTCATGTTAGTGACCGTGCGGGTGGGCACGTTGTAGAGAATGCACGGGAGTTGTGTGCTGCTCGCAATGGCGCGGAAGTGTTGATAGAGCCCTTCCTGAGGGGGCTTGTTGTAGTAGGGCACGACAAGGAGCAGGCCATCGACACCGGCTCGTTCCGCGTCACGGCTAAGTTCGATACTCTCCGCAGTGCTGTAGTTGCCCGTCCCCGCGATCACCTTTCCACGGTTACCGATAGCGGCCTTGACCTGTGTAAAGAGATCTAGCTTTTCCCGTGCTGTCAGCGTGGGTGATTCACCCGTGGTACCGGACACCACCAGGCTATCCGAACCGCCGTCGATCAGCCCCTTCGCAAGGCGCACCGCCTGGGCATAGTTAACTTCTCCGTTTTCCGCAAACGGGGTTATCATCGCGGTAATCAGCCGTCCGAACGCTGCCATCGCCATCACTCCCTGCCGTGTTATCTCATTCATCATCCGCGGGACGGGATCGTACCTCGTCCTATTATCGCACGAACCCGTCGACATGACGTGCCGGACGGGCAACCATTATTTCGGTGGAAGACCCGTCATGTCGATATATTCGTCGCCCACCAACTCTAGCTGCACTCGGTAGGTGCGTAGGGGAATACCATTTGCGTTCACGCCGTCCACGTCATTTTCAGGATGATACTCGAAGACGGCCGCCTGGAACCGCTGCGTCCAATGCTGTACGCCGTCTTTTCCGGTACGCAGTTTTGGCTCTTCCTTGGGGTAGCCAAACGTGTCCTCCTTGCCGTGGCCATCGTAATACTGCTTGAAGTACGTCGGTACCCCGCTCGTCAGCCGGTTCGCCACGAAATGCCCGAAGCCGTGGGCGCCTGGCGCGAAATAGAAGGTGTCGCCGGGAGGCGGCAGTGCCGGATCCACAGGAGGATCGGGTGCTGCGGGGTAAATCGTGTCGACCAGGAGTCGCCGCTGCAATTGATACGGCGCGGGTTGCTCTGGATGAAACTCCAGCACCACGCGCTGGAAATACTGCACGGTTTCGCCCGATTGTGGATCGCACACGACCTCCGAACGTGGATACCCAAGGTTGTCCACATCGCCGTGCGTCTTGACAAAATCTAACCAGATACCCGAGACCGTATGCTTCGTCTGTGGAAATGTGTACGAGGCGCCACTCCCTGGTGGGGTCTGAAGCAGCACGCACGGTCGGGGTGTCGCCGTGGCGGCCGGAGTGGCTGTTGCCGTTGTTCCGGGAGTGATGGTGGCAATGATGGAAGGAGGGGCGCTCGTGTACGTTGAGATACCCTGACCGCCAATATAGATCGTCTGTGGGCTGATTGCATCGACCTGAACGGGACCACCGTGGGCAAAGATCAAATCAAAGGTAGCGCCGCCATTTGCGCTCCGGTAGACACCATTCTGCGTCGCGTAGTAGACATTCAGGCCGTTCAATGGATCAACATTGATGTTGTACACGGTATCGGTCTGCCCAAGCAGTGCCCACGCCTGTCCGCCATTTGACGACTTATAGATGGAATAGGGTGACGTGGCGACGCCGGCGAAGAGGACGCCCTGGGTGCTTGCATCAGTTGCAAGCACGTAGACGGGAACACCCGCGGGAAGTCCACTGTTGGCTTGCACCCATGTCACACCCGCGTCCGATGATTTCCACACCCCTGACTCACCTTGAGCCTCCGTGCCTGCGAACAGCGTGTAGGGGCTTGTTCGATCGGCGATAAGCGCATGCACATTGCGCGAACCCAGTCCGGGAAGAAGTGAAAAGGTTACCCCTCCATCGGTCGATTTATACACGCCGGTATTTGTTCCAAGAAAGATGGTGCGTTCCATCGCTGGATCAAACGCGAGTGATTGAATGCTGACGTCTCCCAGGTTCACGCCGACCTGGTTCCATACGGCGCCTCCGGTGGTCGTCTGGTACAGCGCCGCAGCGTGTATCGTGGGATTGTATCCCCCGACGTAGATCACCTGGCCGTTTGACCGGGCGATCGCTATGGCGTAGACATCCATCAAACCAAGGCCGTTGTTCGCCGCCGCCCATGTTGCTCCTCCATCGAAGCTCTTGTACACATAGGCGACGTGACTGGCATCATTGCCAGCGGCGTAGGCGAGACGGCTGTTCGACGGATCCAGGGCCAGTTGCTGGAAAAGGTGATCGCCAACGGATGTGGTAAATGCACCATTGCCGCCAAGGGCACGATATGCGGGAAGCGCCAGCAGAAGCAACCCCAGGGTAAGCAAGAATCCTGTCCACCTCGTTGGCGTCATGTGTCGTCGAATCCGAAGGGTCGTCATATCAGCGTCCTTTCGTCAGGCACCTTGCCCACGTTCATGCTGGCCCGCGTATCGACGGAGCCATCCGCGAATTATCCAGGTATTGGAAGGTCAAACCTGAGGATGCAACCGGCACCTGGTAGCAGTGGTCTATGCTCTTCCCATGACGTATACCACAGGGATCGCAGAACCAAGAAACATGCGCCACAACCCCGGCATCATCGTCCGGTTCTTGCACGGAGGGAACCTGCCCGCCATGATACACGTTCCGCCAGAACCAGCGTGTCCAATCGCCGTCGTCCGAGAATGTGGACGTTTGAGGAGCAGGAAATGATGTGCCGGAAAACGGTGATCTGTCTCGTTCTCTCCACGTGCCTCGTCGCGTGTGGCAGCCAGCCGTCCACAGCACAGCCTCTTCCCACGAGCACACAACCAGGGGTGGCTGCCGCGACTGCTCCCAGGGTTGCCACGGCCCCCGCCAGTATTCCGGCTACGGCCACCACACCGCCGGCGGTAGGGACGACCGCGACCGCGACCACCGGGCAGCCTTCCCCGGCACCTGCGGGGGCTACGGCGGGAACCGGGGCGCCGGTGCGCAACTTTGCATCGGCGCCTCCCATGCAAATAGACGTCAACCGGAACTACACGGCGACGATTGAGACCAACAAAGGGGTGATCGTGGTGGGGCTCCTCCCGAAAGTCGCGCCATTGGCTGTCAACAACTTCGTTTTTCTGGCACGTCAGCACTTTTATGATGGGCTCAAGTTTCATCGTGTAGAACCAAACTTTGTCATCCAGGGCGGAGATCCACAGGGTAGCGGTATGGGCGGCCCAGGCTACCGCTTCCCAGACGAACCGGTCAAGCAGATGTACAAAGCGGGTACGGTAGCGATGGCAAATGCTGGCCCGAACACCAATGGGAGCCAGTTCTTTATCTGCATGGTCGATTTGCCACAGCTACCACCGCAGTACACGATCTTCGGGCAAACCACGAGCGGTATGGACGTGGTGAAGTCCATCAAAGTCGGCGATACCATGAACAAAATAAGCATTGCGGAGTAACACCGGGAAGACCGGGTCCGCCGGTAGGTTGATCATAGATCCGAACGACGGATTGACCGTGCGGGCCCGTGCAGATACACTACACGTACCGGCGGACGAGTGAGCCACATCCACGTGAAAACCAGAAAACCAGGTAGTCAGCTAGACGGATCGCCGGGTGTGTGGTATCGTAGAATACGTTTGACGTCGCACCCACGCAGCAGAGCGTGCCAGGCGGAGTTGGCCGGGCCGAAGTGGTGAAACTGGCAGACACGCAGCGTTCAGGGCGCTGTGAGGGCAACCTCGTGGGGGTTCAAATCCCCCCTTCGGCACAGGATCTGGCAGCAGCGCCTGGTGAGGCGTGTCGGGTCAGTACCTAGACAATCAAACATGGTGTTCGGGCCCATAGCTCAGTTGGGAGAGCGCTTGAATGGCATTCAAGAGGTGAGGAGTTCGAGCCTCCTTGGGTCCACCGGTACGGGATTGCCACTCTGTGGCGTCCGGTCTATTCCTGCCCGAGTATGGTGGCCGTAGTTCAGTGGTAGAGCGCCAGATTGTGGATCTGGTTGTCGCGGGTTCGAATCCCGTCGGTCACCCACGCCGTTCGAACGGCGAACCATGTTTTCCTGTTTAGCCCCGTGCCCCGGGGAGAACCAGGACGAGGCCTTGTGCTTGTAGCTCAGTCTGGATAGAGCGTCAGATTGCGGATCTGAAGGTCGGAGGTTCGAGTCCTCTCAGGCACGCTTCCGGGGCGATTAGCTCAGTTGGTTAGAGCGCTTGCTCGACAAGCAAGAGGTCACTGGTTCGAGCCCAGTATCGCCCACCGGTCCATCACCTGGCGCATTCGTCTAGCGGCCTAGGACACCGCCCTCTCAAGGCGGAGACCACGGGTTCGAATCCCGTATGCGCTACCGCACAGTTGCTACGTTTCAGGCCATGAGCGCCGGGCGTGCCACTGCTAGCCGCCGAGGTAGCTCAGTTGGTAGAGCAAGGGACTGAAAATCCCTGTGTCAGCAGTTCGATTCTGCTCCTCGGCACGGTGCCGGTGTCAGTCCGGCGTGTTTGTTTCTAGGAGCGTAGCTCAGTCCGGTAGAGCAGCGGTCTCCAAAACCGTCGGTCGGGGGTTCGAATCCCTCCGCTCCTGCCTCATTTCTCCCCGCGAAATAGGCCTCCAGAAATCTCTGGAGGCCTATTTTTGGTGCTGGTAGCCCAATGCGATGTAGCGGAGTTCCTGCACCTTGGTCGCACCGCGTATGGCACGTTCCATACGTGCAGCCGCGTTGGCGTCGAGGCCCTCGACGGCGTGTGTGTACAAACCAAGGGTGATAACAATCGTGCTGTGTGCCAACCGCTCCGCCATGACCTTGGGATGCAGGCCTGCGGCAAGGGCTACCGTGGCCGAGGCGTGGCGCAAGTCGTGGACTCGGATCGTATGTGGCAATCCTGCTTTCGCAAGAGCCGATTTAAAGGCATGCAGAACGTTGCGTGCCAGCAACGGCGTGCCGGTCTGCGTCGCGACGCCCAAATCAAAGTGAGCAGACTCTGAATCCAGAACACGCCGCGGTTCTGCCTGCCGGACCTGATGACTTTTCACTGCGTCCATTGCTTCGGGGGCGAGCCTGACGCTTCGGCGGCTCCGGGTGGTTTTCGGCTCGCCATATTCTGGCACAGCTCCCTTTGCTCCTACCAGGTTTCACCTGATCCCGAATGCGACAACGCGAACCAGCACCCCCTCCCGCGTCGTGTCTGGCGTGAAAGACGAGCCAGGTGTCCCGCCAGCGTCACCACCATGCACGCTCCCAGCCGCGATCCGCGCATCAGAGCCAGGGTGAAGTCGCCCCCGCATGTTACGCTCACCCGAGGCACGAACACCATCCTGGTGTTCTGAACGCATAGGAGGGGATGTCGACTTCATGAGCGTTTACATGGGATTTATCCCGCGACTGATCGGCTATGTGATCGATGCGGTGATCACCGTCATTTTCTTCCAGATTTTTCTATTCCTCTTTAATTTGCTCATAACTGCGCTGGTGTCCATTGATCAGCTGAACACCGCAACGCTGGTGGGTGTCGTCTATGCTTCCTACTTCCTGGGCGTTGCCGAGATCGCGGCCTACTTCGTCTACTTCTGGTCGTCCACCGGCCAGGCCGTGGGAGGCCGCATCATGGGCTTCCAGGTCATCAGCGAAGCAACCGGTGGGCTGCTATCGCCCAGCCGTGCATTGCTGCGCTATATTGGCTACGTGATCAGCGGCTTCATCCTGTGCCTCGGATTCCTGTGGGCGCTCTGGGACCCGAAGAAGCAAGGCTGGCACGACAAGGTCGCCGGTTCGGTGGTGATTCCTGTCGGTACTGCCAACTCAGCCGCCCCGAACAGGCGCTAAGTACTCGTCCACTGAACTAAGGTAAGGAAAGGTGGTAGGATACGGTGGCCGTGCAGGGAGGAGAAGCGCGGCGGATGAGGAGGGGACGATGCGCGGACGGCCACCGGCAGTGTCGATCGAGGTGAG
>JAABUZ0100001801.1_pt1 | contig 38488 bp, 32 predicted proteins | sample 5562091 | NCBI WGS metagenome assembly JAABUZ01 (sample SAMN12813069, study PRJNA571459) | rock metagenome | isolation source: Antarctica rocks | place: Antarctica: Victoria Land, Linnaeus Terrace sud | collected 2015-12-21 | reverse complement strand
ACCCGTCCGAGTTCGCCCACCCGCCTGATCGCCTCCCGGAGATTCGCCTCGAGCCCCCCAAACGCCGACGGCAGGTTGGACCCGAGCGCAATCGCCGCAATAAGCCTCTCCCCCGCCGCCCTCTTGTCAAGCCCCGCTTCAGGAACGCTCATCGAACCACGCTTTCGCCACGTTTTTACCGCGCAGACACCACCCCGCCACCATATAAACCGGCGCTTTGGGTGTGTCTTTTTAGCTACGCCACCCATCTCTGGGAAATATCTACGCCACTGCGGTTGAAATCTCCTGCGTGTGACCAGCACCGCTCTCATGGTTTCCCCGGGACACCTCCCATGCCGACCGGTCGCGCATAAGTCGTTGCACCAGAGCGGTATGCATTGCGTGCCCCGCCCTCTCCGCTACCACCCGGCCCTCGATCCTTCGCCCCGCCAGCGCCAGATCCCCGATCAGGTCCAGCACCTTGTGCCGCACAAACTCGTCCGGAAACCGGAGCGGCCCGTTCTGCACCCCACCCGCGCTCACAATAATCGCGCACTCATCCGAGACCCCGCGGATCAAACCCATATTCCGCAGCATGGCCTCGTCCTCCTTGAATCCAAAGGTCCGCGCCGGGGCGATCAGCCGGGGGTAGTCGTCCTCGAGTTCCCCCACAAACCTGGCTCTTCCAATCGGCTGCGGAAAGTCGATCTCGTAATCGATGCTGTACCCCGAACCCGGATAAAGCCCGATGAACTTCGTCCCATCCCGCACCTCGACATCTTTCAAAATACGGATGAACTCTCTTCGTCTACGTTGCTGCTTCAATCCAACCCGCTCGAAACAAAGCACATACGGCAACGCGCTCCCGTCCAGGATCGGCACCTCCAGGTTGTCGACCTCAATGATGACGTTGTCCACACCAACCCCGATCAGCGCCGACAGCAGATGTTCCGTTGTCGAGATCAGTACACTCTGCCGCATCAGGCTCGTCGCGTAGCTCACCTTGGCGACGTTGCGCCCCGTCGCCGGGATCTCGAAGTTGTCCAGATCCGTCCGTCGGAAGACGATCCCCGAGCCTGCCGGCGCGGGCAGCAGACGCATATGCACCGGCGCGCCGCTGTGGAGGCCCACACCTTCGAACTCAACCGCTTCGCAGATCGTGCGCTCAAATTGAGGCTGCAAATCGTCTTCCCCTCGTCGCCCATACGTTACATCCCGGAGAACACCATCGCACCGTGTCTCTTTCACCACAGTTCGGCACCAGAGACGACCACGAGGACGCTCCACCTGCTATAACTCCGAGGTATGGATCTGCCCGGTCTTCTTCATCAAGCGACCCTGCAACTGCCGTGGATTGAACAACATCTGCGCGATCTCGTTCAATTGGAGTCGCCGACAGAGGACAAACCGTCAGTCGATCGCGCCAGCACCTTCGTTGCGGGCTTGGCCCAGGACCTCGGCGCACGCTGCAAGTGGCACAAACAGAACGACTTCGGCGACATACTCGAACTCTCCTTCGGCCCTTCCCCTTCCCGGACCCTGGTTCTCGGGCATCTCGACACCGTTTGGCCCCTAAATACTCTGCATACAATGCCTTGGCGCGTCGAAGATGGCCGGTTCTGGGGTCCCGGAGTTCTCGACATGAAGGCGGGCGTCATCATGGCCCTGGCTGCTGCCAAATTCCTGCATATGCAGGAGTTAGGCTCATCATTTCGCCTGCTCTTGAACAGCGAGGAGGAGGTCGGAAGCCCCGTCTCGCGTCCCATCACGGAGCGTCTGGCCCGAGAGTCGGACCGTGTCTTCGTTCTGGAGCCCGCACAGGGCCTCGCCTACAAGACCGCGCGCAAAGGCATTGGCAACTATATGGTTGAAGTGACTGGGGTTGCAGCACACAGTGGGGTTGACTTCGAAAGCGGCCACTCGGCTATCCGCGAGCTGGCGAGGCTCGTCGAAACCATCTCGAGCTTCACCGATTTGAGCAAAAAACGCACGGTGAACTGTGGTGTGATCGCCGGTGGAACACGGTCAAACGTGGTCGCCGAACACGGGTATTGCGAGGTCGACGTGCGCATCGCATCCGCCGCGGACGCAGCAGAGATAGACGCCCTCTTCCAGGGCCTGACGGTCACAGACCCTGCATGCTCGCTGAAGATAAGCGGTGGTCTGAACCGGCCACCGATGGAGAGGTCAGAGGGAACGGTGAAGTTGTTTGAACGCGCCCGCGATCTGGCGGCACAAATGGGCTTTGCACTCGAGGAGACCGCGACGGGCGGCGGCTCCGACGGCAACTTCACGGCCGCCCTCGGGATACCGACCCTTGACGGTATGGGTGCGGTCGGGGCCGGTGCCCACGCCACCCATGAGCACGTCGCCATCGAACACCTTGCTCCCCGGACGGCATTGCTGGCTGCGATGATCGCCAGCACGAACTAAATAGCCTCGCCACGGCCCATCGACCTCAGGTCAGAACGGAGGCAGCTTCCCCAGCAGCCTTGTGGCAGGCCTCGGCGATGAGGGCCACTGTCCGCGCAATCGGCAGGCCGACGATGTTGAAGTAGTCGCCCTCGATTCTAGGGATCCAGCGGGCAGCATAGCCCTGAATCCCATATGCGCCCGCCTTATCGAGCGGCTCCTGGCTGGCGAGGTAGTGCACGAGCTCAGGCTCCTCGATGACGTTGAAGGTCACCTGCGTAATGTCGATGTCCGCGAAGGATTCGGTCGCGGTAATTGCAGCCAGGCCCGTAAGAACCTGGTGGGTTCGGCCCGAGAGCAGTTCCAGCATACGTCGCGCATCGGCCTGGTCCCTGGGCTTGCCGAGGATCTCGCCCTGGCAGAGCACGCAGGTGTCGGCGCCCAGGATGACCACGGGATCGTTCTTCGACGACAAAGTGGCTGAGCCGGCGGCAGACCGCTTCGCCCAGACAGCCTGTGCCTTCGCTTCGGCGAGCCGAAGGACAAAGGTAGCGGCGTCCTCCCCGGTCTCGGGAATCTCCGGGATATCGGCAGCCTCGACCGTAAAGCGGAGACCTGCCTGCATAAGAAGCTCGCGCCGGCGAGGAGAGGCTGAGGCAAGAATAAGCATTACCCTTCGATGCCTCCGACAGTGATCTTCGCCTGCATGGTGTGAGCCGACTTCGGCGCCAATGTGATCGCATTCTTCCCGGCGTTTACGGTCTCCACGCAGAGCAGCTCGTGCCACTCATCAGGGCCGAGATCCGGCATCTCCCGCCACGGATTGAACACAACCGTCGTGTTGGAGTTCGTCTTGGTATTGGTGACGGATCGGCGAGCCAGGTGATCGTGAATGACGCATGTAGCGGATGTATCGGGGTACACGCGATCTGTTGGCCCTGTAAACGTCAGAGGTGCGTGTGACGACGGTTTCTGACGCATGCCGTCGGTCTTGTCGATAAATGTTGTTGGCTCAAGACCCGTCAGCGAGACCTCGTGGATATCCGCCACGGCGAAGTAGGTGTGGAGCGCCTCTTCGAAGACGAGTGGAGCATCGGCGTCATTGGCTACCGTCAGCTGCAAGCTGAGGCTGCGGCCCACCGTGATCTGGTACGCGAGGCGAAATTGGCCGAAGCCCATATCGCGGCTCATGGGCGTCGGTCCAAGAGTCAGGGTGAGATGGAGGTCCGCGCCGGCCAGCGCAGCAAACGCCACGGTCCACGGCTGGACCCGGGCGAAGCCATGGGACGGCCCCGGCTTCCCCTGGTAGCGCGTGGGATTTCTGTCGTTCGCGAACCACGGAAAGGCGATCGGAACTCCGCCCCGGATGGGCTTGCCCGGAAGGAGGTCCGACTTGCGGCTGAGAAACAGGACAGGAGCCTGGGCCGCCGGCTGCCAGTGGGTGATGTGAGCGCCCTGGAGGTAGACGGTCGCGGTCGCCTCGGGCGTCGTGATCTCCGCGCGGACGAGGCCGTTGGCCTCTTGGAAGCGCAGCACCCCGGGAATCGCGAAATGGTCGTTGAGAGAGGAGAGATCCATGGCTTTACCAGTGTATGTGGCTATGCGGCGCTGCGCTCAAAACGACTTCGGCCCGACACAGGGTGCCCTTTGGCTCGGCGTGGAAGACTATAGTTTGCCTATGCTTCGGTTGGCGGTGATAGTCAGTTGTTTGTTGGTAGGAAGCTGCATTTCGGAAGCACAACGCCCCCGAAAGGTGGACGGCTCGACCGGGTCCATGGACTGGACCTCGGGTCTGCACGAGGAGGTCTCCGGCATGGGGAAGCCCTCATGGCGGCCGATGCTGCGATACGACGTAGAGATGCACCGCCTGAGCACCCACCCGGCGGAGCCACCCTTCGAGTATCCCTGGGAGGACACCGGCCGCGGCTACGGATACGGCCCCGGATTCGGCCACTGGGATCTGGTGCACGAGATCCTGGACGAGTTGCCGCTGGCGCCGGAGCATGCGCGCGAGCAGCTGCTGAATGACGTTCGGTTACAGCTGCAATCAGGATTTCTTCCCGGTCTTTACTGGATGCGGAGACAAACGCCCGGTGCCAACGCCAAGGACGATGCCAGGAACAATACCGGGATCTACGACCCTGCGGGTGAGAGGTATAGCCCGACCCAAACGCATCCGCCGTTGTGGGTGGTGGCCGCTGACGACTATATGACGGACACGGGCGACGGGAGCCTGATGCCCGAGTTTCTGGAGCATCTCACGCGGCAGATCGGCTGGTTTGAGAGGGAGCGCCGCGCCAAGCCGGACGGCTTCCTCTACCTCGACATCGTGAACTCCAAGTGGGAGAGCGGCGTCGACCAGGGTGTGCGCTTTGACGGCCTCGGCAAAGGCGGTCGGCGGCCAACCTCAACCGCATGCGTAGATGCCACTGCGCACGTGTACCAGATGTACGTGTACGCCGCGAAGTGGTCGGCGTCGTTGCGCAAGGATCCGCGGCCATTCCAAAAGCGTGCGGAAGAGCTGCAAAGGTTTATGCAGACAAGGCTCTGGAGCGAGCGCGACGGGTTCTTCTACGACTCCTGGGTGCTGGACGCGGCTCCGGATGGCCCGCGCGAGCGATGGAACGGAACGCCTGCACCGGGAAGGCCGCACAGCTTCGAGGGTATGTGGCCCATGGTTGTGGGAGCGGCGACCGAACCGCAGGGCAGGCGCGTGATCGATGAGTGGCTGATGCGGAAGGATCGTTTCTTCACGGGGCATCCGATCGCGACCATTTCGGCAAGCGATCCGAAGTTCGAACTGCGGATGTGGCGTGGACCGGCATGGAACAGCATGACCTACTGGGCCGCGAGAGGCTGCGTTCGCTACGGAAGGCGGGAGGACGCCACCAGGCTGTTGGAGGCGGCGCTCGACGACTCTGCGGCGCAGTTCGCGCGCAGCGGCATCCTGTGGGAGTTCTACCATCCGCTCGGGGGACCTCCCGAGGACCTGAAGCGCAAACCCGAGACCCGGCGGAACCTTCCCTTTCCGGATTACATGGGCCATAACCCGCTGCTGGCCATGGCCAGGATGTGGGACCAACTGCACACACGCTGAGCCGGAACACTGAGTTGGAAGACTGGGCCTTTATGCTTGAGGAACTATGACGCGTCCCCTGCGGTCCTTGCACGTTGGAGTGATCCTCTTTCTGCTCGTCTCAGCCAATCGAGAGGCCTTTGCGACAGAGGTGAAGATCTCGGCCAAGGCTCTGGAAAGGACGCTGCGGGCACAGCTGGTCACCGGACAGGACGGTCGTTACTATCTCAAAGGCGACGGCGGCGCGGGCTGCTTCGTGTACGCCTCCGATCCGCACGTCTCGTTTCTGGATGACCGCATCGTCGTCCAGGTCAAGACCAGGGCCAGGCTGGGCACATCCGTGCGGGGAAGCTGCCTGGGAGTCGGTCTCTCGGACGAGGCAGAGGTCTCACTCGTCCCGGACGCCGAGGGTGAGACGATCGGGTTCCGTGACGCGCGTATCGAGCACATCAGCCAATACCGCGAGCTGAACTTCCTGATGGGGCCGTTTCTGAAGAACAAGCTGCCGGGGCAGCTGAAGGTGAACGCGGCGGAGCTGATGCGCAAGGTACTGAGCGGATCGGTGGAGAAGACCGGCTACACGCTGACGCTAAGCTCGTTGAAGCTTCACTCGCTGCTGGTGCAAGGTGGAGAGCTGGTGCTGGATGTCGACAGCAATCTCGCGGTGGAGTGACTGGGAGGATCCGGGGATCGCGCGGGAGGTTGAGCCCATCCAACTCCGCAGCCGCAAGGCAGGTCATCCCCCAAAGCTGCCATGCGGGGAGGAGAGACAACGGGCGCGGATGCGCCGATACTAGAAGATGAAGGTGCAGCAGGCTCCTTGCGGGACGAGCGTCCCGGGCGGAGCAGGCGGCTAGCCGCATGGAGGCTGTCGACCCGCTGCAAGGAGCGAACGTGACATCCGTCGATAGCACAATACAGCTGATTCGGATTCGAGAACAAGGGGGAAGCGCGAGAGTCGAGGCTTCCAGTGGAAGCGTCTGCAACTCCGCGCTGGCCGAGAGTCCGTGGGTCTTTGATTCGCAGCCACCGAGCTACGGTCCCGGCGCCTCTCTCGGCGACTTTCTGCCCGCCGGATCTCCGCGCCAGGGTGAGCTGCCAGGGGAGTATCGCCGAGCCTCGGCCGACGAGCTGGATCTCCAGATTCGGCGTGCCAAGGCGCAACTGGGCGAGCGTGCCGTCGTTCTCGGACATTTCTACCAACGCGATGAGGTGATCCAGTACGCCGACTTCGTGGGCGACTCGTTTCAGCTGGCGCAGGCCGCGCGTTCGAGGCCAGCGGCAGAGGCGATCATCTTCTGCGGCGTTCACTTCATGGCCGAGACGGCGGATATGCTTTCGGGCCCGGAGCAGGCCGTGATTCTGCCGAATCTGGCGGCGGGATGCTCCATGGCGGATATGGCCGACATCGATTCGGTCACCGACTGCTGGGAGCAGCTCGAGGAGATCTACGGGACCGCACCCGATGCGGAGGGGCGCGTGCCGGTCATTCCGGTCACCTACATGAACTCGTCGGCGGCGCTGAAGGGGTTTTGCGGGGAGCACGGCGGCATCGTCTGCACCTCGTCCAATGCGGCGGTCGTGCTCAAGTGGGCCTTCGATCGTGGGCAGCGGGTGCTCTTCTTCCCCGACCAGCACCTCGGACGCAACACGGCAAAGGCCATGGGCATCGCGGGAAAGCAGATGCCCATGTGGGATCCGCGTAAGGCGCTGGGCGGCAACGACGCCGATGCTCTGCGGGATGCGCGCGTGATCCTTTGGCACGGCTTCTGCTCCGTGCACAAGCGCTTCTCCGTGGCGCAGATCGATGCGGCGCGGGCGAGGTTCCCCGGCGTGCGCGTGATCGTGCACCCGGAGTGTCCGATGGAGGTTGTCGATGCGGCGGATGAGGCTGGCTCGACCGACTACATCGTCAAGGCGATCGCCGCGGCCGCTCCCGGACAGGTCTTCGCTATCGGCACGGAGGTCAATCTGGTGCAGCGGCTCGCCGGCCAGCATCCGGAGCACACCATCTTCTGCCTCGACCCTGTGATCTGCCCGTGCTCCACGATGTACCGCATCCATCCCGGCTATCTGGCCTGGGTGCTGGAAGCCCTGGTGCGGGGGGAAGTGTTGAACCGGATCGTCGTTCCCGACTCGGTCGCGGTGCCGGCGCGCGTGGCGCTCGAGCGCATGCTGGCCTCGAAGCCTGCGGTTGCCGCGGGGCGCACAGTATGAGCCATATCATCGTCGTCGGGAGCGGTATCGCAGGCCTGATCGCAGCGCTTGAGACGAGCCACAAACACCGTGTCACGCTGGTGACGAAGTCAAGGCTCTCTGAAGGAAACACCCGATACGCGCAGGGCGGAATCGCAGCTGCGATGTTCGACGACGACAGCGTTCTCGAGCACGTCGCGGACACCCTGCGGGCGGGTGCGGGGCTGTGCCGCCTGTCGGCGGTCGAGGTGCTGTGCTCCGAGGGACCCGAGCGGATTCGCGATCTGATCCGGCTCGGAGTCGGCTTTGATCGTGATGGCGCCGAGCTCGCGCGCGGCATGGAGGGAGCGCACTCGCACGCGCGGGTGCTCCACGCCGGCGGCGACGCAACCGGTCTCGCGATTGAGACGGCGCTGGTCCGGGCGGTGCGTGCGGCCGAGATCGACGTGCTGGAACACACGTTTGCGCTCGATCTTCTGCTCGAAAGCGGACGTGTGAGCGGCCTTGTTGTGCTGGACCCTGAGGGTCGTCGTCGAAGCCTCGCGGCCGAGGCTGTCGTGCTCGCAAGCGGCGGCGCGGGCCAGCTCTACAAGCACACCACCAACCCGGGTGTCGCGACGGGGGATGGCGTCGCTCTGGCGCTTCGGGCCGGGGCGCAGATCGCCGATGTGGAGTTCTACCAGTTCCATCCAACCGCGCTTGCCGTGCCCGGAAACTTCCTCATCTCGGAGGCCGTCCGTGGCGATGGCGCGGTTCTGCTGGACGCGAACGGTCATCGGTTCATGACGGGAATCGACCCGCGTGCGGAGCTGGCTCCAAGGGACGTCGTCGCTCGCGGCATTGCGGCACAGATGGCAGAACAGGGCGGCCAGCCGGTTCTTCTGGATGCAACGCGCCTCGGAGCGCAATTCCTGGCCGAGCGATTTCCCACCATCGACGCGGCATGCAGAAGCCGTGGTCTGAACTGGGGCACGGAGCCGATTCCCGTCACGCCGGCTGCGCACTACTGGATGGGCGGTGTGGCGACCGATGAGTGGGGGCGCACCTCGGTGCCGGGGCTCTTTGCCGTCGGAGAGGTGGCCTGCACGGGTGTGCATGGGGCCAATCGGCTTGCGTCCAACTCGCTGCTCGAAAGCCTGGTCTTCGCCTGGCGATGTGCGCATCTGCTGTGCGAGACCAGCACCCCGGACACAGCGCGAGCGATGGACGACATCTGGAGCTCTGGCCTGCCAGACGACCGTGCCGTGCAACCGTTAGATATCGAGCAGGCCAGCATCGCCTTCCCTATTGGGCGCGCTGAGCTGCAACAGCTGATGTGGGACGCGGCCGGCATCCACCGCACCGGAGAAGGCCTGCAGGCTGCGGCTGCACGCTTGAGCAGCTGGAAGGTCTCAGGATCAGACGTCAGCGACCTTGAGACAGCCAACCTCCTGACCTTGGCGCGCGCCGTCGTCAATGCGGCGCTGGCGCGACGAGAGTCCCGGGGAGCGCACTTCCGGCAGGACTTCCCGCAGCCAGCCGAGAGCTTCCGGCACCAGCTCGTCTATGCAAGGGAGATTCCCGTCCCGTGCTGACGTCCTTATCCGCCAGCAGCATCGACAGCGTGGTCCGAATGGCGCTGCTCGAGGACGCGCCCTGGGGCGACCTCACTTCGCAGACCCTCATCCCAGCCTCTGCACGCATGTCGGTCGAGCTGGTTGCGCGTGAGCCCGGCGTGCTCAGTGGAGCGGACGTCTTTACCGCGGCCATGCGCATTACCGACCCGGACATCGTCACGAACTTCGGGGTCGCAGATGGCGAACGCTTCCTCAAAGGCGATGTTCTGGCAAGGGTCGAAGGCCCAGCCCGGGCCGTGCTTCAGGCCGAACGCATCGCCTTGAACTTCATCCAGCGGATGTCCGGCATCGCCACCCTGACCTGGCGCTTTGTCGCGGAGACTGCCGGAACCAGGGCGCGCATCGTCGACACGCGCAAGACAACTCCCGGCCTGCGCATGCTGGAGCGGTACGCCGTTCGCTGCGGCGGCGGGCATAACCATCGCTTCTCCCTTTCGGACGCCGTGATGGCCAAGGACAATCATTTAGCGGTCATGCTGGCGGACGGCAGACGCAGCCTCACAGAAGCTCTGCGGGAGGTGCGCTCTGCCATTCCCCACACAGCACACCTCGAGGTAGAGGTGGACCGGCCAGATCAGATCGAGGCCGTGCTCGCCGCGGACGTCGACACCATCATGCTCGACAACTTTTCGCTCGCTGACCTCCGCGCCGGCGTTGTGACCATTGCCGGCAGAGCGCTGGTCGAGGCCAGCGGGTCTGTGACGATCGAGACGGTAGGAGCGATCGCGCGCACAGGCGTCGACATCATCTCGGTCGGAGCCCTGACCCACAGTGTGCGCTCGCTCGATCTCGGCCTGGACGTCAGCCTCAGAGCCGCAGCCGAAGAGGCACCTTGATCTACCTCGATGCCGCAGCCACCACGCCCGTTCGCCGCGAGGTGCTGGAGGCGATGTGGCCGTACCTGACCGGCGACTTCGGCAACGCCTCGAGCCGCCACTCGCTCGGAGAGGCCGCAGCCCGTGCTCTGGCCGGCGCTCGCGCGGTCGTCGCCGAGGTTCTGGGCTGCCGGGCCAGTGAGGTCATCTTCACCTCCGGCGGAACGGAGGCTGACAACCTTGCGGTCAAAGGCATAGCTCTCGGCTCTCCGCGCGGCCGCCGCATCGTCACCACCCCGATCGAACACGAGGCTGTCCTCGCGTCGTGCGACTACCTCCGCCGGCACCATGGGTTCGACATCACCTACCTGCCTGTCGACGGCGAAGGTTTGGTGAGCGTCGAAGATGCGAGGTTGGCCCTTCGCAGCGATACGACGCTCTGCTCGGTGATGCTGGCGAACAACGAGGTTGGCGCGATCGAACCGGTTGCTGCCATCGCTGCGGTCGCCCGGTCGATGGGGGTTCCCATGCATGCCGATGCCGTGCAGGCAGCCGGTGTGCTCGATCTCAACGTGCCCGCGTTGGGCGTCGATGCGATGAGTCTTTCAGGGCACAAGATTGGCGCCCCCAAGGGCATGGGTGTTTTATACCTGCGCAGCAGATTGCAGACGGAGCCGGTTTTGCACGGTGGCGGGCAGGAGCGCGGCCGGCGTTCGGGAACGGAGAACGTTGCGGGCGCGGTCGGATTCGCAACGGCCCTGCAACTCGCGGAGGCATCCCGTGTTGAGCGAGTGGCGCGGCTGATCGCGTTGCGTGACGGGCTGATCGCAGGTGTGCTGGCGGCGGTGCCGGACGCGATGCTTACCGGGCCAGCCGTTCAGCGTTTGGCGGGAAGCGCGTCGTTTTGCTTTCCCGGGACCAGTGGAGAGGCGGTGCTGTTGCAGCTCGAGCAGCGAGGCATCGTGTGCTCGAGCGGGTCGGCGTGTGCGGCGGGCAGCGATCAGCCGTCGCACGTTCTGGTCGCGATGGGGATTGCCCCGGAGGTGGCCCAGACCGCGGTGAGGTTCACCCTCAGCGATGCAGTCACGGAGGACCAGATTGCCACGGTTGTCCAGGCAGTGCATCAGGCCTGCGATGCCGTGAGATCCATCGCCCGCTAAGCCCGCAGGCGGCTAGAAGGCTAGAAGGAGAGGCGCGCGCCGAACTGGAACTGGCGCGGATCGTACGAGGCGGTCTCTTGGCCGGCGTTGGTGTACAGAAGGTTCACGTCGAGGGTGTTGTTTTTGTTAATCAGGTTGAAGGCATCGGCCGTGACCTGGAGCGCGAAGTCGTGCCCAAAGCTGAAGGCACGCGCGATGCGGAGATCAGTAAAGACCGTGTAGGGGCGAATGCCGGTGTTACGTGCAAGCGATCCATTAAAGGCGCTGCTCGTCACGCCGGCGTTAACGGGCGCGTCGATGTAACAGGGCACATTAAGGTAGCCGGTCGGGGAGAATCTCGACGCCACAGGTGCCGTACCGCAACTGGTCGCTCCGCTGGTAGCCCCAACCGCATTTGGCCGGTCAGTGAGTGGGTCGAAGTCGAAGTTTGTGTCGGTCCCGGTAACAATATTGAACGGCCGACCGGAGGAGATCTCGATGATGGGTGCGACCGTGAACCCCGAGAGCGCGCCCGGCAGAAAGCCGCTGCCCGAACGATGGCCGGAGTTGAACACCCCAGAGAGCACCAGTCGGTGGCGCTGATCAAAGGTGGAGGTCGCACGCTCTGCGTTCGGGGCGAAGTTGTTCTGCGGGGCGTCGGCAGTCGAGACCACATCCGTCGAATCGTCGATCGCGTGCGACCAGGTATACGAGACGAGGAACTCGTAGTTCGCGCTGAAACGCTTTTTCAGGTTTACCGACAGGCCGTTGTAGCTGGAGGTGCCTGTCGTGAGGTTAGGGCTCATGTCGCCGAAAGGGACGGGAACGCCAACCCCGAGACCTTCGGTTGCGGCAACCTCGCTGGCGAGCGCAACGCATTGGCCTGCGCCTTGGCTGGCGAGAAACTGCGCCAAGGACGTGTTGAGACCGGAGCGGCGAAAGAAGTTCAGCAGGGGCGGAGCGACGTATGGTCCGGCAGGACCAACCCCGCAGGGAGCCGTGCCGGAGGCCGTCGCAACCGTGAGCGGGTTCGAGGTCGGGCTCGCGACGGAGTTGAGGCTCCCGCCTGGGAGGATGCTTGCCGTGCCAGCCTTTACCGCCGCGTTGGCCGCGCGCCAGTTCGCGACCAGCAGCGCAGGGTTTACAGGATTGACGTTGATGGGTCGGTTCAGGTGACGGCCCCCGGTGTTGTTGTACGCGACGTTGATCGATAGGTTGCGTCCGAGATCACGCTCGATGCCGAACGAGATCTGCTGCACATACGGTGTGCGGTATTGGAGGTCGGCGGGAAGGCCCGAGGGGAGAATCGCTAGTGGAAAGCCGGAGCTCAGGTAAGCCTGGTTGATGAAGACCGAGGCCGGGTTGTTCGGGTCGAAGCGCTGCTGTGAGGCTTGGTAGTTGAGGCCGGCAACCGGGAGGCAGTTGGTGTTTGAAAGCGCTCCCTGGAAGGTGTTCGTCGCGTTCAGATTAAGCGGGCTAAACGTGCTGGCCGCCGTGCAAGGGGATCCGCCGGCGAGAATGACGAGTGGAACGGAATTGCTGTTAAATGTCGTCGATTGCGCCTCCAGGTTGCCGGGGGCGCGATCATAAAACAGGCCGTAGTTCGCCCGAAGAACCGTCTTCCCAGAGCCGGTCGGGTCGTACGTGAGGCCGATCCGCGGAGCCACGTTCTGGTCCTGGAGGCGGATGCCCTCGCGAACGCCGTACGCGCGCTCGGCCGCGTAGCTGTTGGCGGTGAGAGCAACCTGCGTAGGCAGCCCTTCCACATCGTAGCGAACACCGTAGTTGAACGTGACGTGACCTCCGATTCGCCAGGAGTCCTCAACGAAGGCGCCCAGCGTCTTCAGTGAGTACCTGTAACCGGTGATGCCGATGCCTTGCACGAAAGATTGCGGAATGCCGAGACCGTACGCCTGCACCGGCGAGAAGCCCGGAAGGCCGGCAAGCTGCGGGCTGATGTCGGTCGCATTCAGAGCGGCAAAGGTGTAGTCGCCCCCGCCGTAAAGCTGCCCGGTCTTAATGTTGATGGGGATGTAGCGAAGATCGATGCCGGCCTTCGCCGTGTGCCCGCCCCGGGTGTAGGTGAAGTTGTCCTGCATCTGGGTCTGATCCTCGATGCGGTCCACCGTGGAGAAAGGCGTTTTGCCGAAGTACGCGAACCCCGGGATGTTGACCGCCGCCGAATTGCTCTGCGGCGCAAAGCGAATCGGGTGACGCGAGAACTGAACCCGAAGCTCGTTGACCTTGTTCGATCCAATCAAAAGTGTGTGTTGGCCCAGAATGCCGAAGTCATGAAAGCTCTGGATCGCCGTTCGGGAGAAGGAGTTCTCGCCAATGTTCTGGTTCGCGGCAGACTCCTGGATGCCCGTGATGTTGCTGGGGCTGACATTTGCGCGTAGCAGCAGCTGCTGGTTGTTGGTCAGCTTGTGATCGAGTCGCAGCGAGTAAACCTCCGTCTTTTCAGAGACGGGAAAGTTGCCGACCAGAGAGCTGAGCGGCTGGAACGAGGCGGGGGTCGCGTTGCCCGAGGTAACGAATTTGCTGGCGCCGATCGTTCCCGCAAGAAACGTTGGATTCTTTCCCGTGGTGGCGATCGCGGAGCTCGATCCCACAAGTGCTACGTACTGCTGGATGCCCGGCGTCGCGGCAGGCACGGACGCCAGGAAGGCGGCCTGTTGCGTCGTGCCCTGAATCGTGAGAGCGCCTGCCGGAGCGCCATAGAACTTGCTCACGTCGATGTTGTTGAGCCCGAAGTTGCTACGGCCGATCACCGAGAATCCCGTCTCCTGTCGGCGCGTCAGCTCGGCGGCAAAAAAGTAGAAGGTCTTGTTCGGGATGATGGCGCCGCCAATCGTAAATCCGGCCTGTACGCGCGTGTACGCGGGCTGATAGACGGTCGAGAATGGATTGGTCGCCTGGATGTAGCGATTGCGGAGAAAGCCGAACGCGCTGACGTGGGTCTGGTTTGTGCCTGACTTGGTCACAATATTCACCACACCGCCCGATGCGCGTCCGTACTCAGCGTCGAAGCCGTTGGTGATGATCTGGAACTCCTGCACGGCGTCCTGCGAGACCGTGGCGCGCGTGCCCCCGGAGATATAGTCGCCGGCATCCGCACCATCGATATTGATCGAGTTCGAACGCGCGCGCGCCCCGCCGAAATTTAGCCCGCTGGTCGGAATGGCGCCGACCGAGGGCGCCGCGTCCCGGGCAATCTGCGAGTTTGTCAGCGTAAAGTTAATATAGTTCCGGCCGTTGGTTGGCAGGTTCGTGATGCGGAGCTGGTCGACCGTGGTGGATTGCGAGCTGCGCTGCGTCTCGATGATGTCCGCGCCTGAGTTAACGGTGACCGTCTCACTCCCACCGATCACGAGCGCCAGGGGAAGCTCGGCCTCCTGCCCCGTGGTCAGGACGACGTTCTGCTCCACAAGTTTGCTGAAGCCCGGCGAACTTGCCGTAACGACATAGGAGCCCGGAGGCAGCTGGAGCAGCTGATAGTTGCCCTGGCCGTCGGTCGTGGTTGTGCGCGAAAAACCCTTGGAGGCGTCGGTAATCGTCACCGATGCGTTCGGGACAACAGCGCCCTGCGGATCCCGGACAAAGCCACTGAGTTGGGCTGTCGAGATGTTCTGCGCTGCCGCGAGAACTGTAATCAGAAAGAAAACAGCAGCGAAGGAGACGGGAAAGAGCCACGGTCTGCGGATGAACATCGGGGCGGTACTCCAGTGCGATGGGCAGCCTGCGCGCGAGTGGCAGCGGATGGCCTGCCTTATATGTACGGGCCGTTCTACATGAATCGGTATTCAGTGTGCAAGAACATTCATTCACTGCAAAGCCTTCGCGCATCTCATTTCATACGTTTAGCGATGGGCGATCTCCAAAAGAGGGTGAATGGCGTGATTGAGGCAGTGCTGTGTGACATCGACGGAACCCTGGTGCAAAGTAACTGGCTGCACGCTGCGGCCTGGAAGGATGCCTTTGCTGTCATGGGAATCGATCTGGAGCTCGAAGATGTGCGCCGCCAGATCGGCAAGGGTGGCGACGAGTTGATCCCGGTGTTCGTCCCGTGGTGGCGCAGGTCGGCAGTTGAGGAGCCGCTGAAAAGCTACCGGAAATTCGTCTTTCAGAAAGACTACATGCACCAGGTCAAGCCGTTGCCAAAGGTCCGGGAGTTCCTTCTGCGGCTGAAAGATGCCGGGATCAGGCTGTCGCTGGCGAGCTCAGCCGACCAGGATGATCTAGAGATCTACAAGAAGATCGCGCATATGGACGACCTTATCGAAGAGAGCTCGTCCGCTGACGACACCGACCGCGCGAAGCCGCATCCGGACATCTTCCAAGCCACGCTCAAGAAGCTCAGTCTGCCGGCTAGTAAGGTCCTGGCGCTTGGCGACACGCCCTATGACGCGGAAGCTGCAGGCAAGGCCGGCATCTCGACCATCGGCGTCACCACGGGTGGATGGTCGAAAAAAGATCTGCTCGAAGCGGGATGCATCGAGGTGTACACAGACATTGCGGAGCTGCTGGAGCACTTCGAGGAGAGCGCGTTTCTTCGATAAAGCCGCCCTGGCTAAGAGACTCGACCGGCCCCGGCCGGCGCATCCTTCCCAAGCAGGCGCTGCCCATGCCGGCATAGCCGCAAAATTGGGCACTCGGTACATCGGGGGTCGGCGAAGGTGCAAAGCGTCTGGCCGTGGATCTTGAACAGCGAGTGGTGCTCGTCCAGCATGGCCGCCGTCCACGTCTCCGGCACCATGCGCATCAACAACTCCTCGGTCCGACGCGGCTCTGTCCGAGGTGTCAGCCCAAGTCGATGCACGACCCGAAGGTGATTGCCATCGAGGGCGATCGCTCGCCGTCGCAGCGTGGAGAAGTTCACAACGGCGGCCGACACCTGTGGTCCCACGCCCTCGAAGCTCTCGAGCCAGGCGCGAACCTTCTCCGTCCGGTAGTTCGCCAGAAAATCGAGGGTCAGCGATCCGTACCTCGCCGTGACCTGCTGCAAAGCCAGCTTGAGGCGAGGCGCCTTCACCTCGGGAAAGGTCACGGCCTGTATCGTCTGCTCGATGTCCGCAACGGGTGCGTCACGCACCGCCTCCCAATCTAAACCGAAGCGCGCCTCAAGATCCCGCATCGCTTGGTCCGACCCAGCGGTCTTGGTTCTCGCGCTCAGGAGCGAGTAGACAAACTGCTTCAGTGGACTCCACGGAATGCGCGGCTTCGGCTGGCCGTAGTAGCCCAGCAGAAGCCGGTGGAGGTGCGGCAGGCGATCCGGGTCGGCAGGCGCAGCCGGAGGCGGAACATGGGCGTCGGAGAACAGAGGTTCGGTCATTCCTGTGGCTTGGATGCGAAGGCTATCCGTTGCGGGTGATGCCCAGCCGTGGGCCGTTCGCATCGTGGATGCCCCATGCCATCCGTGGGGTGTTGTGCGCAATGCCAAGCTGGCCATCCGGGCCGATGAGGATGATGCCGCCGTGGCCGCCAAGCCGCGTGTAGAGGTAAGCAATCGCGTCAGTCGCGGCCTGCTGCGGACTTTCTCCGGCGGCAACTCGATCCACCGCCCACTTTCCGAGGACCAGCTTCATGATGGGTTCGCCCCATCCGGTAAGCGACACCGCCGCCGACTGATTATCCGCATAGCAGCCGCAGCCAATGAGAGACGAGTCTCCGACCCGGCCGGGCGCCTTTGAGAGCGTGCCGCCGGTGCTGGTCCCCGCAGCCAGGTTGCCCGCCGCATCGATCGCCACGGCGCCCACGGTGTCGTGGGAGTGCTGCGTCACCACTGCGGCCGTAAACTCGGAGTTGCCCGAGAACGTAGCATCCGCGCCACCTTCGAGCTCGGCCTTTTGGAACGCCATCAGGCGGTCCCGTTCCCGGGAGATGATGAGCTCGGTGTTGTCGATCAGCCCCATGCCGTGCTGACGGGCGAAGCGTTCGGCGCCCGTCCCAACGAAGTAGACGTGCGGAGAATGATCGAGCACCAGCCGCGCCGCGGCGATCGGGTTCCGGATCCGCTCGACGCAGGCGACTCCACCGGTGCGAAGGTTCTCGCCATTCATCAGCAGCGCATCGAGCTGCACACGTCCGTCGCGCGTCAGAAACGAACCCCGTCCAGCGTCAAACGTGTCGTCGTCCTCCATAACGGTCACGGCTGCCTGCACCGCATCCACGGCCGAGGCGCCACGGTCGAGCTCAGCATAGCCTGCACGGAGAGCGGCGGCGATTCCACGCTCGTGCGCGGCAACAGCGTCGTCGGGCATGGCCCAGGCGCCTCCATGGATCAGAAGGGTGGGAGTCGTGCTCATGGCATCTCAAGTCTACGAGAGATCTGCCGAAGGGAGAGTAGGGGTGCCTTCAAGCGTGATCGCGGCAATGCGGTACGACGCTGAAGCGCGCGTCCTGATGATCGTGTATCGCGGCAATCGGGGAAGGTATCGCTACTTCGATGTGCCACGGGAGGTGTGGGAGGCATTTCGCGCGGCAAAGTCGAAGGGAGCGTTCCTGAACGGGATCTTCAAGGAGCATGGCTACCGTTACGAGATAGTACCGGGGACGCCGGGTACGGTCTAGTCTCGGAGTCAGGTGGTACCGCTGACTTCGGGCCGCGGCTAGGCGAGGTCCACTCCAGATCGGCATCAGAGAACATCCTGGCAAGCTCGTTGTCGCCGGGAATGACATGCCGGGCAAGCTTTCTGGCCACGAGTGCCGCCGGCGAGCGACGGAGAACCGCAAGATCGATCACCTTTCCGTTCACAAAGGAATGCCGGATCGGGTGAGCGGTCCCGCCCTCAAGATAAAATCTTCGCGAGCCCGCCGAGATCTCATGCTCCATGAAATAACAGCGCATCACGAGACTCAGGGAGTAGCGCCCCAGACCCTCCAGGTTCATCTGCCAAAGAATCTCGGAGCTTGAATCGAATCGTCGGCCGCCAACCAGGCTCAACCATCGGCCATCCTTGTCGTGCATCCCCATGAACAGAGGCGCGGAGAGCTCCTTCAGGATGTCGTAACGCCACCCAGCGACCCTGTCGGGAACGGCATACATGCTCTGGCGGCTGAAGGCAAGAAACTCTTTTTTGCTGATCTCCACGCTCGAAACAGAGGTGCAGCCGAGCTCCTTTTCAGCACGGCGGCGGTAGCTGCGCATGTTAGTGCGCGTCTTTGGCCTTATGTTCGCAAGCGTGCCATCATAGGTGCTCTCGAGCGGTAGGTACTCGGCGATCTCGCGCTCACGGCATGCCCAGCGTGAAGCGGGCTGCTTGGAAGAGACCGGGCCGGAGAGCTCACAGAGAGGTTCCCGATTCGACGGAACCTCATCCCGAAAAGAGATCATGACCACATGCGCTCCCCGGTCGATCAACGTGCGTGCGGCAAACTGCGCAAGCCTGGATCGAAGCGGAGCAGGAGCGATCAAAGTGCTGCGACCTGACCGATCGTTGGTGGTAAATACGCCTATATTGCAACCAACGACACGATACCCGTAGAGCAGAACCGCCCCGAGGAGATCCCCGATTGCGATCTCTTCAGCAGTGGGTTTTGCTCCACGGGAGATCAGCATCAGATGTGGCGTTCGCTTCAGCAAACCGGGCTTGGACAGAAAGTAAGCCATGTCCTCCATGGCGCCCGGCTGGCCACACCTCTCGGCCAGAAGGTGAAGGGTATCGGCCACGCGCAGGATGCCCTCGCGTCCCTTGATCAACCGTAAGACCGGATGGAGAAGCTCCGGAGTGGACCCGCACAGCACTTCGTTGGATATGCTCGGCATGAAGGTACTAGAATCTCTTCTGACACGTGCAATAGAACGGTGGCGGCGACGGATTCCCGACGCAGAGAGCTTGGCTCCAGTTAATGGTACAGATCCCAACCGGACCAGCCGATCAGAGCTCCCATCAGGTGCGGTTGGGCGTAGCACAGGGTACCGAGACATAAGGTGCCTGCCTCCCAAACCGCAGAACCCCTCATTCTTTGAACCCTGCTGGATCACGTAAGGCTCACACCTTTCAGAGCCGCCGTCAGCTCAGTAGCTTACTCCTAAAACCTTGCAATTGGCTTGCCTCAGGGCCCGGCAGCTCTGATCCGGATGCGCCAAGATCACCGGAAACAAAGTTCTTATACCCAAGTTCGCCGTTCACGTCCCGCAGAAGGTCTCAAAGACGCACTCCTCAGGACGGGCTGGCGCAGCGTATTCCTCCATGCCGAGCTGGTCCTTGTAGGGCCGTGACACGACCTCCAGCAACTGCTCAAACGGCTGAAAATCCCCGTGCTCGACAGCGGCACTGAGCGCAGTCTCAACTCGATGATTTCGCGGGATGACGGCCGGGTTGGCCAGCCGCATCGCTGCAGCGCGATCGATTCCGGTTGCGGGCTCATCGTCCAGGCGACGTCGCCAGAGCGCAGCCCACACGTCATACGCATCAGGGTGGGCGAACAGCGCACGTACACCCGCGTCCCCCTCTGGCCCGGCCGCGGCATCGCAGAGTCGGCGCAGGGTGAGAGTGAAGTCGGCCTTGTTGGCCGACATGCGCTCCAGTAGATTCTCAGCGAGCTCTGCGTCGCCATCGCGCTTCGTGAGCAGACCGATCTTACGTTGCAAGCCGTCGGTGCGAGCCGTCTCGAAGTGCGGCTGGAAGGCGGAGAGGGCCTCCTTTGCCGAGGCCAGCGCGGCCTCACTATTTGTGGTCTCCTGCTCCAGAACGGGCAGCAACGCTTCCGCAAAACGCGTTAGGTTCCAAAGGGCGACATTGGGCTGGTTTCGGTAGGAATAACGCCCCTGACGGTCGATGGAGCTAAAAACCGCGTCCGGATCGTAGGCCTCCAGAAAAGCGCAGGGGCCATAATCAATGGTCTCCCCTGCGATCGAGGTGTTATCGGTGTTCATCACGCCATGGACGAAGCCGAGGAGCATCCACTGGGCAATTAGACTTGCCTGCCGGGCGATCACGCTGTCCAGCAGCGCGCGATAAGGCTGCTTCGACTGTGCAGCCTCGGGGAAGTGCCGTGCGATGGCATAGTCCGCCAGCGTACGTATGCCTTCCGTATCCCCGCGTGCGGCAAAGTACTGAAAAGTGCCCACCCGGACATGGCTGGTAGCGACCCTCGTCAGCACAGCTCCGGGCATCAACGTTTCACGGACGACGCGCTCGCCCGTGGTCACAGCGGCCAGGGCACGGGTGGTCGGTACACCTAACGCTGCCATCGCTTCGCTCAGGATGTACTCGCGCAATACCGGACCGAGCGCTGCCCTGCCGTCGCCACGGCGCGAGAAGGGCGTCGGGCCGGAGCCCTTGAGCTGGATGTCATAGCGGACGCCATCGCGCCCCATCACCTCGCCCAGAAGGTTGGCACGGCCGTCGCCAAGCTGCGGCACGAAGTACCCGAACTGATGCCCGGCATAGGCCATGGCCAGAGGCTCAGAGCCCTCGGCAACGTGTCTGCCCGCCAAGATCTCGACCCCGGCCGGGCCTGCCAGCGCAACCGGGTCCAGCCCCAGGTTCCGAGCCAGCTCCTCGTTCAACTTGACCAGGCGCGGGACCGCTACAGAGGTCGGATTCAGCCGGGCGTAGAAACGCTCCGGCAGGCGCGCGTAGGTATTTTCGAAACCGAAGTGAACGGGTCCGCGATCAGGGCTGGAGATGGCGCGTGAACCGATCGTGCAGGTATCCGGGGAGCTCATGCTGCCTTAGATGTCCGCATGCTGCTTCTCGCTCCGGCGCACATACGGGGTTCTCCATCAGGCACGTACGGGTTCTCCACCTGGGAAGATGCCTGACCAACAGCGGGGTGCCGTCAGGTGCGAACCGCCTCGGTGCCGGGTCTGAAGATCCAACCAGCCCGGCTTCCACATCTTGCACGTCACGGTAGCCCGCCCAGCCTGGCTTCAAAATCGCAGCCCGCGCCAGCTAGTGGACGGGAGCAGCACCCGCGGGCAGGCAGCCCCGGGCATTGACCTAAGCCCAAGCACAGCCACACTCCCAGCCCGCACAGGCCAGCAGCAGGTCTGTGGACGCCGCAGTATAGAATCTCTCTGGGACCGATCTCCTTGCGGAGCCTCGGGCTCAACCCTCCCGGAGACAGACTCAACCGTGACCCAACGCAAATCAGCGGTAATCCTTGGTGCCCAGTGGGGCGATGAAGGCAAAGGCAAGATCGTCGACGTCCTCTCCGAGCAGTTCGATGTCGTCGCCCGCTACGCCGGCGGCCATAACGCCGGCCACACCGTCATCATCAAGGGCCGCAAGTTCGTCCTCCAGCTCATCCCCTGTGGCGTCCTCCGCCCGGAGACCAAGGGTGTCATCGGCAACGGTGTCGTGCTCGACCCCATGGCCTTCCTCTCCGAAGTCAAGAAGCTCAAGGACGCCGGCCTCCCCATCGAAGGCGGCCCAGACGGACAGCTCTTCGTCTCCGATCGCGCCCAGGTCATCCTCCCCTACCACCGCATGATCGAGCTCGCCGCCGAGAACGCCCCCGGCCGCACCAAGATCGGAACCACCTCCCGCGGCATCGGCCCCGCCTACGAAGACAAAATGCACCGCAGCGGCCTCCGCGTCGTCGACCTCCTCAACTCGCATCTCCTCCGCACCCACATCCAGAACGCCTGCCACGAGAAGAACACGGTCGCCAACGCCCTCTTCGGCACCGAGCCCCTTGACCCCAAGCAGATGTACGAGGACTACGCCCGCGCCGCCGAGCAGCTTGCCCCCTTCGTCACCGACACGGCCGTCATGCTCAACGACGCTATCAAAAATGGTCAAAAGGTTATGTTCGAGGGCGCCCAGGGAGCCCTGCTCGACATCGACCACGGCACCTACCCCTTCGTCACCAGTTCATCGGCGACCGCAGGAGGTGCCGTCACCGGAACCGGCGTCGGCCCCACCAGGATCGGTACGGTCATCGGTGTCACCAAGGCCTACGTCACCCGCGTCGGCGAAGGCCCCTTTCCCACCGAGATAAACGACTCCTCCGCCGACCTACTCCGTGCGCGCGGGCAAGAGTACGGCGCCGTCACCGGCCGTCCCCGCCGCTGCGGCTGGCTCGACCTCCCCCTCCTCCGCTACTCCAACATGATCAACGGAACCGAGTGGCTGGTCGTAACCAAGATGGATGTCATGGACGAGTGTGTCGACATCCCCGTCTGCACCCACTACCGCGTCAACGGCAAGCTCACCGACACCATACCCGCCGACATGCGTGGCTTCGATTCCATCGAACCCGTGTACACCACCCTCAAAGGCTGGAACTCTTCGACCGAGGGCATCACCGAATTCGACAGGCTCCCCAAGCTCGCCCAGGAGTACATCAACTTCCTCGAACGCGAGTCGAATGCCACCATCGGCATGATCTCGACCGGACCCGATCGCGACCAGACCATGACTCTACCCGCGTTCTCCGACCTCCTCCGATCATAGCCAGCAAAACTCCACGCGGCACCAAGAAACCACCACAGCATCACCACAGAAAAAGGCGACAAAATGGTAAGTTTCATCGTCCGCATGCGCTTCGAACCAGCCGACCATGAGCGTATCCGGGAGATCCTCACCGAGCTCGCGACCGCCTCACGAGGGGAGCCCGGCTGTGTCTCCTACATCCCGCATTTCATTGACGGCGACACCTCATCCGTCCTTATTTATGAGCAATATACAGACGACGCCGCAGCTGATTTTCACCGCTCGACCCCGCACTTCACGAACTTTGCCATCGCCGGCCTCTACCAGAGAATGCTCGATCGTCAGCTCGAAACCCTCTCCGCTATCCTCTGAGCTGACTCATCCAATCAGCCGGCCCAAGCGTCTGTCTAATAAGAGATGGGTGTTTTGAGCGCCGGGGGACAGCTAACACTAAAGTCGTTTTGACTGTGCCTATCACCGCGTTCTACCATCCGCGTTATATTATGTCTGGTCGTGGCTCTAACGCGCGTATCGTCTATTTGGCAGCCATACTGCTGCTCATTCCCCCGGTCTGCCCCCACCTATTCGCGCTTGGTTTCGGAAGCCAGCACCAGAAACACGACTACAAGCACGAGGTCGAGCAGATGGAGGAGCAATGGCGTGTCGCACAACTGGCCGGTGACGTCGCTACAATGGACAAACTCCTGTCAGATGACTACGTCGGTATCTCCATGACAGGACAGGTGAATACGAAAGCGCAGCAACTCAGTCGTATCAAAAGCCACGCCTTCATCCTCACCAAAATCGATCTCGGCGATATGAAGGTAAAGCTGGTCGGCGAGGTCGCCATCGTGACCGTTCGGGCCTACGTCGAGGGTACGAATGAAGGCACCCCGATGAACGGCATCTTTCGGTATACGCGCGTCTATCAGCATCTTCCAAATAGCGGCTGGAAGATCACCAATTTCGAAGCGACCCGCATCCCAGATCGGCATCTCGTCGCAGCGGGCGATATACCCCCGGCCCACAAACCTCTGTAAATCGGCAGCCGTCCATCAAGCCGCCCCTCAAAACATCCGGTGGTTGGCACCGGAGGTATAGCCTAGGCCAGCTTCCGAGTACGCAGGGAAGCGACCGGCAGAGAGCGCATCTTGCTTCCAGATAGCGTTCCTTCAACATTGAGAGCCAACAATCGGCGCACCAACGAGCGTGTTCCACCCGTAATGCGCACATCTTCGGTCTCATGGGGCAAAGAAGCGAAGTTGGACGCTGCGTATCCGACGTCCTTCCGGGAAGCTGGTCCAACCAAGTAAGCGCGTGAGATGGATGCCGCAGATTCTGCACGCGTCACTGTCGACTCTGGCCGCAGGGCGGAGAGGTGATGCTTGGAAAGCGCTGCCATAGGACGCCTCGACGGTAGAGATGTTACTCGATCTCAGAAATAAGATGCTTCTCATCTGCCATAAGTTGCGCGTTGGTAATCATAATCCGTAACCTCTCCCAGGTGACTGTCAATACCTCAGGTATGACCCGTGTCTCTGCCGTGACAGTCATGAAGTTTGTATCGCCTTTCCACCTTGGCAACTCATGAAGATGAAGATGCTCAGCCACGCCTGCACCTGCTGCCTCGCCCAGGTTGATCCCGAAATTGAGCCCGTCCGGGCTGTAGACCTCACGGATCACGAGTTCCATTCGTCGCGCAGCGCTCATCATCTCTGCCGTTGCGGCTTCTGACAGCTTCACCAACGAATCGGCATGCAGATAGGGCACAATCATGAGGTGCCCGGTCGAGTATGGGTATCGGTTGAGGCAGATAAAGCAGTCCCGACCTTGCTCCAGCACCAGAGCGGCTCGTTCCGCCTCCTCCAGCCGCATTCCACTGGCGGCGGCCCAGCGAACCGCAGCGATCATATTGCAGAACACGCAGCCCATGTCCTGCTCCGGAGGCCAGCCGGAAAGCTCTTCCGGGACCCCTTTACGGGAGCCGCGACCCTGCCCAGTGACATACGCGTGGCGCCACGGCGTCCATAGATGCTCCATTCACTCAATATATCGGCTGCTAAACCAACTATGCCGATACCACGGTTGACGTATTGCTCTTCGGAGCCTATGCTTTGTTGTGAGCCCCTGCGTGTGGGATCCAAGTGCAGCCGCTTCTCTGCAAGATGTACACCATTCCGGTCTGCGGACTCCGCTCCTGAAGCTTGCGCCAGCCAAACGCCTCTCGGCAAAAGCTTGGCCTCCCCGACGAAGCATCAGCAGGAACGGAATGAGTCTTGGGTCCTGGAGTCCGCACTACTATGGTCGACCACCATCATCCTGACTACACCGAGAGCAAACCGCTGAACACCGAACTCGAAACCCTCGCGCCCGAAACGATCGCGCAGCACGATGCGCCGTCCTCTGAATCCACATCCAACCAGCACGCCGAACTCTCGTCTGACGAGCAGAGATCGGTCGATGCAAACCAGCATGACGGCGTCTCCTCCATGGAAGAGCACGGTCAGCAGCAGCTTGGGCATACTGAAGACATCAGCGCTTCCGGGGCAGAGGACGTCGACTTCGACTCCGACTTCGCGGCCGCCCTGGCCAGCTTTGATCGCGAACAGGCCGCCGAGAGCGCTGCGGCACAGAATCTGACTCAGGAAGAAAGCGTCGTCACCGGAACTGTCGTCAAGATCACCGACAAGCACCTCGTTGTCGATATTGGCCTGAAGTCCGAGGGTCTCATCCCGCTGGATCAGGTCGTGGACGTCAACGGCGTTCCCAAATTCCAGGCGGGCGATACCATCGAGGTAGTCGTCGAGCGTGAAGAAGCTGAAGGTGGATACCTCGTCAGCTACGAAAAGGCGCTTCGGCACAAGGTCTGGGACAAGCTTGAAGCCGCGGCAAATGACAAGACCCCCGTCAAGGGGATGGTTCTTAGCCGGGTCAAGGGCGGTCTCACGGTCGATATCGGGATTAAAGCCTTCCTGCCAGGGTCGCAGGTGGAAGTTCGTCCCGTTCGCAACCTCGACGGATACATCGGCACCGAAATCGAAGTTCGCGTTATCAAGCTGAACAAGAAGCGCGGAAACGTCGTCATCTCCCGCAAGGAACTCCTCGAAGAGGAGCAGAATGTCAAGAAGTCCGTTACACTCTCGACCCTCGAAGAGGGAACGATTCTGACCGGTACGGTCAAAAATCTTACGGATTACGGTGCGTTCGTGGACCTCGGCGGGCTCGACGGGCTCCTGCATATCACGGATATGAGCTGGGGACGGCTTACCCATCCTCGCGATCTCGTAAACGTTGGGGACGAGATTCAGGTCAAAGTGCTCAAGTTCGACAAAGATAAGCAGCGTGTCTCACTTGGATTCAAGCAACTTACTCCTGACCCCTGGCTCGACGCTACGGAGCGCTACCCTATCGGCGCCCAGGTTCGGGGACGGATTCTCTCCGTGACTGACTACGGCGCCTTCGTGGAACTGGAACAAGGGATCGAAGGTCTCGTCCATGTCTCAGAGATGACCTGGTCAAAGCGAATGAAGCACCCGTCCAAGATGGTCAAGCCCGGCGACGAGGTCGACACAATCATCCTCTCCGTCAACCCCAACGACCGGCGCATCTCTCTTGGGATGAAGCAATTACAGGACAATCCCTGGGAAGCGCTAGAAGACAAGTACCCGATCGGAGCTGTCATCGAAGGCCGTGTACGGAACCTCACCGACTTTGGTGCTTTCATCGAGATCGAGGATGGCATCGACGGCTTGGTTCACGTCTCGAATCTCAGCTGGACGAAGCGCATCAAGCATCCTTCGGAGGTCCTCAAGAAAGGTGAAAAGGTGAAGGCGATAGTGCTTGGGGTGGAGCCTGAAAACCGCCGCCTCTCGCTCGGAGTAAAGCAGCTCCAGCCCGATGTATGGGATACCTTCTTCGCTCAACACCGTGTCGGCGATGTGATCAAGGGCAAGGTCCTGCGCACAGCACAATTCGGTGCCTTTATCGAGGTGGCCGAAGGTGTGGAAGGTCTCTGCCACGTCTCTGAGGCCGTGGACGGGAATCATCAGCCTGTCAAGCTTGGGGTCGGCGACGAGCACGACTTCAAGATTGTGAAAATGAACCCCGAAGAGAAGAAGGTAGGTCTGTCCATCAAAGCTGTCGGCGAGGAAGCGAGCCGCGCCGAGGTGGAGAGCTACAAGGAACGCGATCGCGATAGCGGGAAGGTCAGCAGCAACTCATCTTCCAGCAGCACGACCTTGGGCGATCTGCTCAATTGGAAGCGCGCTGAGCGCGAAGAGTCCTAACCTGTTCCAACCGGGCCGAGTAAAGGGCCACCCAATCGGGTGGCCCTTTATGCTATTGACCTGCCAAAGGAAGCCTGGATACAAAGCGCGTATTTTGCCCAGCAATCGTAATCGCTCGCATTGCACAGATGAAGACAAATTAAAAGGGTATGGTGGAGCCTGCGATCCCCGAATGTTTGGGACAGTCAGTTCGAATGCAGGGATGCTCAGGCGATAAGTGAATTCAAAGCTGTAGCCGTCGCGTGAGGAACATGGTTCGTGATCTGCGGCATCTTAGCGGAGGCGCGCCTCATTACTTCAAGCTCAGCCGGGGCGAATACCTCAGGTGGAATTCCGGCAATCGCAACAAATCCGGGCGCATCGCCCAGGACCTCAGAAATCTGATTCCAGCGCAGGAATGGTGACGTGGTTGGAAGCACGATGATCCGGCGCTTTTCTTCTGGAAACGCGAAGTAAGCGGACCAGAGCAGGGAGATGCCGCAGCCAGTAACACCGAGGCATATATTGATGGACGAGTGAAGGAGAGGAGCATGGCTGATCCACGCGGAGCTCACGAGGTTCACTGTTGCCATGATCCCGAGACCGAGGCTAACGCCGAAGATGCGGCTTCGGAAGGAAAGGCCCATCGGCCGGATCGCGAAACAAACGAACATAAGCAGGCATAGCGTCAGGATGCTTGAGGTCTGCTGTAGTTGGGTAATCATGGCCGTCATGAAGGCAGTACCCGATTGATGGGGACCTGCGGCCATACCGAGAGCAATCGCAATTGAAATCGCAGCAGCCCATTTGAATACCAACATCCCAAGTGTTTGGAGCCCTTTCAGAGGCGCCATCGCAAGACGAAAGATGCTGAGGATGATAAGGAGGTTGAGGACTGACTCCATCGCATAAGAAACCCAGTACACGTAGAAATAGCTCTTGTATGCAATGTGCTCTTCAACGTTTCGAGTATTCAACAGAAACAGGCAGATCAGGTCAGCAGAAACGCGAAGTGCCAGGAGAGCGGTTAGAAAGGAAAACGTCCGGCCGGCCCTCGCTCGCAAGATGGAGATCAGTACAAGCCCGCAGCAAAGAGGCTCAAGATAAGTCAGTAAATCAAATGAGCTGGTCAGCATCGTCCGCCCTCGTTCCTACTCTGTGAGCCTAGAGCATGACGAAAGCGGAAACAAGCAGAAACTTGCAGGACAAAGCTCCGATAAGTACTTAGGTCACCCGAAAGGGTTAGCGACCGTCGCGAATGCCGCAGGCATGTGGATCGTCTGGTGGGCAGCAGGGCATCGGCATCGAATTTACCTTGGCAACAGAGACCTTGGTGTTGGCTGACGCGTTGACCTGTGTATAGGCAACAGAACCGGCAAGGGTGAGGGCGATGACAAAGGCGCGAATGACGTTCTTCATGGTGGTGCTCCTAAAGTCGTACTAGACTCAAATTTTTAGCTGGACAACTCAGCTGCAGCAACCATAAGATATAAATTTGCCTAAGTCCAATAGATACAACTACATAAGTAGTGGATTAACACAAATTATTACTAAGGTAACGCCGTCCGTGGGGATCGCGCATCGCGTCCCACTAGACCTGCGTGGGCCCACAAAGATGCACGGCGTCACTGGCGCACAGAAGCCAGAGATGTCCCATTAATTTCGGCAATTGATGAACATTGGAGCCCACCGGCTCCGCCCTACCCGAGGCCCCCCGCCTCAGATAGGCTAACGCAAAAGCTAAGCGTTCCCGACTGGTACCGGTTCACCGGGGGACGGTTGGACGGCCACCGGAGCTGCAGCAATTGGTTCAGGCTTCGATGTAGCCTTTTTGGGCGCAGGTTCGGCCTTTTTCGAAGGGGCTAGAATAGCGTGCAACGTCGTACCCTCCATTCGCGGCATGAACTCAACCAGACCTGCCTCACCAATGTCCATGATCAAACGGTTGATGATCTTGTATCCCAGGTCGCGATGCGCCATCTGGCGCCCTTTGAACCGCAGCGAAGCCTTTAGCTTGTCGCCCTCACCCAGGAAACGTACTGCCTGATTCTTTTTCGTCTGGTAATCGTGCTCATCCACGGTGACCGAGAATTTCACCTCTTTGATGACGATCACCTTCTGCTTCTTGCGAGCCGCCCGGTCGCTCTTATCCTTCTCATACAGAAACTTGCCATAATCCTGGATCTTGCAAACCGGCGGAACGGCATTCGGCGAGATCTCCACCAGATCCAGCGATCTTTCCCGGGCCATCTTCAAAGCTTCGAACGGGACCATCACTCCCAGTTGCTCACCGTTCTCATCGATGACGCGAACCTCTCGCGCTCGGATACGTTCGTTGGTACGAATGAAGGACTTGGCGGAACGTTTGTCGATCGGGGGAATAAGTCAACCTCCATAGCACCGGGGCGGTGCCATGTCTCTAGTCTGGATTTGTAAAGGCGTTATCGCCTACATTGCACACTCAACTATACACCGGCTGCCGCCCTGTTATCCTAGCCTAGCGCTCACTAACCGCATTGGGTGACAGGCCCGCGCGCACATCTTATGTGTTCGGCGTTCTGTTCTATAAGTAACCTGAGGTGTGAGCGTAGCCAATGCTCGCGTGCTGGATGTAGAAAGGTCATCAGGATGAAACGCCGTATTCTTCTCGTCGACGACGATGTCGCCGTGCTCCTCACATTTAAGGCCGTCCTCGAGATCAGCGGCTTCGACGTGGACACTGCTGCATCTGCCCGTGAAGGCAAGTCCCGGATCCGCTCCCGCGACTACCACATGATCATCTCCGATATGCGCATGGAAAGCGATGTCGCGGGTCGCGAGGTCATTCAGGCTGCCCGCACCGCCCCGTACCACCCAGCCGTCGCGCTCCTCACGGCATTTCCCGATGATGAAATCGGGTGGGATGGCGCTGGGCCTGACAAGATCCTGATCAAGGCCACCCAGACCCGCACTCTTCTGCAACAGATCGAGAAGCTGTTCAACTCGCACGCCACTAAGCTCTCACGTCTCGCGGCGCAGGCCGCTGGTACAGCAGGTTCCGACAGCAGGAGTTCCGAAGAAGCTGCCTCATCGGCGAATCCCGAAAAGAAACCGAAGTCGCCCAGCAAAACCAAGCCGAGTGCCTCCCCCAGGGTCAAATCCGCTTCAAAGACAGTGAAGAAGCCAACTGGGGGGACGAGGAAAGAGACTCGCTTGGTCTAGGAAAGCCGACCAGCTTCCTTCATCAACGTTAAGAGTGTTCCCGCACGTACGTCCGCAAGGCGCCGTTCAGATCAAGCGCCTTTTGTACACCGCCATCCAGCATGCGAAGCCAATCCGAGGCAGGTGTCTTCAACTCGGTTGTGCCGAGCAGGTAGCTTGTCTGTACAACAATCTCAAGTGCGTTTGAAAGATCGTGAGCCAGCCTGCGGATCTCGACCGCCAACTCTTCCGGGATCATCTGCTTGCCCGCTTCGCCGCTCTGCAACTCGCTCATCGCCATCTATCTCCCAAGGTCGTGGAGGCCTGGGTCTCTGCCTCTCGTTTCGCTCCATCATACGACTACGAGATCGATGCTGAGTTTGACAGCCGCAGCCGCCTTTGTAACACTTACAACTCATAGTTACTAGGTCTGGATAGGGTCCGGACATCTATGAGGATGTGCCGAAGTGGCGGAATTGGCAGACGCGCATGGTTCAGGTCCATGTACTCGCAAGGGTGTGGAGGTTCGAGTCCTCTCTTCGGCACCAATATTTCATCAGCGGTGATAAACACCCTGCGCGGTCCGATAGCCGGAGCATCCGGCAGATCTCCTACGCTGTGCATGCATCGTGAACTGCCTCGACGAGCTCCGCTGAAGCATTCTTACGATGGCGCGTCCTCCGCTAGAATAGAGATGCATGCCAACCCAGCTTGATCAGATCCTCGCGCATACTCTGCTTGAGGTTACCCACCGCAAGGCCCACGTCGACATGCACACCCTCGAACGCCAGGCCATAGCCCACGTTCCTCGTGGCTTCGCAAACAGCCTGGTCACTGCGGCGGCTAAGGGCCCCGCCATCATTGCGGAGATCAAGAAGGCCTCCCCCTCCCGAGGTCTTATCCGCGCTGACTTCCACCCTGTAAACCTCGCGACGACATTGCAGGCCGCAGGTGCCGCCGCGCTCTCGATCCTCACTGATACCGAGTTCTTCAAGGGCTCGCTCGCCGATCTCGAAGCAGTGTCATCGGCCGTAAGCATCCCTTGCCTTCGCAAAGACTTCATTCTCGACCCCTTCCAGATCCTGGAGGCGCGCGCAGCCGGTGCCGATGCCATTCTCCTGATTGTCGCCGCGCTCGCCGATGACAAGCTCCAGCTGCTTCATGACTTTGCGACCGATCTCGATCTCGACGTCCTGGTCGAAGCGCACGATCGCATCGAGATCGATCGTGCAGTCCAACTGGGCGCCACGATCATCGGCGTAAACAGCCGCGACCTCCGCAACTTCACCGTCAGGTCAGAGTCCCTCCTCTCCATGGCCGATTCCCTCCCGTCGGATGTCCTGCGCGTCGCCGAAAGCGGCATCAGAACCGCTGAGGACATCGCCGGCCTACGCGCAGGTGGGTACCACGCGTTTCTCATCGGAGAAGCTCTCATGCGTCAGCCGGAGCCCGCCGCCGCCCTCGCCCTACTTCTGGATCGCCAGTACTCCCAAACCATCTAATCTGTGTGCGACCGCCACCCGCATCCGGAGCCCGCCCCCACCATGTGGATCAAGGTCTGTGCGAACACCAACCCCGACGACGCGCGACTCGCGGCCGATCTCGGTGCCGATGCTATAGGCCTCGTCTTCGCCAAGAGCACCCGGCAGGTTACGCCAGCCCAGGCCCGCACCATCACCCAGGCCCTTCCCGCCCGCGTGGAGCGCATCGGCGTCTTCGACACCCAGCGCGCGGATGAGATCGCCAGGGCCGTCGATCAGGCCAGCCTGACTGGTGCCCAGCTCCACGGAGGTTTGGATTTGGAACTCGTCCGCCGCCTCCATGCCGCATTCGGCGATCGCCTCACCCTCACCCAGACCATCCACTGGGACACCGCCCCCGGCGCCCCTTCTCCCGCTGTCTCGCTGCAACACCAGCTCCGGCAGATCCGTAACGAACCCGGGATTGACCGCGTTCTGGTCGATTCGAGAGCCGGCGCGGCGACTGGCGGTACCGGTATTCCTTTTGACTGGTATGGAGCTGTACAGATTCTGCGGGCCGAACTGGACCATCTCAAGCTGATCGTCGCTGGAGGTCTCCGCGCCGAAAACGTATCGGCCGCGATCGGCACCCTCTCCCCGTGGGGTGTCGATGTTGCGACCGGGGTGGAAGCCTCACCCGGCAAAAAAGATCCCAAAAAGCTTGAGGCCTTCATCAAGAAGGCCTCACTCGTATCGTTGCCACTATAGCTGTAGCACGTAAAGCCGGCCCGGGCCAGCCAATCTGTTACGAGCGGCTGCTGATGCTGCTGATATGTGGCCTGGGTGCGCGGTCGTGGATCCGCGGTGCCCGGTCATGGGAAACCTGCTGCCGTATGTGAACTTCCGTTCCTCGGGGCTGCGCCATCAAACTTGCTGGAATCGTCGAGATCAAGAGTGCCAACGTAAGTTTCAGTCTCATATTCATGTCCTTCGTACTCAAGTAGACGCATGGGGTGTTGCAGCGGATTCAGAAATCGCGGAAGGTGCTGCTGACTCTCCGGAAAGCACCATCGCACAAAAGAGGTACTTCGGTCTGACCATCCATGACGCCTTTCGCGCCACCACACAGTACTTCTGTAGCACGGCATGGGCCAAAGTGGTCGTATCAGCTGCATAGCCCGAGTCTCTACCACTCTCGAGCTCTGGACCCCAGGCCCTACGGCAGATCCACCCGCATCCCCAACTCCCTTACCAAGAACGCATACTGATCCACAGCCAGCTCTACCCGCTTTGAAAGTGGCATACCGCCACCATGGCCTGCTCGGGTCTCAACTCGGATCAGCACCGGCCGGCCATCCTTGGCCGCATCCGCTTGCATGGCGGCCGCAAACTTAAAGCTGTGCGCCGGAAACACCCGGTCATCATGGTCCGCCGTCATGATCAGCGTCGGCGGGTAGTTCACCCCCGATCGCACGTTGTGCACCGGCGAATACTTGTAGATCGCCCGGAACTCCTCCGCGTTCTCGCTAGGAGCCCCGTAGTCCGCCTTCCACGCCCATCCGATCGTGAACTTGTCGAACCGCAGCATATCCATCACGCCCACCTGCGCCAGCACCGCGCCAAACAGATCCGGCCGCTGCGTCTCGACCGCACCCACCAGCAGCCCGCCATTGCTCCCGCCGTTGATTGCCAGCCTCTCCCTGGAGGTGTACTTGTTCGCCACCAGCCACTCCGCCGCTGCGATAAAGTCGTCAAAGACGTTCTGCTTCTTCAGCTTGGTCCCCGCCTCGTGCCACGCCTCGCCGTACTCGCCACCACCTCGAAGGCTGGGCTGCGCATAAACCCCGCCCATCTCCATCCACAACAACCGCGCCGGGCTGAACTCCGGCAGAAGCGAAATGTTGAAGCCGCCATACGCGTACAGCAGGGTCGGGTTCTGCCCATCCAGCTTCAACCCCTTCTTCGCCGTCACAAACATCGGCACCCGCGTCCCGTCCTTGCTGTTGTAGAAAACCTGCTTCGTCTCAAACTCCGCCGGTTCGAACTTCAGCTTTGGCGCCCGGTACAGCTCCACCTTTCTTGTGAGGACGTCGAGTTTGTAGATCGTCCCCGGCGTCACAAAGTTGGAGAACTGGAAAAATGTCTCCCCGTGCTTCCGCTCGCCGCCAAAGCCCGACGCAGCTCCAATCGCCGGCAGCTTCAAGCGCTCGATCAGCCCCCCATCCGGCTTATGGAGCTCCACCATCGTCTGCGCATCCTGGAGATAGTTGGCGATCAGCGTCTCCCCGACCATCGTCACGCTCTCCAGGTTGTTCTTCGTCTCCGGGATCACCGTCTTCCAACTCGCCCGGTCCGGATGCTCCCCCTTCATCCGCGCCAGATCGATCGCGATCACCTTTCCGTTCTTCGCATCCAGCGTCGTCTGCACCCAGAACTTCGTCCCGTCGTTCGCGATCGGGTGGTACACCGCATCCGCCGTGGTCACTACTTTCACCGGCGGCGCGTCCGGATGCGTCAGATCCTTGATCGACAGCTCATTGTTAGGGCTGGTCCCCTTCATCGAGTACAGCAGCAGATAGCGCCCGTCCTCCGTCACGCTGCCGCCGACATTCAACTCCTTATCGTCCGGCCGCTCGAACACCAGCGTGTCCGCACTCTGCGCCGTTCCCAGCCTGTGAAAAAAGACCTTGTGGAAGTAGTTCGCCTCCTTCAGCGATGGCGCATCCTTTGCCCCCACGTCCTTCGGCACCCCATAACCCTCGTAAAAGAACCCTGATCCGTCCTTCATCCAGGACGCGCCGCTGAACTTCGACCATTCCACCAGATCCGGCAGATCCTTCCCCGTCGCCACCTCGCGCACATGCCACTTCACCCAGTCGCTTCCCGCATCCGCAATCGCGTAAGCCGCCATCTGCCCGTCCTCGCTGATGCTCAACCCGCTCAGCGCCACCGTCCCGTCCTTCGACATCGTGTTTGGATCCAGCAGCACCTTCGGCTCACCCCGGAGACCCTCCTGCCACAGCACGACATTCTGGTTCTGCAGACCCGTATTGTGCGCGTAGAAGTACCGGGAGCCCTTCCGCTCCGGCGCCGTATATCGTTCAAAGTTCGTCAGATCCATAAGCCGCGTATGCATCCTCTCGCGCCCGGCGACCTCGTCCAGGTAGCTCCGTGTCAGCCGGTTCTCCGCGTCCACCCAGGTCTTCACCTCGCCCGAATCCACGTCCTCCATCCACCGGTAAGGATCCCGCACCTTCGTGCCGAAGTAGTCGTCCACCTGGTCACTCACCCGAGCCTTCGGATATTCCATTCGTCTCCCTTTGCTCCCCGCAGTATCAGGAGCCTTATCGGCAGGCCCCGCCCCAAACATGAGTGCTGCACCGGCATTCCACAGCACTAGCGCGTATGTCAGCCTTCGAACTCGCATCGCACCCCTCCCATCCGGCGATCCCGTCCCCGTACGCCAATATCTTGGACGGACACCTCCACCGTTATACCAAGAGGCAGAAGACCACCTCCCCTCCCGGCATAACCAGGCGCGGTCCTTTCCCGGACTAGATTCGATCGAGGCTGATAGTGAGTCGAAGACACTCATATTCTCTGCAACCTTTGGCTATAGATTGCGTCATATGTACAGGCCGGTGAGCTACCCGGCCCCACATCTTAGCCTCAAGGAGCACAAGCCATGACTATCACTCGTTTTAGCCCCATCCGCAGCGGCCTCGAAGATGTCGCCGTTCTCCAGAACCGCCTCAACTCCATCTTCCACGACTTCGCCCGACCCACCGGCTCCGAGAGCGAGACCCTCGCCTCCGGCAGCTTCGTCCCGGCAGTGGATATCTATGAGGACACGCAGCACATCGTCCTCAAGCTCGAAATCCCCGGCATCCGGGAGGAAGATCTCGACATCCGTGTCGAGAACCAGACCCTCACCGTTCGGGGAGAGCGCAAATTCGAGGCCGAGGAGAAGGAAGAGAACTTCCACCGCATCGAGCGCCGCTTCGGCAGCTTCGTCCGCAGCTTCACCCTCCCCCAGACCGTCGACACCGAGAGCATTCAGGCCACCTATGACAATGGCGTCCTGAAGATCTCGATCGCCAAGAAGGCCGAAGCCAAGCCCAAGCAGATCAAGGTCGAGGTCACCCAGGCCTCCAACGCACCCAGGCAGGTCGAAGCGAACCAGACCGCCTAAGCACGCAGCAGAAAAGGGAAGAGGCGGGGAGGTCGATCCAGGTGGAATGACCTCCCCTTTCTCTGCGGAAGAGCATCACAATCACAGCTTTCGAAAGAGTATTCATGGCAATCAAATGGGAAAAACTGACAGCGAAAAGCCAGGAGGCCATCCAGGCCGCACAGGGCATCGCCAGCGATAACGGCAACCCCGAGGTGCTGCCCCTGCACCTCCTGTCCGCCCTCCTCGACGACCGCGAGGGCATCGTCCTCCCCGTCCTCGAGCGCGTCGGCGTGGACGTCTCGCAGCTCAAAAACAGTCTCACCGCCGCCATCACCAGGCTGCCTAAGGTCCAGGGCGGATCGCAGCCCAACCTCTCCAACGCCACCCAGAAAATCCTCGATCAGGCCTTCAAGGAGGCCGGGAACTTCAAGGATGACTTCGTCTCCACCGAGCACCTCCTGCTCGCGCTCGCCGACGCCAAAAAGGACCCCGTCCAGCTCGCCCTCGCCGCGCTCGGCGGCACCCATGACGCCATCCTTAAGGCCCTCACCGCCGTGCGCGGATCGCAGCGCGTCACCGATCAGAATCCCGAAGGCAAGTTTCAGGCTCTCGAGAAGTACGCCAAAGACCTCACCGACCTCGCTCGTCGCGGCAAGCTCGACCCCGTCATCGGCCGCGACGAGGAGATCCGCCGGGTCATCCAGGTCCTCGCCCGCCGCACCAAGAACAACCCCGTCCTCATCGGCGAGCCCGGCGTCGGCAAGACTGCCATCGTCGAAGGCCTAGCCCGCCGCATCTTCCTCGGCGACGTCCCCGAGATCCTGCGCAACAAGCGCGTCTGCGCCCTCGACCTCGGTGCCATGATCGCCGGTGCCAAGTTCCGCGGCGAGTTCGAAGACCGCCTCAAGGCCGTGATCAAGGAGATCGAGGGGTCGGACGGCGAGATCATCCTCTTCATCGACGAGCTCCACACCCTCGTCGGCGCAGGCGCTGCCGAAGGCGCCATGGACGCCAGCAACATGCTCAAGCCTGCGCTCGCCCGCGGCGGCCTCCGCGCCATCGGCGCCACCACCCTCAACGAGTACCGCAAGTACATCGAAAAGGACGCCGCCCTCGAACGCCGCTTCCAGATCGTCTACGTCGGCGAGCCCAACGTCGAGGACACTGTCAACATCCTCCGCGGCCTCAAAGAAAAATACGAGGCACACCACAAAGTCCGCATCAAGGACGCCGCCATCGTCGCCGCCGCCACCCTCTCGCACCGCTACATCTCCGACCGCTTCCTCCCCGACAAGGCCATCGACCTCGTCGACGAGGCAGCCGCCGCTCTCGCCATTCAGATCGGCTCCGTGCCCGTCGAGATCGACGACCTCGACCGGGAGGCCACCTCGCTTGAGATCGAGCGCGCCGCCCTCGGCCGTGAGAAAGACCCCAACTCGCAGGAGCGCCTCGAGACCGTCGAGCGCGAGCTGGCCGAGATCAAGGAGAAGGCCGCCGCCCTCCGCGCCCGCTGGCAGTCCGAGCGCGGCGCCATCGGCCGCATCGCCGAGCTCAAGGAACAGCTCGAATCCCTTCGTTTCGCGCAGCTGGAAGAGACCCGCAAGGGCAACCTTCAGCGCGCCGCCGAGCTCCAGTACGGCGAAATCCCCAAGGCCGAGGCCGAGCTCCGCGACCTCAACGCCCAGCAGGACGCCGCCGTCGCCGAAGACAATGCCCTGGCCGCCGCCGACCGCGCCTCTACCGGCCCCTCCAAAAAGCCCTCCCGCATGCTCAAAGAGGAGGTCGACGAAGAGGACATCGCCGCCATCGTCTCCAAGTGGACCGGCATCCCCGTCTCCAAGATGCTCGAAGGCGAGATGCAGAAGCTCGTGGAGATGGAAGGTCGTCTCGAAGAGCGCGTCATCGGCCAGAACGAGGCCATCGAAGCCGTCAGCAACGCCATCCGCCGCTCGCGTGCAGGCCTCTCAGACCCCAAGCGCCCCATCGGCAGCTTCATCTTCCTCGGCCCCACTGGCGTCGGCAAAACCGAGACCGCCCGCGCCCTCGCCGAGTTCCTCTTTGACGACGAGTCCGCCATGGTCCGCATCGACATGTCCGAGTACATGGAGAAGCATGCCGTCGCCCGCCTCATCGGCGCACCCCCGGGATACGTCGGCTACGACGAGGGCGGTCAGCTCACCGAAGCCGTCCGTCGCCGCCCCTACGCCGTCGTCCTCTTCGACGAGATCGAAAAGGCGCATCCCGACGTCTTCAACGTCCTCCTCCAGGTTCTCGACGACGGCCGCCTCACCGACTCCAAGGGCCGCACCGTCGACTTCAAAAACACCGTCGTCATCATGACCTCCAACGTCGGTGCCTCCGCCCTCAACACCGCGTGGGCGGAAGGCGAAGACGGCTTCAACGAAGCCAGGGAGCGCGTCATGGACTCCCTCCGCCAGCAGTTTCGGCCCGAGTTCCTCAACCGCGTCGACGACATCGTCGTCTTCCACCCGCTCGGCGAACAGCAGCTCACCCACATCGTCGACCTCCGCCTCAAGGACCTCCAGGCCCTTCTCGCAGACCGTCGCATCACCCTCGATCTCACCGACGCCGCCCGCCACGCCATCTTCAAAGCCGGCTACGACCGCGCCTACGGTGCCCGCCCCCTCAAGCGAGCCATCCAGCGCATGATCCAGGACAAGCTGGCCCTCAAAATCCTCGACGGCTCCGTCCTCCACGGCGATCACGTCACCGTCGATGCTGGCCCGGCTGGCCTCACCTTCAACGTAGCAAACAGAACAGCAGCAGCCTAA
>JAABUZ0100001800.1_pt1 | contig 38488 bp, 47 predicted proteins | sample 5562091 | NCBI WGS metagenome assembly JAABUZ01 (sample SAMN12813069, study PRJNA571459) | rock metagenome | isolation source: Antarctica rocks | place: Antarctica: Victoria Land, Linnaeus Terrace sud | collected 2015-12-21 | reverse complement strand
GGTCCGCCGCGGCGTCGCGCAGGTCTTGGGCGAGCTGCTCGACACGTTCTGTGCTTGTCACCATCGCCGTCGTGATACCCCTCGTACAGACCACCGCGCTAGAAGGGCCGGGGCTGGCCCCGCGGCGTAGATAGCGCGGGGCCAGCCCGTTGCCTGTCGTGCCCGGCCGGCTCGCCAGAAAGGCCCGCAGCTTCCGACGCGCAACAGAGCATTTTAGCCAGCGCTGAGATCACCGCCACTCGCCGCGGCCGAGCGCCACCTCGCGCACCTTCTCCCACGGATTCGCGACGTCGTGGAACCTTGAGGCTGTCACCAAACTGGCGGCGTCCTCGACGATGCTCCGGGCGTGCTCCGTGCGCAGCAGCGTCGGGTCCAACCCACCGAAGCGCAGCCGATCGAGACCGTCAGCGTCCTTGAGGCAGACCAGGTCGGGCACCAGGTGCCGTACCTGGTCATCCCAGGGCACGTGCCACGTGCAGCAGTAAGCGACTTTCTGGCGCTGGGCCTCGGTCAGGTGCGGAGCAATGCTGTCCGCGGTCGCCAGGAACCACACCCCGGAGCGCCAGCCGTGCTGGGGGTCGTGGCCATCGTTCTGCCGCCCGACGTCGTGCACCACGGCTGCCCAGCGCACCACTTCCCGGTCGACCTCCATGCCCTGAGCCGTGAGCACCGCGGCGAGCTCGTCGGCGCGCACCAGGACGCGGGCCGCATGCGCTGGCCCGTGAATGCCGCCGGGATTGTGGAACCAGGCGGATCGCGGGCGATAGTGGTCGAAGGCGAAATCCGTCACCACGACCACGCCACGCCTCATCGAGGCCAGACCACATCCTGGCCAAGCATGTCCAGGATGTTGGGACCCAGGGCAAAGGGGTCGTCTGGTGGCCAGCGGCGATAACGGTCTATGCCGAGGTAGCTGACATTGACAAAGGCCCACCTGAACCACAAGGTGGACTCCAACCCCCAGCTTTCCAGACCCCTGCCGCCCCGTGAACAACACGCCCGCGCTCCTCGCTCAGTCAAGTGAACCGCGTCGAAGAACCGGGCCAAGCTGGCGAAGTCGGGCGTTGACTCGAGCCAGCCGCTCTGCGAGACCCAGCCGTAGCGGGCGCCGAGACTATCCAGATCAGCGCGGCAGTCGATTGTGGCCACGCGGGCGCCGGGCTCCGGTTCCAACAGCCACGCGCCCGCGGTCCCACGTGGCATCAGAGAGCTCCGGACGAAGGCGCTCCCGCGCTGGGGGCCGAGATAGGTGGAAGTCCACAGGCCACCGCGCGGCTGGTCCGGGCGCCAGCCGCCGTGGTTCTCAACAGGGCGCACGCGCTGGGGGTCTGGCGCGGTAGTGTGAAGGTACAACTGTGGGTCCATGGCGGCGCCCTCGGCTACTGGCCGGCCTGGTCCTCGGCCGCCTGCGCGGCGCGTGCATGCACATGGGCCAGCGGTGCAGCACATGATGTGCAGGACTGAGATGGACCGGAGGTGGCCTCCTGTCTCAGTCCCTTTTTTGCCGTGTCCTGGGACACGCTCGCGCCGCGCTGCCTATCCGGCTCGATCTCAGCCGCCGGGCCGGCCCATGTCACGGTCACCTTTTTTGTTGTGCCATGTGGCAAATAGCCGTGGCGGAGATCCAGGGCGCTCCGAGAGGACCTTGCCGAGTTCCCTTTTTTAGCTTGCAACGTGGCAAGGTTCCCGTCAGCGCCGACGTCCTGGAGGCGGCGCCGGCAGTCCTCGCCTCGTGCATATCACCGGCTGCATATGCAGCCTATGGTATGCACCGCTGCATCTAAAGCGAAGCGCGGCGACCAGGCCCGCGGCAAGCGTTCAGCTGCTAAGGTGGAGGTCTTTCACCATGCGAGAGCGTCCCGACTCATGGGTGTACCGTTTCATGGGTCGCCGCGCGAAGCGCTCGCCGCGTGCATGCACACGGCCGCGCGGTGCAGCACATGATGTGCAAAAACGTCCATGAGATAGCCGCGTCCATGAGATCGGCTAGCGCGCCGCGGCTCGCCGGTCCTGGTCCCGATAGAACCGCTTGAGCACCTGGAACTCGGCTAGGCGGCCGCGGAGGCGCGGCGTGTCGTGCGTCCCAGCTGGCGTCGTGCAGCGGTAGCGCGGCGGGTCTGGCCAGCAGCACAGCCCCGAGGCCGGGCGGTGTGGCCACTGGTAGGCGATGCAAGAGCACGGCACGTAGCGCGTCAGGCGTGGCGGTGTCCAACCGGGCGCTATCGGCCCGGTGTGGTGCCGCCCGGCGTGCGCCATGCACAACTGGCCCTCCCCGTCCCAGAGCGCCCAGCCGCGGCAGGGGTCGCCGTCGGCGCGCGTCCCGAGGCACCGCCGGCGCTCTATGGCGCGTGGTCCGTACATCAGCCGCTGCCCACGCTGCACCGCAAAACCCGCACAATGCGCGCGAGCCCGAGGCCACCAGCGCCCGCGCCCCCGTTGCAAACCTGTGTTTCTAGATACAGCGTGGGCTCGCTCGCGCAGGCCCGCGCCCGCGCGTTGGGGTGTTGGGTTTTGTTGGGTCCGCGCTCGCTCACGCCGCCACGAACCGCCGGTCGATCTCTTCCCGCTCCGCGTGGGAGCAGACGGTGCACGTCCTGGCCACGGGCTCAGGTCGTCATCTGCATCTTGAGCGACTGCTTTCGGGCCTCTAGGGCATCGAGCTCGTCCTGGAGGGCGAGATTCTCGCAACGGCAGGGCGGAGTCGCCGGATGGATCACGTGCATGGTGTAGGTGTCGTCGGGTCCCATCATCGCCCGACCCGCCGCCCGCGCTAAGTCGGACGTGCTGTGGACCGCCCAGATCCGGCCTACCAGTTTGTCGGTGACGGCGTAGGCGTGCAGGTTCTTGGGCAGTTTCACCTCGTCGGCCGCGGCGGTGAGTGGGTTCCTGGCGCTGCGCCGCGTGTGACGGGGAAGCTCGTTGGAGGTTTTGGCGTCGGTCATGAGGAGGTCCTTTCTGTTAAATGGGCGCGGTGGTCAGTTGCGGAACAGCTTGCCGTTCTGGCTTTCGAGCTTGAGCAGACCGGCGTGGACGTTGGCGATCAGGTCGCGCTCGCTGACGACGGAGCCCGCGATGTGGAAATGCATCTCGATAGTCGTGTTGCCGCCACTCGGGACCGGCGTGCCGTGTGAGAACACATGGCCGCCCTCGGCGCCGGCCTGGAACAGCTCGGGCCCCTGCTCGCCGACCCAGGAAATCTCGCCGGCCGCCATCGGGCCGCCCGCGGCGTGGCCGGGGATAGCTGTGCGCGCGTAGGCGGCCGCCACGCTAGAGTCGTCCTGGGCGCCGTTGTAGCCAGCCCGGCTCAGCTCCCAGCGCATGTCACTCTGGCTCTTGCTCGGGGCACTCTCCCCGCTTGATCCGCCACCGCTTGAGCTACCACCCTCGTTGCCCGCGCCGCCGCCGCCGGAGTAGTTCGTCGTGATGGTGACGACCTTATGGTCTGGGATAGCTTGCAGCTTGTCGATGAACAGTTGAATGTCCGCGATCAGGCCCGGCGTACCGCCGTGCTTGCCCTTGCCCGTCAGGCCATCGTCCAACTCGAGCAGGACCGCCGCGATCTGCGTGGCTGCGCTCGCGGCCTGGTCGGTCGGTCCCGGTAACGCGCCCATGCCCGCCGTGGCGAGCGAGGTCGCGGCGGCCTGCGTACCGCTCAGGGCCGGCAGCACCTTGTCCTTATGCAGGGCCGCGAAATCGGCCGCGCTCTGGCCGCTGGTCTTGAGGCTCGCGTCCACGGCCTTCATGCCGTCGCCTATTTCGATCTTGCCGGCCGTCAGCATCTTCCGCGCGTCCCCAATGCTCACGCCCCACTGGTCCGCGAAGCTCTGCACGGCACTGTCGGTCAGCCCCAGGTCGCCGGTGACGGCCTTGGTGCCATCGCCAATGTCGGCGCGCGCCAGAGCCAGGGCGGCGCGCGCCGCGTCCCAGGATGTGTTCCAGGTGGTGGCGAACGACTCGACCACGGTGTCGCTGCCAGCAAAGCTGTCCGCCACGGCTCCCATGCCGCTCTTGGCCGCCGCGGCGCCACTGCTCAGCGCGGCCTTGGCCTTGTCGAACGACAGGCCCCAGCGGTCGCCGAACGTCTGGATGGCCACGTCGGTCAGTCCGATCGCCTTGTCGATGGCGGTCGTGCCCGCCCCAATGGCCGTGCTGCTCGTGGTCAGGATGGCCCGCGCCTCGCCCCAGGAGATGTTCCACTGGGCGGCGAACGCCTCGACGGCCGCGTCCGTGACGGCGAGCTGACCAGGGATCACAGTGCCCATCGTGACCTTGGCGCCCTGCTCGATCTGGCTCAGGTCGTGCGCCGCTTCCGGCCAGGTGACCTTGAACCTGTCGGCGAACACCTGGATGGCGCCGTCCGACACCGCGATGTCCGAGGGAAACTGGCCCGCGAGCACAGCATGGGAAGCCGCGCCGAAGGCAGTGACCTCGGTCACCAGACCGGTGATCTTGCCTTCCTTAGCTTCCATCTCGGCGAGGGTCATCTGCGTGCCACCACCGACCACCGTGCCGGTGTCGCCGACGTCGAACTTCTGCGTGGAGGCGTCGTAGCCACTGGCCTGGAAGTAGTGGCCTGGCGTGGAGATGGTGCCCATGCTGCCGCCGCCGACGTTGGCCGCGAAGTCCGACTTCTGCTGGTCGGTGGCCGGGCCGCGCATCGTGGCCGGGTCGTACTGGACAGTAGTCTGGACGTTACCGGCCGAGGCAAGAGCCGTCAGGAATGCTGAGAAGCCGCCCTCGCCCGCCGTGGACCAGGACTTGTTTGCGGCGATGGCCTGCGCCAGTGTGGGCGGTGCGCCCGCGGCAGCCTCGATCATGGCGTAGGCCGTGGGCCCGCAGATGGCGATGGCGACCTGGCGCGTCGTGCTGAACGCGCCAGGATTGGCGATCACCTGGTCCTGGTTCCAGCCAAGTGGAACGCCGCCGGTGCTGTGGCCGCTGGCCGCGGCCGAGGTGACGGTGCCCCCCGGCGTGCCCTGGTCGCCCTGCGGGATGTTGGACGGGTCGAAACCGCCGCCGGGCGCACTGATCGGGAGCTGCTGGGCATTGGGGCCGATGCCCTCACGATTGCCAATGCCGACCCGCGCCGCGCCATGCCACGGCCCCCAGCCGCCGGCCGCGGCCTGGTTCAGGATGTAGTCGACCTGCTGCTGCCAAGTGTTCGGGTCGCGGGCGTCCAGGCCCGTCTGCTTGGTGAAGGCATCGCCGAGACCGGCGACGGCGTTGCCACCGGACGCCACGCCACCGTAGTGCAGCTGGCCGGGTCCGAACGACGAGCCGCCGTCGCCGGGACTGGCCCAGGCGGCGGGGTTGGTGCCGCCCTCGGAGTTGATGACGCCCACCGCCGTGTCGGGGTTGATGCCGCGCGCCGTCGCGGCCTGCCGCACGTACGCCTCCACGCTGTTGGGGGTGCTCGCACCGCTGCCACCGCCCGGTCGCCCGTTCTGGTCGTTCGGTGCCGCCGTGGTGCTCGCCGCGGTGGCCGTGCCCGTGTCAGTAGCCGCGCTCGATGTGCTTCCGCCGCCGCCCCCGAAGCGGTCCACGATCCACGATGGCACGCCCGACGTGTCGATCTTGATGGCGATGGGTGTGGTGAGCCAGTCGTGGAGGTTCTTCAGCGCGTCCATGAGCGGCTTCCAGAGCGGCACCGCCTTGTCGAGCGCCTAGCCGAGATTGTCCAGCCAGCCGTTGACGGCCTTGTCGATATCCGCGAACCACTGCACCACGTCCTTGGCGAACTTGCTGATGATCGTGCCAGCCTCGGAGAACCTGTCACCGAGCGCCTTCTTCCAGAGGTCGACTTTCTTTTCCAGGCCCTCCACGTTGTCGCCGAGGTCCATGAACCCCTTGTGCCACGTGACCTGGAATCCGCCGAGCAGCGCGCCTGTGTCCGTGAAGAACTTGTGCAGACCCTCGCTGGTCGTCTTGATGCTGAGGTTGAAAGCGTCAGCCTGCTTGCCGGCCGGCTCCAGCGCGGCGGCGATGTCCTTGAAGTCTTGGGTGGCGGTCTTGAGCGCGCTGGACGCGCCCTTGATCGCCGATGCCAGCTCCTCGGCCGGCGTCTTCGTCTTGGTGATGATGTCGCGCGCGTCGTCGGCCGGCTTCCAGATTTTCTCGATGTCCTGCCACAGCAGAACCGCCGCGTCCTTGAGGTTGCCCCAAGCATCCTTCAGGTCGTTGGCGACGCCCTTCTGGTCCAACGCCTTGCCGAGCTGGTCCAGGAAGTCAGGCAACGTCTTGAGCTTGTCCCAGAAGTCGGAGGCCGCCTGGGTGAGCATGGGCCAGCCAGTCTGTGTGAGCCACGCCAGCAGGGGTGGCAAGGTCTGGCCAAGAAAGTCCACCAGCGGCTTCATGGCCGGCACAGCGTCGGTGAACGCCTTGCTCCATGAGTCGACGGCGTGGCCAATCTCGGGCGCGGCCCTGTTCTGTATCCAGTCAATCAGCTGATCCTTGAGACGACCCATCTCCGCCTGGAGGTTCGGCCAGACGTCGACAACCCAGGCGACGAACTTGCCGCCCCAAAAGGACAGCGCGACACCGAGCGTCGGCAGGGCGGTGTTGACCACCCAGTCGGTCAGACGGTCCTTCAACCCGCCGAGCGCGCCCAGGATGGCCGGGATCTGTGGGGCAATCCAGCCGACCAGCGCCGCGCCCCACGTGACCACGCCATTGCGAAGGGCCAGCAAACCGGTGCCCCCAAGCCAGTCCACCAGCTGATTGAGCAACTCGCCGAGGCCGGAGAGCAGGCGGGGGATGGCGGGCACGAGCCAGGACACGAACGCGCCGCCCCACGCCGCCAGGTGCTCCACGATCGACGGCAGTCCGACACTCGTGAACCACGTGGTCAGGCCGCCCGCGAGCGCACCGAGCGAGGCGATGAACGCGGGAGCATGCGCCCTGGCCCATCCGACGAGCGCGGCACCCCAGTCCGCGAGTCGCGCCGCAATGGTCGGCAGCACCGAGACGAACCACGTACCGAACTGCCCGACGAGCGCTGCCAGCGAGGCCAGGAACGGCGGCGTCGCAGCAGCAGCCCAGGAGACGAGTGGGGCAGTCCACTGCTGGATGTGGTCGCGGATGAACGGCAAGGCCGTCCCCGTCAGCCAATCGCCGAGCGCACCGAGGATGCCGCCCACCGCCCCGAGCAGCGGTGGGATGGCGGGCGACACCCAGGCGACGAACGCCGAGGCCCACGCGCCAGCGCGCTCCTCGAGGAACGGCAGCGCCGTGGTGAGCATCCAGTCGCCGACGGCGCCGAGGAGATCACCGAGGCCGGACAGAATGGACGGGGCGACGCCGGACACCCATTCGATGAACACGTTGGCCCAGGCCCCGATGTTGTCGGTGAAGAACGGCAGCGCTGTGCCATGCAGCCAGTCGCCTACCGTCGCCAGGAGATCGCCGAGCGCCGAGAGAATCGGCGGCCCGACCTGGCCGACCCAGTCGGTGAACGCGCCCACCCACGCCCCGATGTGGTCGCGCAGAAACGGGAACGCGGTGCCGGTAATCCAGGTGCCAACCTGCCTCAGCAGATCACCGAGGTAACCCAGGATCGGCGGGCCAACCTGCTCAATCCAGCCCGTGAACGCCGTCGCCCACACCTGCACGTGATCAGCCAGGAACGGCAAGGCCGTGCCCTGCATCCACGACCCGATGCTGCCGAGCAGCGTGCCGAGGCCGGCGAGCATCGGTGCGGTCGCGCCCGGAATCCAGTTCCACAACGCCGTCGCCCAGTCGCCGAACCTGCCGGCGAGCCACGTGGCCGTCGTGCCGATCCAACCGCCGAGACTGGCCAGAATGGTGCCGAGCTGCGCCAGCAGCGGCGGCCCAACAGCGGCCACCCAGTTCACAAACTCATGCGCCAGCCGCGGTAGCAGCGTGCCCAGGTACGGGATCGCCGTGCCGCTGATCCATTCCCCAACCACTCCAAGCCAATCACCGAGCCGCGCCATCAGGGGCGGCACGCTGGCCTGCACCCAATCGAGCAACGCCTTGGACCAGTCGGCGCCGAATTGCGCCAGCGTCTTGTTGAAGCCGAACAGGGTGCTGGTGGCCGTGGTAAACGCGCCCACGAGGTCACCGCCCAGCGCCTTCTGCGCCGCTGAACCGAGCGCGGAGAAGTAGCTACCGACACTACCGGCAAGTCCGTCGAGCAACGCCTTCTGGGCCCCGAACGTATCCGCAAACTGGTGCGCCATACCGATGACCGCCTGCAGGCATGCGCCGAGACCGGCCATGACCGCCGTGAACGGTCCGCCAAGAGGCTCGATGAAGTCGTTGAAGGCGGCCGTAGCACCGCTGACAGCACGGGGTAACTGCTCGTTGAACCACATGAGCAGCGGCGTCAGCAGCGGGAGCGCGTGCTGCCCGAGCTCGATGCTGAAGTCCTGGACGCTCGTGGTCAAAATCTTCCACTGGCGCTCGGTCGTCGCGGCGGTGGCGTTCCAGCCATCCGTCGTGACCGTCACCTCACGCGTGCGGTCGGACACGTCGCCCAGAATCTTGTGCAGGTCCGCATAGCCGGTCGTCAGCAGGGCGTTGACGCCAAGACCGCCGCGCAGTGCCGCCACGAGCTTGAACGTCTCCTCGGCGAAGTCCGACTCTTTGATGCCCGCCTTCTCGTAGGCCGCGTGCAGATCGTCCAGCACGCCCGTCAGGCCCTTGGTCGCCAGGCCCGCGCTCGAGAAGTCGCCCACGAGATCGATTCCCGTCTGCTTGCTGAGCTTCGCCAGTTCAGCAGCAGCAGCCGGCGTGACCTTGATCATGTGGGTCATCATGTCCGTTACCTGCACACCTGCCGACGCCGAATCGAAGCCGTGCTTAGTTAAATCGGCGAAGGCGGCGCTGATCTGCTCCAGCGGAATGTGCATGGAAGCACCAATGCCGACCGCCCGGCCGCTGAACTCCGCGAACTGCGAGAGGTCCATGTTGGCCTCTTGCGCGGCGATGTGCATGATGCCCATCGTGCGCGCGGCAGCGTCCTGCACGTCCGTCATGCGCTGCTGCGCCGTGGCCGCCGTGCTCACGTCGGTCCCGTACTCGTGCATCGCGTTCGCCAGCAGGTTGGCAACCTGGGCCGTGTTGGCACCGGTGGACACGGCTGACTGGAGGGCGATGGTCATGATGCCGGTCGCGTTGGCCGCGTCGCCGGTGATGTTGATGATGTGCTTGTAGCCCTCGGCGATCGCGTCGGTGGACTCACCGTAGGTCTTGCTGAGGTTCAGGACCTGCTCGCTCATCGCCTGCGTGGCGGCCGCGGACAGGCCGGTGTTGTTCCGAACCTCGGTCATCATCGTCTGGAAGTGCGTCGCGCCCTCGATCACCCCATCAACGGCGCCCTTGAGCGTGTTGAAGGCCTCGACGCCGGTGCCGATGCCCAGGCCGTCCAGGAAGCCGTTTTTCAGACGGTCAAAGACAGACTGTGCCTTGCCGCCGCTGTCAGTCAGCTCCTCGAGCGACTTCCTGGCCTCGTCAATCGGACCCGAGGCCGAATTAGTCGCCGCGAGCAGGATGGAAACGGCGAGGTCAGCCACGGATGGCGCTTCCCAGGCGAATCATCAGCCTCAGACCGAAGGTGCTTGGTGCGGCTGGCACGTGGCCTCGATCTCCATGATCTTGAGCTCCTGCTCGACTTCGCCGGGGTAGTCCTCCATGATCTGGTCGACCACGACCGGCGGCACCCCCCACGCCTTGCCAACCGCTCGCCGGATGTACGCCCACGGGACGGGTAATCCGGCCTTGTTCGAGGAGCGCAGCCAAACTCTTAGCTGCTGCTCGCCCGCAGGAGTGAGTTTGGGAGTTTCGTGCTGGCGCGCCGGACCAGGACGATGAGCACGGCCGCGAGCTCGTCGGGAATCTCGTCCCAGAAACGCGGATCGGAGGCGGGCGAGTAGGGTTGGCCTTCGTCGTTCAACCATCCGTTGTGCTCCACGATGATCTGGACGAGGGCAGCACGGAGCCGGTCGGCGTCGCCGCTGCCGATCTCTGCGGTGAGCGAGCGGCGGTAGTTAGCCCAAATCCTGACGCGGAAGCCGGGGTAGCTTTCCTGGGCCTCGTCGGGGAGGTCGGTCCACTCCAGCCGCTTGCGGACTTGCGGGCCACTCGGGGCCAAAGCAACGGGTGCACTAGCCGGCGCCGTCGGCTCGATAGGTGCCGAACCAGCCGAGGAAGTCTGTGCGTAGTCGAGCATCATTTTCTCCATTCAGCAGCGCGGGGTGGGCCGGTAGAGACACCTGGCCCCCATGCGCCAGGTTCTGGGCCACTTGGCGGAGGAGGGGCGAGACCTCGTCGTACGAGGCGAGATCGGCCGCAAGCGGGGCAAGGTCAGCCATCGGAGCCCACCGCCTGGGCAAGAACGCCGACGGCGTCCTGGAGCTCGTCGAGGTACTCCGTCGGCAAGTTCAGCCCCTTCTTGGTCGCCACCAGTTCACCTCCGGGCGCTGAGCCGACCCACAACCTGAGATCCATGTAGCGCCGTCCACGGAACTCCGTCAGGCACGTCCGAATCGTGCCCCGTCCGTCAACTTCGAACTCGTGGAGCACTTCGGGCTGGGCCTGGGTGACCACGCCTCAGACCACCACCTGCCGGCTAGCCTCACGCTCACGAGCGTAGGCGTCGACGGCATCCTGGGGAAACAGCCGACCGTACGGCGTCTCGACAACCGGTAGGCGACCAGCCTCGGCAAGCTGGCGGATGCGGCTGACCGAGAGCTCCAGCCGAGACGCCACCTGGCTCGGACGGAGCAGGTTCGGGCTCGCGAGATCCAGTGCCATGGTGCTCCTTGCTGCGCGGACCCGAGGGCACAAAAAAGCCGCCGACCCTGGTCCCCAATGGACCGGTCGGCGGCAGAAGAGCCGCGCTGTTGGCAGGACTATAGCAGGCGCGAGCCGCTACTACGGTGTCTCATCAGTGAGTGGGTCGATAGCCCTGTAGAGGGCCGCCGCCAGCGTGGCCGTTTCCGAGTTCTCTCCCCAGCTCCTCCAACTTGTGCTCGGCGAGACTCAGGAGCGCCCGGATCGTCAGCACGTCCTCGACCAACTTCTTGTGCCGCGCGCCATCCGGGTCCTGCCGCGGTGGTAGCGATTGAGCTACCTGGGCAGCGACCTCTCTTCTGATTTGAGCCAGGAGCTCAGTAGTAGAGTTCTGCATGCGCTCGCGGAATTCCGAATCCATTTGGTCCCACTCGCGGGCGACCCTGCGTACCTCCTCATCTCCGCTCCCGCTCACGTCCTTGACAAGTTCAGCCAAGCTCGGTTGCAGACCCTGCACCATCTCCGCCATGTCTCGCCGGTAGCGCTCAGCTATCTCGCGCAACGCATCCTGACCTGGGTCGTCCATCATCAAACTGCACTCCTCGGCTGGCAATTTTCCCACGCTAGTCCCGCCAGCACCACCCCCGTCATCGTCGCAGCTTAGGAGCTGCTCCTAAGCTGCATTTATGCTCCCAGGATCGGCCGGTGGCCACCACACGCCGCCGCACCTCGCGGTGCATCTGAGGACATCCATCGTGCCGATGGCCGCGCCATCTGAATGCCGCATCCAGATCTTCCCGTCTGGCAGCCACTGCCCCAGAACTTTCCTACAGTCCGGGCAGCGAATCATCTGACCTTCCGTACCAGCGCTCGGGTCAGTCACGCCGCCTCGAGGGGATCGACGACAGCCCGCGGCCGCGCGGAACCAGGCCGACGTCGGCCAATCTGGCCATGGACTTCAAGACGCCACGCCGTGCAGTTCAGCCCCGATCGGGGCGTGCCGTTGGCGGCTGTCCAGCTGTTCAGCTTCAGACGCCCCTCGACGTAGATCTGGGCCCCTTTCACCAGCCGACTCCGCAGATCCTCGGAGTCGTCGCCGAAGTAGCCGACGCGGACCCAGACCGTCTGGCCCTCGGCCGCCTTGGAGTCGTCAACGGCGACGCTGACGTTCACCAGCGCTGTGCCACTCGACGTGTAGCGGAGTTCGGCGTCCTTCGCCAGGCGCCCCGTGAACGCGCACGCGAGACCGTCCATCAGGCCGCCCTACTCTTCTTGCGCCGTCGGCGCAGCTCGACCAGGTCATCCAGGAGCGCGCGTGATGCCGGGCCCGTACGGTCCAGCGCAACACCGGGCCAGAGCAGCCGGGCAATGCGGGCGAGCTCGACGCGGTCCAGATCGCCGTACACCTCGGCTACGCGCGGGTCGACATCGCCCATGCTCACCACGCCGCGGCCGCCACCGTGTATCCGCTTAGCGCATACCGAATGTGCCAGGTGGGGACCTGGACGATCAGAAGGTCGGCGCGGATCAGGTCTGGTCGCTCCCAATGGACCGGCTTGAACGCCAAACCGAGAAGCCCGGTCGCCGCAACCGCCTCGAGGAGATGGCGATGGGCCGTCAGGCGGAACGCCAGCAGAATGTCCGCACGTGCGGGCCGCTGAAGCTCGATCGACAGGAACGTCCAGCCCGGGCCGCTGGCATCCAGCCCCGCGAGAATCCACTGCGCCTCGACGTCGCCCTCGGGCGTGGGCTCAAGCGCGTGGACCCGGATCAGGTCGGCCAGGTCGGGCCTGCCGCGGGTAGCCAGCTGGACGAACGCCAGGGGCATCGTGGTGCCCGGCACGAGCCCGACATGCGAGGCCGCGATCGGCACGGAGTCGGCCAGGAGTTCGCGCAGCTTCGCGCGGCTTTCGTCAACGGTGAGGCTCTCACATTGGGCGGGAACCATCAGGCTGCCCCATCCGACGGCGCCGAGCACTGGCCATGCAGCAGGACACCACCAAGGTCGACGAGGCCTCCGCGCTGCGCGGTTGCGGGCTTGCCACAGCCAGCACACTGGGGCAGCCGCGGTCCGTCCGTCACCCCGCCGATTTGCGGGTCTATCCCCCCCTGCGGGTCTATGCGGGGCCGGGTTTCACCATAAGCGCTTCGTGAGGTAATTTCTCTAGTGTTTATGCCGGAATCCGGCCCCGCATGACCCCGCAAATCGACATGACCCCGCATTTCCGGGGTCGTTTCAGTGACCAGGCCAACTCCTAACCAGGTCCTGGTCTTCTGGTGGCCAAGGTCACGGGCCGTGAATCCCCGCTCGTTCAGTTTCAGCCCCATCGTTCTTTGCGGGATGGCCTTTTCCCCAGTCCTCTCGCACCAGGCCGTGTAGGTGGCATAGAGCGCCTTCGCTGTGACGCTGACGCCTTCGTGGACGACGCAGCAGTCATCCAGGAACGCCGCGAGCGTGTCCATCTCCGCGCGGTAGCCCGCGGTGGCCTGCTTGACCTCGTCGGGGACGCCAAGCCCGTTCTTCTGCCAGTCCAGGCAGCCGCGTACGGCCCAGGCGAAGATGCCGCCCAGCTCGGCAGCGAGCTTCGTCGGCAGCTCCTTGTCCTGCTGGTCTTCGGGGATGCTGACGGTGAACGGGATAAGCTTGATGCGGTCCCAGATGGCCCGCTCGGTGCCCCGGATCGTGGGCTTGTGGTTGGTCCCCAGCCAGAGCTTGAACTCGGGTGTGAAGTCGAACCACTCCCCCCGCATGAACCGCGCGGACAGGGGCTCCCCGCCGGTCATGTCCTTGATGAGCGCCTCGGCCAAGCGTTTGCCGTCCTCTGTCTCGGAGGCGTAGACGAAGCGGGCGCCGCGGAGACGAGCAACGTCGTTTGGAATTCCCGCCTCCCGTTTGACCAGCAGCGTCTCCGTGGGGGTCCGCACCGCGTAGGCGCCAAGCATCGCTGCCACGGTCTTGAGGAACGTGCTCTTGCCGTTGGCGCCAGAGCCGTGGAGGAGGAACAGCGCACGCTCACGAATGCTCCCGGTCAGGCTGTAGCCAACGGCCCGCTGCAGGAAGCCTATGAGAGACTGCCGCCCCTCCATAGTCTGATCCAGGAATCGGAGCCAGGTCGGGCAGGTGGCGTTGGGGTCGTAGTGCATGGGCACGAGCTTGGTGATCAGGTCTGTCTGGCGATGGCGCAGGAGCTCGCCCGTTGGTAGCTCCAGCGTGCCGTTCGTGACCGAGACCAGCCAGGGATTGCGGTCCAACTGGTCAGGCGTGACCGGGATGCCCGGTGCTGGTTCCATCTCGGATCGCGCGAGGTTGATCATGGCTTCGAGGCGGGCCTGGCCCTCGGTGCGCCGCGCGAATGCGGCGATCGCGGCGGCCTCTTCTTTTGTGGAGGCCTTCGCTGCTTCTGCGTAGATTTCCCGAGCTGTCACTTTGGCGCGACGGACGACCGCGCCGGTGGCGTCTACCTGCCAGTACCGGCCTTCCCACTCGAGCCATTTCCCCCAGTCGTGGCAGTAGCGCAGTTCCCCGCCGTGTCGCGCGGCGAAGCGCTCGGCCGCCCCGAGATCAGTCAGTGGCGCGCCGTTCTTTGCCTCGCTCGCCTGCTGGGTGCGTAGCCTGGCTGGGAGCTGGACGGCTAGTTTGAGGAGCGCAGCTTCCAGTGCGACACGGTTGATGTCGGGTCGAATGAGCTCGACGGCGCTGCTGAACTCCTGGCGCCGGCGAGCAGCCGAGACGACGATGCCGCTGTCAGCGTGGAAGACGTCGCCGTTCCACATCTCGAGGTCGGCACGGACCCCGTTGCGGGGAGCCGGGTCCGCCGCGGTGACGAACAGGTCGTAGCCGTCTCCCACCGGGACCTTGAATGGTGGATTGAACTTCATGGCCCGGCCTTCTCCTCGAGCAGTACGCACTCTGGGCGTTCTGTCGGTCCAAGAGGCACGGCCTCGGGTCGCGCTGCTGGCGGTAGGAAGATGCCGTCAGGTCGCCGCGGCGACGCTAGGAGTCGCGGGCTGCTGTCTCCGAAGAAGCTCGGCCAGCTGGCCACCGCCTTGTCGAGCGTCCATTGGCGGTAGTCGTCGCGCTCCCACTTGTCGCGGTACAGCCCGGACTGGCGGAACAGCCGATCCATCCGGGCCTGATCGCCGCCGGTGTACCAGGCCAGGTGGTTACACAGCGCCTGGTCGGCGCCTGAGTCGTCATTGCCATGGCGACTTGTATCGCCATTCCAGAGGGCACGGATGTTGTTCCCGTTGGGGGCGTTGAAAGCGATCTGCAGGAGCCGTGCGTCGTCTAGGTCGACCGTCGCGGTAGGAACCCGTCTCGCCCGATCCTTCGGCGGTTCTGGTGGGAACCAGCTCTGCATCAGATTGAGCAGGGCGTGCTGGCGACGCTTGATGGTGGGAGGTGTTCCCGGGATGTGCTGCCCCGTGATGGTGAAGTAGCGACCCCAGTCGTACACCTCGATGGCTGGCGCCTTGGGGCCGAAGCTCTCGGCTCCCGGCAGGTTTTTCTTCCGCCCTGCGCTTGCCGTCTCCCCGTCGGGGATAGGTAGGCGTGCTCGGACAAAGATCTTGACGCCGGTCTGGGATGGGCTCACCTCACTGTAGGAGTGCAACTGGAGGATGATGTCGTAGCCCCAGCCAGCGAGGGCGCCACTGTCCGGGTTGCGGCAGCCGTCGAGGTCGATGCCGGCGAAGGGGTCGTCGATGCTGAACACGTAGCCGATACCGTCGTGCTGGCCTCGATCTGCCGCGGCGCAGGCCGCCTTGTACGTCGACCAGGTCGCTGGCTTGGTGGAGCTGGCCAGCCACCCGCGCGGGTGATGCGGGACCTTCGTCGAGCTGATCTCGCCCGTCTTCTTGTCGACGACGTCGGTGAGACGCCAGTCAACCCACTGGGCTCGCGCGAGCAGCTCAGCGGGAATCGCGGAGCGGTCGGCCGTCATGCCGCGGGTCCGCGAGCTCGTGCCGGAGCCCGGCGTACTGCGCGCAGCGTACGGCTATGGTCTACAATGGACACTGGTAATCACCTCGAAGGCACCCACACGCAGACCTTGGCCGGGAGAGCGTGTGGGTGTTTGTCGTTAATGGTCAGGTTGCTGGTGCGGGTTGATCCTCCCCGAGACGGCGTTTGAGCGTGCGCGCGTGACGGACGTACCCCTGGCGCGTAGCGAGGTCCTCGACGTCGGTAGCTAGAAAGCGGAGATGCCCACCCGGCCGCGTCAACCGGGCCGGCAGGATCTTTTGCTCCACCCAGCGCGCCACTGTTCGGGGACTGACGCCCAGTCGAGCTGCTGCCTCGCTGGAGGACATAAGGTCGGCGCCCACATTGAGTAGCATACAGGAAACTGTCGCAGTTGGCGAGTTCGTGCAGCAGGCGCGCGCGGGGGAATTCAGTGATTGGACGACGCGCGTCTGAGCCTGCTTGACGGAGCATCCTGAAAGCATGGCACCTCTTGGGTCGAGTCTCAGAAGGGCGTAAAGAGAAAGCCTTTCAGGACCGTAAAGCGAATTCCTGCGATAGTTGCGCCATCGCAGGAATCGGGGAGATTGGATACATGGACAGCACCCCTGGTGCGGTTGCTCGCGAGTGGGTAGCTGGCCTCGCGCGTGAGCACGGCGGCTATAACGCCCTGGCGAAGCGGGCGGGGCTGAGCTGGCGCTGGGCTCAGCGGGCGAGTGAGGGCTCTGTGCCATTCGCGGCCACAGTGGCGCAACTTGCGTGGGCAACTGGAACTCCATCGAGCCAGGTCGACCGCGTGGTCCAAGACGCCAATGCCCATCGGCTGTGGGCACCGCGCCGTAAGCCCCGAGCGACGTGTGCGGTCTGCAAACGGCAGGCTAGTACTACGGTTGCGGCTAAGCATCCATCTTACGATCCTGCTACTGCCCTCTTTGAGCATCCTTCGTGCACTCAAATCATGGTGCAGTGCCCAAGTTGCCCCCCCGGTAAGAACACTCGTTGGATTGCGAAAGGGCGGCTCAAGTCTCGTGCTCACCATGAATCCAGCGATGGCCTTGTGTTCGTGCGCTGTATCTCCTGCACTGGGAAGAGCAATATGGCCCGTGCCAATCTGGCTCAGGATGAGTACGTACTTGATTGGCGGGCTAAAGCGATCCTCCTGCATGGTGCTAAGACAAGCGGCGAACAAAAGTTACTAGAGCTTGTCCAATCCAGGGGGCTAAAACTTGATAATGCGTGCGCTCTCGTTGAGCGTTCCAATGACCCTGAGGTGAGGCAGGTGTGTAGGGCTCTGCGTATGGAGCAGATGCTCCGAGCGATGGGTGACGGTGACCTTGAACGAGGTCGTCAGGCCCGAGTGGAGTTGGTGCGCACCGTGGTTCCCCGTACAGGACGGCGCGGGGGTGTACCTGGAATTGGTCGACCGAACGCTGTTGTGGTGCCTCGCCTGCGCGGTATTTTCGCCTTGTGCTCAGTTTGTGGGCTACTGGTCTATAAGGAACCCGGCCAGGCGCGCGGCGCAACTCACGCGTGGCATGGACCCTGTTGGCATGCTTGGCGTCGCTCAGCGGTCGTGACTGAGTGGTTTCACGATCGGCTCATTGCTACTCGCCATGGTGTGTCACGAGAGGTGCTTCCTGATTTTCCTCTGCCGCCAGTCCGTCGTGGGGCTCCAGTTACCGCAGAAGATTTAGGTGCCGCGTACCGGTCGCTGCTGGGTCTGAGACATAAGCGCACTCTCACTGCGCTCGCGGCCGAAGGGGGAGTGACGAAACAAGCTGTTCTCCAGCGAGTTACCACTATTCAGAACCGACTACCTGCTAGTTGGGATTTGGTGTTCGTGCCAAGGAATAATCGTCGGGACCTTGCACGACAGCAGCTCTTATCGCTGCCCATCCGGGGGCCGGGTCAGGAGGCTGCGGCTGAGCGCATGGCCAGCCTCGGGATCTCGTCGAATGTCATCGAGCAGGTGACCGGCGTCACTGTGACCGAGGCTCAGACCGCTAGGTAACGGGCTGAGCTGTCCGTCGGCCGTGCGTGCAGGTAGCGCCCCGTGGTGGCCACCGAGGCGTGCCCGAGCGTGGCCTGCACCAGGTGGATCGGCGCGCCGCGATCGAGCGCGTGTGTCGCGTGGGCGTGGCGCAGCCAGTGCGGCGAGACCTTGCCCTCGATGCCGGCCCTTGCCGCCGCCTGCCCAACGATGCGGAGCACCGCCGACGAGTCCAGGTGGCCACCAGCGCGCGAGCGGAACACGGGATCTCTGGGCCCCGCCTCGCCGCGCAACTCCACCAGATCGTTCCACACGCTGACCGGCAACAGCACCGTTCGAGTCTTGCCGCCCTTACCGAAGACGGTCACCTGGCCGGCGTCCTTCCGCGGCTGCAAGTCTCGCCAGACGAGTGTGCACAGCTCGGATACCCGGAGGCCTCCGGCGTACAGCAGCCGCAGCAGCACGCGGTTACGCGCCGATGGCTCGAGAGCCAGGAGCCGATGGACGTCGCGCTCCTGCAGGATGCGCTCGGCGAGGGTGTCCTTCTTGGCCGGCAGCTTGAGGGCGGCCCCGACGTTGAGTGGCAGATAACCGGTTCGCTGACCGAAGGCGAGCAGCGACTTGACCGCGGCGAGGGTCCGCACTCGCGAGCTCGGCGACAAGGTCTGCTGCTCGAGCGTGTCAGCGAAGGCTTGGAGGTCGCCGAGGGTGACGGCGGGCAAGGACGTGGCCACGAATGCCTGGAAGCGGTCGATGTCGGCGAGGTAGGCGCGCTGGGTGTGCTGACTGCGCCCGTGGAGCCAGAGGTCGATGAGCTGGTGATCGACCGAGGTCTGAACTGCCAGGTGCGTGCTGGGTGCCCCCAGAGAGCTGACTGAAGTCATGCCCCAAACGGAACCTGCACCGCGTTGAGGCCGCAGTGGGCCTGATGCTCGAACGCGTCAGACGCTGCGAACGGATCGTAGGAGTCAGGTGGGAGGTACAGCGGCACGACGGTGAACGTCGTCGAAGTGTCCCGCGGTAGATAGAAGCGCACGAAGCCACGCTCGTCCGGAGTAAGAACGACAGCGACATCAGTCATGGCCAGACGGACGCCGAACCGCGGGTCGCCGTCGGCAGCTGGACGGCCGGGCGGTCCAGCGTTGAAGAACCAGACGAGGACCTCGCAGCCAGCAGTTGGCACGACGGGCGGCGGCGGGGGTGGCTTGACGGCCTGGGCAAGCGCTGAATCTACCCCGATCAAAAGGACGACACTGACGAGCAGCGCAGCGACTAGCCCCTGGCAGGCAGCCCGTGGCATAGCAGGACCTCCGAGGACGGGAAAGGCAGGACGGCGTAAATGGCCGAGCGCATGATAAACAGTCTTATCATGCGCTCACAGGGGGCCATATCGCGCGATACCGCGCGCGCGAGACACAGGCCAGCGCGCGCACGCGAGCCTTACCAGCAGGGCCCCGCCGCCGCGAAGGCCAGCGGGGCCCGCGGCGCTCATGGTTGCGGCTCTTCCGCCGGTGGCCGCGGCCGCCGCTTGGCTGGCCAGGTCACCGTGTGCTCATGCACGAACTCCCAGGAGCCGTCGGGCTGCTGCTCCCAGACGCGATGGCGCTTGACCGTCACACTCGGGTCCGAGCGATCGATCTCCAGCACCTCGTGGGCGAGCTTGCCATGCCGGGAGCGCTTCGTCCGGGTCGTCATGTTCGTGACGAAGTCACCGGGGTAGTCAGCGCGCTTCTGCTTCGCGTTTACCTGAGCCAGGGCTTCCATGCTGGCGGTGACCTCTAGCCGACAAGCGCGGCGGGTGTCGCCGCACTGGGGGCAGGCAATGCGCGGCACGGTTGGGGCGAAGACCCAGCCGCAGCCGACGCATGCGGGCTGCAGGGGCGTCATGCCGCCAGCCGTTGCTGTGCTAACTGCACCGCCAGCGGCCAGGCGTCCGAGCCCCAGGCGCGCCGGCCCAGCTGGTGGGCGACGTACGGTGCCGTCCCGCTGCCACAGAACGGGTCATACACGGTGTCGCCCGGGTAGGTGTAGAGGAGCACGAGGCGACGGACCAGCTCCTCGGGGAATGGCGCCGGGTGGCCACGCTGGGCGCGGTGCTCGCCCGGGATGTTCCAGACGCCCAGCAGCCAGGATAGGCGCGTCTCGCGGTCGAGGTCGTGCTCCTGGTGGCGGCGCAGGTTCCACGCGCCCCTGTGGACGACGATCACGCGCTCGGTCGGGTTGAGCACGTGCGGGGCGTTGGCCGAGTCGACGCTGCCGAAGGCGTGGCTGCCGCGGCCATTGCGCTGGCCGTTGCCGTCGATCCAGTCGATCGTGCAGCGGTACGAGAAGCCGACCGCGTAGAGGCACGCCTTCCACAGGTGCTCCAGGTCGCGCGGGCAGTCCTCCTGCTGGTCCCAGACGTCATTGGCGACGTTGACCGCGACGCGGGTCTGCTCGCCCGCGATCCGCCAGAGCTCGTGGCACCAGCCGCGCACACGCTCGGCGTACAGCTGCCAGTTGCAGTCCTCGACGCTCTCGTACGTTAGGCCGACGCTGTAGGGCGGCGAGAAGACGATGAGCCCGTGGACGGCGCCGTCGGCGAGCCCAGTGTCCGCGGCGTCCGCCTGCCAGATCTCGGCCGTGTCGGGCAGTCCCGCCCACTCTGCCTGGCCGACGTCGGTCTGCCTGGCGAGCATGCCCGCCTGCTGGCGCTGGGAGCGGATGTGCGCGATCGCGGCCGTGACGGTCAGGTCCTCGGGCAGACTCCGAAGATCCTCGGAGTTGCGGGCCAGCGTCATGTAGTTCTGTGCGCGGTCCTGCTGGATGCCGACTTCCTCGAGGTAGGCGAACCAACCGCCGCTGTGGTGGGGGAGTTGCGCCCGGGCCTGGAGGAGCAGCTCGCCGAGCCGACGGCATGACTCCATGTGGAGGATGCCGGTGTCGACCACGCGCACCTTCTGATCGAGGATCGCCGTGGTGAGCGCGTCCAGGGCCTGGTCGATGGCCAGCCCGTCACGCTGTGCCGCCGCGGCGTCACGGAGAGCTAGGTCTGTCTCACGTTTCATCATCACCATCAGCCGCTGGGCTCAGAGCTGGCACCGCGCCCGACCCGAGCAACTCATTGAGGGCGGCCTGATCGAGCTTCCAATCCCGCTTATCCCAGCTGTTGTAGTGGCCGGTGAGCGGCGCGTCGGCGTGGTGGCCCGGTAAGGCCGCCAGCAAGCTGGACACCTCAAGCGCGGGCATCAGCTGTTCAGGGGTTGGCAAGCTATCGAGGGAACGTCTGGCGGCCTCGGTGGTCAGACCGTCGCGCAGCAGCATGGTTTCCGCCTCGACTGAGGCCGCCTCGATATGCGTCACGGCGTGTTTCTGGTCAGCCTCGGCCTGCGTCAGGGCAACGCGACGGAGCTCCGCGCGACGTTCGGCGGTGGCGTTTTCCCCCCGCGCTGTCCAAGACACATGAAGGTGGGGACGGAAGCGCTCGGGGATGCCCATCTCTTCGCAGCGACGCTGAACCTCTTGGTCGGCACGCGCCACGACCTGGTTGGCGAAGCGGGTAACGTCCGCGAAGCGCTCGTCCTCAGCACTGAAGGCGCTGGCCAATTGGGCCTCGAAATCGGAGACGCGTCTGGCTTTGACTTCGGCGGCGACCGTCTTGGCGACCTTCGCGCGCCGGCGGGCAAGTGCGGCCAGGTCGCTGCGTTCACGGCTGGTCATGCGGTCTTCGGTCATGGCTGCTCCGTTCGTGGCCCTCGCGCGGTCAAGAAGGCGTTGAGGTCGCTCTCGCGGACACGCCACCCGGCCTTCCCGCCGAACGCGGTCCCGCGCAGTACTCCTTCGCGTAACCAGCGTCGCACGCTCTGCTCGCTGACCTGGAGCGTCTCGGCGATCTGCTCGACGGTGAACCACCGTTCGTCCATGTGATCCCCTCTGGCGCCCGGTCGGCGCTGAGGGATTGTAGTGGCGCTAGGCATGTCACAGTGTATCACAACCGTTGCTCCTACGGTAACACTTTGATATACTTTGATTAGTCAAGGCACATGGAGGGCGCACCGATGACGATCACGATCAGCAGCGACGAACCGCGCAGCATCAAGGCCGTCGAGATCGCCGCCGGTGCCGGCCAGTGGCTCCGCTGCCATGGCCGCGACGGCCGCAAGTTCTACGGCGTGCCGTCCCAGACGAAGGCCTCGGCCTACCACTTCGTGGACTGCCAGAGCTGCACCTGCGTCGACTTCCAGCGCCACCAGGGCCAGGCTTGCAAGCACGTGCTCGCGGTCCGCTTGCATGTGGAGCTGGTCAAGGCTCACCAACCCCGCCCACGCCGAAGGGAGGCACGCGCCGCCTGATTCCGGCCCTAACGCCAGCGCTGGCCAGGTGTGAATCAGACACCTGGCCAGCCATTCGCACCGCTCCCAGGGAGGAAGACAGATGCTCCAAGAGTCTACCGCCAGCACCGCCGACTCGGACCACCAGCCCGGCACCTGCCGCCACTGCGGCGCTCGGCTCGTGCGCGTCGTCACCAGCTACCAGCACAACCTGGTCGGCGACGTCTGCTCGGTCGGCTGGTTTGCCGACTACTCCCCGTTCGCCCGCCCGTGCGGCGCACCGACCACCCAGGAGCAGGACTCGCGCTACAGCCTGACCGCGAAGGGTCTGGCCATCGTGCAGGCGAGGCCTGCATGAGCGGCCCGCGCTGCTACCTGCTCCACCTGGACCCGCCTCTCGCGCATGCCCGCCACTACGCGGGCATCGCCCTGGACGGGGATGTGCCCCGCAGGGTCCGCGAGCACATCACGGGCCGTGGCTCGCCGCTCATCGCCGCGGCGGTGGCGGCCGGCTGCCAGGTCCGCGTCGTCCTGGACGTCCCTGGTGATCGCGGCTTGGAGCGCCGCTGGCACAACGCCCACGGTACGCGCGTCTGCCCCGAGTGCCGGCCGCGACGTCGGCGCCCAGCTGGTCGACAGCTTCGCTTGTTCATCGGGGGTGGCCATCGTGCCACCCCCACCCCCATCCGCCGTCTTGCAGCGTAAATCCCAACCTTGGAGAAACACCCCATGACGAACATCGACGACCTCACCAGCCAGCTCCGCGCCCAGGGCGCCGACCCGCGAACCCTGGCCGAATTCGAGCAGGAAGTCAGCGCCGGCCTCATCGCCGAGCTCGACGAGCGCATTCGGTGCATCGGCAAGATCCTGGTCGAACGTGGCCACCGTGACCTGTGGCGCGAGGCGTACGTCGTCGCGTTCAATCGCGAGACGGAGTACCGCACGGACGAGGACCTGGACTTCCTCACTACTGGTCGGGTGGGCTGACCCGATGACACACGAGCCACCGGCGCGGCCGTGGGGCTGGAGTGTGATGGTCGAGCTAAGCCACACGCGCGAGGCCGCGGTGGCGGCTATCGGTCTCTTCGAGGCGATGCGCGGGATGCTCGAGCAGGCGCCCGAGACAGGGGCAAGCTGGCCTGACCCCGCGTCCGAGCATCGTGGCCGTGCGCCCACCCTGCGCGCGGAGATCGCCGAGCTCGTGCTCCGCGACCTGGACACTATCGCCGTCAACCCCGCCGCGCGGGCGACTGCTCTCGTATATCTGGATGTCCACATCGCCCAGCTGTGCGCTAGCTTCGGTATCGACCAGGAGGAGGGCTGACCATGCCACCACTCCGCGACGTCGAGCACCGCTTCCGCGACTGGAAGGGCGCCGAGGGTGTCTGCCGCGTCCGTGTCTTCGCCTCGCCCGAGGCCTCCGGTGGGCTGCCTGTCGTCATCCTGACCGAGCTGGCCACCAACGACGGCCCCAGCGTCACCAACACCGTCGAGCAGCTCGCCGCCGAGATCCTGACGCGCTACCTGGGCGAGCAGGACGGCTTGGAGCCGCCCTTCGTCCTGGTCGAGCACTACCCCGACACTGGCTGCCGCCGCGACCACCTGGGCGCTGAGCACTTCGACCTGGTGACCTTCGCCCACTACCAGCCCCGTGCCCGCTGGCAGGGTCCGCACCGCGGCATGCTCCAGCGCTTCGGCGAGCCCGACTGGCGCCGCATCTCGCGCGCCGACGTCGAGCAGCTCATCGGCCAGGATCTCGGCGAGCCCGCCTGCACGTGCCAGACAGCAAGGGAGATCCGACCATGAACAAAAGCGAGGCCGAGCGGGTCCGCGAACGGGTGATCAGTGCCTTCCTCGATACCCAGCAGCCGCGGCCCCAGCTGATCGCCTGGCAGACGCTGGCAGAGATGACGGGAACACCGGTTCGTGTCTGCCGGCGCATTCTGGACGACGCGGACGGGGTCACGTACCTGCTGGCTCGCAATGACGCGGAGGGGGCCATGGTCGCGCGGTACGCGGAGGAGGGCGACGCGCTCACGGCTCGCCTCGGCCGGGACATTGCGCGCCTGAAAGAACTGGCCGACACCAGAGCGCTGGTTGTTAAGGGTGACGACGAAGACTGACACGCTCTCCGAGTCGCGATCGGGCGCCGCCCTCCTTCGTGGGGGCGGCGTTTTCGCGTCTGTGGCATGCCTGTAAGGCTCCGACGGCCACCTGGCCGCCACCTGCTCGGCTACGCTCGGCACCGTGCCGCCAGCAACCTACCGGGATGGTGCTACCGCCTACACCCTCCACGAGGCTGCCCAGCTGCTCGGCGTGTCACTTGGCCGCGTACGGCGCATGATCGCCCGCGATGAACTCCAGGCCACCCGCATCCAACGCCCGCAGGGTCACGTGTGGCAGGTCTGGCTTGAGTCGTCGCAGCATTCTGTCCAACCACCTGCACAGCCACCTGGCGGCACCGTACCGCAGGATCCTGTGCAGCCACCTGTCAGCATCCTGGCCCTCGATCGCGCGGAGCAGCTGGCTAGCGTCGTCCGTCCGCTTGTCGAGGCCGCTGTCGCTCCTCTGCGGGCCGAACTGGCCGATGTCCGGGCGTTGCTGTCCACCCGCGATCAGGAGCTGGGTGCTGCCCTTGAGCGCCTCCGTGTGCTGGAGACCGCACAGGCGCCCGCCGAGCAGCCACAACCCGCACCAGACGCACAGGAGGGACACTCCAGCCGTTCGGCCGTGGAAACGTCTGTCGGGCCGTCCGAATCCCCGCAGCCCAGACGTGGCCTCTGGACGCGCCTACGCGCTGCCCTCCGCGGCTGACGACGATGGCCAGCCTGACTCCCGAGGAGCTCGCCCAGCTGGTCGCCTGGTTCGAGACGGCCGAGCTGCCGCCGCCACCGTTCCGCTCCGCGCCGTGGGCGACGATCCACGAGCCCGAGGAGTGGCGGGCGGTCATGCTGCGCGATCTCCACCACGGGCCCGCTGCGCCGCACTGGCAGACGGCGCTCCTCGAGCTGCGCTGGCTGGCCAAGCGAATCGGCCCACCCGACGTCCGGGCCGCCGCCCACGTCGACGAGCTCGTCGAGCGGCAGGGGCCGGCCTTCTAGAGGACGACTGGCGGTGCGATAATTCGGAGTACGAGAATAGGTCAGGAGAGGATCTGATGCCACGACGTACGTCACCGAACGACCCGAACGCCATCTATGACCAGCGCATCACCGTCGGCGGCAAGCGGAAGCGACTCGGAGACCTTACCGGGTCGGACTGGGCCAGCCTTGGGCAGAAGCACGAGAGGTTCAAGGCGTTTCACACCCACGAGGCCAAGATCGCCGCGCTGGTGGTGCAAATGTTGGGCGGAACCCCAGCGGACGCCTTGCGCTAAGTCTCCGCTTGACGTACTGCGGGTAGCATCGGGTCCTGGTCCTCGTCGACGAGGTCTTGTCGCTACACATCCTCGAGTAGGCGTAGCCGGCCGGCGACCGCTGGGGCTTCTCGGCATCTCTGGTGGCGCCTCTCTGGCACGCGCGTTCAGTAGCAGTTCTAAACCTGATCCACACTCCAGCCCCTATTTAGATCACTCACGCATAGCGCAAAGTGGCGATTGCCCATTGTCTCCGGAACAACTAGGATGGCCCAGCGGCGTGGGCACGAAGGAATATCTCATGTGGCTGGGAGACAACGATCGCATCGCTGTTCGGATCGTCGTCGGCAGGAGGGGCGTGGAAGATTATTCCCTCCAGTACGAGTGTCGGTGGGGTGATACTGATGTTTGGGAAGCGGTACGCCGGTACGATTGCAGCCATCAGGCAAGTCACGTCCACGCGATGCGTCCTGGCGGGGACGACCGTAAGACATTCATGCCTGGTCTCTCAGTGAAAGACGGTCTGGCTATAGCCCGTCAGGAGCTCGTAGGGCGGTGGCCTCAGTTCCGTGCAGAGTACGAGGCAGCCTTAAAGAAAAGCAGGGGGAGGACTGGTTCATGACTCCTGAAGAGCAGGTGACCAAGAATCTGGATTACGCCTTCACCTTCCTGGCAGCCGTTCTCGAGGATCCGTCTTTGCTGGATCGAATTCCAGATGGGACCAACGTCATGCTGTTCCCTGCGGGTGACCCCGAACTGGCCGAGGCCAATCAGCACGTGGTGGATCGTGCTACGCGGCGGATGCGGCGACGCAAGCGCCCTGACGGCGCTCAGGAGCAGCACTTGGTGCGTGACGGACTCACGGCTCCTACTCTCCTGGTCAACGTCTAGCACCGTCCGTGTCCCTTCCGCAGCAGCCATGTCAACGCCCCAGCCAGGGCCGAGACGTCGTCAAGCGCGTGCCGTGGCGAACAGGCGCAGCACGCTCGCCTCGTTGGCGGTCAGAGGCCGGCTCGCGTCCCACGCCCGCTCGGCCAGGCGCTGGGCCACGCTGGCGAGGTCCCGGTGGCGCGCACAGTCGCGGACCCGCGCGGCCGCCGCGATAGCGCCCTGGCTCGGGAGCGACCAGTCAGCTTGCCACAGCGCTAGGTAGGCAGGGCCGTAGCGCAGCGCCTGGCCGAGCTCGTCCAGGTCGGCCCCAACCTCGAGGATCGCCGCCCAGGCCTGCCGGTGCGCCAGGTGGTAGAAGTCGCTTGGCTGGAGCCGGCAGGGGGTGACCAGGTCCGGCCTCTTCAGGCAGGTCGCCAGCACGTACTGCTCGGCGAACGTGTCGTGGGGGAGCTGCGGGAGCTCAGCGACGCTCATCACGCCCACTTCGCCTCGTCTCCGAAGACGCGGCAACCCCGCTGCCCCGCGCCATGCCGCAGGAAATAGCGGGTATTGTCCTCCTTCACCGTGCTCCGCAGGGGAATCCCACCACATCCGCACACCGGTACCAGGTAGGCCATCGGGCAGGGCGTTCCGCTGTCGCACAACCCGCCACAGCCACACCGGATGTCACCCACCAGGGCTGCCGCTGTCTCTACCCGTGCCATCGTCCGACCCTCCGTCTCTCTGGAATGGACCATTTTCCTTCTGGAAAATGGACACCTCCCGCGGAGCAGCGGGGTGAGGGGTCAAGGGCCGCAGAGTGGAGCGGGAAGGGGCCCCGCGTGCGGGGTAGGTTCCCGTGCAACGTGCCCTTGACGCCGAGGGGCAAAGGGCCCCTGGTCTCCGGAGCGCAGCGACCTTCCACAGCAGTCGTAGCGTCCCGGACCGCGAACGGCGGCTCTTCGGAACCGCCTGCGAGCGGGGAGGGCGCCGGCTGCGGAGTTTCTCGTCCGCGCTGGGGGCTTGCACCGGTTCTCCGTTCGAGAACTACTCGCCGCGCTCGTCTCAGGGCTGCTTGCCCGCGCGGTACGCCGCGTATGTGGCGTCGACACTGGCGGTGTACGCGGTGCCCGTCGCGCGGGCGCTGGTCTCGAAGGTGGCGGAGGCCGCGCCCGCTATGGCGCTGTCGGCCTGGCTCGTGGCCTCGTACCGGGCATCCCAGGCGGCAACCGTCGCCGTGGCGGCCACCCGCGCCACGGCCCGCGCCGTGGCCAGACCCACCGTCTGCTCAGCGGCTGCCTGGGTGGCCACTGTCTGCGCCTGCTCGCGCGCCCTGGCTGTCATCTGTCGCTCGCCGAGGGCTTGCACGCGATCTATCCCTACCAGGACCGCGGCCACCAGGACGGCCACCCCTATCGCTGTCTGCCAGCGGCGCGTCATACCGTGTCCTCCGCCATGCTCTGGACCCAGCCGTCCGCTGGGATTGCGTCGTCAGCATCCGGCGCACCGTCCGCGTCCGGGTCCGCCAGTGTGGGCAGCGCTGGCAGCGTGGGAAGCTGGGGGGCCGTTGGCACCGGCAGGCTATGGCGCGCCTCCAGGTCCTCATCCTCGCGCCAGTCGCCCCGTTGCAGCCGGATGGGTGGCAGGTTGCCCACAAAGGCTACCGCGTCGTCCTCCGCCATGGTGAACGTCTCGTGCGTGGCCCGTAGCGGCACCGCCCGTTCACTCTGACTCTGTGTCCAGCCGCCGGCCGCCGCCTGGCTCACCGCCAGTGCTGCCCCCAGCGTCGAGCCGGTGCGCTCCTCGAGGAAGCGCGCCGTGGCGAGGTCGGTGGGTCGGTAGTAGACGCTCGCGTCCATGTTGTCGAGCAGCGTCTGCGCGGCCGCGGTGCCGTACTTCTCCACGAGTTGGGAGCGGGACTGGACCCCGATCCAGAGCGCGATCTCGCGGGACAGCACCGTCGTCGCGTACTCGGCTAGCCCCGGCACTGGCGCCCGGCCGGCCTCGTCGATCAGCGCCAGGAGCCGCTTGCCGCGCGTCTCCGGGTGGCCATCCCGCCACGTCACGACTTCGCGCAGGAGCGACTCCCACACCAGCCGTACCACGGGCGCCAGCGCTTCGAGCTGTGTCTCCGGCCAGCATAGGTACACCGTCAGCGGCTTGTCGCCGTAGAAGTCGCGGCCCGCGAAGCTGCTGCACGAGAGCGAGCCGGCCACGTCGGCGGTCAGCAGCGGCCGCAGCCGAGCTACCAGCGTGCCCCAGCTCGAGGCCAGGAACCTGTCGCCCCAGTCGCTGTCGGCCAGCCGCCGGTCGAGAAACTCCGTGGCCAGCTGGGGATCCACGCGGTTGAGCCGCTCGGCAGCGCCCTGCAGCCCGAGCCGTACCAGGTGGCGCACGTAGGCGATCCCCGGCACCTGCTCCCGCTGCGCCGCCGCGAACAGGCACGCCAGCATCCCGGCCGCGCGCTGATTGAAGATGGCGCCGTTCTCCTGGTCGCCGCCGCCGAGCAGGGACAGCGCCGCGGCGTACAGCTGCGCCTCGCCCGAGCAGCTCGCGATCGGGTCGTAGCCATGCCCGCGGCCCGTGGGGTCGAGCACGATGACGTTGGAAAACGTCGACCGCCACCCGCCCGTCGCCCGGTACAGCTCCCCGCCCTTGGGGTCCGATACGATAGCCGAGCCGCGCCAGCTCAGAAGCTGGCTCACCGCGAGCAGTCCCTTGCCTGAGCCGGTCGGCCCGCACACCAGCAGGTGCCGCAGCTCGCGCCGCGTGGGGCTCGTCTGGATGGCCAGCCACGCCCCGCGGTCGATCCCCACCAGCAGCCCGTCAGAGGGCGTCAGAGACGTGCGTAGGGCCTTCGTATCGCGCCTGTCTGCCCAGCGTGCCACCGTGGCCCGGCCCTGGCCTAGCGTGGGCGTAGCGCGCCAGGATGACGCCAGGACAGCTATGCAGCCCAGGACCACCACGGTGACGATGGGGTACTCGAAGGTGCGAAACAAACCCACTGCCTGGTCGACACTCACCAGCTCGCCTCCAATCCCCGACGGGCCAGCGCCGGTTGCTGCTCTAGCTCGCGCTGCTGGGCCTGCGCGCTCACGTCGCCTGCCTCCCGCATGGCGGAGAGCTGGTCCACCTCGAGCCGCCGCGGACTGATGGCCACCACGTGAACGTGCCGGTGGTCGGCGTTGTAGTGCGTCACCGCGAACCACTCCACCGGCTTGCCCGCGGCCTCGTCGAGCTGCGCCATGACGTCGCGCGCCCACGCCTGCAAGTCGAGCCCATGCTCGCGGTCCTGGTACTCCGGGTGCGGGGAGAGCGTCAGACGGTAGACGTAGGCCCGCTTCCCCGCCTGGTCGAGCCGCTCGTACGCCTCCAGCTTGGACAGGCGGCCGTCGCGGTCGTACACCTCGCGGTACTGGCTCTGCCCGCGTTCGTCCGTCCGGTGGACGGCGTAGCGGACGTGCCGCTTGGCCAGGCTCAGGCTGGCCCGGTCACCGCGGCTGTAGCGTGCCTTCACGACGGTCTGGAGCCGTTGGCCCATGCCGCCTGGCTGCCGTTCGGGGCGGGGAGCGGGTCGCTTGTCGCCTGCCAGGCGGCGCTGTGAATCTCGCGGCGCAGCGCCTTGGCCGCCTCTTCGCCGACGGCGCGCTCGAGGATCGGCCGCAGCAGTCGCCGCGTCTCGTCGGCCCGCAGGGCACCACGGAAGGCGAGCTCGCCGATACGCCCCAGCTGGCGGTCTATGGCCCGCTCTACCGTTACCTCAATCAGCGAGCCGTGCTGATGTTCGACGTTGAACCGCAACGCCTCGGTCACCAGTGACCCCAGCGTGGCGGAAACCGTGAGCCCGCGTGCGGCTGCCAAGGCACGTACCTCGGCCGCGACGGCGGGTGACACGTGGGCGGAAATCTGCGCCGTGGCCTTGCTGCGTCCCATGGTGGGCGCCTCCGTTTCAATCTGTGCGCGCAGCCCTCGGCTTACGCACAGTTGGATTCGTTCTCCGGCGGACGCGCGCCAGCGCGTCCTTATCCTGCTCTCCCTGCCGCAGCAGCGGGCTTGTGCTCCGGTCAGCGTGTGTCGAGCCATGCCAGGGACGCCTAGCGGCGTCGTGCGTCGTTGACTCGCAGGGCGCCGGCGTACCGCAGGGCAGCCAGCAGCACGCACACCAGCGTGAGCCACTCCACCGGCGGCAGCACGTCGGCCACCGCCCAGCGGACCAGCGCGGCGGCCAGGGGGCCGGGCAGCCCAGGCCCGACCGCCCGCAGCGCGCTATCGCCAACCACCAGCAGGCCACTGCCGGCCAGAACCTGCGCCAGCTCCGCCCCTGGCCGGCTCACGGCTGGCCTCTCTTCTGGACCACGAGCAGCACCAGCGTGAGCACAGCGGTGATGGCGAGCACGAGGTGGTAGGCGTTGAGCGGGGTTCGGGTCAGGATCGCCTCGGCGAGCCACACCACCGCCAACAGGCAGCCGCCAACTCCGATGATCTGCCCCACTCGGCGCCTCCTGCCCGGGGTCATCGCCCGTGGCCGTTGCGCGACGGCAGCAGGGCCGCGGCCCGCAGGACCCGCGTCTCGCTGGGCGCGGTGGTCGCCATCGCGTCCTCCGCCTTGCTGGCCATCACCTGAAACTGCACGGTCTTCGACGGCTGGTCCTTGTCTCCCTGAATCGTCAGAAGACCCTCGCCCTTCTCTGCCGCGAGCAGGATCTGCCGCTCAGCCTCCGAGAGCTGCACGGTATCCCGCACCGCGTTGAGCTCCTCCACCCGCTGCTTGAGCAGGATCCGATGACTGGCCCCGTGCCAGACCGTCTTGCCCGCGTCGGACCGCAGGAAGTCCTCCAGGAACTGCGTCAGGAACAGCAGCGCCAAGTCGTACTGGCGGCCCGTCCGGGCCAGAGCCGACAGCAGCGCCGCGCCGTCGGCGGTCTGCAAGAGCCGCCACGCCTCGTCAGCCACCAGCAGCCGCGGCTTCGGGTGCTGCCGGATGGCCCGCCAGATGGCCAGGTTGAGCAGGTACAGCAGGGCCGGGCGGAGGTCCTCGGCGACATGGGCGATGTTGAACACGAGCAGCGGCTCGGCGAAGTCCACGTTTGTCGGCCCGTCGAACAGACCCTTCATGGAGCCGCGGACCCACAGCGATAGACGGATGGCGAGTTGGCGCTCCAGGGTGCCGGCGTCGTGCCGCTCCAGGAGCGCCAGGAGGTCGGCCATGAGGGGCACCGTCCGCCCGTGGGTGTCCGGGTCATCGGTAATGCCGGCCGCGGCGTAGGTGTCTCGTATGGCGCCGTCTAGGACGGCCACCTCGAGCGGATCCAGGTGGCTGCCCGCCGGTGCCAGCATGATCGTCACCAAGGCGCGCACCTGCGCGATCTGCTCGGCGAGCGGGTCGCGATCGTCGGTGGTGGTCCCTTCGGGTGCCAGGTCGAACGGGTTGACGTGCCACCTGCGGCCGCCAGGGGCGAAGCGCAGGTACGTGCCGCCCAGGCGCTGGCACATGGCGAGGTATTCCTCTGAGGGGTGCTGGTCGATCAGCCAGCAGTCCACCCCGCGCAGGAACAGCCGCGAGACGTAGCACTTGACCAGGTACGACTTGCCCGCTCCCTGCGGCGCCGCCAGCACGCAGAACTGGTTATCGTGGGCCGCGTTGTGGAGGTCCATCTCCACCAGGCCCAGGCCAGCACCCACGCCCAGGAACACGCCGGGCCGCCAGTGGTCGGCCTGCGCGCCCGCGGGCTCCAGGCCGGTCGAGATAGCCGACAACGGCAGCGTGTAGGCCGCCGTCGTCGTGTCGACGAGCCGCTGCTCGCGGACCGGATCACGGGCCAGCGGCTGCGTGGCGATCACCCCCTGGTCGTGCTCGAAGGTGAGCAGCCGTGCGTCGTCCCAGGTCAGCCGCAGCTCGTCGGCCGGCTGGTCCAGCTCGCCGAGCCCGTTGCTGCCCTGCCAGCGCTTCCACGGCTGCCACCAGGGCGCAGCAGCGCGGGCAGGCGCGCTGGGGAGACGACGGATGGTGCAGTAGATAGACACCTTCCAGCCGTCCTCGACGTTCGCCTCCAGCGCATCCTTGAACCGTGTGACGTCGTAGTAGGCCAGCTCGCTATCACTGGCCATCTCCGTGCCGCCTTTGAGCGCGTGCAGGCGGTCGGCCCCGATCCCAGTGCGCCGGTGGCCGAGGTCGCGTTTCAATTGCCGCCGTCCCTGCGGCCAGAGATGCACCGCTAGCTCCAGGGGCATCGGCGCATCGGTGATCGGCTGGAGCCAGCCCCAGCGCAACTGCCGCGGCCAGCCCATGAGCGCCAATGTCTGCGCCACCTGCGCCTGGCCCAGCCGCACGTGGTCGCGGGCCCGCTGGACGTAGGGCGGCGCGATCCGCGTGGCCACCGATTGCGTCGCCGTCCGCGGTGCCGGCTTGTCCGGTTCGGGTGCAGGGCGGGGACGCTGCCGGAGGGTGATGAAGCTCACGCACCCTCCCCCCGCCACGACTGGCGCAGCTCGCGGGTGAGCGCCTCACCCTCCAGGGCCTCGGCGAGCAGGTTGCACCGGCCGAGCCCTGTCTGGACAGCGGCCAGCCGGCGGGTCGCCGTCGTCGTGTCGGGAGCCGCGAAGCTCACGTAGACGTGCCGCTCCAGCAGGTGCAACCCCTCCAGATAGGCGAGGTGGTCGGCCGCGATCGCACGCAGGGCTGGTGTCGCCCCGGTCCGCGGGTAGGCGAGCTGTGCCTCCGTCACAGCGGCGTAGCGCGCCATGTTCTTCGGGACAGTGCGGAATAGCACCTGAAAGGGGAAGTCGATAGACCCCAGCCAGGCGCGCGTGCTGAGCATGAACTGCCACTGCCGGTCGGTCGTCTCCAGCGCCAGGTTGGGCACGTTCACGAGCCGCAGCAGCACCGCCACCTGGCCGTCCGCCATCCTGGCCAGCGGCCCGTTGACGGAGAGGACACCCACGTGGGTGTCCTCCAGTGCAGCGCCGGGCCCCGCCGCCCGCACGTCGAGCCGCCGCGGGAACAGGACGTACCGCAGCACGGCCCAGCTCCAGTACAGCAGGCTCTTGCCGTCGTACTGGACCCAGCCGAACCCGGCCGCCAGGAACACCAGCAGCCCCCACACGGCGATCCGGACCCGAAGGTCCGGGATGCCGTTGGCGTAGAGCGCTGGCACACCCGCCAGCAGGACCCACAACGCCTGTCGGGTCTGGAGGAACGGTAGGAACTGCTCCGGCCGGTCGACGTGGGTATGCACCTCGTGCAGCGGCATCGCCGCTTCGGTGGTACTCACGCCTCAGCCCTTCGGCGCCGCGGCGACAACCATGTCGATGATGCCCTGGGCGCCGTACCACACGGCCAGGCCGATCAGGGTCCAGATCGCCGCCGAGCGTGCGTGCTCGAGCTTCTGGGGGTTGCCGAAGCTGGTCTTCATCATCACGGCGCACACGCCCAGCGACAGCACGGCCAGCGCGGTCACAAACGGTGTGGCCGACTTGAAGAGGGACTGAATCATCTGCGTGTACCCACCGAAAGCGTCGGCGGCCAGGAACAGAGCGATAGCAACGGTGAACATCAGGGTCTCCCGCAAGACGTGAAAGTGAATGGGGCCGGTGTCCAGGTCGAAGAGGGGCGCTACCAGGCACGCCCGCCACTGGCGAGATGGGCGCCCCACCAGCCCGTGCGGAAGCTCTCCACCCGCGAGCTGAGGCCGGCATCGGGCTCGTCGATCATGTTTGAGCCGTCGACCGCAATACCCACGTGGGTGATCCAGTGGCCCGGCCCCGCGTCGTAGGTCCGGGCGAAGAAGACGAGATCGCCGGCCTGAATGGCATCGCTGGCCACCCGCGCCGTGGCGTCGTACTGCGCCTGCGCGGTGCGGTCTATCCGGATGCCGACGGCGCGGAGCACCTGCTGCACGAGGCCGCTACAGTCCGTGCCCGCGCGGGAATTGCCGCCGAACACGTAGGGGACCGGCGGGTGCAGCCAGGTCTCCGCCTCGGCGACGATCCGCGCGGCGGTCCCGCTGGGTTGCGCTGCGGGCTGTGCCTGCCCGTAGCTGGCCGCGCGCACGAGCGCATCCCGGACATAGGTGTCGGTCCGCCGGCACGTCGCGGGGCTGGTCAGTGGGTTACAGCCCGAGTAGCTCCACAGAGCAGATTCCAGGTTGGTGCCCGCGCCCAGCGCGCACAGATACCGCGCCATCGCGGGCAGGGCATCGCGGAAGTTGTACGGGTTACCCCCGTTGCCATAGGCCGCCCAGGTGCCCGCCAGGAACTGGCCATAGCCGACTGCGCCAGCGCTCGAGGTGGCCATGTTCGTCCCGAAGCGGGACTCTTGCCAGGCGATGGCCGCCAGCACCTGCCAGGACACACCACAGGGCGCGTGCGCCGCCGCGTCGAGCATCGCCGCGAGCTGGTCGGCCGGGATCGCCCCAGCCGCCGCGGACGGCGCCGACACGGCGAACCCCTCGGGTAGCGTCACGCTCGCGGGGGAGTTGCTCCAGGGCGACGAGGCCACCCCGAACAGCGCCGACAGTAAGGCCGCCCCACCCGCGCCGGCCACGAACACCAGCGCCACCAGGCCGACGAGAACCTCGCGCATCAGTCGAAGGTCCGCCGTCCGCCCTGGACCCAGCCGCTGGCGACCTTTGTTGGACACGGCCAGCGAGCCCAGGGACTTGCCGCCCACCGAGCCAGTCCAGCCAGGACTCGAGCCCCGCGCAGCAGCGCCTACAGCTGCCCCACCGCCACTGCCGCCCATGGCGCCACCAGCCCCGGCCGCCGCGGCGCCGACGGGCCCCGCCATGGCACCCATGCTCCGCAGCGCCATCATTCCCGAGACGGCTCCGCCCATCCCGGAGCCGCCCGCCACCTGCCCCGAGCTGAGCCAGTCCGGCAGCTTGCTGGCCAGGCGGAAGCCGGCGATCGGCAGCAGGATGCCGAGGGCGGGATTCGCGCCGTCGACCATCAGCTTGAAGGAGATCGCCAGCACCACCACCATGGGCAGCAGCGCCGCCGTCTCCCCGATAAAGCGGTTGAGCCACAGGCGGAACCACGCCGAGGTCTGCGGCAGGATGGCGCACACGATGGCCACCGGCCCCAACACGATCAGCGCCGCGATCCACACGAGCGACTCGGCGCGGCGCAGCACCGTGAACAGCGCCGTGACCACCAGGACCACGAGCGCCAGGACGGTGCCCCAATCGGTGAGCACATCGCCGCCCCGCTTGAGCATGTCCGCCCCGCCGATGCTCACCCCGAGCGCGACCACGGCCAGATTCACCAGGTCGATAAAGCTGGCCATCAGCCGGTCGTACACGCCGACCATGCCGGTGATGAGCACGAAGCGCGGCAGCAGCTCCCGCAGGCTCAGCCAGCCGCTGCCGAGGTGCTCCCGCAGGATCACGCCGACCATGCCCCAGCCGAACACGGCGAGCAGGCTGGCCAGGGCGAGCCGCACCGCCGCGGTGCGCATGTCGGCGACCACCTGGAGCTGGTAGGTGTACTCGGGTGCGTTGTGCGTCAGCAGGCTGGCCTGACTGCCCAGGGCCGACGCCGCGAAGGACGCCAGCCCTTCCTGGATGCTCTTGCCGAAGTCGAGCATCAGCCCCGGAAACAGCTTCGTCAGGTCAGGGAATACGAAGCCGCCGCCGCCGCCCGTCGCGGTCGCGGTCGGGTCCGGCTGCGTCTGGAGCAGGGCCAGGGCAATCACGACGGCCACCAGCCGAGCTGCACCAGGTGGTAGTCATGGGCCGCGCCGGCGCCCAGGGCGGCGTTGGTGACCACCAGCGCCTGGGTGTGCGCCGGGTCGAAGCGGGCCGCGTAGCTCTTGTCGTCGGCGGAGATGCCCAGCGGCAGAGCGCCGCTGCTCAGGTGGCCATCCCGGTCGCGGCGCAGCGCCTGGTCCGGCTGCCACGGATCGGACGCCACCGCGGGGCCCGCCTTGTAGCCGACGTCCAGGTCCCGCACGAAGCGGAAGGACTCCTCGCCGTTCAGCCCGATGGTGCACAGCCCGGCCATGCTCATGGCGTGGACGATGAAGGCGAAGCCCTGCCCGTTGGCCGCCCACACCGCGGAGCCCGGCACCCACTCGGTAGGCAGGGCCACCAGCTGCACCGTGGCGCCGTCCTGCAGCCCGACGCGGCGGACCCGCGTCTCTTCGTAGCCGCTGCTCGCCTGGGCGCGGGTGACGAAGACGAGGCCGCTTCCGTCCGGCTGCCAGAACAGGTCGACCGGCCGCTCCGTGCTCGTCTGCCACAGCGCCCGGTCGCCGACCTGGAGGCCTGCCTCGGTGAGCGCGGCCACCGTGCCACCGTCCGGCGAGATCGCCGTGGGCCCGGCCGCGTCGGCGAGGTGATGGGGCGTGTTGTCGGTGTCGAGCACCCACGCCTGGTACTGGCCGGTGGTCACCTGGAGCCGCAGCGCCAGCCGGCCATCGGCCAGGAAGCCGGCATCGACAACCTGCGCCCCCGGTAGCGGCGTCCGCACCAGCTGGGGGTCCGCGACGGCGCGAGTCAGCGGGACGTCGACCGCGTTGTCCTGGTCGGCGAGGACGTCGACCGTCTGCCGCACGGTCCGCGCGTTCGGGTAGTGCAGCTCGAGGGCGTGGGCGCCGACGTCGACGCCATCCTGGCTCAGCGGCGTCTTGCCCAGCGCTGCGCCGTCGAGCAGCACGTCGGCGCCCTGCGGCGTGCTGGTGACGACGAGCGCCGCGGTCTCGGGCTGGGCCACCACGGGCTGCGGGCGCGTGACCCACAGGAACGCCCCGCCCAGCGCTTCGTAGCCCAGGACCACGATCACCGCCTGCTCGCCCAGGCTGGGCCAGCGCACCTGGACGATGGGCACCCAGGCCCAGGCGTCCCGCAGCCGATCCCGTAGGCCGCGCCGCTTCCGAATACTCCGCCGCTGCTGCATCGCTTCCCTCCTTCTGAAAGGTCACTGACGGGTAACTGTTGGGTAGGAGTCATGCTAAAGTGAGCGGGTGCCCGTTGTCGACCTGACCTTGGCCCGGCCGCGTACGATTGCGGACCGGCCTATGGCTGCTGGCGCGACGACGGCGAGAACGCCGTCCCTGCACTACTGGCGGACGCAGCGAGCCCTGAGTCAGCAGGAGCTGGCCGACCACGCCGCCCTGCACGTCATGAGCGTCTACCGCGGCGAGCACGAGCAGCCGATGCGCTTGGCCGTCATCCGCCGCCTGGCCGCGGTGCTCGACGTCGCGCCCGCCGATCTCATGCGCCAGCCACCCGCCGAGCGCCAGGAGTTGGGCCGTGTCGCCGAGGAGCGCACCCCCTACGGCGACCCCGAGCCGCCCGTCTGAGACGTCGCCTACCACGCCTCTATCGTCGGGATGAGGCGTTCCCAAGGCGTTCCCAAAGCGTCCGGGAGGCGTGCTTGTGGCGTCCCACGGGCCAGCTGCGCACATTGCCCGCCCAGCATCCAGACGAGCCGTTCCACAGACGTGCCGTGAGCGTGCCCTGAGCGTCCCGGCGCCAGCAGACCTCATCGCCGATCCATCATCCACACGGACCGTGACACGGGCGTGACAGCAGCCGCAGCGCGCGCCAGGAGGGCCCCGACGAGGGCGTGACAGCGCCGTGACAGCCGCAAGCGGCGGCCGTGTCCGGGCCGTCGAATCGTCAGCGCGCCGCCGTGTCTGACCTAGCTTCCCCTGGCGCCGGCCGTGTCCTGACCTTCGCTCGCGTGCCTCGCTGCACCCCACACGGCCAGCCTGCGCCCCGACGCGGCAGTGGGGGAGTAGCCACGGAGCATCCGCTGCGCCTCCATTGCGGACTATGGCCGCCAGTCTTGCGCGTGGCCTCTTAAATCAGGCCCAAACGACACCCAATTGAGTTGGGACCAGGCTGGGCCCCGGTCACAATTTTGGCGGCGCCGCCAAAATGACCGGCGCTGGCACTGGCTCAGGCGCCGGTTACGTCACCCCGTGTTGGGCAGTCTGACGGAGGCTACGTCGGTGCGGGCTCCGGGTTCGCGTGGTATCGCCGCCAGAAGCTCGCCGCCCTTGATCTCCGCGCGACTCAACTTGCCTCGTCGGCCCAGTCGTCGTAGCCGCTGGCCAGGACCGGGTCGCGCAGCGCCCACACCGCCGCCTGGGCGTTGCCGACGGCGAGGCGTCCGGCCTCCAGGTCCGCCGCGGCGTCGCGCAGGTCTTGGGCGAGCTGCTCGACACGTTCTGTGCTTGTCACCATCGCCGTCGTGATACCCCTCGTACAGACCACCGCGCTAGAAGGGCCGGGGCTGGCCCCGCGGCG
>JAABUZ0100001799.1_pt1 | contig 38504 bp, 37 predicted proteins | sample 5562091 | NCBI WGS metagenome assembly JAABUZ01 (sample SAMN12813069, study PRJNA571459) | rock metagenome | isolation source: Antarctica rocks | place: Antarctica: Victoria Land, Linnaeus Terrace sud | collected 2015-12-21 | reverse complement strand
GAGGGCTGATTGCGCTGACCCCGGACCGCCTGGGGTGCGAGATAGGGCGCGTCGGTCTCCACCAGCATCCGTTCGGCGGGGACGCGCAGGGCGGCAAGCCGCAGGCCTGAGGACTTCGGGTAGGTGGCGTTGCCGGCAAAGGAGATCCACCAGCTGTCGTGCTTCAGGCACTGCTCGATCCGGCCCGCCATCGAGAAGCAGTGCAGGATCACCTTCAGCCCACCGGCGTGGGCGTCGAGCAGGGCGAGCGTCTCGTCGTCGGCGGCCCGGGTGTGGATGACCAGCGGCTTGCCGGTCGAGCGCGCGAGCTCGATCTGGGCGAGAAACGCGCGGCGCTGGTCCTCGGCGGGCGCGGCCTCACGATAGTAGTCAAGCCCGGTCTCGCCGATCGCCACGCAGCGCTCGTGGGCGGCGAGGGTCTCCAGCTGCGCGAAGTCCGCATCATCAAAGCCGGCGGCGCTGTTGGGGTGGCGGCCGATCGCGGCGTACACCTCCGGGAACCGCTCGGCGGCGGCGAGCGCGGCCCGGCACGAGTCACCGTCGGTCCCCACGGTCACCAGCTTGCTCACCCCGACCTCGCGGGCGCTGTCGACCAGGCTGGCCGGGCTGCCCTCGCACAGGTGCAGGTGGGTGTGGCTGTCGACCACTAGACGGTTGCTTCCACGGCCGGACCAGCCCTCTAGCGCTTGGGGAACAGCGGCTCGAGCGCCGAGACCGTTCGCCCCCCGCCCGTGGCGCTGAACGCGGCGCCGGCGTAGTGCAGCTCGGGTGCGGCCAGCGCCGCGAGCAGCGTGCCGGTGCTGTCGGGCATGTACGGGTGCAGCAGCACGCTGAGGACCCGGACCGCCTCGGCCAGCGAGGCGAGCGCCGCGTCGAGCGCCGGCGCCTGCTCGGGGTCCTTGGCCAGCTGCCACGGCGCGCGCTGCTCCACGTAGCGGTTGCAGCGCCGCACGCGGATCCAGATCTCCTCAAGCGCAGTGGTGATGTCGGCCTGGTCCAGGCAGGCGGCAACGCGCTCGGCCAGCCCGTCGAAGGCGCCGGCCAGCGTGGGGTCGACGGCCACATCAGGCACGACGCCGTCACGGTAGCGGCGGATCATCGCCAGCGTGCGGCTGGCCAGGTTGCCGTAGTCATTGGCCAGCTCGGACTGATAGCGCGAGCGGACCGCGTCGATCCCGACGGTGCCGTCACCGCCGAAGGGGACGTCGCGCGCGAGGTAGAAGCGCAGCGCGTCGGTGCCGAGCTCCTGCATCACCTCGAACGGGTCCAGGACGTTGCCCAGTGACTTGCTCATCTTGCGCCCGTCGGCGCCGAGCAGGAAGCCGTGGACGAACACGTGGCCGGGCAGCGGCAGCTCAGCCGCCATCAGCAGCGCGGGCCAGAACACGGTGTGGAACTTGAGGATGTCCTTGCCGATGATGTGGAAGCTGGCCGGCCAGAACTCCTTCACCAGATCGCGCCCCTCTGATCCTGGCGGTGCTGGCGCGTAGGTCAGGGCGGTGTAGTAGTTCAGCAGCGCGTCGAACCACACGTAGAAGACGTGGTCCGGATCCCACGGCACGGTCACGCCCCACTTCAGCCGCGCCCGGGAGAGCGACACGTCCTGCAGGCCGGAGGCGATGAAGGCGCGGGCCTCGTTGAAGCGCGCCGGCGGCATCACGAAATCCGCCTGCTCGGCGTACAGGCGCTCCAGGCGGTCCTGGAAGGCCGACAGCCGGAAGAACCAGTTCTCCTCCAGGTGGCGCTCGAGCCCGATCTCGTGGATCGGGCAGCGGTTGCCCTCCGCGATCTCGTTCTCGACCTTGAAGTCGGCGCAGCGGGGGCAGTACCAGCCCTCGTAGAGCCCCTTGTAGGTGTGCCCGTTGGCGTGCACGCGAGCCAGCACCTCCTGCACGCGGGCCTTGTGCTGCTCGTCAGAGGTACGAATGAAGAAGTCGTTGGAGGCATCCAGGCGCGGCATCAGCGCCTGGAAGCGCTCGGCGTTGCGATCTGCGAGCGCCTGCGGCGTGACGCCCTGGGCATGGGCGGCGTCAGCGACGGGCTCGCCGTGCTCGTCGGTGCCGGTGAGAAAGAACACATCCTGGCCACGCTGGCGCATGTGGCGGGCGAGCACGTCGGTGGCGATCGTCGTGTACGCGTGACCCAGGTGCGGCTGAGCGTTGACGTAGTAGATCGGGGTGGTGATGTAGTAGGACATGACCTGTCCTTGAAGGCTATCCGCCGCACACCACGCGATCTGATCTCAGAGGTCCGCCATGTCCGCCACCGCCACGCCCACCCGTCTGCTGGAGAACTACGTCGCCGGCCGCTGGACCCGGGCCCGCGCGGCGACCGAGGTGCTTGACGTCACCAACCCGGCGACGGGCGCCGCGCTCGCGCGGGTTCCGCTGTCGGGCGCCGCTGACCTCGATGACGCCGTCGCGGCGGCCCGGACGGCGCTGCCGCAGTGGCGCGCGGTATCGACGATCGCCCGGGCGCGCAAGCTGTTTGAGCTGCGCGAGCGGCTGGTCGCCCGCGCCGATGAGATGGCCCGATCGGTGACCGCCGAGATGGGCAAGACGATCGCCGACGCCCAGGCCGAGGTGGGCCGCGCGATCGAGATGGTCGAGGCGGCGTGCGCGATCCCGACCACCATGCAGGGACGGATCCTCGAGGACGTCAGCCGCAACATCGACGCCGAGACGATCCGCCAGCCGGTTGGGGTGTGCGCCGCGATCGTCCCGTTCAACTTCCCCGCGATGGTGCCGTTCTGGTTTCTGCCCTTCGCGATCGCCTGCGGCAATACTTTCATCCTCAAGCCGTCTGAGCAGGTGCCGCTGACCCAGCAGATCGCCTTTCAGGAGCTCGACGCGCTCGGCCTGCCCGACGGGGTGGTCAACCTCGTCAACGGCGGCCGCGAGATCGTCGAGGGCATCCTGGACCACCCGGGGATCGACGCGGTCTCGTTCGTCGGCTCGGCGCCGGTCGCTCGGCTGGTCTACGAGCGCTCGGCGAGGGCCGGCAAGCGCGTGCAGGCGCTCGGCGGGGCCAAGAACCACATGGTGGTGATGCCCGACGCGGTGATCGACAGGACGGTCGAGGGGATCCTTGGTTCGGCCTTCGGCGCCGCCGGGCAGCGTTGCATGGCCGGCTCGGTCGTGGTCACCGTCGGGGACGCGCACGAGCAGCTGATCGGTCCGCTGACCCAGGCGACGCGCGCCCTGCGGGTCGGGAACGGCTCAGACGAGCGCTCGGATGTCGGTCCGGTGATCTCGTGCGCGGCGCGCGACCAGATCGCCGACTGGGTGGCGCGCGCGGTGTCAGACGGTGCCGAGCTGATCGTCGACGGGCGCGGGGTCAGCGGCGACGGGATCGACCCCGGGGGCGCCTACCTGGGCCCGACCCTGCTCGATCGCGTCACCGCGGAGATGGCGATCGCCCGGGAAGAGGTGTTCGGGCCGGTGCTGACCGTGATCGCCGCCGCCTCGCTGGACGAGGCGATCGCGATCGTCAACGCCAGCCGCTTCGGTAACGGCACCTCGATCTTCACCGAGTCCGGCGCCTCGGTCCGCCGCTACCGCCACGAGACCGAAGCCGGGATGATCGGGGTCAACATCGGGGTGGCGGCGCCCGTCGCCTTCTTTCCCTTCAGCGGCTGGAAGGACAGCTTCCTGGGCGACCTGCATGCCCACGGCCCCGACGCGGTCGAGTTCTTCACCCGCAAGAAGACCGTGACCAGCCGCTGGTTCTCAAGCGGACAGGGCAGCGGCAGCTACTTCGTCGAACGCTGATCGGTCAGCGCCCGGTACAGCGCGTTGGCGGGGGCCCCGGTCAGCTCGGAGACGACGGACGCCGCCGGGCGGGGCTTGGCCCCCGCCTGCACCAGGCGAGTCAGCGCGGCCAGCGGACCGTCGAGGCCGGGGGCGCTCTGCGACGCGGCGCCGGCGACGAGCACGATCTCCCCGCGTGGCGCCTGGCCGGAGTAGCGCTGGGCCAGCTCGCCGGCGGCCCCGCGGACGATCTCCTCGTGGCGCTTGGTCAGCTCCCGGCAGACTGCGACCGGCCGGACCGGATCGAGGTCCGCGAGCACGGCGAGCGTCGCGGCCAGCCGCCGCGGGGACTCGAAGGCGACGACGGTGTGGGGGGTGGCGAACACCCGCTCGAGCTCTGAGCGCTTGCGGGGCAGAAAGCCGACGAACTGCCAGCGCTCGGCCGGCAGCGCGCTGGCCACCAGCGCGCTCAGCGCCGCCGACGGTCCCGGCAGCACCTCGACGCCGAGGCCGGCCGCGACGCACGCCTGCACGAGCACGAAGCCGGGATCTGAGACGAGCGGCATCCCGGCGTCGGAAACCAGCGCGACCACGGCACCGTCGCGCATCCGGGCGACAAGCTCCTGCGCCCGGCCGCGCTCGTTGTGCTCGTGGTAGCTGAGCAGCTGCGCGCTGACCCCGTAGCGGTCGAGCAGCACGCGGGTGCGGCGGGTGTCCTCGCAGGCGACGAGATCTGCCTCGCGCAGCGCCGAGAGCACGCGCAGGGTGATGTCCTCGAGGTTGCCGATCGGCGTCGGGCAGACAACCAGGCGGCCGTTCACGGCGCCCGTCCCTGCAGGCCGTCGAAGGCGAGCGCGGCCGCGCCGACCATGCCTGCCTCGACGCCGAAGCCGGCGGCGACGATCCGGGCCGAGTCACGGGCCGGCGCCAGCACGCGGCGGGCGACCTCGGCCCGGGCGGGCCCCAGCAGCAGGTCACCGGCGGCGATCACGCCGCCGCCGATCACCACCACCTCGGGGTTGAAGATGTTCAGCAGGCTGGCGATCGCGACTCCGAGCGCGGTGCCGCACAGCGCCAGCGCCTCGCGGGCGGCGGCGTCACCGTCATGGGCGAGCTCGGTGACCAGCGGCCCGACGAGCTCGCGCCCCTCGGCCCGGGCCCGGGCCAGCCGCGACTCAGGGTGCTCGGCGGCCAGCCGGCGAGCCTCGCGGGCCAATGCGGTCCCGGATGCGTAGGCCTCGACGCAGCCGTGGTTGGGACAGTTGCCCTGGCACCGTGGGCCGTTGCGGTCGATCACGATGTGCCCGAGCTCGGCGCCCACCCCGATCGATCCCCGGTAGGGCTCGCCGCGCAGGATGAGCCCACCGGCGATCCCGGTGCCGATGCTCAGCATCACCACCTCCGAGGCGCCCCGAGCGGCGCCGGCGCGGTGCTCGGCGATCACCGAGGCGTTGCCGTCGTTGTCCACGAACACCGGTAGCCCAAGCCGCTCCGCCATCACGTCGGCGAAGGGAACGTCGCGCAGCGGGAGGTTGATCGCCACGGTCGCGATTTGAGTCCGGCGGTCGATCAGGGACGGGATCCCGAAGCCGACGGCGTCGATCTCGGCATGGGCGGCGGACCGCAGCTCGTTGACCGCGGCCACGGTGACGTCGAGCAGGGCCCCGGGCTCCAGGCCGCCGACCGAGCGCTGCGCCCGACTGTGGACCCCGAGCTGCTCGTCGACCGTGCCGGCGAGCAGCTTGGTACCGCCGAGATCGACGCCGATGACGCGTCGCGCCGGCATGTCGTCACTATATGTCGTGCCCATGGCTGACGAACGACCCCTTGGGGCGTCCGGCCAGGACCGCCCGTACACCGTCTACCGCGGGGACCAACCGAGCCGTCAGGCCCGTGGTTCCAGCGCGTTGAGCGGTTCCGGCGGCCCTGGCAGCGGCGATCGCCCGTACACCACCTACAAGGCGGGCCCGCGCGGCCTGCGCGAGCGGCTGCGCGGCGAGGACGATCTCGCCCGCGCCGGCGCAGGCGGGAACGGCCGGGGCGGCGAACCAGGCGAAGGGCGTCGCTTCCGGTGGCGCCGGCGCGGCGCGGGGCTGACCCCAGGCCGCCCCGGCCGCGCGATCAGTCCACGCCGGGTGCTCAAGTGGCTCACGCTGGCGATCGTTATCTGGCTGCTGCTGTCGTTCGTGCTGTTCATGATCAGCGCCACGAGCCAGAGCGGAGGCTCCCTGCCGGCGTCGGCGACGAACGCCCTGTCGTCGGGCTCGAACATGATCACCGGCACCGACACGGTGCTCGTGCTCGGCACCGACCAGCGCCCCAAGGGCACCCACGAGGCGGGCGCCAACACCAGCGACCGGGGCAGCCGCACGGACACGATCATGCTGTGGCGGATCGGCGCCGGCGTCTCGCGCCGACTCTCGGTCCCCCGCGACACCGTCGCCCACATCCCCGGCTTCGGCACCAGCAAGATCAACGCCGCCTACGCCTACGGCGGCCCGGCATTGGCGGTCAAGACGATCGAGGCCTTCGCCGGCGTGACGATCAACCACCTGATCATCATCAACCTGGCCAACTTCCCGAAGTTCATCGACGCGATCGGCGGCATCGACGTGAGCACCGGGCGGATCTGCTCCAACATCAGCGGCGGAGTCAAGAACGGCGGCTTCTCACTGTTCCTGCGCCCGGGGACCCACTCCCTGACCGGCATCCAGGCCCTCACCCTGGCCCGCACCCGCGAGAACGCGTGCAACCCCGCCTCAACCGATCTCACCCGGGCCGGCTACCAGCAGAAGATCCTCAACGGGATCAAGAGCAAGCTGCTCTCCCCGGGAGCGTTCCTTCACCTGCCGTGGGCGTCCTGGTACGCGCCCCAGACCGTCCGCACCGACATGGGTGGCCTGGGCCTGCTGAGCCTGTTCGCGGCCGCGGAGATCGGCGGCTCGGCACCGACCCGGATCCTCAAGCCGACCGGGGCCACGACGCTGCCCGACGGCGAGTCCGCGCTGGTCGCCTCCCCGTCAGACGTGCGCCAAGCGGTCAGCCGGTTGATGAACGGCTAAAGGCGCCGACGCCCAGCCGGGGCGCCGCGGGGCGCTACTTGGACTTGGCCGACGAGCCGGCCTGCTTGGTGCTCGAGCTGCTCGACGTGCCGTCGGAGCCCGTGGAGGCGCCGGAGCCGGTGCTGCTCGAGCTGTCAGAGCCGCTCGAGCTGTCGGAGCTGCCCGAGCTCGAGTCCGACGAGGAGCTGTCGGATTTCGTCGCGGACTCGGAGTTGCTCTTGGCCTCCTTGGCCTCCTTCATCTCACGCGACCGCTGGCGGGTGCCGTAGTCGGTGTTGTAGAAGCCTGAGCCTTTGAAGTGCACGGCGATCGGGCGATAGACGCGCTCGACGGGAGCTGCGCAGATCTCGCACTCGATCACGGGATCGTCTGAGAAGCTCTGACGAACCTCGAAATCGTGGCCCTGGTTGCACCGGTATTCGTAGATCGGCATCGCGGTCCGATGATAGCCGAGGGCTTGGCACTCGATGGCCCCGAGTGCCAAGCCGAGCCGCCCAGGCGCCAACACGCGGCCGACCACTAGGATGCGCCCGCGATGGCCGATGACCTGGTGACCATGGACAAGATCGTGTCGCTGTGCAAGCGGCGCGGCTTCGTCTTTCAGAGCAGCGAGATCTACGGGGGGATCGGCTCCAGCTACGACTACGGCCATTACGGCGTGCTGCTCAAGAACAACGTCAAGGCCCAGTGGTGGCGCGCGCTGCTGCAGGAGCGCGACGACGTCGTGGCGCTGGACTCGGCGATCATCCAGCACCCCAGGACGTGGCAGGCCAGCGGCCATCTCGCCGGCTTCACCGATCCGCTGGTCGACTGCCGCACCTGCAAGCTGCGCTTCCGCGCCGATCACCTCGAGGTGTCAGCCTGCGGACGCAAGCCCTCCAGGCATCCGGGTGAGACCGACGACTGCGATCTCACCGACGCTCGCGACTTCAACCTGATGTTCCAGACCACGCTCGGTCCGGTCAAGGAGGAGGGCTCGACCGTCTACCTGCGTCCGGAGACCGCGCAGGGCATCTTCCTGAACTTCAGGAACTACCTGCAGTTCTCGCGCAAGAAGCCGCCGTTCGGGATCGCCCAGATCGGCAAGAGCTTTCGCAACGAGATCACCCCCGGGAACTTCATCTTCCGCACCCGCGAGTTCGAGCAGATGGAGATGGAGTTCTTCGTGCCGCCCGCCGAGGCCGAGCAGTGGTACGAGCACTGGCTGCGCGAGCGCCACGACTGGTACGTGCGCCTCGGGATCCGAGCCGATCACCTGCGCCTGCGCCCCCATGAGGCCGACGAGCTGTCGCACTACTCGAGCGCCACCAGCGACGTCGAGTACCTGTATCCGTCCACCGGCGCTGCCGAAGCCCGCTGGCAGGAGCTCGAGGGCGTGGCCAACCGCGGCGACTTCGACCTCACCCAGCACGCCGAGCACTCCGGCCAGAAGCTCGAGTACCACGACGGCAACACCGGCGAGCGCTACGTACCCCACGTGATCGAGCCCGCCGCCGGCGCGGACCGCGCGATGCTCGCCTTCCTCGCGGACGCCTATGACGAGGACGAGATCGGCGGGGAGGCTCGCACCGTGCTGCGGCTGCATCCACAGCTGGCGCCGGTCAAGGTCGCCGTGCTGCCGCTCGTGCGCAAGGATGGCCAGCCCGAGCTGGCCCAGAGCGTGCACCATCAGTTGCGCGAGCTGATGCAGAGCGAGTACGACTCGGGCGGGGCGATCGGCCGCCGCTACCGCCGCCAGGACGAGATCGGAACCCCGTGGGCGGTGACGATCGACCACCAATCGGTCCAGGACCACACCGTCACCCTGCGCGAGCGCGACAGCCTGACCCAGGACCGGATCGCGATCGACGAGCTGCCGGCCGAGCTCGAGCGCCGGCTGCGCGAGCCTTGGCGCTCACCAAAGTCCACCTGACCGCCTCAGCGGCGGCGGTGACTGCGGGTGATCAGCGCCGCGACCCCGCAGATGACGAACAGGATGAGGACGAGGATCGCATCCACGGCCGCGCCCGGGCTGACGATCAGCACGATCAGCGCGATCACCACGGCCGCCACGACGTCGATCACCAAAGGGTTCTCGGCGTTCACAGCGGCAGCCTGGCGTTCACAGCGGCAGCCTGCGGAAGACCGCGCGCGGGAGGTGGCGCAGGATCGCGAACAGCCAGCGCAGCTGGCCGGGCACCCAGATCGTGTGAGCCCCGGAGCCCAGCGCGCCGACGGTCGCCTCGGCGACGGCCTGCGCGGTGGTCGAGAACGGGGCGGGCTTGAGGCCGGCGGTCATCTTGGTGCTCACGAACCCCGGGCGGACGACGAGCACCCGGGCGCCGCTGCCCGCGGTCGCGTCGGCCAGGCCCTGCGCCAGCGAATCCAGCCCGGCCTTGGCCGCGCCGTAGATCGCGTTGCTGGCCCGGGGCCGCTCGGCGGCGACGCTGGAGAGCACGACGAGCGTGCCCCGCCCCTGGGCCGTGAGCCGGCGCAGGGTGTGCAACAGCAGCGACCCTGCCCCGACGACGTTGACCCGCAGCACCTCCAGCGACTCGGTGAGGTCACCGTCCACCCCGTCCTGACCGCCGAGCACGCCGACGGCGAGCACGACGAGGTCGATTCCGCCCGGCCGGCCGAACGCGGCATCCAGGGCGGGACCATGAGCGTCGAGATCATCTGCGTCGGCCAGCTCGATCTCCGCCGGGCCGATTCCCGCGCTGCGCAGCTCGGCGGCGGCGGCCTGCAGCCGTTCGCGGTCGCGTCCGAGCAGGACCGGGACGACGGGGCCGTCGGCAGCCAGGCGGCGCACGATCGCCAGCCCGATCTCCGAGCTGCCTCCGAGCACGAGCACGCGGCGACCCACGCCGGCGCCGGTCATCGCGTGTCTCCGAGCAGCCCGGTGCGCTGCGACAGGTCAGAGCGCCACACGCGATCGGGGTCGACGCGGTCGCGGATCGCGCGCCACTCGTCCAGCCGGGGGTACATGGCGGCGAGCAGGTCTGGGGCCAAGCGGCTGTCCTTGCTCAAGTAGACGCGTCCGCCGTGGGCGGCCACGAGCTCATCGAAGCCGCGCAGCAGCGGCTCGAGGCCGGGCGCGGTCCGCGGCAGGTCCATGGCCAGCGTCCAGCCCTGCAACGGGAACGACAGCGGCGCATCGTTGCCGGGTCCGAAGTCCTTGAGCACCGCCAGGTAGCAGGGGACGGTCGAGGCGCGCAGGCGCCCGAGCACCAGCTCGAGCGCCGTCTCCGCGCCGCGGGGCAGCACGAGCTGGTACTGGACCAGGCCGGTCGAGCCGTAGAGCCGGGGCCAGGCATTGAGCACGTCGAGCGGGAACATGTGGCGGCCGAACGGCTCCACATGACCGGTGGCGTGCCGGGGGGCGAGGTGATAGCGCAGCTCGTTGTGGGCGCGCACCACGCTCGTGCGCAGCAGGCTCGATGGCCAGCGCGGACGGAGGGTCAGACGCGCGCCGACCGTGACCCGGGCCGCCGCATCGGTCAGCGACCAGTCGCTGAGGTGCTCCGCACGCGTGACCACGCCGCGAACCGGCCGGTGGCCGAGCAGGTCAAGCCAGGCGACGCGATGCGGGCCGCCCGGCTGCTGCAGCGCGGCGAGCGCCTGGTCGAGCGAGGCGACGCGATCGATGTCCACGGCCATTGATGGGCTCGTCAGCGGGCGCAGCTTGATCTGGGCCCACAGGATCACGCCGGTCAACCCCATCCCGCCGATCGTGGCCCGCAGCAGATCCCCGTCGTGCTCGGGAGTGAGCTCGAGCACCTCGCCGGAGGCGGTGAGCAGTCCGAGCGCGAGCACATGGGACCCGAAGCTCCCGACCGCGGCGTGGTTCTTGCCGTGCACGTCGGAGGCGATCGCGCCGCCGAGGGTGACGTGCTGGGTTCCCGGGACGGTGGGCAGGATCCATCCCGGGGGGGCGGTCGCGGTCAGCAGCTCGCCGACGGTGGCGCCGGCCTGCGCGGTGACGGTGCCGTGCGCGGCGTCGAGCTCGAAGCCCCGCAGCGCGGTCGTGTCGATCACCAGGCCGCCGGAACGCTGGGCGGCGTCACCGTAGCTGCGTCCCATCCCGCGCGCGATCGCGCCGCCCGCCAGTGGACCGGCCAGAAAAGGATCGGCCCCGAGCAAGCAGCGGTGGAGGATCGCGGTGCTCTGCGGCCGGGCGAGGGTGACCAACGCGCGCGGTCCCCCGCCCCAGCCGCTGAGCGCCGCCGGGACGACATCCAGGCCCGCGGCGGCGCTGACATCCAGGCCCGCGGGGGCGCTGACCGGCGCCTCGGTTACCGGCTCAGCCGGTGGCATGGACGCTGAGCGCGAACAGCACCAGCCAGACCGTCCCGCCGGCGAGCAGCACGCGATCGGTGAGCAGGGTCTCCTCGGGCGCCTCGCCGCCGCCACGGCGGATCAGCACGCCGTAGCGGATCAGGCAGGCCGAGAACGGGATCGCGGTGAGCAACCGCCACGGGATGCCGTCGACGTCGCCGAACGCCCACACCGCGTACGCGAACAGCGCGACGCCGCCGCTGCCGGCCAGCAGCAGCCGCAGACCGCCCTCGGTGTAGTGGCGCATGACCCGGCGACCGTTGCCGTCCGGCGCAGCCGCGCCGCCGGAGGTCCGCATCAGCTCGGCGTGGCGCTTGCCGGCGGCGACGAAGAAGGCCGCCGCGGTGACGACGAGCACGAACCACCGCGACAGGGTGACCGGCGCGGCCGCCCCGCCGGCCAGCGCGCGCAGGACAAAGCCGGCGGCCACGACGACGATGTCGAGCACCGCGACGTGGCGCCACAGAACCGTGTAGCTGATCGTCAGGGCGAGGTAGCCGACCCCGACCAGGCCGAGCAGCGGCCGGATGGCAAAGCACAGGGCAAGGCCGGCGAGCAGCCCGAGCATCCCAAGCGCGAGCGCCTGGCCCCGGGGCAGCTCGCCGGCCGCGACGGGCCGAAAGCGCTTGCGGGGATGGCGGCGATCCTCGTCGACGTCACGGACATCGTTGAGCGCGTAGATGCCCGCCGATAGCAGGCAGAAGGCGACGAAAGCCAGGCCGACCCGGGTCGGCACACCCGCCCGGCCGAGTGCGCCGGCGGCGCCGGCGGCCGCGATCACCAGCGCGTTCTTGATCCATTGGCGCGGGCGAGCGGTGACGAGGATCGCCCGCAGCCGCCCACGCCGGCGGGCCGTCTGGCTACGTACTTGCTCGGCCGGCCGAGGCGAGTCACTACCGTGTGCGGGAGCCGCGACGGCCCCGGTGCGAGCGGGCGCCGGCCAGGCCGCAGTTGACCCTCGCCGCGAAGACGTCATCACACCGAACCTATGCGCGCTGTGTCAACCGAACATGTGAGCTTGATGAGGGAGCTCTCAGGCGGCCTTAAGCCAAAGATCTGCATGCGATTGCCACGATCGTAGGCGATGCTGGCTCCGACCCGACAAGTACCCGTGCGCCCGCGTCGACCGACCCCTCCCCCGTCGGCGCCGATCGATCACGAGCCGAGCACCGCCCACCGGGTGCACCGAGTGCTGCTGATCACCGCTCTGATCCTCGCGCTGCCCTCGCTGGTGTCCTTCGCGGGCATGCTGACGCAGGCCTCGGACGCGAGCCTCCCGATCCGCACCGTCGAGTGGCTGCGCGACAACGGCGCCCGCGGGATCGTCAACAAGGTCGAGAACCTCTGGTACACGACCTTCCAGGCGCCCTCGACCGGCGGACCGGCGCTGCACGCCCTGCCCCGCCAGGCCGGAGTCAGCGGCGGCTCCGGGAGTCCGGGGCGCGTCGCCGCCCACTACTACGAGCCGCCCAAAATCCAGCCGGTCATCCAGCCGGCGCTGGCCGGGGAGGGCGCGTGGCACGCGACGTTCGCCACCGGCGGCAGCCGGCCGCCGGTGCTCGTCACCCAGTACCGGCCGGAGGCGCTGTACCCGCAGAACATCGCCGGTGTCGCCTGGATCGACCACACGCGAACGTCGACGTGGCTGTACCCGGGCCGCCGGGAGCCTGCGATCACGCTGCCCTCACGCGGACCGGAGGAGCTGCCGCTACAGGCACGCGGCAAGCTCGTGGCGGCGTTCAACAGCGGCTTCAAGCTGGCCGACTCCGGGGGCGGCTTTGCCACCGGCGGCCACACCTATGCGCCGCTGAGGAACGGGCTGGCGACGATCGTGCGCTACCGCGACGGGCGGGTCGACATCCAATCGTGGACCTCTGGGAGCCAGGCGCCAGCGAACGTCCTCTATGCCCGCCAGAACCTGCCGCTGATCGTGTCGGGCGGCCATCCGAACCCCAACCTGTCCGACGGTCCCGAGTGGGGCGCGACACTCGGCAACAAGGTTCGCGTGTGGCGCTCCGGGGTGGGAATCGACCGCCAAGGCAACCTCATCTACGCCGCGGCCAACTACATGACGGTCGGCTCGCTGGCCGATGTCCTGCGGCGGGCCGGAGCGATCCGCGCGATGGAGCTCGACATCAACACCTACTGGACGAGCTTCATCTCCTATCGTCACCCCGGTGCGCGCGGCGCCGCCAACCTGCTGGCGAGCATGGACCGCTCGAGCCAGCGCTACCTCACCCCGGAGGATCGCGACTTCTTCGGCGTCTACGTGCGCTGACGCGGATCGGCGTCCGCCGCGGGCGCCCGGGCCGGGTCAGCGGCTCGCGGCGCTGATCGTGGCGCTGATCGCGCTCGCGACCGGCGGCTGCGCGAGCGCCGCGTCGGCTCCCTTCTCATCCCCCGGTTCGGGCACCAGGAGCCCGGGCATGAGCCGGAGCGCGAGCCCGGCGGTTTCGACCGGCATGGTGAGCACTCACGTGGTCACCTTCGTCGATTCCAGCCGCCGCGTGACCTACCCGCACCATCACCCCGTTGCGCGCCGGCTGATCACGGTGATCCGCTATCCCGCGGCGGCGGCCGGGCCGCTGCCGCTGATCGTCTTCGGCCACGGGTTCGCGGTCACCCCGGCCAGCTACCACCGCCTGCTGACCGCCTGGGCGCAGGCGGGATATGTCGTCGCCGCGCCGGTGTTTCCGCTGGAGAACGCGCACGCCCCCGGCGGTCCCAACGAGGCCGACCTCGTCAACCAGCCCGCGGACATGAGCTTGGTGATCACCGGCATGCTCGCGCTGGCGGCCCAGCCGGGCAGCTTCCTGGCCGGACGCATCAGCCCGGGTCAGATCGGGGTCAGCGGCCAGTCCGACGGCGGTGAGACCGCGCTGGCGATGGCCTATGACCGTTACTACCGCGATCCCCGCGTGCGCGCCGCGGCGATCCTCTCCGGCGCCGAGCTTCCCAACTCCAGGGCGGTGTACTTCCCGCTTCCGAGCCCGCCGCTGCTCGCCACCCAGGGCACCGCGGACAACATCAACCGCCCGCACTTCAGCTATGACTTCTTCCGCGCCGCCCCCCGTCCCAAGTACCTGCTGCGCCTGCTCGGAGCCGGCCACCTGCCGCCCTACACCATCCAGCAGCCGCAACTGTCGATCATCGAGCGCGTGACGATCGCATTCTTCGATCGCTACCTCAAGGATGAGCGGGCGGGGCAGAGCGCGATCGCGCAGAGCGGCAACGTGCGCGGCCTGGCGGCGCTGACCGCCGCCCCCTGACAGCGGCTGATCGCTGACCACCGCCCCCTGACAGCGGCTGATCGCTGACCACCGCCCCCTGACCGCGGCGGATCAGTGCATGACACCGGTGGCGCGCACGGTGAACCCCGACGCGACCGGCGCGGCGGAGATGGCAGTGATCGCGAGCCGCGGATCTGAGAAGACACGGATCGCGGCCAGGGCGCCGAACGGGACCTGCGGGGTGATGACGAGACCGCCGTTGTGCTCGTGCAGCGTCGCATCGACCGAGGCGGTGAGGCCGAACAGGGTCGCGGTGCCGCGCAGGGTCAGCATGCCCTGTGCCGAGGCCACCGGGGTGACGGAGTTGAGCAATGGCAGCGCGGTCCGCAGATCGGCCTGGGTGACGAACGCCGATCCCGCCAGGATCGATCCCGACTTCGAGAGCGCCGCGTTGCGCAGCGTGAGCAGACCGGTGTCGAGCTGGGCCACTGACGCCGACAGGCCGCCCACGTTGGAAGTCTCGTTGAGCAGCCGGGCCAGAGCACCGGGACTGGAGCGATAACGGCCAAGCCGGACCGTCACCCGGTCGGCGTGATGCCAGAGCAGCTTCACCGCCGGAAACGCGTCCACCGACACCGAGAGGACCTGCCCCGAGCGTGCGAGCCGGTCGCGCAGCTGCCGAGCGGCGATCCCCGGCAGGAGGACCTGCGCGGCCGCCAGCACGACGAGCACCAGTGCGACCGCGGCGAGGACCGCCGTCAGGCGGCGCCGTCCAAGCGCCACTAGTGGGCGCGTCCGGACACGACCACTACTACGCCAGCAGCGCGCGAGCGGCAAGCACGGCCTGGTCCATGAGCGCCCGGACGTCGAGGTCGGGCTCGCTCATGCGGCGGATCATGACCCCGTCGGCGAGCACGAGCAGGAAGCTGGCCACCTCGTCGGGGCCGGCGCGCAACTCGAAGTCGCCGGCGTCACGCCCGATGCGCAGGGCGCCGGCGAGCTCCAGGCGCAGGGTGCGTGAGAGCTCGGACAGCTCGCCCGCGATCCCCGCATTGCGCTGGGCAAGCGTCAGCAGCTCGTAGAACATCACCACCTGGCTGGAACCGGCGCCGAGCAGATCCTCGAAGTTGCGCACCAGCCCGTCGATCAGCTCGTCAGCGCCCTGGGCACTGATCACCGCCTCGCGCAGCAGGGCGCCGCGGAGCTCGGTCTCGCGCCGCACGGCCTCGACCAGCAGCCGTTCCTTGGTGCCGAAGTAGTAGTGCAGCAGACCCCGTGAGACGCCCGCGCGGCGGGCGACGACATCGAAGGTCGAACCGGAGATTCCGCGCTCGGCGACGCTGGCCCGCATCGCCTCAACGATCCGGGTGGCCTTCTCGCCCGGGAGCTCGCGCCCTGTGGTCCCCCGGGTGACCGCGGCAGCCTCCATCGCGGTGAGTCTAGGGCCGGCAGCGGGGCCGGTGACGAGGACCGAGGGCGCCCCCTAGCGGGACGCCCTCGAGGACAACGGACCTGAGACCGTGCTAGGCAGCGGTGACGGGCGCGGCCGGAGGCGGCGCCGGCGTGCTGGCCGGAGGCGTGTACTGGAACTCCTCCTCGGCGCCGAACAGTGCGTCGAGCAGCTTGCCGCGCAGCTTCTCGGAGCCAGCCAGGGCGCCCGCCCCACCGATCAACGCGATCAGCAGCGTGCGACCCAGGCGCAGCTTCTTGCGAGTCTGGCGCCTGGGGGCGTCATTCAGGCTCAGCGTCACGTCACGCACCGCCTCGGCGGCCTGACGCAGGTCGTTCTGCAGCTTCTTGTCCTCCAGCAGCGCCCGCTGCGGCGCCTTGGCGTTGGAGAGACGCTGGTAGGCGCTCCGGCTCGAGTCCAGCGCCGCGCGAATGTTGTCACGGAGATCAGAGTCCTCGATCAGGCGCTGGATGTAGGGGTTGTTCCTGGTGATGTCGACCACGTCGGCGGCAGTGAACGGAACCGCCGCCTGGGCCTTTTTGCGCAACGATGGCATTGGTCTCCCTCGACGCTTGGCGGTGAACCTCCGAGGATACGCGAAACCGGGGGCTCGGTCCGCCGGACGACTTGAAAAGATCTCAGCTCGGCTGTTCTGCGTTTTCGAGGGCGTAGACCTCGCCCTCGACGGCCATCTCGACCGGGCCGTCGAACGCCTCGGCGGCTTCCCGCCGAGCCCACTCGGGGTCCAGCTCGTCGGAGTAGTGGGTGAGCACGAGCCGCCGCGCGGCGGCCAGGCGTCCGTGCTCGCCGGCCTCGCGCGGGGTGAGATGGCCTCGGACCCCGGTCCGCTCGGGACGCGGCAGCGTGGCCTCGATCATCAGCACGTCCGTGTCCTGGGCGAAGCGCACGAGCTCTGAGTTGGGGCTGCAGTCCGCGCCGTAGGTGAAGCGCGATCCCTGAGCGCTGAGCTGGACCGCGTGAGTCAGGGTGTAGTGCGGCACCTCGCAGAAGCGGACCCCGAAAGGACCGAGCGTCAGCTCGTCCTGCGCCCCGTACTCCTGCAGCGTGAAGGCGTTGTCGACGAGGTCCTCCGGCCCCCAACAGCCGACGATGCGCCGGAACATTTGCGGCCCACCGTGGGGGACGTAGAGGTCGGGCCGGCCGGGACTGTCGGTGCCGGGCCAGCCGGCCACCGGGACCGGTTGCTGGCGCGGCGCGTAGCAGAGCGCGTAGCTGTAGGGGATGAGGTCAAGGAAATGGTCGGCGTGCAGATGGCTGATCAGCACCGCATCAACCTCGACGTAGTCGCACACCTCGCGCAGCTTGGAGAAGACACCGTTGCCGCAGTCCAGCAGCAACCGGAAACCGTCATGCTCGACCAGGTATCCGCTGCACGCACCGGCGGCGTCCTGCCACGATGGTGACTTGCCCAGCACGCTGACCCGCAACTGGCTCTCCTCGCTTCCGGGGCCGGGAACTGGCCCTGCGTCTGACACTCTAACCCGGTGAACGCGACGCTCACGCCTGATGCCGCGCTCGCCGCGGTGTCGCCTCACTTCGGGACCACGGTGCTCGTCCTCGGGCTCGCGCTACTCGCCGGGGCCCTGGTGTCGGGACTGGCCCGGCGCAGCTTGGTCTCGCTGACCGCCCTGTTCGTGGTCGCCGGTTTTGCGCTCGGCCACGGCGGCTTTCGCGTGCTGGCGCTCAGCGCCCGCGGCGGGTTCGTCACCGACCTGGCGACGGTCGCGCTGATCGTGATCCTGTTCCGTGACGGTCTCGAGGTCGAGGGCGAGATGCTGCAGAGCCATTGGCGAGTGCCGCTGCGCAAGCTGTTGCTGGCGATGCCGCTGACCGCGGTGATCATTGCCGCCGCCGGACACTGGCTGGCCGGCCTGAGCTGGACCGAGGGTCTGCTGCTCGGCGCGCTGCTGTCCCCGACTGATCCGGTGCTGTCCTCCAGCGTGGTGACCAACCCACGGGTGCCACGACTGGTCCGCCACTCACTCAACCTCGAGTCGGGACTCAACGACGGGCTGGCGCTGCCGGCCGTGCTCGTGTTCGCGGCGGCGCTCGGTGCCGGCCATCTCGTCTGGTGGCAGTTCGCGCTGGAGAACCTCGGCTTCGGCTTTGCCGTCGGGATCGTCGTCGGGCTGATCGCGGCCCGCCTGGTCCCGGGCCGCTCAGGGCTTGCCGCGGGCATACCGCCTGAGCAGCGCGCGCTGTTCGGACTCGGCGCGGCCTGTGCCGCGTATGGGTCGGCCGGGCTGCTGCCGCACGGCAACGGTCTGATCGCGGTGTTCGTCACCGCGATCACGCTGGGCGTCCGGCGCCCGGAGCTTCGCGTCTACTTCGAGCGCCAGGGCGCCGTGCTGGTCGAGCTGGTCAAGCTCGGGATCTTCGTCGTGTTCGGCTCCCTGCTCACCCTGGGGGGCCTGGGAAGCCCGGGCTGGGGAGCGCTGGCGGTGGTTGTCACGACCCTGCTAATCGCGCGGCCGGTGGCGGTCTTCACCGCGCTGGCCGGAACCGGCATCGACACCGCCACGCGGGCGTTCATGTCCTGGTTCGGCCCCAAGGGCGTGGCGACGATGACCTTCTCACTGCTCGTCCTCGGAGACGGCCTGGCCCACGGCGCGAGGCTCTTTGACCTCACCGCGCTGACCGTGTTCTGCTCGATTCTCGTGCACGGGGTGACCGATCACGCGGGGGCCGAGTGGCTGGCCGCCCGAGCGCAGCGAGCCGCGGATGTGGATGGGACGCCCGAGACGGGCGCCGGCACCGTGGCTCAGTGACCGTCGCGGCCGGCGCCGCGACGCCGGGATGAATCGGTCAGCCAGCCCATCAGCAACGCGAACAGCACGAAGACGATGAATCCGCCGAGCAACGGCCAGTACATGCGCATAAACATACAGACGGTCCGGTGTCCCGGGCTAGGCCGGTCGACCGCCGGCCGATCAGGCGTGCAACGCGACCTGCTCGCTGGGCGTCGGGAACGCCCACGCGACCTGCAGTCGCCGCTCCTGGCGGAACACGAACCGCATCTGGCTGGGCGGCCGCAGACCGTCGGGATGCGCGGGACGGAAAGTCGGGCAGGCCACCTCAGACGCGATCGCGCACAGCTCGTGCTGATGAAAGAAGCAGTTATCGCAGCTCGCCTTGGCGGCTGTCATGCGACCGTTGGCCATCGATGACCGTACCCCTGAGTGAGTGAGTTTCGGACTTGCCCTGCATCTGCCCTGCCGTGAGGATCAAAGCGGACCGCAGGCCGGCGCGCAATCGCCATTCCCGGAAAACGCAGGAACTTCCGGATCCGCGGATTACCGCCAAAATGCGGCGACTTCGTGCCCATCGTCGGGCCGGCCCCGCAATTTCCGTAGCTTTCCTAAAGATGAGCGCTCCCGAGCTTGATGCCCTCGTCTCGCCGGAGGAGTGGGAGCGCGCCGCACAGGCGGTGCTGGACCCGGCCGCCCACGCCTACATCGCGGGCGGGGCGACCGACGAGATCACCCTCGCTGACAACCGCGCGGCGTGGAGCCGGCTTGCCCTGCGCCCGCGGGCGCTCGTCGGCGTGGGCCGGCGTGACGCGAGCGTCGAGCTGCTTGGCCGCCGCCGACCCCACCCAATCCTGATCGCGCCCACCGCCTACCAGCGCCTGGCTCACCCCGGGGGCGAACGCGAGACCGCGCGCGCCGCCGCGGCCACCGACACGATCATGTGCCTCTCAACCCTGGCCACGACGTCACCCGAGGATGTGGCGGCCGCCGCACCCGGCGCGCCCCGCTGGTTTCAGCTCTACGTGTTCTCTGACCGCGGGGTCACCCGTGAGCTGATGGCCCGGGCCGCCGGCAGCGGCTTCGAGGCCCTGGTGGTCACCGTCGATCTCACGCTGTTCGGGGTCCGCGAACGCGAGCTGCGCCACGGGGAGGCACATCCGTCGCCGGCCGAGGTCGCCAGCGCGGCCGCGGCCGGCGTCTCGGGTGCCGTCACCCCGGCCTCGCTGCAGGAGCTCGTCGACCCCGACCTGCGCTGGTCAGACATCGAGCGCTTCGCCGCTGAGAGCCCGCTGCCGGTGCTCGTCAAGGGCATCCTGCGGCCCGAGGATGCCCGCCGCGCCGTCGAGCACGGCGCCTCGGGGCTGATCGTCTCAAACCACGGCGGCCGGCAGCTCGACACGGTGCTAGCCGGCGCCGACGCGCTGCCGGAGATCGTCGACGAGGTCGGCGACGAGCTCGACGTGCTCGTCGACGGGGGGATCCGTCGCGGCACCGACATCGTCAAGGCGCTGGCCCTCGGCGCCCGAGCGGTCTGCATCGGCCGGCCGGTCGTGTACGGCCTCGCCGTGGCCGGCGCGGCCGGCGTGCAGCGGGTGATCGAAGCCTTGCTGGGCGAGTTGGACAATGCGCTCGGGCTGTCGGGGTGCCCGGTCGCAGCCGACCTGGATCGCAGCTTTGTGACCCCGGCGCCGTGGGCGACCCGTTGAGGGTTCTCGTCACCGGCGACCCGTTGACGGTTCTCGTCACCGGCGTCAGCGGTTCGGTCGGGTCGGTGCTCGCACCCGCGCTCGTGCGGGCCGGTCATGAGGTCCGCGGTCTGAGCCGCGATCCGCGGCGGGCGACGATCGATGTCCCGGTGCTCGAGGGGGACGTCATCTCCGGCACGGGGCTCGCGACGGCGCTAGACGGCGTCGACGTCGCCTACTACCTGATCCACTCGATGGAGCCATCGCCCGACGGCCCGTTCCTGCGCCGCGAGCGCGCCGGTGCCGAGCGCTTCGCGCGGGCCGCCGCGGCGGCGGGCGTTCGGCGGATCGTCTACCTCGGCGGTCTGATTCCCGGGGGCGGCGCCGTCTCTGATCATCTCGCCAGCCGGAGGGCCGTCGAGGAGATCCTGCTCGACGGCGTGCCCGGCTCGGTCGCGCTGCGCGCCTCGATCGTGATCGGCGCCCGGTCGCGCTCGTTTCGCTTCCTCGTGCGCCTGGTCGAGCGGCTGCCGGTGATCGCGTTCCCGGGCTGGGCCGCCAATCGCACCCAGCCGATCGACGAGCGCGACATCGTCGCGCTGCTGATCAGCGCCGCGACCAGCGCCGGCGCGGCTGGGCGCTCGCTCGACGCCGTGGGCCCGGATGTCGTCTCCTACGGCGAGCTAATCACCCGGATCCGCGACAGCATGCTCGTGGACCGGCCGACGCTCGGGCTCGGGCGGCTGACCGCAACCCCGATCGCCAGCCGCCTGACCTCGCTCATCGCCGGCGAGCAGCACGAGCTGATCGGCCCGCTGATGGAGAGCCTGGAGAGCGATCTGCTGCCCCGTGATGAGGAGGCAGCCCGGCTGCTCGGAGTGCGCCTGCACCCGCTCGAGGCCGCGATCGAGCACGCACTCGGCGTGTGGGAGCGCGAGGAGCCGCTGCGGGCACGCTGAGCCCGCCGACCGGCTAGCCTGCCGCCAACCCATGAGCGACGTCAAAGCCGAGATCGAGATCGCCGCGCCGATCGACACCGTCTGGGAGACGATCATGGATCCGGCACGCCTGAAGGATTGGGTGACAATCCACAAATCGGTCAAGAACGCTTCGTCGACCCCGCTGAAGTCCGGGTCGACGATGGAACAGTGCATGGTCGTGCGCGGCGTCAGTTTCACCGTCCATTGGACGCTGGGCAAGGTCGCCGCCCCTCGGCAGGCGGACTGGGAAGGCACCGGACCCGCACGCTCGGAGGCTCGCATCAGCTACCTCCTGTCAGAGGTCGACGGCGGAACGCGGTTTGTCTACAGCAACGAGTTTCGTCCTCCGGGCGGACGCCTGGGCAAGGTGGCCGGCCGGTTCATCGTCGGTGCCACCTCGCAGCGCGAAGCCAACAACTCACTGGCCCGCCTCAAGCGCCTGCTGGAAAAGTAACTACCGTAATTCGCCTCGCCCGACAACACTGTCGGTGTATCGTGAAGTACGGTTAATACTCTCTACGTTCAACCGGAGGTTCCGTGACGGAATTCGTTGACACGACAGTTCGAGACATCGACAGCCGCCTGACCCAACTGCGCCAGGAGATCGGCAAGCTCGAGGCGGCCCGTGCCGCGCTCACCGGCGGACGCCGCGGCCCCGGACGCCCGCCCGGATCCGGGTCATCGCCGCGGCGCACCGCCGCGCGGCGCCCGGGCCGCCCCCGCGGGCGCCGCGGTGGCAACACCCGAGCCAATCAGGCGCTGGAGCTCGTCCGCACCCAGCCCGGGATCACGATTCCGGAGATCGCCGAATCGCTGAAGATCGAGCCCAATTATCTGTACCGGGTGATGCCCAAGCTGGTCGGTGACGGTGTCGTGCGTCGTGACGGCCGGGGCTGGCATCCCGCCGGACAGAACAACGCGAGCGCCGGGGAGGAGTAACCAGTCAGGCCGGATGTGACACTCCGGCTGAGCCTGAGCACCGCCGCGACCGTGTCAGCCTCGCGTCGCGGCGGCGGTTCCCTGGCTGACTAGGCCGTGTGAGCGTAACGTCGCGGCGCGGTCCATCGGCTGACGAGACGGCTAGATCAGCCCCAGCTCCTGCACGGCGCTGCGCTCCTCGCGCAGCTCGCCGACCGTCGCGTCGATCCGCGAACGCGAGAAGTCATCGACGCTCAGATTTTCCACGATCGCGTACTCGCCGCCCGCGCACGTGCAGGGGTGGCCGGAGAAGATGCCCTCCTGCACGCCGTAGGCGCCGGTCGACGGGACCGCCATCGAGACCCAGTCCTCCGGCGGCGTTCCGAGCACCCAATCGTGGACATGATCGACGGCGGCGTTGGCGGCTGAGGCCGCGCTGGAGGCGCCCCGGGCCTCGATGATCGCCGCGCCGCGCTTCTGCACGGTGGGGATGAATTCGCTCTCCACCCAGCCCTGGTCGCCGATCGCCTGCGCGGCGCTCTGACCCTTGACCTTGGCGTGGGTCACGTCGGGGTACTGCGTGGCCGAGTGGTTGCCCCAGATGGTCATGTTGGTGACGTCGCTGATCGCGCCACCGGTCTTGCGCGCGACCTGCGCGATCGCTCGGTTGTGGTCCAGGCGCATCATCGCCGTGAAGCGCTCACGGGGGATGTCGGGCGCGTTTGACTGGGCGATCAAGCAGTTGGTGTTGGCGGGGTTACCAACCACGAGGATCTTCACGTCCGAGGCGGCGCCCGAGTTCAGGGCCTCACCCTGCGGCTTGAAGATGCCGCCGTTGGCCTCGAGCAGGTCACCGCGCTCCATGCCCTTGCTGCGGGGCCGGGCCCCGACGAGCAGGGCGATGTTGACCCCGTCAAAAGCCTGGTGGGGATCGTCATAGATGTCGACGCCGGTCAACAGCGGGAAGGCGCAGTCGTCGAGCTCCATCGCGGTGCCCTCGGCGGCCTTGACGGCAGCGGGGATCTCGAGCAGAGACAGACGGACGGGGGTGTCGGGTCCGAGCAGCTGGCCGGAGGCGATCCGGAAGAGGATCGCGTAGCCGATCTGTCCCGCGGCACCGGTGACGGCCACCTTGACGGGGGAATTTTTCGATGAGGTACTCACTGTCCGTTCCTTCCTCGCCGGCCCGGGCATGCGTGCGCTCCGGCCGGCGGACGATCTCTGGATGGGTGGCCGCAGCGCGGACCGCGGGCCGCAGCGATGCTATAGGGAGTCGAGCTGGTACACGCGGCCGAGCTTGTCCTTGAGGTAGGAGATGTACGGCGCCACCGACATCTCCCCCCCGCCGGCGCGCTGCAGCAGCTCGGTGGTGGTGAACTTCGCGCCGTAGCGGTGGACGTGCTCGGCCAGCCACTCGCGCAGCGGCCCCAGCTCGCCGGCCGCGAGCCGGTCATCGAGGTCCGGGATGTCGGCGTGGGCCTGGGCCCAGAGCTGGCCCGCGATCAGGTTCCCAAGCGAATAGGTGGGGAAATAGCCGATCAGGCCGCCGGCCCAGTGGACATCCTGCAGCACGCCATGGGCATCGTCGGGAACCTCGATCCCGAGCAGCTCGGCAAACCGGGCGTTCCAGGCCTCGGGCAGATCACGCACCGGCAGGGTCCCGTCGATCAGCCTCTGCTCCAGCTCGAAGCGCAGGGCGATGTGCAGCCCGTAGGTGACCTCGTCGGCCTCGACGCGGATCAGCGACGGCGTCACCCGGTTGACCGCGCGGTGCAGCGCATCGGGATCCAGGCCGGCGAGCTCCCCACCGAGCCGCTGGGAGATGAGCGGAGCCAGCGCCGTGCAGAACGCCCGCCCCCGTCCGACCATGTTCTCCCACAGGCGGCTCTGGGACTCGTGCACGCCGAGCGAGATCGTCGTGCCCAGCGGGCTGCGCGACAGCCGTGGCGGGATCCCGGCCTCGTACAGGCCATGCCCCACCTCGTGCATCGCGCCGTACAGGCCGGCCGGAAAGTAGCGCTCGTCCCAGCGCGTCGTGACCCGTACGTCGCCGCGGCCGATCCGGGTCGCGAACGGGTGCACGGCATCGTCCATCCGCCACGTCTCGCGGTCAAAGCCCATCAGGGCGATCGTCTGGGCCACGAGCTCGCGCTGACGCTCCACCGGGACCGTGACGTGCAGGATCGTGTCATCGGGCTCGGTGCCCTCGTTGCGCAGCCGGTCGAGCATCGGCACGAGCTGGCCGGTCAGCTCGGCGAACAGGGTGCCCACCGTGCTCGTCTTCATCTCCGGCTCGTAGTCATCGAGCACCACGTCGTAGGCGCACTCGTACTCGCCACACGGGAGATGACACTCGACGTAGTTGCGAGCCAGCTCGATGTTGCGCTCCAGCGCGGGCGCGAAGGCGGCGAAGTCAGCGTCCTCGCGGGCACGGACCCAGACCTCCTGGCCGGCCGAGGCGGCGCGGGCCAGATCGGCGGCAAGCTCGGCCGGCACGCGTCTGGCCTTGCCGTACTGGCGGCGGATGAGCCGCACGAGCCGAGCGTCATCACCGTCGGGATCGCTGCCGTCGATCTCGGCCGCGGCGTCATCGAGCGCGCGCCCGGTCTCGTCGTCGATGAACAGCTCGTGAGCGAGCCGCTCCAGTGTGGCCATCGACTCGGCTCGCGCCTCGCCGCCGCCGCGCGGCATCTGGGTCTGCTGGTCCCAGTCGGCAAGCGTAGCCGCGTGGCGCAGGTCAGCCAGCTCGGCCATCCGCAGCTTGAGCGCCTCGAGCCGTTGGCTCACGACGCGCCGCCGGTGCTCGCGGCCAGAGGCCGCTGGGGACTATGCCACCATCGCCACATGTTCAGACGCTCCACGTCCATGCGACTGATGACCGTATTCGGTTTCCGGATCGGCGTCGATGCCAGCTGGTTCGTCGTCCTGTTCCTGCTCATCTTCACCCTCTCCAGGGCGTTTCGAGCCACCCTGCACAGCTCAGACACGGTTGCCTACCTGACCACGGTGGTCAGCGTGCTGCTGCTCTTCGCCTCGCTGATCGTGCACGAGCTCGGACATGCGCTGATGGCGCGGCGGCAGGGGATCGAGGTCAAGCGAATCGAGTTGTACCTGTTCGGTGGTCTCACCCAGATGAGCCGCGACGCGCGGACACCGGGTGAGGATTTCAAGATCTCCGTCGCCGGCCCGCTGGCGACGTTCGCGGTTATCTTATTGGGCCTCGCAACCGATCTGGCGATCGTGGGGCCCCACCGCTTGATCCACGCGATCCTGCTCGCCTCCGATATCCAGATCACCCCGGTGCTGCTGGCGCTGAGCTGGCTGGTCCCGATGAACGTGCTGCTGCTCCTATTCAACCTCGTACCCGCCTTCCCGCTCGACGGCGGGCGGATCGCCCGCTCGGCGGTGTGGCGGCTGACCGCTGACAAGACGCGCGGCACGCGCGTGGCGGCCCGGCTCGGACAGGGGTTCGCCGTCGCGCTGGCCGGGGTGGGGCTGTTCCTGTTGCTCGGCCCGTCGAGCTTCAGCGGGCTGTGGCTGCTCGCGCTCGCCTATCTTCTCGGCCAGTCCGCGCGCGGGGCGATCGTGCAGTCCGCTCTGGGCGAGCGGATCGACGGCGTGCGGGTGGCCGACATCATGGATGAGCACCCGGTGACGATCCCGGACGCGACGCCGGTCACCGAGGCGCTGGACCAGTACTTCCTGCGCTATCAGGCGTCGTGGCTTCCGGTCATCGACGGGAGCGGGCGGGTGGTCGGCATCGCGATGAAGGAGCGAGCGCAGGCCTCCCATGACGCCGGCGAGGGCTGGGTGACGATCGGCTCGGTCATCGAGGATGGCGAAGCGCGGAGCTGGCGCGTTGAGGCCGAGCGGCCGATCTCAGAGCTGCTGGGCTCCGAATCACTGCCCCGGCTCGGTGCGCTGGTCGCGGTCGACGCCGACGGTACCCTGCGCGGCGTGGTCACCACCGAGCAGCTGCGCCGGGCGCTGCAATCGGCCTTCGGACCGCTGGCCGGCCAGGTTCGTCGATGACGGGTGGTTGCGCGCTGCGGAGCGCCTGACCGCCGGCGTGGCCTGACCGGATCCGCCCTGGGCGGGACACCGTCCCAGCAACCGGCTCGCTTATATTCTGAGCTGTGCCCTCTCATGACGTGGTCATCATCGGCGCCGGCCTCGCGGGACAGCGGGCGGCCCTCGCCGCGGCCCAGGCCGGTGCGTCGGTCGCGATCATCTCCAAGGTCCACCCCGTGCGCTCGCACTCGGTGGCCGCGGCCGGTGGTATCAACGCGGCGCTGAACCCGGAGGACACCTGGGAATCCCACGCCTACGACACGATCAAGGGGTCCGACTACCTCGGAGATCAGGACGCGATCGAGATCATGTGCCGCGAGGCCCCGGACGAGATCCTCTGGCTCGAGCACGCCGGCGTGACCTTTCACCGCAACCCGACCGGCCACCTCGGCACCCGTGCCTTCGGCGGCGCCTCCGCCGCGCGCACCTACTACGTGGCCGACATCACCGGCCACGCGATCCTGCACGTGCTCTACGAGCAGCTGATGAAGTACTCCGAGCAGATCGACCGCTACGAGGAATGGTTCACCACCGATCTGCTGCAGAGCGACGACGGCCGCTGTATCGGCGCGGTCTGCCGCAATCTGCGCGACGGCGCGATGGAGGTCTTCAACGCCAAGTCGGTGATCCTCGCCTGCGGCGGGGCCGGACAGGCCTACCGCCCGACCACCAACGGCCTGATCGTCACCGGTGACGGCATCGCTCAGGCCTACCGGATCGGCGCTCGGCTGATGGACATGGAGATGATCCAGTACCACCCGACCACGCTGGCCGGCAACGGGCTGCTGATCACCGAGGGCGCCCGCGGCGAGGGCGCCTGGCTGCTGAACGCAGAAGGGGAGCGCTTCATGGAGAAGTACGCGCCCAACAAGCTCGAGCTCGCCTCGCGCGATGTCGTCTCCCGGGCCGAGCAGACCGAGATCAACGAGGGCCGCGGCTTCCCGGACGGCACCGTCGCCCTGGATATCACCAAGGTCCCCAAGCGCCGCGTGCTGGAGGCCCTGCGGGAGATCGTCAACATCGGACGCGACTTCGCCGGCGTCGACATCACCCGCGAGCCGATCCACATTCACCCCGGCCAGCACTACATCATGGGTGGGGTCAAGACCGACGTCGACGGCCAGACCACGATCCCGGGGCTGTATGCGGCCGGCGAGGTCGCCTGCGTCTCGGTCCACGGCGGCAACCGCCTGGGCGCCAACTCCCTGCTGGACACGCTCATCTTCGGACGCCGCTCGGGCAAGCACGCCGCCGAGCAGGCAAACCACCGCCCGATGCCCAGCACTCCGCAGACTCGGGTCGATGAGACCGCGGAGCAGATCAGGGCGATCATGGACCGCCCCGCGGGCGGGCGACGAGTGTCGTCGATCAAGGACGAGCTGGGCGACACGATGAACAAGCACGCCGCCGTGTTCCGTGACGCCGACGGCCTGAACCAGGCCCACGAGGTCATCCGCCGGCTCAAGGCGGAGGCCCCCAAGGCCTCGATCGACGACCACGGCTCGGTCTTCAACCAGGACGTGATCGGGGCCATCGAGCTCGGCTACATGCTGGACTGCGCCGAGGCGACCGTCATCGCTGCGCAGGAGCGCAAGGAATCCCGAGGCGCGCAGTTCCGCACGGACTTCCCCGAGCGCAACGACGGGGAGTGGCTCAAGCACATCGACGTCGCCGCCAACGGCGATGACGTGCCCAAGGTCAGCTACTCGCCGGTCACGATCACCAAGTGGCAGCCCCAGGAGAGGACGTACTAGCCCGATGCCTGCGTACACATTGAGGATCCGCCGCTTTGATCCGAAGTCCGGCGAGGCGCCCTACTGGGACGACCATGAGGTGCAGCTCGGCGAGCGCAACTCGGTGCTCGACGCGATCCTCAAGGTCCGTGACGAGGTCGACGGCTCGGTCGGGATCCGGTGTTCCTGCCAGCAGGCGATCTGCGGCTCCTGCGGCGTGCGGATGAACGGCAAGCCCGGGCTGGCCTGCAACACCCATCTGGAGGAGGCGGCGGCCCGCATGCACGGCACGGGCTGGAACGCCTCCCAGGACGCCGAGGTGCTCGGCGGCGGGACGGGCCAGAAGATCATCGAGGTCGAGCCGATGGGCAACATGCCCGTGATCCGCGACCTGATCGTGGACATGGACGCCGTGCACTGGAAGAAGATCCAGCGCGTCACGCCGTTCTTGATCAACCAGCAGCCGGTGCCCGAGCGCGAGTACATCGTGCCCCACGAGAACATGGTCGACGTCACCCAGACGATGGCCTGCATCCAGTGCGGCGCCTGCGTCTCTGACTGCCTCTCGATGGAGATCGACCCGCTGTTCGCCGGTCCGGCGGCGCTGGCCAAGGCCTACCGGTTCGTGGGCGACCCGCGCGACGCCGAGCACTACGGGCGCCTCAAGGACCTGGCCGAGGACGAGCACGGCATCTATGACTGCACCCACTGCTTCAACTGCATCGATGCCTGCCCCAAGGGTGTGGACCCGATGAGCCAGATCATGCGGCTGCGGCGAAAGGCCGGCAGTGACCACGAGATCGTGGACGCCAACAACGGCCACCGCCACGAGGACGCCTTCGTGACCCTGGTGCGCGACTACGGCCTGCTCAACGAGGCCGAGCTGCTGCCCCGTAGCTACGGCGGCAACTCATGGTTCGCCAAGTTCCATCCCGCCGCCGGCAAGGAGCTGCTCTCCTCGCTGGGAACGGTCGCCACCGGCGTCATGCGCGGCAAGATGAGCCCGAAGATCGCGCTGCTCGGTCACAAGCTGCCCAAGGCCGATCTGACCGCGCTCAAACGGGTCTTCACGACGATCGAGGCACGCAAGCGGCGCGACGAGCTCAACCTGTACGTGACCGGCGTCGAGGATGACCCGGTGAAGAACGGCGCGCCCGAGACGCCGCCGGCGCTCGCGCCGACCTCGGAGCCCGACACCGCCGGTTCGAGCGACAAGTCGCCCACCTTCCCCGGGCCAGGAGAGGCAACCGAGCTGTCCTCGAGCGAAAGCGAGAGCCCTTCATGAAGGTCGCATACTGGCCGGGGTGCGTGAGCCGCGGGTTCACGCCGGAGCTGCACGGGTCGATGGCCAAGGTCGCCCCGCTGCTGGACATCGAGCTGATCGCGCTCGATCGCGCCGCCTGCTGTGGCGCCGGCGTGATCGCCGAGCACAACCAGGAGCTGGCCGACACGCTCAACGCCCGCACCTTCGCGCTGGCCCAGCAGACCGACGGTGAGCTGATGATGAACATCTGCTCGACCTGCCAGGGCGCGCAGTCGGAGTGCCAGCAGCGCCTGGACGCCAACACCGAGTACCGCCAGCGGATCAACGCCAACCTGTCCGACGAAGGCCTCTCCTACGACAAGGACGGGGACCGGCCCTTCACCAACAAGAACTTCCTCTGGTACCTGGTCGAGGAGCTCGGGCTCGACGCGCTGACGGCGAAGGTCACGCGCCCGCTCACCGACCTCAAGGTCGGGCCCTTCTACGGCTGCTACATCGTGCGTCCGATCGAGCGCCTGGGCATCGACGAGGCGCATCCCCGCGATCGCTACATGCAGATGCTGATCGAGGCGCTCGGGGGCACGGTGATCGACTACGCCGGCGTCTACAAGTGCTGCGGCTTCCCGATCATCACCATGAACAAGAAGGCCTCGCTGAAGATGGCGGGCCGCCATCTCGGAGACGCGATCGACGCCCACGCCGACTGCCTGGTCGTGCCGTGCCCGCTGTGCCACCTCAACCTCGACCTCCAGCAGCCGCAGGCGGCCAAGGCCGTCGGCCGTGAGCTCGGGATGCCGGTGCTGCACCTGCCCCAGCTCGTGGGCCTGGCACTCGGCCTGGCGCCCAAGGAGCTCGGGATGTCAAAGCACGTCGTCAAGCCGACCAAGGTGGTCGACTGGTCGACCTCGGTCGTCGCCGGGACCGCGGCCGCCTGACTGGCGGGATCGCGCCGGGCGCGGTCCTCATCGATCCCGCCGGAGCGCCCTGAGCGCTTCAGGCGACCGGAGCGCCGGCCCGGTCGGAGATGAGCAGCTCGGCGATCTGGACGGCGTTGGTCGCGGCCCCCTTGCGCAGGTTGTCAGAGACGACCCACATGGCCAGCCCGCGGGGGTGCGACTCGTCGCGACGCAGACGGCCGACGAACACCTCGTCGCGGCCCTGCGCCGACAGCGGTGAGGGGAGGTCCTCGAGGATCACCCCGGGCGCGCCGGCCAGCAGCTCGCGGGCATCCTGCGCGCTGAGCGGCTCGCGGGTCTCGAGGTTGACCGATTCGGAGTGACCGATGCGGACCGGCACGCGCACGCACGTGACCGCGACCCCGATCGTCCCGTCCTCGAGGATCTTGCGCGTCTCGAACATCATCTTGCGCTCCTCGTCGGTGTGATCGTCGCCGTCGATGAAGTTGCCGGCCGCGCCGATCACGTTGAAGCCGATCCGGTCGGGATAGATCTCGGGGTCGGGCATCGGCTCACCGTCCAGTGAGGCGCGAACCTGCGCCTCGAGCTCGCCGATCGCCTTGCGTCCGGTGCCCGACACCGATTGGTAGGTGGAGACCACCAGCCGCTCGATCCCGACCGCGCGATGGATCGGGGCCAGCGCGACCATCAGCTGCATGGTCGAGCAGTTCGGGTTGGCGATGATCCCCCGGTGGCGCGCGAGCGCGTGCGAGTTGACCTCGGCGACCACGAGCGGGATCTCGGGATCGCGGCGAAACGCCGAGGAGTTGTCGATCACGGTGGCCCCCTGCTGGGCAAAGCGCGGCGCCCACTGCTTCGCGATGTCCCCACCGGCCGAGAACAGCGCGATATCAAAGCCGCTGAGATCGGCGTCGTCATCGAGCAGCTGCACGGTGCGGCCGTCGAGCAACGTGCCCGCCGAACGTGCCGAGGCGAAGAGGACGATCTCGCGCGCGGGGAACGCGCGCTCGGCCAGCAGCTCGAGCATCGTCCGCCCGACGGCGCCGGTGGCGCCAACCACCGCAAGCTTAATCATCGCGGCCCCATCTCGACCTCGATCCCGCCCGCGCCGAGATCAAAGGCGCTGTGCAGCGAGCGCACGGCCTGGGGCACGTCCGCGGCGCGGATCACGCACGAGATCTTGATCGGCGAGGTGGAGATCATCTCGATGTTGATGCCCTGCTCGGCGAGGGTCGAGAAGACCTTGGCCGCGACCCCGGGATGCGAGCGCATGCCGGCGCCGACGATCGAGACCTTGCCGATGTCTCGGTCAGTGTCCACCCGCTTGACCCCGAGCGTAGCCGACACCGGCTCGAGCGCGGCCTCGGCCGCTCGCAGGTCCTCGGTGCCGATCGTGAACGAGACCTCGGCGTCGCTGCCCTCGGTCTGCGGCTCGTTCTGGATGATCGTGTCCACGTTGCAGTTGGCCCGCGCCAGCGCGGTGAAGATCGAGGCCGCCGCGCCCGGACGGTCCGGGACGCCGACCAGCGTGATCCGGGCCTCGTCGGTCGAATGGGTGACAGCGGTGATGAGGGGATGTTCCATCGTCTCGTCTTCTCCGAGCACAAAGGTACCGGGGCCGGGATCGAAGCTCGAGCGGCAGTGGATCCGCACGCCGTGGGTCCGCGCGTACTCGACCGAGCGCAGCTGCAGCACCTTGGCGCCGGAGGCGGCCATCTCGAGCATCTCCTCGAAGCTGACCTGGACGAGCTTGCGTGCGTCCGGGACGATCCTCGGGTCGGCGCTGAACACGCCGGCGACATCGGTGTAGATCTCGCACACCTCGGCGCCGATCGCCGCCGCCAGCGCGACCGCGGTGGTGTCCGAGCCGCCACGCCCCAGGGTGGTCACGTCGCGGCTGGTCGAGACGCCCTGAAACCCGGCCACCAGCACGATCAGCTCGTCGGCCAGCGCCTCTGAGATCCGTTCGGCGCGCACGTCGATGATCCGGGCCTTGGTGTGGGAGGTGTCGGTGACGATTCCCGCCTGCGAGCCGGTGAGCGAGATCGCCCGGTGACCGAGATCGTTGATCGCCATCGCGCACAGCGCGCAGGAGATGCGCTCGCCGGTGGAGAGCAGCATGTCCATCTCGCGCCGGTCCGGATCGGGTGACACCTCCTCGGCCATCGCGATCAGCTCGTCGGTCGTCTTGCCGCGCGCGGACAGGACGGCGACGACGCGCTTGCCGCAATCGCGCTGAGCGACGATCCGCCGGGCGGCGTGCTTGATCCGCTCCGCGGTGGCGACCGAGGTGCCGCCGAACTTCATGACCACAGTCTCAGACACGGCGAGAAGGGTACGAGACGCCGGAGCCCGGAGCGTCCGCGCCGTTTACCTACACCGACCGGCGGCCGGCGAACGCGCGGCCGAGCGTGAGCTCGTCGGCGTACTCGAGGTCGGCTCCCACCGGCAGGCCGCTGGCCAGCCGGGTCACCGTCAGCTCGGGCCGCCGCCGGCGCAGGCCGCCGGCGATGTGCAGCGCCGTCGCCTCGCCGGTGGTGGTCGGATTGGTGGCGATCACCACCTCCCGCACGCCGCCGGTCTCCGCGCGAGCGTAGAGCTCACCGATCTTCAGGTCCTCGGGGTCGATGCCGTCAATCGGTGACAGCGCGCCGCCGAGCACGTGGTAGCGCCCCGAGAACTCATGGGTGCGCTCGATCGAGATGACATCCGACGGCTCCTCGACGACGCAGATCAGCTCGTTGTCGCGGCGCTCATCGGAGCAGATCCGGCAGCGGGGTCCGTCAGCGAGGTTGAAGCACACCTCGCACAGCCCGATACGCGCCTTGACCTCGCGGATCGCGTCGGCAAGCGCGCCGGCCTCCTCGTCACTGGCCCGCAGCAGGTGGAAGGCGAGCCGCTGGGCGGTGCGGCCGCCGACTCCCGGCAGCCGGGACAGCTCGGTGATCAGACGCTGGACGGGCGGGGCGTACACGGGCCGCTCAGGGGGTGGGGTCCGGCAGCACTCACTCGATCACATGCCCGGCAGGCCAAGGCCGCCGAGACCGCCCAGACCACCGGCGATGCCGCCCATCTTGGCCGCCGCGCGCTCCTGGGCCGCGCGCAGTCCCTCGTTGACGGCAGCCAGGACCATGTCCTGCAGCAGCTCGACGTCGTCGGGATCCACGGCCTGGGGATCGATCGTGATCGATTTGACCTCCAGATCGCCGGTCACCTTGACCGTGACCATGCCCCCGCCGGCCGAGGCGTCGACGACCTCGTCCTTGAGCGACTCCTGAGCGGCGATCATGTCCTCCTGCATCTTCTGGGCTTGCTTGAGCAGCTGCTGCATGTTGGGCTGGGGACTCATCTGGCCTCCTGATCGGGATCTTCGAGGACTTCCTCGGCGTCGAACTCCTCCATGAAGCGTCGCACGAGCTCCTCGCCATCAACGTCGACGGGCGCCGCCGGCGTCGGCACCGGCGACGCGTCACGCAACTCGTACTGCAGGCGCAACGAGGCTCCGGTGATCGACCGAACGGCCTCCGCGGTGGCCCGGCGGTAGTCGTCCTGCTCGGCCTTGCGCTTGAAGAACGCCCCGCCGGCTGGGAAGGCGAGCGTCAGCAGGTCACCGCTCAGGCTCACCGGCCGGGCCGCCTCGAGGGTCGCCGCGAGCATCGCGTTGGCCTTGCGGACGAAGTCCACCACCGCCGGCCAGGCGGTGATCAGGCCGTCGAGCTCGGGCCGGGCGGGCTCCAAGGCAGCCGGAGCCGGCGAGGGCGCGGCCGGCGCGGGCGAGGCCTCGGCGGTCACGGGCGGCGCGGGCGGGGCCTCGGCGGTCAAGGACGCAGCGGCGGTGCTTGCGCTGGCGGGACGGTCGGAGCCCGAGAGGCGCCCGATCGCCTTCTCCAACCCATCGATCCGCGCCAGCAGCGCCGCCGTGGAGGGATCGACCTCGGGCGCGGCGGCCTTGATCAGCACCAGCTCGAGCTGGATCCGGGCTTGGGCGCCATTGGCGGTCGCCTCAAGCGCCGCGGCGACGAGATCCAGCAGCCGGATCGCCTCCGCGCTGGACAGGGCTTGGGCCTGGGATCGCAGCCGCTCGTCGCGCTCGGGGGTCACCCGCAGCTCCGGCGGAACCTCGCCCAGCATGCGCACGGCCAGCAGCTCGCGGCCGTGGACCTCGAGATCGCGGAGGATCTGACCCGGATCGCGGCCGGACTCGGTCAGCGCTGCGGCGCGCCGCAGCGCCTGCGCGGGATCGCGGGCCAGCACGGCGTCGATTGCCTCGAACAACTGTTCGGCATCGGCCACTCCGAGCACGCTGAGCACGTCGGGGGCGGTGATCGTCTCGTTGCCGGCGTAGGTGAGCAGCTGCTCGAGCGTGCCGAGCGCATCCCGGAAGCTGCCGGTGGCATGGCGGGCGACCAGCGCCACCGCGGCCGGCTCGATCGCGATCTGCTCGCTGGCGGCCACCCGGCCGACGACGTGACTGACCTGCTCGACCGTCGGGCGGCCGAAGTCAAAGCGATGGCAGCGGTCCACCACGGTCGGCAGCACCTTCTGCGCCTCGGTCGTGGCGAGCACGAAGATCGTCCGTGGCGGCGGCTCCTCCAGGGTCTTGAGGAACGCGTTCCAGGCCTGAACCGAGAGCATGTGGGCCTCGTCCAGGATGTAGACCTTGTGGCGACCGGACACCGGGGCGTAGGCCACCTTCTCCCGCAGGTCACGGATGTCGTCGACCGAGTTGTTGGAGGCGGCGTCCATCTCGATCACGTCCAGCGAGGTCGCGCGGGCGATCGACACGCAGGAGTCACACACCCCGCACGGGGTGATCGTCGGGTGGTCGGGGCTCGATTCGCAGTTCAGGCAGGCGGCGAGGATCTTGGCCGTGCTCGTCTTGCCGGTTCCCCGCGAGCCGACGAACAGGTAGGCGTGATGCACCTGCCCACGCTGCACCGCGTTTGAGAGGGTGCGCACGATCTGCTCCTGGCCCACGACGTCGGCGAAGGTGCGGGGACGGTGGCGGCGGTAGAGGGACGGGCCGGTCGACACGGGGAGTCGAGTCTAGATGCCGCCCCGGCCACCGCCGGCCGGTTGAGAAGCGGACCGTGCACCCTCTGTTGTTGCCGTACCCGGGGCCGCACTCACCGTCTGGACACTCCGATCAAGCCCTCCCACTGCGCCTGCCGGTGACCGCTTAAGGCTGCTTCCTTCCGGACCTGACCTGGTTCACGGGCCGACATCGCAATGGGACCTGATCATCAACGCGGCCAGATGGGGCGCTGACCTCGGGCCTGGAGCCCCTAAAGAGGGAATTCAGCCCCACTAGAGCGGATTGTGGGTACAGGGCACCGCTATCACCCCGCCTAGCACGGTCCGCTGGTAATCCTAGCCGTTCTCGATGCGCCCAGAGCCACAGTCATCAAAGCCGAGGCGGCGCCTTGTATCGTCAGCGCGCAATGTCGGTCGGCGTCATCGGGCTGGGCTACGTCGGATTGCCCCTCGTGGTCGCCTTCGCCGAGGCCGGGGAGCGCGTGATCGCGATGGACATCGATGCGGCCAAGGTCGCCGCGGTCACCGCCGGCGAGTCCTACATCGAGGACGTGCACGCCGATCGGCTGGCGGCCGTCGCGGCCCGGATCACCGCCACGACCGAGATCGAGCCGCTGCGCGAAGCCGAGGCGATCCTGATCTGCGTTCCCACGCCGCTGTCGGCCAATCGCGAGCCCGACCTCGGCCCCCTGCTCGCGTCAGCGCGCGCCCTGTCGGGTGTGGTGCGGTCCGGACAGCTCGTCGTGCTCGAGTCGACCACCTACCCCGGCACCACCCGGGAGCAACTGGTGCCGTTGCTCGAGTCCGGCGGACTGCGGGTCGGTGAGGACCTCAACGTCGCCTTCTCGCCCGAGCGGGTCGACCCCGGACGCACGGACTTCACGATGCGCACGACCGCCAAGCTGGTGGGCGGAGTGACCCCCGCCTGCACGGAGCGCGCCGCCGCCCTGTACGGCCGGGTGTGCGATCACATCGTGCGCGTCTCGACCCCCGAGGTGGCCGAGATGGCCAAGCTGCTGGAGAACATCTTCCGCTCGGTGAACATCGCCCTGGTCAACGAGCTGACGATGCTCGCCGACCGGATGGGGATCGACATCTGGGAGGTGATCGATGCCGCGGCGACCAAGCCCTACGGCTACATGCGCTTTGACCCCGGCCCGGGGATGGGCGGGCACTGCCTGCCGGTCGATCCCTTCTACCTGGCCTGGCGGGCCCGCGAGTTCCACATGTCCACCGAGTTCATCGAGCTCGCTGGCAAGATCAACCAGCAGATGCCGCTGTACTGCGTGGAGCGCATCGACCGGGCGCTCAATGACGCGCGCAAGCCGGTCAAGGGCTCGCGGATCGCCCTGCTCGGCGTCAGCTACAAGGGGGGCGTAGGCGACACCCGCGAGTCCCCCGCGCTGCGCATCCTCGAGCTGCTCGCCCAGCGCGCGGCGGTGCTCTCCTATCACGACGACTACGTGCCCGCGCTGCCTGAGCTCGGCCTGCACAGCTCGCCGCTGGAAGAGGTCATGACCGCCGACGCCGTCGTGCTCGTCACCGCCCACCCGGGCTTGGATTACGGGGCGATCGTCACGCGAGCGCCGCTGTTCGTGGACCTGCGCGGCCGCACCCGCCGGCTGCACGGCGACGCTCTCGTGCAGCTCTGAAATCAGCCCTTGGCCTCGATCGCCTCGGCCAGCCCCAGCGCCCGCCCTCGCGCGATCGTGGCGCCTGGCCGCCGGCGGGGGCGCCCCGTCGGCAGCCATGCGATCAAACCGCCGAGGCCGGGAACCCAGATCGAGATCGCGTGGTAGACGAGGACCGCGCTGACCGATGCGGCCGGGTTCATGCCGTAGAGCACGAGCGCCGCCGCGAGTCCCGTGTCGAGCACCCCGATCCCGGCCGGGATCGGGATCGTCGTTGCCAGGTACCCGATGCAGTAGCCGATGATCAGCGCGGGCACCCCGAGGCGGTGGCCGGTCGCCGCGCACGCGCAGTACAGCGAGGCCATGTCGAGCAAGAGGAAGCCGGCGCCGCCCAGCAGACGCCAGTGAGGAGTGCGCGCGGTCGACCAGGCGCCCTCAAAGCCGGTCGCCACCGCCCTCAATACCCGCGGCGCGCGCGAGCCCAGGCGCCGAGCCCCGAGGACCGCCGCCACCGCGCCACCGAGGAAGGCGATCGAAACGAGGATCGGGACCCCGGCGTGGGCGAGATCATGCGGGCCGCCGGGAAGGCCGACCAGCAGCAGGACCCCGGCGGAACCGTTGATTGCAAAACCCAATGCGGTCAGCAGGCACAGCAGGCCACCGCACCGCCGCACGAGCTCGCGCAGGCCGATGCCGTGACGGCGCAGGAGCAGGCTGGTCGCCGCCGCGGAGGAGATGTTGCCGCCGGGCAGGACGGCCCCGGCCCCCATCGCCAGCCAGGCCACCTGCAGTCCGTCGCGGCGTGACGGCTCCGGGAACACGCGCCGGAAGATGACCACGTAGCTCAGGCACGACCCGAGCTCCACAGCGATCGCCGCCAGCACCCACAGCGGGTTCATCTGGCCGATCTGGTCGGCGACCTCCGACAGCGGCGCGACCCACAGCAGCGTCGCGATCGACACCGCCACGACGAGCACAGACAGCACGATCCGGCGTCCACGCGTGAGCCATGGCGCTCGCTCAGGCGGCGGGGCGGGATCGAGGGCAGCGGCCATCGTCTGCATCGTGACGCATCGCCCACCCGGTGGCGGCGCTCACGCCGTCCTGCGTAGAATCGGCCGCCGGAGTTTCCGGGCGCGTAGCTCAGCGGGAGAGCGCTCGCTTCACACGCGAGAGGTCGGTGGTTCGAAACCACCCGTGCCCATTCTGAAAGGCCCTGGTAATCCGGGTCTTTTCGCGTGTGATAAGGGAGTTTGAGGTCATCCTCGGGGGGTTAATGTTGCGTTTGGGGCCCACTCTTGGGGCCCACCGGCCGTTTTGGCCTTTCCACGGGAGCGCTTTTCCGCGCTTCCGGAGGTTTGACGGGACATCTTCTCGCGTGCCTCGGCTGGAATGTCGGGGCTGCCGAGATCCGTCCCTGCTAGCAGCGCCTCGAAGGCGCGTTTGACCTGCGGGCGGCTCAGCCGCTTCTGCACGTGGGCGTAGATCTCGAGGGTCGTCTTCGAGTCCTCGTGGCCGACCTGGTCCATCACGTAGTGCAGCGGCGCTCCCGCCTCCAGCATCAGGCTGATGTACGTCCTACGCAGCGTGTGGGGCACGACCGGCGGCAGAGCCGCCTGCCCGCGAGCCTTGCGTTGCTCGTTGGCCCGGGCGACTACTCGTGAGAGCACCGTGCGGACGTTGTCTTTGTTC
>JAABUZ0100001796.1_pt1 | contig 38527 bp, 41 predicted proteins | sample 5562091 | NCBI WGS metagenome assembly JAABUZ01 (sample SAMN12813069, study PRJNA571459) | rock metagenome | isolation source: Antarctica rocks | place: Antarctica: Victoria Land, Linnaeus Terrace sud | collected 2015-12-21 | reverse complement strand
ACACGACGATGAACGCCGGCTGATGGGGCGCCAGGACACTTACGGCATGGGCGCCGAGGGCAACGAGCAGCTGACGGCGATGGTGGCGATGGTGCTGCTCGTGCTGCTCGCGGTGCTCGGCGTGACCGTCCTGCGGATCGGGCAGCTTATCTGGCTGCACCTGTTCCTGGGCATGGCGCTGCTCGGCCCGGTGGCGGCCAAGCTCGGCAGCACCGGCTACCGCTTCCTGCGCTACTACACCGGCAGCCGTCCCTACCGGCTCAAGGGCCCGCCCCCGCCCGTGATGCGGTTGATCGGGCCGGGGGTGGTCATCTCCACGGTGGTCGTGTTCCTCAGCGGCGTCCTGCTGCTGGTCGACGGCCCAAGCTCACGGGGGCAGTTCCTGCTCCTGCACAAGGCGAGCTTCTTCGTCTGGCTGGGCTTTACCGCCCTGCACGTGCTCGGCCACCTCCAGGGTCTCGGCGGGACCCTCCGGGCCGCCGGCACCGCCCCGGCGGGAGGCGCGTCCGGATCCGCCGGACGCTGGATCACGCTCGCGGGCGCCCTGGTCGGGGGGGTGGTGCTGGCGCTCGCGGTGGTTGGGCAGTTCGACCCGTGGACCGCGCACGGCGTGCTCTCGCACCACCAAGCGCACTGAGCCCAGCTAGACGGTCTCTCCCGGGCGCTGGAAGACGATCTCCGGCACCACGCACGCCGGCGAGACGCGCAGCATGAACCGCACCGCCTCGGAGAGATCCTCGGGCCGGAGCATCTCCTCGGCCGGAACCGTGCTCTTTACGAACTCGGTCATGTCGGTGTCGACGAATCCTGGGCACAGCGCCAGCGACTTGATCCCGTCGCCGTTCAGCTCCTTGTTCATCGCCTGGGTGTAGGCGACCACGGCGGCCTTGGTGGCGGAGTACACCGACAGCCACGGCTGGGGCGACTTGCCCGCGATCGAGGCCAGGTTCACCACCAGGGCGCTGCGATGCTCGCTGCCGGCGGCCCGCAGCAGCTCGGCGCACTCGCGGTAGAAGAGCACGATCGCCCGCAGGTTGACGCTCAGCTGCATGTCGATGTACTTCGTCTGGTGCTCGTGCGCGGCGGCGCCGATTCCCACGCCGGCGTTGTTGACGAGCACGTCGAGCCGCCCGAAGCGCTCCCGGTGGGCCTGCACGACCCCGCGGATGCCCTCCTCGTCGGACATGTTGGCCGCGCGATGCTCCACCTCGATGCCCTGCTCGGAGAGCTCACGGGCAGTCTGCTCCAGGGGCTCGGGCTTGCGGGCAGTGAGCGTGAGCCCGTAGCCCTCCTCTCCCAGCATCCTGGCGATGGCGAGGCCGATCCCGCGGGAGGCCCCGGTGACGATGGCGGCGCGCTCTGGCATCCACTCTCCTTTTCGGCTAGCAAGCGTTGCCCGCGAGCCTATTGGACGGCGAGCAGGCGGGTCACTGGACAGGAGGCGGCCGGATCGGTACACTCGCGTACCATGACCGCCGCCACCGCGCGCCAAGCCGACCTGGCGGCGGCCCTCGCCGAGACATCCGCCGCCCCCTCCCCCGCCGGCCCGGTCAGCGATGACGTCGCGATCAGGATGCCGCCGGATCGCCCTGGATCGCGCCTGGCCCACACGCTGCGGTTCGTGCGGGACCTGCTGGAGTACAACCTCGCCGCCCAGGACCGGCTCGGGGACGTGTGGCAGATCAAGCTGATGAACCGCGCCAAGCCGTTCGTGGTCACCTCTCACCCCGATCACGTCAAGTCGCTCTTCAGCGCCAAGCCCCAGGAGGCTCCGTCGCTGGCCGGCGAGTCGCCACTGCGCCCGATCCTCGGGCCGGACTCGGTGCTGACCTCGGTCGGCGCGCGGCACATGCGCCAGCGCAGGCTGCTGCTGCCGCCCTTCCACGGCGAGGCGGTGCAGCGCTACGTGGAGATGATCGCCGAGGTCGCGCAGCGCGAGATCGAGCGCTGGCCAGTGAACGAGCCCTTTGCCCTCGCCCCGCGAATGCAGGCGGTCACCTTGGACGTGATCATGAGCGGCGTGTTCGGGATCGGTCCGCGGCCCCGCCGGGGGACCGCGGAGCACGGCCTGCGGCAGACGATCCGGCGGATGCTGGCCGTCTCCGCGCTTCCGCTCTACCAGCTCGTGGAGCTCCAGAACGCCGGACGGCAGGACGCGCGCGGCCTGCTGCGCGCGGTGCTGGCGATCGTCGACCGGCAGATGAACGCGCTGATCGCCGAGCGGCGCGCCGCCGCGGACCACGAGCGCCACGACGTGCTCTCACTGCTGCTCCAGGCCCGCGACGAGGAGGGCCAGCCGCTCACCGACCACGAGCTGCGTGACGAGCTGATGACGCTGCTGCTGGCGGGCCACGAGACGACGGCGAACTCGCTGGCGTGGTGCTTCGAGCGGCTGCTGCGCACCCCGGTCGCCTACGACCGCCTGCGTGAGGTCGTCCGGGCCGGGGGCGAGGAGGCTGAGGCCTACGTCGAGGCCACGATCCACGAGGGCATGCGCGTGCGGCCGGTGATCCCGATGATCATCCGCCTGGCGCGGCCCCGGTGGCGGCTCGGTGATTATGTCCTGGAAGCCGACATGCCGGTGGCGATCAGCATCGCCGCCCTGCACCATCGCCAGGATGTCTATCCGCAGCCGTACTCGTTCCGGCCGGAGCGGTTCCTGGAGAGCAAGCCGGGGACCTATACCTGGATCCCGTTCGGGGGTGGCATCCGGCGCTGCCTCGGCGCCACGCTGGCGATGGCCGAGCAGCGCGTGGTGCTGCGGGCGATCGCGCAGCGCACCGACCTGCGCGCGCCCGACCAGGAGCCCGAGCAGCCCCGGCAGCGCAACGTGACGATGATCCCCCGCCACGGCGGCCAGGTGATCGTCTCCCGCAAGCTCACCGCCTGATCCTCGCTGCGGCTACGGTGGAGGCCCTGGTGCCAGAGACGGTGCACTCGTCCCATCGCCAGCGGCTGATCGCCGCGATGGCGACAGCGATCACAAAGAAGGGCTACCGGGAGACCACGGTGGCCGACGTGGTCCGCATCGCGCGGACCTCCCGCCGCACGTTCTACGAGTGCTTCGACGATCGCGAGTCGTGCTTCCTGGCCCTGTTCGACGCCACCAACGACGCGATGATGGACCAGATATCAGCGGCGGTCGCGCCCGACGAGTCGCTGGCCGCGCAGGTCGATCGCGCGCTCGACGCCTACATCGCCAACGTCACCGCGCAACCCGCCCTCTACCGTAGCTTCGTGCGGGAGCTGCCCGCCCTCGGGGAGGCCGGCGCGGACCGGCAACTGGCCGTGATCGAGCGCTTTGCGCAGCTCCTGGTGGCGCTGGTCGACTCCGGGCGGCGGGAGCAGCCCGAGGTGCAGGCCAGCCCGCTGAGCCTGGACACGGCGATCATGATCGTCGGCGGGCTGCGGGAGCTGGCGGTGATCTCGCTGCAGCGGGGCCGCGACGTCCGGGGCCTGCGGGCCAGCGCCAGCGAGACGGTGAAGGCGATCCTGGCGGGGACCGTGCTCTCGCACGCCCCCGAGGCCACCCCTCCGGTACGCTGATGTACCATCGCTGCCCGGATGCCATCACCCCCTGAACAGCTCATCGACGTCGGCCGCAGCGTGACGCTCTGCTGCGAGCGGCTGGGTGACCCCGCCGACCCGCCGCTACTGCTCATCGCCGGCCTCGGCCAGCAGCTGCTCGGCTGGCCTCTGGGATTCTGCGAGGCGCTCGTCGAGCGCGGCCTGCAGGTGGTCCGCTTCGACAACCGCGACGCCGGCCGCTCTTGGCACGCCCCGCTGCCGCCGCCGAGCCGCGGGCAGCTGCTGACACGCCGCCTGGACGCGCGTCAGTACGACCTCGCCGACATGGCGCAGGACACCGCCGACCTGATCGACGCCCTCGATCTCCGGCCGGCGCACGTGGTCGGCGCCTCCATGGGCGGGATGATCGCCCAGATGCTCGCCGCCGAGCACCCGCAGCACGTGCGCAGCCTGACCTCGATCATGTCCACCACCGGCGCGCGCCGCGCCGGGTGGACCGCGCCCTCCACCCTGCGCCTGCTGTTCGGACCGCCGGCGCGCACGCGAGAGCAGGCCGCGCAACGGGCAGCGTCGATGTGGCGCCACATCGGCTCGCACGGCTTCCCCTTCGACGAGCCGATGGTCCGGGACCTGGCGCGGCGGGCCTTTGACCGGGACCCCCACGGCGCGGCGGGCTCCGGCCGGCAGCTGGGGGCCATCATGAAGTCGGGCGATCGAACGGCCCGGCTGGGTGCGATCAGCGCGCCTGCGCTGGTGATCCACGGCGACCGCGACCGCATGGTCCATCCCTCCGGAGCGCAGGCCACGGCGGCGGCGATTCCCGGGGCGTGCCGGGAGACGATCGCGGGCATGGGCCACGACCTCCCCGCGGGTGCCTGGCCGCGCCTGGTGGAGCTGATAGCCGGCCACGCCGCGGCGGCGGACGCCACCGCGGGGGGGTATTGAAGTGGTCGCGCCGTGACTCGGGTCAGAGTTCCGATCGACGGCCGCACCGCGTACGTCTCCGGCGCCGCGTCGGGCATCGGCCGGGCCGTGGCGCAACGACTTTCGGCGCACGGCTGCCCGGTGGCGATCGCCGACTGGGATGAGGAGGGGCTGGGCAGCACCGCTGAGACGCTGCCCGGACCGGTGCTGGCGAGGCGGCTCGACGTACGCGATCGCCAGGCGCAGATGGGCTTTGCCGCCGAGGTGGCGGAATGGGCGCCGGTCCCGATCGGGATGGTGTTCAACAACGCCGGCGTGGCCGCCTCGCAGAGCGTTGCCGAAGCGGCGGTCGAGGACGACGAGTGGGTCCTGAGCGTCAACCTCCAGGGCGTGATCAACGGGTCAGAGCCTTCTTGCCGATCCTGCTGGCCCAGGACGCCGGCGTGATCGTGAACACCTCCAGCGTCTTCGGGCTGCTCGGCATTCCCTTCCAGAGCGCCTACTGCGCCTCGAAGTTCGCGGTGCGCGGCTTTACCGACTCGCTGCGCCAGGAGCTGCGCGGCACCGGGGTGCGTGCCGTCACAGTGCACCCGGGCGGGGTGAAGACCAACATCGCGCGCAACTCCCGCTACCACGCGCACCCACTGGGCCTGGACCTGACCCACGAGCAGGCGACGCAGCAGTTCCAGTCGATCGCCAGGACCACTCCCGAGCGCGCGGCAGAGATCATCCACGAGCGGGTCAAGGCCGGGCGCAGCCGCGTGCTGGTGGGACCCGACGCCTACCTGTTCGACGCGCTGGCGCGGGTCGCGCCTTCGCGCTACTACGACCTGTTCGCCGTGCTGGAGCCGCTCGGCCGCCGGCTGGGTTCAGCGCGCCGCTAACGGCGCCGGGCGTCCGGCTCCGCGCCGGGTTGAACCAGCCGGCGTCCCCCGGGGTTGACCGACACGCCCGGAGGTGTGATCTCGTCGATGCGGTCGAGCACCTCATCGGAGAGCGTCACCTCGGCGGCGCTCAGCTGGGAGTCCAGGTGCTCCATCGTGCGCGGCCCGATGATCGCCGCGGTGACAGCGGGATGGCGGATGACAAAGGCCAGCGCCAGCTCGATCAGCGTGATCCCAGCCTCCTGCGCCAGCTGCGCCAGCTGCTCCACGACCTCCAGCTTGCGCTGGTTCTCGGGCAGCGACAGGTCGTAGCGGCCCGGCAGCCGCTGCGCGCGGTGTGACTGGGGCAGCTCCTCGCCCTTGCGGTAGGCACCGCTCAGCCAGCCGCCGGCGAGCGGGCTCCACGGGATCACCCCCATCCCGTAGCGCTGGCAGGTGGGCAGCACGTCATGCTCTATCTCTCTAGCAGCGAGCACGGCGGCTGCTCGCAGACGAAGCGCTGGTGGCCGCGCCGCTCCGCCGCCGGCCAGCGCTCGGCCCACGATCTCCTCTGACTCTCCGCGGGAGTAGACGTCGGCGGTGTCGACGAAGTTGATGCCCGCGTCCAGCGCACGGTGGATGATCCTGACCGAGTCCTCATGGTCGGAGTTGCCCCAGCCGCCGAACATCATCGTCCCCAGGCACAGGGGGCTGACCTTGACCCCGGTGCGTCCCAGCGGTCTCATCTCCATGAGTCCCAGCCCTACTCCAGCCGATCGGGGACACTCTCGCCCGGTGGTTCCTTCCACTGGGAGCTGGCGTCGGGATGGTCGGGCGCGCGCTAGAGCGCTAGCTCCGCCCAGACCCTGACGCTGCCGTCGCGCTCGCTGCCCCACCGCCGCGCCACCGCCTCCACCAGGCGCAGGCCCATCCCCCCCGGCTCCCGGCGGTTTCCCTCCCTGGGCGCGGGCACGCTCTGCGAGCGGCCGCTGTCGGTGACCGCAATGCGCACGCCCGCGGCGGTGCGCTCGGCCTGCAGCAGGAGCTCGTCCTCGGGCGCAGATCCGGAGTGGCGCACCGCGTTGGTGGCCAGCTCTGAGACCACGAGCAGCGCGTCCTCGCGTACCGTCGCGAGCGCGGGCAGGCTCGCCACCGCCTGACGCGCCAGGCGCGGCGCGGAGGCATCGCAGCGCAGGCGCAGGCGCAGGAGCTCGGCGGTGATGGACATTCATCAGGGCTACCCGCTCCGGGATCCTCCATGCGAGCCCGGCCCGGTGGGCGGGGCGCCCCACGGGTCGAAAATACCGGGCTCATCACGATGATCGGTGCCCGCCACCAGCTGATCGAAGAGATCGTCCAGCGTCGCCGCCGGGTCGGTGCAGAGGCCGGTGTGAACCGGGGAGGGCTGAACCATCGTGCTAGCCGGCGCCGACAGCCGGCCGAACCGCTCCGAGGCCTGAAGCGACGCGATCGCTCCCGCCGCAGCGTCACCGGCGGGCCACCCGGGAGAGCGTCACGAGCCGCTGCTCGAGCTCAATGGCGAGCTCCTCCAGCGCTGCCGCGGGACGCAGAGGCGTGAGCGCCGACAGCCGGACGCGGTCGAGCATCACCTTGGCGGCGAGAAAGTCTCGCTTACGAGAAGGGACTGCGCTCCGCCCCGGACATGTCAGTCGCGCCGGGCACGCTCCGCCTCCCGCGCAAACGTTCCGCCGGAGAGCCGGCGCTCCAGGTACTCCACGTACACGTGAGCCGGTGCCAGGACGAGCCACTCCGGCGGCACGAGGTCCACCACCCGCTGGAGCAGTTCTCGCGGCAGCCGGGGCGCCAGCCGATGGTGGGCCGCCTCGATGGAGCCGGCACGGGGCAGCAGCACGTGCTCGGCGATGGCGGGAAACGGGCGCTCGGCATCGTCGGGATGCAGACCGCGGTGCTGCCGGTACAGGGCCGCCCCGTGATCGATCAGCCACAGCCGCCGGTGCCAGAGCAACAGGTCGGGGTTGCGTGCGCTGCGGTCGACATTCGTCGCCAGGGCGTCCAGCCACACCACCGCGGCCGCGAGCTCCGGATCGGGCTCGCCAGCTCTCCGCGCCCCGCACGGCGGTGGCCGCCTGGGTGCTGTGCGCCCCCAGCGACGAGGAGGCCCAGCACCTGGCCAGCTCCAGCCGGATGACGTTTACGCTGCTGCGGCGGGGAGAGCTGATACCGGTGCCGCCAACCGAGAAGGCAATTGCGTTCCTCGAGCAGGCCGGGCAGATGCCGGGTCCCGGGCTGCCGGGCGGCGCGGGATCATCGGCTCGCCGGAGACGGTGCGGGCGGGGATCGAGCAGCTCGCCGGCGACTTCGGCGCCGAGGAGGTGATCGTGGTCACGACCACCCACGATCACGGGGCCCGCCGGCGCTCCTACGAGCTTCTGGCACAGGCGCTGGACCTTCGCCCCCAAGGGCTGGCGGCCGCCGCTGGCTGAAGCGGTCTTCCTGAAAACGGGCCGAATCAGTGCCCGGGCTCGGCCCCAGAGCGGACCGGATCGGGACCGAGCGCCCGGGCCGCGGCAGAGACGAACCCGCCCGCGAGCGCGTTCCCGATCCCGCCCGTCGGCACCAGCCTCGGGACCGACAGCTTGGCGTGAAGCTCCAGGTCGATCCGGGTGGTCCCGCTGCCATCCGGGATCAGCCGCCACGTGACCTCGAACTTCTCCTCATCGCCGCGACCGTGAGCGATCCGCGTCAGCCTGACGACGTCGGGGGGATCGACCGCCACCGCCAGCATCAGCGCCACGTCGCTGACCAGGGGGACATTGGGCACGTGCAGGCTGGTGCGGGCCTGGGTAACCGCTCCGTCGGCCGCGCGCTCGATCGCCTCCACCCGTCGCACGACCTCCGGGTACCAGGTCGGGTAGCGCTCGACGTCACCCAGCAGTTGCAGGCACCGTTCGGGCGGGGCTTGCACCTCGGCGGTGGCCGTTGCGTTCAGCTCCTTCATCGCGCGGGAGCTACAGCTGCCGTGAGGACCACAAGAGCGCGGCGAGGACCACTGCCACGAGCGCCACGACGAGACCGGTGATCCAACCCTGGACCTTGCTCGCGGCCAGAATCGCGCCGAGGGCGACGCCGATCCCGACGATCCCGCAGGTGGCGATCAGGCGGACGAGAATGCGCTCGAGGCCGAAGCGGCGACCCTGGCGCCCAGGCAGCATGTTGCCGCGGCCCCCGCTGCGCCCCTGGGAGGGGCTGTCGTTCAGGATGGCTGGATCGGTCACGTGCGGATCCAGCTCAGTGCCCTCCCCCGAGGAAGCGCCCTGCGCAGGGGAGGACTCGTAGCGATCCATACCGTGGGTCTCCCCCGCGGGGCACAGACGGAAACCGCCCGGCTCAGGAGCGCCAGTTAGCTCTGACCGGCTCGGACTCCATGTCGAGCTCGGTCCGAATCCCCAGCGCGGCCAGCGCGGCATTGGCCTCCTCCAGGCTCGATACGCCCTCCACCGCCTGGGCCAGCTCTCCCGCAGCCTCGATCGTGACGGTGACATCGAGCAGCAGCGTCAGCGTGGCCAGGGGCGAGAGCTCCACCGTACGCTCGCCCCCGCGGATTGGAACCGGTCCGTGCTCGCCGCGAAAGGCTCGCACCGCCGTGGCGCTGGCCTCGGTCGGTACCACCCGGGCTGCCGCCTCCACCTGGGCGGCGACCTCCTCGGTCAGCCCGCGAGCCCCGCACAGCCCACCCGCGCCGGCCACGACGGACACACGCGCAAGCACCTCCGCCGGGGTCAGTTCCGCATCGCACCCGATGCCGAAGATCCCCAGCAGCACCGGCCAACCTGCTTGGTGCATCTGGCCGGCGGCCGCCAGCATGATCGCGTCGCACAGCGGGCTGCGCAGGCCGGGCTCGTCGCCGCAGGCCAGCACGTCGCCGCCGACGTCCACGAACACCACCAGGTCGCACCCGAGCTCCCGCGCCGCCTCCGCCAGCCCGCTCGCCACGGTCGCCGGACCGCCGTTGATGTCGACCAGCACCGTGACCTCCCCCAGGAAACGCGCCATCCGCGACTCGGCGAAGAGGACATCGCTGGCGTCCACGCGGGTGGAGGGACCGGCCACGAGCACCGCCGGAGCGAGCTCCTGCGCGTCGGCGATCTCGCTCGCCGCCCGCGGCCCCGGCTGGGGGTCGATCGGGCGCCGTTCCCAGCTGACCCCGCCCAGCACCGGGGCGGCGCCGTCGTAGCGGCGGGCGTGCTCGGCTGTGGCCAGAGCACCGACGATGTCGCCGCCGCCGCCCATGCCCAGCACCAGGGGGCGCCGGGCACGGCGCAGCAGCGCCTCGCCATCGGTGTGGATGTGACCGGTCACGTCGGAGATGTGACCAAGCGTAGTCGCGAGGCGAACCGCGGGCCTCGGGGCTGATACGAGGCTGCTACAAGGGAGAAGCGATGGACCTGACCTTCAACGAGGCCGAACTGGCCTTCCGCGACGAGCTGCGGCAGTGGCTGTCGGCCAACGACGCCGGCGATCCCCCCGAGGGCGAGGACGCCCACTACGCCTGGCGGCGGGAGTTCCAGCGCCGGCTGGCCGACGGTGGCTGGGCTGCCGTCCACTGGCCGCGGGAGTACGGCGGCCGCGGCGCGACGCTGACCCAGTCGGCAATCTTCTTCGAGGAGCTGGGCGGGGCGGGCGCTCCGCTTCCGGCCAACGTGCTCGGGCTGCTGCTGGCCGGCCCCACGATCATGAGCTGGGGGACTCTGGAGCAGAAGGACCGCTACCTGGGACCGATCGTCACCGCTGAGGAGATCTGGTGTCAGGGGTTCTCCGAGCCCGACGCCGGCTCGGACCTGGCGGCGCTCAAGACCCGTGCGCTCAAGCGCGGAGACGAGTGGATCGTCACCGGCCAGAAGGTGTGGACCAGCGGCGCCCAGTACTCCAAGTGGTGCATGCTCGTGGCGCGGACGGACAACGAGGCCGCCAAGCACAAGGGCCTCACCTACTTCCTGATGGACATGGATCAGCCCGAGATCCAGGTCAGGCCGCTGCGCCAGATCACCGGTGAGCCGGAGTTCAACGAGCTGTTCATCGAGGAGGCACGGATTCCGCAGGCCAACGTGCTGGGAGGCGAGGGCAACGGCTGGAAGGTGGCGCTGACGACGCTGATGAACGAGCGTGCCGGGCTCGCCTTCTTCCTGCAGGTGCGGCTGCGTCAGCTGCTCGACCAGCTGGTGGCTCACGCCAGCGAGCGGGGATTGCTGGAGGACCCGGTGCTCGCTGAGAAGGTGGGTGACCTGCACCTCCGCACCGAGGTGCTGCGGCTGACCGCGCTGCGCGGGCTGACCGCGACCGAGAAGTACGGCCAGCCCGGACCGGAGGGCTCGCTGACCAAGTGGATGTGGTCGGAGACCAACCAGCAGCTGACCCAGCTGGCCGCCGACGTGCTCGGCCCCGAGGGACTGCGGGCCGGCAGTCCCTGGTCCTACGAGCTTATGCGGGCCCGCGGCAACTCGATCGAGGGCGGGACCACCGAGGTGCTCAAGAACATCGTCTCCGAGCGCGTGCTCGGGCTGCCCAAGGCGCGGTAGGAGGCAAGGCGTGGACTTCGATCTGACCGAGGACCAGAAGGAGATCAAGCGCGTCGCGCACGAGCTGCTAGCCAACCGCTCGCCGTGGGCGAAGGTGCGCCAGGCCGCAGAGGCCGGCGAGTACGACCAAGGGCTGTGGCGAGAGCTGGTGGAGCTGGGGTGGCCGGGCATCGCCGTGTCCGAGGAGCACAGCGGGCAGGGCCTGGGCATGGTGGAGCTCGCGGTGCTGGCCGAGGAGCTCGGCTACGCCTGCGCGGCGGTACCGCTGGTGCCGGCCGGCGCAGTCGCCGCCACCATCTCCGCGTGCGCGAGCCAGGAGGCGCGGGCGCGGCTGCTGCCGAGCCTGGTGGCGGGCGAGCGGCGCGGCGGCTTCGGCACCGCGGGGCTGGCCGCCGACGCGGCCGGCGCCGACGTGGTGGTCCTGCTCAGCGACGGCGAGGAGGCCGAGCTGGTGGAGCGGCCCGAAGCTGAGCGGTTCGCCACCATCGACTCCACGCGGCGGTACGCCACTGTGGCTGGCGGAGGGGGTTCCCGGGAGCCGCTGGAAGCGGGCGCAGCCGACCGCATCCGCGTGGTGCTGGCCGCCGAGGTCCTCGGCCTCTGCCAGCGCGCGCTGGAGATGACCTTGGAGTACGTCATTACGTCAAGGACCGCCGGCAATTCAGCGTCCCCGTCGGCTCCTTCCAGGCCGTCGCGCACCGCTGCGCGCAGATGCTGCTGCACACCGAGACGGTGCGCTCGGCGACCTACTTCGCGGCCTGGGCCGCCGACGCTGATCCCGAGCGCCTCCCCGAGGCGGCAGCGCTGGCCGCGGCCGCTGCCGCCGAGGGCGGCCGGGACGTCACCGCCAGCGCGATCCAGGCCCACGGTGGCATCGGCTTCACCTGGGAAGCGGACGTCCACTGGCTCTACAAGCGTGCGCAGCTGGACACCGCGCTGCTGGGTGGCGTCGGACGCCATCGCGCGGCCCTGGCGCGACACGCGGCGGCGCGGGTGACCAGCGCGGCGACGCCCGCGCCCGCGGCATGAATGGCGATTCAGTCACGCCCCGCGGAACCGAATCGCCAAAGTTCGCCGGTGGGAGCAGCTGAGTGCCGATGCCGAACCTGATGATCGTGATCGCCAGCACCCGCCCCGGCCGCGGCGGCACCGCCGTAGCTGAATGGTTCATCGACCGAGCCCGCGGTCACGGCGGCTTCGAGCTCGATATCGCCGACCTGGCGGTCCTGCAGCTTCCCTTCCTGGACGAGCCCAACCACCCCCGCCTGCGCCAGTACACCCAGCCGCACACCTTCGCCTGGAGCGAGCGGGTGGACGCCGCGGACGCGTTCGTGTTCGTGACCCCGGAGTACAACTACGGCTATCCGGCGACGCTCAAGAACGCGATCGACTTCCTGCATCAGGAGTGGCAGTACAAGCCCGTGGGGTTTGTCGCCTACGGTGGCGTGGCGGCGGGGACCCGGTCGCTGCAGCAGCTGACCCAGGTGGTCTCGGCGCTGCGGATGACCTCGATCGGCCCAGCCGTGACGCTGCCGTTCTTCACCCAGTTCATCGGTGAGGACGGCGCTGTGCACGCCAACGAGGTGATGGAGCACTCCGCCCGTGCGGTGCTCGACGAGCTCCTCCGGGTGCAGGAGACCCTGCGGCCGCTGCGCAGCCCCGCGGCGGCTGAGGCATGATCTGAGCCAGATGCTCGCCGCGTTTGTCACCGGAGTCGACAAGGACGATCCGCTCGGCGCGCTGGAGATCGGGGATCGTCCCGAGCCCGAGATCCCGGCGGGCTGGACGACGGTCACGGTCAAAGCCGCCTCGCTGAACCACCACGATCTCTGGTCGCTGCGGGGAGTGGGGCTGACCCAAGAGCAGCTGCCCATGATCCTCGGCTGCGACGCCGCCGGCCTCGACGAGGACGGCAACGAGGTCGTCGTCCACGCGGTGATCACCGGCGATGACTGGCGCGACGATGAGACCCTCGACCCGCGCCGCTCCCTGCTCTCAGAGCGCCACCAGGGCACCTTGGCCGAGCGGGTTGCGGTCCCGCGGCGCAACCTGATCCCCAAGGCTCCGGAGCTGAGCCACGAGGAGGCGGCCTGCCTGCCGACGGCGTGGCTGACCGCCTACCGGATGCTCTTCACCCGCGGGCGGGTGGTGCCCGGGATGACGGTCCTCGTGCAGGGGGCCGCGGGCGGTGTGGCCACCGCAGCCACCGTGCTGGCCAGCGCCGCCGGCGCCCGCGTATGGGTCACGAGCCGCTCCGAGCCCAAGCGCCAGCAGGCGCTGGACCTCGGCGCTGAGGCCGCCTTCGAATCCGGTGCCCGGCTGCCCGAGCGCGTCGACGTGGTGCTGGAGACCGTGGGCGAGGCGACCTGGTCACACTCCGTCAAGTCGCTCAAACCGGGCGGCACGCTGGTCGTCTCGGGAGCCACCAGCGGTGACGCCCCCGCGGCGGAGCTCACCCGAGTGTTCTTCCTGCAGCTCTCGGTGGTCGGCTCCACCATGGGGACCCGCGACGAGCTCCAGCGGCTGCAGCGCTTCTGCGTGGAGAAGGGGATCCGCCCTCAGATCGACAGGACGATCCCGCTGCAGGACGCCCGTGAGGGCTTTCAGTCGATGCTCGACGGCGACATCGCCGGCAAGATCGTCTTCAACCCCTAGGCCCTCACTTGGGCGAGCGCGTCCGTCGTGCTCGCGGGCGGTCTGCGCGGCCTCCAGCGCCGCGGTCAGACGGATCGCGATCGCGATCGCGATCGCGAGCAGCGGTACCAGCTCGAGCGACGGGACGAGCCACGCCGGCCAGACCGTGAGCTTCGCTGGGAGCGCCACGTATAAGCCCACCGTAACCAAGACCGCCAGTTGGCCTCCCAAGACGCTCGACGATGCCCAGCTCTGCCGTGATGGCCGCGGCTCCCTGAACCGTCTTGGCAGCACTTGCGCACAAACATTCGCCATGCAGCTGTGAGTGCCTTCGAAAGGACGACTAGAGACAGTCAGTCGGTGAGCGACCAACCGGACGATCGCACGTAGGGGCCCCCGCACCCCCCAAAAAGGTCCGAGCCGACGGACTCTCTACGGACTAGCGTCACAGGAACGCCACTCCTTCTCTGACTTGTCGGCGGCCCCGAAGTCGCTCTTGCGCTTCGTGGCGCGACAGTCTCCATCCTGCGAGCTCACACCGATCCGGTGACGGTGGCCACGAGCAGGGTCAGCGACAGTGCCGACGTCCAGATCACGGTAGCGCCCGCCAACAGGTCGAACGCGCGACCGTTGCGATGTTCGCCGAGGACCTCTCTGCTGCGGGAAAGGCGCCAGACGAAGATGAGGATAACTGGGAGCAGGGCGCCGTTTATGACTTGGACACCGATCAGGAGGGCGATCACCGGGACGCCGGGGATGATCGCCACGATCGTTGAGATAGCGATGACTGCGGTGATGACTCCGACGAAGACGGGCGCTTCGCGGGGGCGTTGAGAGAGCCCCTTCTCGACGCCGAAGGATTCCGCGACAGCGTAGCCGGTGGCGATTGGGAGGATCGCCGCGGCGAGGACGCTGGCTCCGAGGAGCCCTACGCCGAACAGCAGCTCGGCGTATCGACCGGCGAACGGCACGAGCGCTTTGGCTGCATCAGCGGCGCTCGCGATGCTGTGGATGCCGTGCCGGAAGAGCGTCGCTCCGGTGGCGATGATGATGAACGCGGCGATCACGTCGGCGAAGATCGCACCGGACATGACCTCGACTCGTTGGGCGCGCAGCCCGTCAACGTCAACCCCTCTCTCCACCACCGCTGACTGCAGGTAGATCTGCATCCACGGAGCGATCGTCGTCCCCGCCGTGGCGATCAGGAGCAGCAGATACCGGGAATTGAGATGGATCGTCGGGGTGAAGGACGCTTTGACGACCTCCCCCCATTTCGGGTGCGCCAGGATCGCCGCGACGGGATACGCGAAAAAAGGGATGGTCAGCGCGATTAGAATCCGTTCGGCGATCTTGTAGGACCCGCGGACCACGATCAGCCAGATGACGATGCCGGCGATTGGCACCGACACCTGCGTGGGTATGCCGGCGAGGCCCATGGCCGCTCCGATGCCGATGAAGTCAGAGATCGCGATCCCGACGTTTGTCAGCACGAAGGCGCTGGTGGCGAATACGGACCAGCGCAGGCCATATTGCTCGCGGATGAGTTCGGCCAGGCCCTTGCCGGTCACCGCTCCCAGCCGCGCGGCCATCAGCTGGACGACGACGTAGGAGACGGTGATTGTCACCATCACCCACACGAGCCCGTACCCGTACTGAGCGCCGTCGGAGGCGTAGGTGGCGATCCCCCCGGCGTCGTTGCCGGCATTGGCCGCGATCAGACCCGGCCCGAGCAGGCCAAGCGCGACGATCAGCCGCGATCGGCGGTTAAGGAATCTATCCCAGCGCAGGCGGCGGCTGGCGACTATGAGCCGCGAGCCGACCTGGCGTACTACGCGGACTCGGTCCGCCATCTGACTGAGAGCTCAATGAGGCCATCGCGGCGCGGACTCTAGCGTTCGCGCGCTCTACTCGGCTCCGAGTAGCCCGAAGCGGCGGCGCCATCGCTTCGGGAGAGCTACCTCGAGCACGTCATCGACGGTCACAATTCCCATGACGCGCTGCTCCTCATCGATGACAGGAACCGCCGTGACGTTGAAGTCAGCCATCAGTCGAGCCACCTCCTCGACTTCTGCGTCTGCTTCGACACGTATCGGCCCGGAGATCGCCAGCGAGCCTAGATCGGTTTCTGCCGGGCTCTGAACCAGCTCAATAAGGGTGACCAGCCCTAGTAGCCGCTGCTCAGCATCGATGACGCACACGGACCCGAGTGCTTCGCTGGCCGCCGCTCCTGTGCGAACCATCTCTAGCGCTTGGCCCACCGTAGCCCCCTCGAGAAGGACGATCGCCTCGGTGTTCATCAGACCGCCCGCCGTCGCCGGGTCAAATCCCAGCAGCGTGCGCAGCTTGCGTCGCTGTACTTCGGGGAGCAGGCCGATGGCGCCCTCGCGGCGGTCCTCGTCCAGCTCGACCAGGACGTCAGCGGCGTCGTCCCCAGCCATGCGCTCGAGCACCTTGGCGATCTCCGCGTCGGAGCGTTCGTCGAGGAACTCGCGCTGATGCTGGGGATCAAGCTCTTCGAACACGTCGGCTTCGAGTTCGCGGTCGTGCGCCACCGCTTGGATGATCTCGTCGCCTTCTCGATGCGAGGCCGCCTCGATGAGGTCCGCGATTTGCGCCGGATGCAAACGGGCCAGCTTCGCGTGCGGCACCTTGAGACGCACCGTTGGCACGTGGCCGAGGAACGGCTCGACGTAAGCCCAGTCGAGCACCTCCCCGGGCCCAACGCGCGCGGCGAGTTTGCGCGGCAGCAGCCGCCGCAGCGCGCCCCGAAGGCTCGTGTCCACACCAAGCACACGCCACGTGTCCCCAACCCGTCCGAGCTCGATGTCGTTGGTGCGCACCAGTCGAGCGCCCTCCACGTTGATGAGCTGACGGTCCAGGACGTCCTTGCGCAGCAGCACCTCCCCTTCGCGGCGCTGGAACGGTCGCAGATCCAAACGCTCGCGGCTAAGCGTGATCGCGCCACTATGGATGTCGCCAATCTGGTCAGCCGGAATAAAGGACTGGCGCCGCTCTATAGCGGCAAGGATGCCCGTGACTGCCGGGTATCCGGGCTGGTCAAGGCGGACGATGAGATCGACCACTCGGCCTAGTGGGGCACCCGAGCGATCACGCAGCGCGCCTGGCGCGACCAGCGATACGTGGAGCAAGGGCGCCGGCGTCTTGATCTCAGCCGTCGTCATCGCACATAGAGTAGGCGCCGCCGGCACGGCCGCCTCCACTCGTGTTGTGCCAGCAGAATGACCTCCATGACAGAACTCGCGAGGTCCTCCACGATCCCCACCTGCTCGTCCTCGGAGAGCTCCTCCAGCAGATCCGCGAGGCGCACGTCCTGCAGCGCCTCGGCCAGGACCCGCCGGCGGCTGAGCGGCAGCCGCCGGATCGCGCTGGCCATCTCCGCCGGATGCAGGTTCCCGAGAGTGGCGGCCTGGCGGTCGACAGGACGCTCGTAGGCGAACAGCTCCCCGGCCTCGCTCCAGTCGATCACCTCCGGCGGGCGGCGCAGGCCTGGCATCCGCCGGTTGGCGAGCGCCACCGTCCCCACCTCCCAGGTCAGAGGCTCCACCGCGGGGACGACGCCGATATCGACGACCCGTTGACCACGGACGCGCCGGCCCAGCAGCTCGCCGTCCAGCAGCCGCTCCCCCGGGCGCAACTCGAACTGGCGGAGGTTGACACTCGCCCGCCGCAGCCGCACGCCGTCGTTCTGGATCTCTCCGACGCGCCCGATGCCGATGAAGACGCGCCGGCGCTGCACCGCCACGACCAGGCCGTTGACCCGCGGCGGCCGGCCCCCGAGGTCGATCACAACGTCGACCACCCGGCCCACATCAGCCCCATCGGAGCTGAGCAGCGGCAGGCGGGTAAGCCTGGAGACGTAAGACGCTGCGGCGCTCCATGCCACATATCGTAGGTCAGCGAAGAGCTCAGCGGAAGCTGCGCAGGAAGCCTGTGGCCGCGCGACGGTCCCCGGTCAGGGAGCGATCCGCGATCCCCACCTCCTCCACGACTCCGTGACGAGTCTTGAGCACGCCGCGGGCGGGGCCGGAGGAAGCCAAAAACCAGACGTTCAGCCCGACTCGGAACGGCCGGCCGAGGCGCAGACGCCGGGCGGCGACGCGCACGCGCGTCCCGGGTCGTACCCCCGCCAGCGCATAGCGCGGAGCGGCGCTCAGCAGCAGCACCGCGCGCCCGGCCAGCCGCGCGCGGCGAGCCCGGGGGAGCTTGCGGAGCAGCGTCGGCGGCAGGTAGCCCACGCGGATCCCGTTCGGGGTCAGGCAAAAGAAGTCCATGTCCCGCCGGCCACGGTTACGGCTGCGCGGCAGCGCCCGGTGCGCGCGGGCCCGCGTCATGCCCAGGGACACCGGACCGAGCAGGCGACCGCCGGCCAGCGGGCAGCCGGGGGTTGGCCGCAGGCCTGGAGCGCTGGCGTACACCACCGGGCCGTAGGAGCGCGGCGCGGCGCCGAGGCGCGAAGACCGCCGGCGCGCTCATGCCCGCTCCAGGCTGTCATCGGCCAGCTGGGCGCGCAGCACCTTCTTGTCGAACTTCCCCACCGAGGTCTTGGGCACCTCCAGGATGAACTCCACCCGCTCGGGCAGCCACCACTTCGCCACCTTGTCGCTGAGGAACTCCAGCAGCTCCCCTCCCTCCAGGGAGGTGCCCTGGCGCCGAACGACACAGGCGCACGGCCGCTCGCCCCAGCGCTCGTGGGGGATCGCCACCACCGCCGCCTCGGCGACATCGGCGTGGCCCATGATCACGTTCTCCAGCTCCACCGAGCTGATCCACTCCCCACCGGACTTGACCAGATCCTTGGTGCGGTCTACGAGCTTGATGCAGGCGTCGTGCTCCAGCTCGGCGACGTCGCCGGTGCGCAGCCACCCGTCCTGCGTGAACTTCTCCGCTCCGGTCTCGTCACTCGTAGTAGGCGCTGGCGATCGTCGGGCCGCGGACCTGTAGCTCCCCGCCTGACTCCTCGTCGACCCGAGCCTCCACCAGGGGCATCACCCGGCCCTGCATGGCGCGCAGGCGATAGGCCTCATCCTCGTCGGCCACGTCCGGCGGCACCCGGCTGATCGACGCCAGGGGGCTGGTCTCGGTCATCCCCCAGGCCTGGATGATCGGGACGCCGAAGCGCTCGTCGTAGAGGCGCATCAGCCCTTCGGGCACGGCGGCGCCGCCGCAGATCAACCGCTCCAGCGATGGAAAGGCTGGTGCCGGCTCCAGCTGGGCGATGCCCGAGAAGATCGTCGGCACGGCCGCGGCGAGGGTCACCTCCTCTTCGCACATCAGCCGGGCCAGGTCGGCGGTCTCCATGCGCGGGCCGGGGAAGACGAGCCGGCTGCCGGCCAGCGCCGCCGCGTAGGGCAGCCCCCAGGCGTTGGCGTGGAACATCGGCACGATCGGCATCACCGTGTCCCGCTCGCGCAGTCCGGGGCCGTCGGCCTGGTTGGCCAGCAGCGAGTGCAGCACCGTGGAGCGATGCGAGTACACGACGCCCTTGGGCCGTCCGGTGGTGCCGCTCGTGTAGCACATCGCGGCGGCCATGTTCTCGTCGATCTCGGGGAACTGGAAGGCGGGATCTCCGGAATCGATCAGGCTCTCGTAGTCGAGCGCCCCCTGCCGGGCGGCGTCGGCGTCGGGCATCAGCACCTCGTGCTCCACCCCGTCGAAATGGGGCATCCGGTCGGCCAGGGAGGCGTCCAGGAAGATCACGCGGTCCTCGGCGTGGCCCACGATGTAGTGCAGGTCGTCGTCGAACAGGCGGATGTTCAGCGTGTGCAGCACCGCGCCCATGGCGGGCACGGCGAGGTACAGCTCCAGGTGGCGCCGCGAGTTCCAGCCGAACGTGGCCACGCGATCCCCGGGCCCGATGCCGAGCTCGCGCAGCGACGCGGCCAGGCGGCGGGCCCGCTGCACCACCTCGGCGTAGGTGGAGCGCTCGATTCCGTCCTGCGTGACCGACACGATCTCCCGCCGCGCGAACAGCACCTCCGCGCGCTCGGCGATCCCGCGCACGAGTAGGGGCGTGTGCATCATCAGGCCCTGCAGGGCCTCGGTGGCATGGGTGCTCACTGCGACTCTCCTTTCTCCCGTACGACACGCCAAGCCTACGCCGCATGAGCGCCACAAGCGACGGTGTGCTGTGATGCCGTGCCCATGAGCGGCCTGCGGCGCCAGACGCAGATCTACCTGGAGGGCGTGAGCGGCCGGCGACCCCCCGTGCCGATCGACGAGCGGCGGCTGGAGCAGGCGGCCCAGCAGCGAACGCGCCGACGCCTTCGCCTACGTCGCCGCCGGGGCCGGCAACGAGCGCACTGTCCTCGCCAACCGGGTCGCCTTCGATCAGTGGCGGATCGTGCCGCGGATGCTTCGTGACGTCGGGCAGCGTGACACCAGCGTGGAGCTGCTCGGCCGCCGCCTACCTTCCCCGCTGCTGCTGGGGCCGATCGGGGTGCTGGAGCTCGCCCACCGCCAGGCCGACGTCGGCGTGGCGCGGGGCGCGGGGCGCCACCGGCACGCCGTTGGTGCTCTCAAACCAGGCCTTGCAGCCGATGGAGGAAGTCGCGCAGACGCTGGGCCCGAGCCCGCGTTGGTTTCAGCTCTACTGGAGCAAGTCCGACGAGCTGGTGCAGAGTTGGTGGCCCGCGCGGAGCGTTGCAGCTGCGAGGCGATCGTGGTCACGCTGGACACGACGCTGCTGGGCTGGCGCACCCGCGACCTGGAGCGCGCCTACCTGCCGTTCCTGCGCGGCAAGGGGATCGCCCAGTACACCAGCGATCCGGTGTTCACCCGCCTGATCTCCGGCGAGCGACCCGGGTGTCGTGGGGGCGGTCGGTGGCCGCGTTCCGGTGCTGATGGACTCGGGCATCCGCGCCGGGGCCGACGTGTTCAAGGCGCTGGCGCTGGGAGCGGCGGCGGTGCTGATCGGGCGGCCCTACGTCTACGGCCTGGCGCTGGCGGGGAGCGCCGGCGTGCAGGCGGTGATCGAGAACCTGAACGCCGACTTCGACCTGACGATGGGGCTGGCGGACCGCCGCGCCATCGCCGAGATCGACGGCGAGTCGGTGGTGCCCGGCGCACCGCTGCCCGCGCCGCTGGGGCCTGCGCCCGTCTCCTAGCCTAGCCGGCGCCGGGCTCAGCCGGCGGAGACGAGGGCGGCGCTGGCCGCGGGCACAGTCAGTGCGTAGCCGCTCGCGCCAGGCTGTAGGCGCTCCCGGGTCGGCCGGCCCCGCCAGCGCCCGTCGGTGCCGAGCCAGCGTCCGCCCAGGGTCTCGCCGGCGGTGGCGGCCGCGGCGGGAGCCAGCAGGCGCTCGACCCGTGCCGGCCCCGCTGCCGGGATCCGCAGCCGCACCTGCAGCGCCCGCTGGCCCTTGTTGATCAGCAACACGCGCCGCTGGCCGAGGCTCGTCTGCACCGCCCAGACCTTCAGGGCGGCGCGCGGCGCCTGCACTGTGGTGGCCAGAAGCCTCCCCCCAGCCGCCAGCGTGCGGTCGAAGAGGATCAGGCCCAGCAGCAGCGGCCGCTCACGCAGGCCACCAGCCGCGGGGACCATCGCCGCGTTGACGGTGTCGGCGCGGACGTGGACGTTGACGCCGTCGACCCCCGCTCGCATCAGCTCGAACAGCGCGTCGGGCGCCCACAGGGCGGTGGCGAAGGTGTCGCTCACCCCCGGCCGCCCGCCGCAGGTGACGGAGTTCAGCTCGGTCATCCGGAACGGGAGCCCGGCACGGTGCGCGATCTGCGCGGCGGGGCGAACCGCCTGGGCGTTGCCGGCCGACGCGCGCTCGCTCAGCACCCGTGCGATCGTGGGGAAGGCCGCCGAGGCGCGCCCGTAACAGGCGGAGTACGGATAGCGGTGGGCAGTGAGCGCTCCGAGCCGGGGGCGGGCACGGACGGCCAGCAGCGAGATCCAGGAACGCGAGCGGATGGGGTTGGCCACCGCAGGGCCCATCAGCGGCACGCCGCGGGCAAAGCGCCCCAGCGCCTGGGCGTACGCGCCGAAGTCACGCAGGTAGCTCTGCGCGGAGATGGCGGTCGGCAGCACCGATGTTCCCTGCCCCGCGCGAGCGATCGTCGCCAGCCAGTAGGGACGGTCGTAGATGTCGGGCTCGTTGCCGATCTCAAAGGCGGCGATGCTCCCGCGCCGCAGCCGCGCCTCGGCAGCTCGGGCCCACGCGGCCGCCCGCAACGGCGAGGCGGTGACGAGATTGAGGTCGAGGATCAGGCGCACCACCGTCCGGCGCAGCAGCGCGTTGGTGCTCGTAAGCCACCGCGGCGCCAGCCGGAACACCCACTGCGGCAGCTTGCGGGCGCCGGGATCCCACAGCGAGCGATCGGCCGAGTCACCGCCCACCCGCAGGATCAGGGGCCCGTCGCCGGGGACGTGGAGCAGCGACAGGATCCGGGCAAAGGCGGTCAGGTGGCGCTCGAACAGCGGCATCCCCCAGTACTCGATCGATAGCCCCAGGTAGGAGTCCGGCACCGGCCGGAGCGCACCACCGAGGCGGACCGTAGCCAGGGCGGCCCTTGCCGATGCCGCCCTCTGACGGTGTGCTGTCCGGTGGCGCCCGTGGTGGTGGACCTGGCGCCCGCCCGCCGATGGCGGGAGACCCCCGTCGTAGCCGACGAGGGTCACCGGCACCGCCGTTAGGCATGCTGCCGCCGCCGCCAGCGCCACGAGCTTCGCACGGCGAGTCACTGCCCCAGCGTAGAACCCGGGGGGCCGCCGTCGCCGAGGCCCTACACGACCTTAGTGCAGCACCAACACGAGCACGACGATCACCAGCAGGATCGCCATCCCGCCCGCAGCCAGCGGCCAGGACTGGCGCCAGAACTCAGGCTTGGCGCGATCACGCGTGTAGCGACCCTCGGGCGGCTCGCCGACCCAATCGTCGTCATCGTCGTAGCCGGGCATCGTGAATTGCTCTACCCGCACGAGGCTTCCCTCAGGCACAGCTCGCCAGGTCGTTAACCTCTTCCCGCGGTGCCAGAACCGCCTTCGCACATCGCCCGGCGCGAGCGCCGCCACGCCCAGCTGCGTCGCCGCCGGCTGACCGCGGCTGGAACGCTGGCGCTGGTCGTGCTCCTGGCCATCGTCGCCTTTGCGGCCACCAGCGGCAGCGTGCCCACTCGGCGCGGGGGCGGGAGCGCGTCGGGCAGCGGCAGGTCTCAGGCGAACGGAGGCGTGGTCCGGCCGGCGGCGGCCAGCGGCTCCCGGGAGCGCGCGGAGTCCCGCGCAGTGGGGCGGTTGGCGCGGTTCGGGCTGCCGGTCTACTGCGCGGGCCCCCGCGGGAACGCGGTCGCCTTCACCTTCGACGATGGCCCCGGGCCCTACACCCACTATGCGCTCAAGAAGCTCCGCCAGGCCCACGAGCGGGCCACCTTCTTCGCCGTGGGCCGGAGCATCGACTACTTCCCCGGCTACCTCGTGCGGGAGCTGCGGGTGGCAGTGATCGGCGACCACACCTACACCCATCCGGTGCTGACCGGGCTCTCGCCCGCCGCCGCGGAGTCGGAGATTGCCCGCACGGCGCACAAGATCCAAGCCCAGACCGGCCAGCCCGTCGAGCTCTTCCGCCCGCCCTACGGCGCCCGCAACGCCAGCATCGACGCCACCGCCCGCCGCCTGGGGCTGCTGGAGATCCTCTGGAACGTGGACTCGGCCGACTCGCTGGGCGCCAATTACGCGGGAATCACCCGCAACGTGGAGGCGGGGATGCATCCCGGCTCGATCATCCTCATGCACGAGAACCGGGGGCAGACGATCCGGGCGCTGACCACGCTGCTCCCCGAGCTCCGTCGCCGTCATCTTCGCTCGGTCACGCTTCCGCAGCTGCTGAGCGCCGATCCTCCCTCGCTGGCGCAGCTGCGGGCGGGCCCCAATGGGTGCGGCGGGAGCGTCCTGCACGGAGGCGGCGGATAGGCCAGCGGGGTTGGTTCAGGATTGCGGCTGGCGCTCCTCCAGGTCGATCCAGGCGCCATCTGCACGGCGGAGCCGTGCGCGGGTCAACTCTCCGACCATCCCCGAGTGCAGCTCAATCACGATCTCCGCGCCGTCCTGCGCAGTAGCGGTCAGGTTCTTGTCGCCGTAGAAGATCTTCTTCTTGTCGACGACCTCGCCGTCGATCAGCAGGCGGGCCTCGTTCAACACAATGAGCTTCCTGTCGAACTCAAGTCCTACGTTGTGGTTGTCGTAGGCCGCGCCGTAACGCGTTGTCTCTCCAAGGCCCTTCATGTAATCGCTTCTCATCGTTCCTCCCGATTCGTTCCGTTAGGACGGCTAACCTAACATATATGGGGCGTCCGCGTGACCCATCCATCGACCGTGCCGTGGTCGACGCGTGCGTAGAGCTGCTCGACGAGGTGGGCCGCCATCGCCTGAGCCGCGAGCAGATCGCTCGTCGGGCGGGAGTGAGCCTTCCCGCGGTCAACCGGCGTTTTGACAGCCTCGACGACATCCTGCTCGCCGTCGCCACCACACCGATGTACGAACCGCACGCGGTGCCGGGTGTCGACTCGCTCCGCTCATACCTGATCATGTCGCTGACCCGGGCGGCGCGCACGTTCGCGGGAACGCGTTATCGCCGAGCCGTGAGCGAGCTGCTGGCTGCGGGCGCGGGTGACGAGCGGATCCAGCGGGCGCTGGAGAGCACCCTTGCCGATCTGCGGGTCGGGGGACTTGGCTGGGTCGAGTGGGCCCGCGAGCGAGGGGAAGTCGATCCCGAAGTCGACGGGAAGACGTTGCTAGACCTGGCCAGCGGCGCGGTGTACTACCGGCTGCTGTGGCGCGGCGAAGCGATCACCGAGGACGAGGTAGAGCCGCTGGTGGACCTGATCCTCGCGGGCGCGGCCAAGCCTTTGCGGAGCGCAGTCTGTGCGCCGTCCACGGGGCTCGCGGATCGCTGAGAGTGCGGTAGTTCCGAGTGCGATCCTATCCGAGGCCGACTATGCGGTCACGAAAACGAACTGAACGCGACCCAATGGAGGCGCGCTGGCTAGAACGTCCACAGGCTTGAGGGGCAGAGGGGTACAACTGCACAAGGATGGGGGACGCGGGCGACGCTCGTGCGTTTGTACCCCGCAGAGGCGCACAAGTGCACACCCAGCGCGGTAGCGGGGTGTCGGTTGTGCACTTCGCCCCCACAACCACTCCGCTCGCCCCCAGCCGGGTGGCGGTAGACCCGGCGGCGGGCGGTGGTCGAGGGCCCGCCTCAAGGGAGCCTTCCCGCCCAGCGTGCCGCCGCCGCCATCGCCACCCCGATCAGCACCAGCCCCCCCACGGCAAAGGCCACGGTCACGTCCCGTTGGCGGGTGACGGTGCCGAGCTGGCTGGACAGCCCGCGATAGATCGTCTCGAGCTCGTCGGCGCGCTGGGCATTGAACGTGCGCCCGCCGGAGAGCCTGGCGATCTGCGCCATCAGCTGCGGATCGGGCGGGACCGGGATCGACGGGGTCAGGGGATCGGGGCTGGAGAGCACTCCGTCCGGCGTGCCGAGAGCCACGGTGTAGATCGGGATCCGGTCCTGGGCCGCCTGGCGAGCCACCGCCGTCACCTCCTCGCCGGTGTTGGCGGCGCCGTCGGAGAGGAGCACGATCGCCGAGGGTGGGTGGCCGCGCTGAGCGCCGTGGAGCAGCGTCAGCGCCAGCGCCAGCGCGTCCCCGGTGGCGGTGGCGCCGGTTGCCACCTGGTTGTCGAGGATCGCCCTGGCGGCGCGGTGGTCGGTGACCGGCGCCTGGACTGCGTCCGGCGAGCTTCCGAACGCCACCGCCCCCACCCTGACCGTCCCCGGCAGCCCGTCGATGAAGGTGTCGGCGGCGTGCACTGCCGCCGACAGGCGGGTTGGCTGCACATCGGTGGCGGCCATCGAGCCGGAGTGGTCGCTGACGAGCACCGTCGAGGCTTCCTGCACCGGGGTGTGGACCGCCACGCGGGGCCGCGCCAGCGCCGCGGCCAGCGTCGCCACCGCGGCCAGCAGCAGCGCGCCGGGTAGGCGCCGGCGCCAGGCCGGAGCGCCGGCGAGCGCCAGCTGCGCGGTGGCCGCTGCCGGAAAGCGGACGGCGTAGCGGCGCCGGCGGCGCCGCACGCCGCGCTGGGCGGCAAGGAGGACCGGGACCAGCGCCAGCGCCAGCAGCCACCACGGCGAGGCGAAGCTCATCTCAGCGCGCGTCCGAGCACCGTCAGCCAGTCCTCGGCCGTGGACAGCGTGACGTGTTCGATGCGCAGGCGGCGGAGCTCGGCGTCCAGCCGGGCACGCCGCTCACGCTCGAGCGCCGCAAAGCGCTCCCGCAGCCGCGGGCTGGACGTGTCGATCTCCACGTGCGCGCCAGTCTCGGGGTCGACCAGCGACAGATGGCCGGCCGCGGGCAGCTCCGCCTCACGCGGGTCGAGGACCTCCACCGCCAGCACCGAGTGGCGGACCCGGAGCGAGCCCAGCGGGCGCTCCCACCCGTCCTGGTCGCGGAGGTCCGAGACCACCACCACCAGACCCGGCTGAGCGGCCAGCCGGTCGACCCGCGCCAGCGCGTCCGCGAGCGCGCCCGCGTCGCGGCTGCCGTCGGGCAGCACCCCCTCCCTGAGCAGACCCCGCAGCGCCACGATCCCCGGCTTGGCCCCGCGCGGGGGCAGCACCCGGGGGCGCTCGGTGCCAAAGGCCACCGCCGCCAGGCTCCCAGCTCGGCGCACCGCGATCCGCCCGAGCGCCAGCGCCACTCCCTCGGCGACGTCGGACTTCAGCCGCCGCTCGGTGCCGAACGCCATCGAGGGGGAGACGTCGATGAGGATCCACGTCGTCACCGCCCGCTCGGGCACGTGCAGGCGAACGTGCGGCTGGCCGGTGCGGGCGCTGGCCGCGGCATCGAGGTGGCGCACATCGTCGCCGACCTCGTAGGGCCGCAGCTGGGCCAGCTCCATTCCAAGGCCGATCCCCGCTGCCCGCCGGTCGCCTGGCAGCGTGCGCGCCACCAGCCGGTTGACCCGCAGCTCCAGCGCGTCGATCAGCGCCCGCGGCATCGTTCCCGGTCCCTGCCGGGCCGCAGGCGGTTCCAGCCGCGTGGCGCTCACGCCCGCCGCAGCCCCCCCGCGGCGGCGGAGCCCATCAGCTCGCCGCCGCGCGGCTCGGGCACGGCGCCCAGCACCTTGTCGATCAGCCCTTCCACGGTGACCCCGTCGCTGAGCGCGTCGTAGGAGAGCACAATCCGGTGGCGCAAGACATCCGGAGCCAGGTCCCGGATGTCCTCGGGGGCCACGTGTCCGCGCCCGCGCAGCAGCGCCAGCACCTGCGCGACGGCGACCAGCCCGATCGGACCGCGCGGACTGGCGCCGAACTCGATCAGGCCGGTGAGCTCGGCGAGGCCGTAGCGCGCGGGGTAACGGGTGGCGTCGGCCATGGCCACCGCATAGCCGATCACGTCGCGGTCGACCAGCACCGTGCGTGCGGCCGCGCCGTGGCGACGCAGCCCCTCCAGAGTCAGGCGCTCCTGCACGCTCACCGGCTCGGCGAGGCTGCGCCCGACCACAGCGGCCTCCTCCCCGGGGCTGGGGTACTCGACGAGCAGCTTCATCAGGAAGCGATCGACCTGCGCCTCGGGCAGCGGGTAGGTGCCTTCGGACTCGATCGGGTTCTGGGTGGCCATGACGATGAACGGTCGCGGCACCGGGAAGCTCGTGCCGCCGATCGTGACCTGCTGCTCCTGCATGACCTCCAGCAGCGCTGACTGGACCTTGGCCGGCGCCCGGTTGATCTCATCGGCAAGTAGGAAGTTGCTGAACACCGGGCCGAGCTCGGTGTCGAAGCCGCCGGTAGCCGGCCGCAGGACGCGGGTTCCGACGAGGTCCGCCGGAACGAGGTCCGGCGTGAACTGGATGCGGCTGTAGGAGCCCCCGAGCGCCGCCGCGAGCGTCTTCACCGTCAGCGTCTTGGCCAATCCCGGGACGCCCTCCAGGAGGACGTGGCCGCCCGCCAGCAGGCTCACCAGCAGCCGCTCGAGCATGGCGTCCTGGCCGACGATCACGCGCTTGACCTCGTGCAGCGCCTCTGCGAGCGCGTCGCGGGCCTGGCGCCGCTGCACTTCGGTGTCGCCGTCGTTGTTCATCGCTTCCTCTCTGTCTGGGATCTACAGGGGGATAAGGCGGCCGAACCAGTGCAGCGACAGGGCGCTGCCCAGCACCAGCAGGGCCAGTCCCGCCCCGGCGAAGCTCGCGCTGATCTCCCGTCGGACCTGCTTGTGGCCGAGCTGCCGCGCGAGGTGGGCGTAGACCGCGCTCAGGCTCCCGGCGCTCTGGGCGGTGAAGGCCCGCCCGCCGGAGAGCTGGGCCAGCTGGGCTAGCTGGGCGGAGCTGACCGGGACCGGCACCTGCCCGGCGGCATGCCGGCGCCTGACCGGGATCGTCCCATGGGGCGTGCCCACCGAGACGGTGTAGATCGGGATCCGCTGGACGGCAGCCTGGCGGGCGGCGGCCTGCGGATCGGCGCCGGTCGTGGAGGTCCCGTCGGAGATCAGCACGATCGCTCCCGGCGGGCGCTTGCCGGCGGCACCGCGAAGGGATTGCAGGGCGGCCACGGAGGCGTTGATCGCGTCCCCGATCGCGGTGTGGCCGCCGGCGTGAAGCTGCGTGAGGGCCGCGCGTGCCAGCGTTCGGTCGGCCGTGGGTGACTGGAGCACCACCGGTCGCTGGTTGAACTCCAGCACCCCCACCCTGATCGTGGCCGGCACGGAGGCTGTGAAGCGCCTGGCGGCGTCCTGCGCCGCGCCCAGGCGAGAGGGCGGCACATCGGTAGCCGCCATCGAGCTGCTGACGTCGTCGGCCAGCATCACCGCGCCCTCGGACACGGAGACCGCGACGCTCCGCTGAGGGCGCGCCGCCGCCACCACCAGCGCCGCGAGGGCGCCCGCCAGCGCCACCATCGGCGCATGGCGCCGCCAGCCCGGCCGGCGCGGGGCCACCGATGCGATCAGCGCCGACGAGACGAAAGCCTGGGCGGCGAGCGCGCGGCGTCGCTGGGCCGCGCGGTAGCGCCAGGCCAGCGGCAGGATCGCCAGCAGCGCCAGCAGCACCAGCGGCGCCGCGAAGCTCACGGCGAACCGGCGGGCTTGGCGCTCAGCTTGACGCGGATCGTGAGCGTGGCCGAGCGGCGCAGCGCCTCGATCTCGACGCTGTCCCCCGCCTGCAGGGCTGCGATGGCCTCGGTGACGTCGACCGGGGCCGCCACCGGGCGGCGCTCGATCTGCGTGATCACGTCACCAGAGCGCAGGCCGGCGCTCGCCGCCGGTCCGCCGGACGACACGCCGGTGATCACGACCGCGCCGGTGGGGAGCACGCCCAGCCGCACCCCGATCCATCCGGGAGTCCCGCTGACCGCAGCCGGGGTGGAGGCACCCGGGCCCACCAGCCGCCCGAGCCCATAGGCGCCGGCGACGACGATCGCCACCACCGCCAGCACGATCAGCCCGGTGCGGGTCTGAACCCGACTGGGCCGGGCGCCGGCCAGGCGTCGCGCCAGCACCGCCAGGCGCCGCGCCAGCGCAGAGAGCCACGGCGCCGGCAGCCACACCGGCCTCGCCGCCGGGGTCGGCTCCGGCTGATCCGGCGCGGCCTGAGGTGCGTCAGTGGCGGCCAGCCGGCGCTCGCGCCCCCGCGCCGCCGCTTCGGACTCCTGTTCCCACTCGCCCGACCACAGGTGCTTTGGCGCGGTCATGGACCGAGAGCGTACGTGGCAGGGGTGAGAGCCGGTTAAGAACCGAGCGCGGGCTCGGAGCGCAGCCTCCAGACCCCGTCGAAGCCGATGTGCTCCTCCTCGGCCACGTACCCGAGACGCTCGCGCGCATCCTCGATCTCGATGTCGCATACCGCCGCCACCTCGGCGCTGGCCAGCGGCTCTCCGGCCCACTGCAGGACCTCCCGTACGTCCTCGGGGTCCGCGCGGCGCTCCGCCTGGGGGTAGAGGTTTGCGATCACCACCTCGTAGGCGGCCAGCGGCTGGAACCCGGGCACCGCCAGGCGCACCTCGTCGTCGGTCCGCTCGATCTCATACGACGGGCACGTGTAGCGCCGGCCGCCGTCGGTCTCCGCGAGCTTGTGCGAGAGCGCCAGCGCGCGCGGCAGCGGGTTCCGTGACCGCTTCAGGTCCTGCTGCAGCAGCTCCTCCGTGCCCTCCTCCTGACACCACTCCCGCAGCTGCTCGGCCTCCAGGCCGGCGCGGAGGGCAGCCTCGTCGAGCGTGTCGGAATCGTCGAGCAGCCAGCCTGAGAAGTGCAGGATCCGCAAGGCCCGCAGCAGCGCGCGTTCACGCTCGGGGGCGTGCCGGCGGACGGCCACCATCGCCCGGCATGCGGGCACGCTGGCGGCCATCCGCGGCCGGGGCGAGGAGTCGATCGGCATGTGGTGCTGGTGAGCCAGGCGCCGGAATGAAGACGCCTGGCGCTCGGGCGTGAAGCCCTTCTCCTCGTAGTCTCGGGGATCCTCGCTCAGCCCCACCATGCACAGCTCCCAGCTCAGCCGGTCGCCGTAGAGCCAGTCCAGCCGGCGGCGAGCCGGCTCGGCTGACCACGCGAACGGGCAGGCGGGATCGGTGAACTCGACGATCTTCAGCGGCTCATCCACGTTTGCCTTTCTCTAGGTCCCCAGTAGTGGTCCTGCACGTTGAGGCGCCAGCCGGCGGTGTCCGAACCCGGCAGCACCCTGACCTGGTAGAGGCCCGGACCTGCGCCTGAGCTCGCGGATCTGGCTGCTGCCGTCGCTCAGGTCGAACCCGTCCACGGTCTGCCCGCTGCGCAGGGCGATCACCCGCGCGCTCGGCCCCGAGCAGAAGAACACGAACGTGCACGTGCCCTGGTAGCTCATGCTGTACACGAGCCGCCGGCGCCGGCCGCGAACGCGGAAGGCCACCGAGCGGCCGGCGGTCTGCCCGGAAAGGGAAGTCACCTCTCGCCAGCGCGGCGTCGAGGCCGTCACGACCTGAACCGTCGTGCCCGAGCGCACCGAGGCGTGGGCGCCGGGTGCCTGCGAGACCTCGACCCCCGGCGCCACCGTCACGCTGGGGGCGCTGCTGAGCTCCGCCCGCAACCCGGCGCGAGTCAGGCGGCGGGTCACCTGCGCGGCGCTCAGTCCGCGCAGGTCGGGGACCTTCACGTGCCCGGGCGCGAGCGCGATCGCCCCCGCCACCAGTCCGAGCGCCAGCGCCAGCACGAGTGCGAACAGCGCCAGCCGCTGGCGCCGCTCGGGCGGGTTGAGGTTGCGTCGCGGGGACATCGGATTCCCGATGCGGGTGCGCCGGGCGCCGCGGAAGCTCCCCATGCGGCCCGCCACCGCGGAAGCCCCCATGCGGCCCGCCACCGGGCAACTCCGCCGCGTCCGCGGCGGGGTCGCCGACTCGCCTCACGCCGCAGCGAGCCAGCGCCGCCGCCATCTCGGCCCCGTCACGATAGCGCTCACCCGGCGCCTTGGCCAGGGCGCGCTCCACCACCTCTGCCAGGTCCGCCGGTACAGCGCCGGGCAGCGGCGGCGGCGGGTCGCCAACGTGGCGCAGCGCCAGCTCCACGGCGGAGTGACCGTCGAAGGGCGGGTGCCCGGCGAGCATCTCGTAGAGCACCACGCCGACGCCATAGACGTCGGAGCTCTTGACCCACTCGGGATCCTCGGCCCACCATGGCTTGATCACCTTCACGGCCACCGCCCGCGCCAGCCGGCGATCCCGGCCGCGATATACGCGCCCGAAGGTCCCCTCGCCGATCAGCTCGTGGAGCTCGTAGCGATCCTGGAGGGCGATCCCTGAGAGATCGGGGGCGGCGGGCATGCGCTGGTCGGTCAGCCGAACGCGGGGGAGCGCAGCCGGTCGTCGATCGCGCCGACGGTGAGCGCGTAGACGGCGTGCGTCGCGATGCTCGTCAGCAGGTATCCGCGCGGCCATCGCCACGGCGGTGGGGTCCGCCCCAGCAGCGGGAACATCGTCATCGTGGCGCTCAGCAGCGTGGCGGCGAAGGCCAGCGTGGCTGCCGGCTCACGCAGGGGGCGCTGGAGCAGGCCGTGCCAGATCCCGAACGCCGAGCCGTAGCTCCACCGGAGCGCCAGCCCCAGCTCCTGCTCCTCGGTAGCGCTCGCCGAGGGGAGGTGCAGGATGTTGGCGACGATCTCGCCGGGCACGAGGCTGTCGTCGTAGTCCAGTGGCCCCGAGACGCGCGGACGCAACCGATGCTCCAGCCGGTAGGCGAGCGTGAGGGCGGCGGTACCGGCGGTCCCGGCCGCGATGCTCCTCACCGGCCACGGGAGCGCTGCTGTGGGCGTACGTCGGAGCATGGCCGCAGACGATCTTAGATCGATCGTTGCCTGGGTTACCGGGTGAGGCCGCGTGGGTAGGCGGCAAGCGTGCGCCGTGAGGTTCGCCTGCTCGCTCTGGTGGTGGTCCTCGTGGCCGGGCTCGCCACCGCGCACTCACCGGCGGCCTCGGCCAGATATGGCTGTGCCGTCCCGGTCTGGCCCACGATCCCTGCACCCCGGGCCTGGCCACCACGGTGTTCTCCCCCACCGGGAAGCGACTGCGAGTCGAGCATCCGCAAGCGATAGCGCAACCCGGCGATCGACTGCTTCTACGTCTACCTGACCGTCAGTGACCAGAAGACCACGCTGGCGAACTTCCACGTGGATCCGGTGGAGCGCTCGATCGCGCTCTATCAGGTGGCGCGCTACTCGCAGCGGTGCCGCGTGTTCGCGCCGATCTAACCGCCAGGTGACGCTGACGGCGCTGCTGAAGAACCGCACCGAGACCGCGGCCCAGCTGGCCACCGGGATCGGCGACGTGCGCCGGGCTTTCCGGGACTACCTGCAGCACTTCAACCACGGCCGCGGGTTCGTGCTGATCGGCCATTTCCAGGGCTCGTTCGTGCTGCGGCGCCTGATCGCGCTCGACGTCGACCGCCGGCCGGCGGTGCGAGCGCGAATGCTCTCCTCGATCCTGCTCGGGGGCAACGTGCTGGTCAAGCGCGGCCACGACATCGGCGGGGACTTCCAGCACATCTACGCCTGCCACAGCGCCAGCCAGCTCAGCTGCGTGATCGCCTACTCCACCTTCGATACTCCGGTGCTGCCAGACAGCAAGTTCGGCATCAGCCCCTCGCCTTCCGAGTCGGTGCTGTGCACGAACCGCGCTCGGGGGCGGCACGGGCACCGCCCAGCTATCGCGCCCACCCAACCCTTCGATCCGGGCAGCACGCTGGCCGCCGGCATCGCGCTCCTCGGCTTCACCTTTCCCCGAGCCAGCACCCCGTTCATCGCCGACCAGGACGGCTACCGCGCCGGTTGCTCCTCCGCCCACGGGGCCCACGTGCTGCGGGTCACCCCGATCCACGGCGCCGGGAGGCCCAAGCCGAGCCCCGACGGCACCTGGGGCCTGCACCTGCTGGACGCGAACATCGACCTGGGCAACCTGCTGAGCATCGTGCAGTCCGAGACGAAGGCCTACCTCAAGCGGTAGCCCGTGGCGGGCTCAGCGCTGCACGATCCTCGATCCCTGGCGGCGCTTCTCGACGTGGAGCTGCACCGGGATCCGCTGGCGCAGCTCGGCGACGTGGGAGATCACCCCTACGGCGCGACCACCCTCACGCAACCCGTCAAGCACGTCGAGGACGTCGTCCAGGGCGCCGTCACCGAGCGAACCGAAACCCTCGTCGACGAACAGCGTCTCCAGCCTCGTGGCTCCTGACTCCGCCGTGACGACATCGGCGAGGCCCAGCGCCAGCGCCAGGCTGGCCTGGAAGGTCTCACCGCCCGACAGGGAGCCCGGCGGGCGCTCCCGACCGGTCCACGCGTCCAGCACCTGTAGCCCGAGTCCGGCCTTGCGGCTGCGCCCCACGCGCACGTCGCAGTGGGCCAGCACGTAGCGCCCGCCCGACATGCGCTCCAGCCGACCCGAGGCGGCCTGGGCGATCTGCTCCAGCCGGGCCGTCAGCACGTAGGCCGCCAGCGGCATCCGCATCCGATTGGCCACCGAGCTGCCGTCGACGAGCCCCGACACCGAGCGCACCAGCCGCTGGCGCTCCGACAGCGGCGAGAGCACCTGGAGGCGCGCCTCCAGGTCATCAGCCAGCGCCCGGAGCTCGCCGACCGTGCGCTCGGCGACGGCCTGGGCGCGCTGAGCCTCGGTCAGCTCCGCCTCGGCCTCGACCAGCGCCGCCTGCGCTCTACGCTCGTCGGCAGCCGGCTGGACCGCGGCGCCGACCAGCTCCGGGTCCTCGGTGAGCGCCCGCAGGCCCCGGTGCCGCTCGTCATAGTCGCCGACCTGACGCTGCATCCGCTCGCACTCGGCGGAGGCCAGCGCTGCGGCGAGGGCGTCCTTGGCAGAGACGAAGCCGCGGGTGAGCGCCGCTTCCCCGGCCTCGGCCGCGCGCTGCTCCGCCTCGCGCGCTGCCGCCCGGGCGCGCTCGAGCGCTTGGGCCGCATGGAACCAGTCCGTTGCCAGCGTCTCCAGGTGGCCCAGCCGCGCCGCGATCGTGGCAAAGCCATCCCGCGCCTCCCGCACCTGAGTAGCGGCTCGCCGCAGGTCCTCCTCCCGGCGGGCCAGGCCGGTGCGCAGGGCGGCGCTGCGCTCGGCGGCTTCGGTGGCCCACCGCTCGCTCTGCACCACCCGGTCTACGTGCTCGGAGAGCGCCTGGTCGGCCATCGCCAGTCCCTCGGCGAGACGCTGCTGCTCGGCCAGCCTCACGTCGGCCGCGTGACCCGCCTGCGCCAGCTCCTCGGCCAGCCGTGCCCCCGCGATCGCCTGCACGCCGGCCAGCTCCCGGCGGAGCTCCGCGCCCCTCTCGCGCTCACGCTCGTGCTCCCGCGCGGCGACGTCCAGCTGCTGTTGCAGGTCCTGCTCGTACGTGGCGTCGACCCGCTGCCCGGCCTCGTGCCGCGCCGGTGCCGGATGCTCCGTCGCGCCGCACACGCGACAGGGCTGACCCTCGCCGAGCTCACCGGCGAGCTCGGCAGCGATCCCCGCCAGCCTTCGCTCGCGCGCGTCCAGCCACCGCTGCCGTGCGGCCAGTTCCGCAGCCCGAGCGTCGGTGATGCGGTCCGCCGCCTGGCGCGCCTGCGCGAGCAGCTGATCGCGCCGCGTGGCGGCCTGGGCGCAGCGCGCGCTCTGGTCTTTGGCCTGGCGCAGTCCGGGCAGCGCGGCTGCCGCGGTGCGAGCGGCGTCGAGGTCCGTCTGGAGGCGCTCTCGCTCGGGGCCGGCGTCAGCGAGGCGGCGACGCTGCTCCTGCACGATGGCCACCGCATCCGCCAGCTCGTCCCGGCTCTGTGCGATCGCCCGCTCGTCCCGGGAGAGCCGTTCTTCGGACTCCGTCCAGGCGCGCGCCAGCACCGCCTGCTGGCGCAGCTCGGCGGCACGCTCACGGGCCTGCTCGGCACCGAGCTCCGGTGCCGCGGCCCCGGTCAGCTGGCCGCTGGCCTGCTCCACCGCTTCACGCGCTGTCCGCTCGGCGCGCAGCGAGGCCGCACGCGCCGCGCGCGCGGGCTCGGCCAAGAGCGCTGCCGGCTCCGCGCGGCGGGCGGCCTCGACGCGGAGCGCCGCCTGCTCGCGCTCGGGGCGCTGCGCCTCGTGAGCGACGAGCGCGGCCGTGGCGACGGCGTGGCGCTGCTGGCGCTCGGCCAATCCGCGCACCGCGCCCGCGTGTACCGCGGCCCGCTCCCGGGCCCGACACGCCGCCTCCCGGCGCCCGGCGACCGCAGCCTCGCCGGCGTCGGCCAAGACTGTGCGCGCCCCGAGCCACCCGCGCAGGCACTCCGGCTCCCCGCACCAGCCCTCGGGGGGCTCCTCGCCACAGACCTGCGCGATCCGTGAGGCGACGTCCCCCACCGTCTCGAGCCCCAGGCGCAGCTCGGTGTCGGCGAGGCGCCGCTGGTCGGCCAGCCAGGCCTCCGCGGCGGCATAGCGATCGGTGGCGAACAGCTGCTGGAGTATCTGCTCCCGCTCGTCGGTGGTGGCATGGAGGAACTTGGCAAAGGCGCCCTGGGGTAGCATCACCACCTGGCAGAACTGTCCGATGCTCAGGCCGAGCATCTCTGCCAGCTCGTGCTCCACGGCCTCGATCCGCTCGGCCAGGACCGCCCACTCACCTGCCTGTGTGCGCGCCTGGAGTACCGCCCGGGCCGGCTCCTCGGTCTTTCCCTCCCCGCGAACCTTGGCGCGCTCCTGCTTGGGCGAGCGAGTGATCCGCAACCGCCGGCCGGCCAGCGTCAGCTCCAGCACCACCTCGGTCCGATCCTCAGCCGCGCCGTGGTCGGAGCGCAGCCGGCCGGCCCCGTCACGGACCCCGGGGACGTGCCCGAAGAGCGCAAAGCAGATCGCATCCAGGATCGCGGTCTTGCCGGCGCCGGTCTCCCCCTGCATCAGGAACAGGCCGGCCTCGCCCAGCGCCTCAAAGTCGACCTCTTCGGTGCCCGCGAACGGCTGGAAGGCCGTCATCTGCAGCCGGTGCAGGCGCATCAGCGCTGAAGTTGGCGCGCCCGTCCCGCGTCGAGCGCCTCGCGCAGCAGGGCCAGCTCGTCCTCGCCGGCCTCCGAGCCGCGCACGTCGAGCACGAAGCGGGCCAGTACCTCCTCCTCGCTCAGACCGGCCAGTCGCTCGGCGTAGGAATCCTCGCCCGCCACCCGCTCTCCGCAGGGCTCGAACAGCAGGCAAACGGCGTGCGGGAACCGCCGCTGGAGCCGCGCCATCCCGTCGAGCGGACGGTCGGGGTCGGTGAGCGTGGCCTCCACCCAGGCGCCCTCGTGTGGGCGCAGGACGGGGTCTGCCAGCAGCTCCTCCAACGTGCCGTGCAGGCGCGTCAGGGGGCGGGGCACGGGACAGGCCACGGTACTGGTGCGTGCCCGTCCGCGGCCGGGGAGATCGATGATCGTCGCCGACTTGACGTCTGCCGCCTCGGAGAAGGAGAGCGCCAGCGGCGAGCCCGCGTAGCGCCCGCCGGCGATCGCCTGCGGGCGGTGCAGGTGACCGAGGGCCACGTAGTCGGCCCCGTCGAAGAGCCGCGATCCAACCTGCCCGGCGCCTCCCACCGCCAGCTCACGCTCGCTGGCTGCGGTGCTCGCCCCGGCCACAAAGGCGTGGCCGACGACGACGCACGCGGTGCCCGCCGGGCGGGCGGCGAGGTCGGCGCGGACGCACGCCATCGCCGCCCGCAGCACCGCGTCGTGGCTGCGCTCCTGGCATTCGAGTGCCGCCATGATTAGGTCTGGCTCCAGGTAGGGGATGCCGTAGATCGCCGTCTGACCGAGGACGATCGGGCGCCCGCACTCGCGCGGATCGGTACGGAAGTGCAGCCCGGCCCGCTCCAACAGTCGCGCGGCGAAGCTCAGCCGCGGCGCCGAATCGTGGTTTCCGGAGATGACCACCACCTGGCGACCGTCCCCGGCCAGCTGCTGAAGCCCCTCCCCGGCCAGCGCCACCGCCTCCGCCGGGGGCAGGGCGCGGTCGTAGAGGTCGCCGGCGACCATCACCGCATCGACCCGCTCCTCACGCGCGAGGTCGGCGAGCCACGTCAGGAAGGCGGCTTGATGCTCCAGCAGCGAGGCCCCATGGAAGGAGCGGCCCAGGTGCCAGTCGGCGGTGTGCAGGAGGCGCATGGCCTTCACTCTGGCGCGCTCCTCGGACGGAAAGTTGCCGCTCAGCAGGGGAAGCGGCCCTGACAACGACAGAGCCGTCCCACCGGCGGCGGCGAGACGGCTCTGGCCCTACCTTCCCCTACCAGGGGGCTCTGGCTGCTTCAGGAGACGGTCCGGCAGTGGGAACACTGCGCTGAGGGGAGAGTTGCGCCACCCCCGGCTCGCTGCGCGCCTCGCCAGGTCCACAGCTCGAGCCACGCAATGAAGTCCTTTGCACGCCCGGGCCCCCGCCGCGGGAATAACCTTCAAACGGACCAGCCACGTTCGGAGGCGAAAGACGACGGAGATCCCAACGCTGTTCGTATGCCACGGCGATGACGGAGGCCCTCGGCTACATCCTTGCCGCCGCGTGCAGGAGGCACTCCGCGCAGCGGGCATCGACTACGAGAAGGTGATCGCCGGGCACGGCAACCCCATCCCGTTCCGGCGCCAGGGCTCTCGCGAGGAGCTTCGGGCCGCCACCGGTTCGACCAAGCTGCCCGCGCTCAAGCTGCCCGACGGCACGGTCATCACCCACTCGCGCGCGATCCGCGCCTGGATTCGCCGCCGCTAGAGGTTGACCGAAGCCATCCCCGCCTCGTCGTAGCGCTCCCCCGCCGCCGGCGGCAGCTCAGCCGCGATCCGCCGCTGGTCGTCCTCGCCGAGCTCGATCTCCACGGCGCCGGCGTTCTCCTCCAGGTACTGGCGCCGCTTGGTCCCCGGGATCGGGACCACGTCCTCGCCCTGGGCCAGCACCCAGGCCAGCGCCAGCTGAGCCGGGGTGATCCCCTTCTCGGCGGCGATCTCGGCGACCTTCTCCGCCAGCCGCCGGTTGGCCTGGAGGTTGTCGCCGGTGAAGCGCGGGGCATGGCGGCGGACCAGCTCGCCCATGGCACCGACGGTCTCCTCGATGGGGACGTTGGGGTCGACCCGGTGCTGGTAGAAGAGGTCGACATGGTCGGTTCCGAGGCGTCTCAGCGAGCTCTCGATGGCGCCCAGCACGTGCTCGGGCGAGCCATCGAGCGGACCGAGCGTGGAGATGTCGCCGGGCTGGCTGGTGGACTCGATCCGCCGGGGGAACTTCGTGGCGATCAGGTACTCGTCGCGGTGGCCCTGGATGGCGCGGCCGATCAGCTCCTCGTTGGTCATCGGTCCGTACAGCTGGGCCGTGTCCAGAAAGTCGATGCCGAGCCCACGCGCGCGTTGGATCGTGGCGATGGCCTCGTTCTCGTCGGTCGACCCGTAGAAGGCCGACATGCCCATGCACCCGAGCCCGAGTGCGGAGACCTCCAGTGAGCCGAGCTTGCGTCGCTTCATACTGCTCCCATCTCTTCGGTGCCGTGGATCCACCATAACGACGCATCGGGGGCTGGTCGTGTCCGCGCCTGACGCCGAGGCGG
>JAABUZ0100001795.1_pt1 | contig 38540 bp, 17 predicted proteins | sample 5562091 | NCBI WGS metagenome assembly JAABUZ01 (sample SAMN12813069, study PRJNA571459) | rock metagenome | isolation source: Antarctica rocks | place: Antarctica: Victoria Land, Linnaeus Terrace sud | collected 2015-12-21 | reverse complement strand
GCTCAGGAGCGCCGCCGTCGGCGCTCCTGAGCAGGCCCGCGCCGTAGTAGCTGTCGCTGCCGAAGTTGCCCTCGCCGGTCAGCGCGTAGACGGTGTAGGGAGCGGTGGGCGCGATGGCCATGGCCCCGATGGAAAGGCTGGCCTCGTTGTCGCCTGTCGGCGTCCAGGTCGCGCCGCCATCGGTCGTCTTCCAGACGCCGCCGCCGGCCGTGCCCGCGAAGATCGTCTGCGTCGTGGCCGGGCTGACCACCAGGGAGGTGACACGCCCGCCGTCGACGCCGCTGCCCATGTAGGTAATGCCGGGGTTCTGGATGGCGTTCTGGCCGACGTGCTGCCAGGCGGCGCTCACGGCGGCCGCGCGTGGCCCACGGCGCAGCGCCGCAGTCTGCGCGAGGGCGCGCAGGCGCGCGCCGCCGGGGATCGCGGAGAGCGGATAGGCGCGCTGCGCCACGAACCAGTCCTCGCGATGGAGCAGGTCCTCGCCCTCGCCCGAGGTTGTCCCCGTCGCGCTGTCCGGGTCCTGGGAGACCCGCGCCGTCGCGCCGGTCGCCGCGAGAGGCCGCGCGGGCGTGTGGACCGGAGCGGGTATCGCTGTGGATGGAGACATCCCTGGCGGCGCCGGCGCGGGCGGTACGAGACCCGCCAGTTGCCGCCCCAGAGGCGGCGCGCCGGCCGATCCGCCTTGCCCGCTCGACGGGTCGTCCGCGGGCACGGGCGCGGGGTCAGGCGCGGGGGCGCTGGCGCTGCCCAGGGTGGTGGAGAAAGCGTAGGTGGCGCTGGCGATGCCGATACCCGTGGGGGACAGGGTCAGGCCATGCAGGCTGACCGGGAAGCCGGCCAGCAGGAACGTGATGTCGGGCAAGGTGACGCTGCCGCCGAAGGTCCCGTCGCTATTCAGGTAGACGTTGTGGCCCACCAGCGTGTTGCCCACGCCGGCCGGGACGTCGCCCGCCGGCACGGTCACCGTGATGGCCTGCGCGCTCACGCCCTGCCGCGAGAGCGTGACGCCCGAGACCGCCGCGGAGAAGCCGCCGGCGCCGCCGGGGCCGCGCAGCGGGAAGCTGAGCGTGCCGGGGCTGAGCGTGACCGTCCCACTGATGGAGCCGTCGCTGCCAATGGCCACGCCGATGGCGTCGAGTCGCGCCCCGCCAAAGCTGGCGGGCAGGGTCAGCGAGAGGTGGTCGGCGGACAGACCCGTCGCGTCCAGGGTCAGATCGGTCGTGCTCAGGGTGAAGCCCGCGGCCGTGACCGTCTGGCCCGAGACCATGAGGCTACCGATAAAGGCGCCGTCGAAGCCGAGCATCAGGGCCGTCCCGGTCAGCGCCACGGTCGTGCCGGGCGTGAGCGACGCGGGCAGCGTGGCCGTGGCCGTGCTGATCAGCAGGCCGACCGCCGAGAGTTGCACGCCGTGGGTCCGTACCGCGAAGCCGGGGGCCAGGGTCAGGTTGGTGTCGGGCAGGTCCAGCGCGCCGCCGAAGCTGCCGTCGCTGTTCAGGAACACGCCATGCCCTACCAGGTGGTTGTCGGCTCCCACCGGCACGAACGAGGAGGGCACGGTCAGCGTGACGGTGTCGGCGCTCACGCCACTCCCGCTCAGATGCAGGCCGTCGGCGGTGATGCTGAAGCCGCCGGACCCGCCCGCGCTGCCGGGGTTGAAGGTGATCGTCGCGGGAGCGACCGTGACCGAGCCACCGACGTGGCCGTCGGTCCCGAACAGCACGTTGCGCGCCGTGACCGTGGCGCCGCCAAACGCGGACGGCAGTGTCAGCGTGGCGGTCACGGTGAGGCCGTTCGTATCCAGGCTGGTGTTGGTGGTGGTGATGGCAAAGCCCGCCAACGTGGCGTGCAGATCGGGCAGCGCGATGGGCAGGCTTGGCCTGTTACTGCCGTCCAGGGGCAGCGACGGCAAGGTGATCGGCGCGGTGGCCAGCCCGGAGGGCGGGAAGGCCTGCACATTGGGCTCGTTGCCGTTGCTGGGGCAGGCCGTGCCGAGCAGGCGCCAGCCGCCCACGGTCTGGTCGAAGCAGAAACTGCCGGTCGGTGTGTTGACCGGCGTGTGGGTCGGAGCCGTGGTGGCGGTCGCGCTGGGCGTGCGGGTCGGCGCCGTGGTGCGCGTGGGGAACGGCGTATAGGTGGGGGTCGGCGTGTCGGTCGGGCCCAACGTGGCCGTGTCGCTTGGCGTGGCCGTGTCGCTCGGCGTGGCCGTACTCGTCGGCGTCGCGGTGTCGGTGGGGCGGGGAGTGCGCGTGGGGAACGGCGTTAGCGTCGGCGTGGCCGTGGCCCGCGGCGTGGGCGTGACGGTCGGCGTATTCGTCCGCGTCGGCGTATCGGTGTTGGTGGGTGTGCTGGTCGGCAGCGGCGTGTCGGTGGGCAGGTCGGTCGGCGTCGGCGCCGGCGGCGGATCGACGCGCAGGACCGCCGTGGCCCCGAAGCCGCCCGTCTGGCCCACGGCGTAGACCGTGTGGGCGCCGATGCTGATCGTCGGCGAGACGACAAAGGCAGCGCCGACGAAGGCGCCGGTGATGCCGGCGGTGGCCGTGACCACCGGGGTGTTGTTGACGCTATCGAGGAGGATATTGACCGTCTCGCCGGGCGCGAAGCTGCCGCCGTCGACACTCACGATGCTCCCCGGCACGGTGTTGGCCGGATGCAGGGTGACGCCGGTCTGCAGGAACGTGCCGGTGATGACGTGGCCGGAGACCAGTCCGCGCGCGTAGACGGTCTGCGTGACAGGCTCGTTCCCGGCGGGGACGACCGCGCTGGTGTCGATGCCTGTGTAGTAGGAGCCGGTGAGCCCCAGGTAGAGGGCGTGGGCTTCGTCCGGCCCGATGGAGAGCAACACGGGCTCGAACGGGTTGAAACCGTTGCCGCGCAGCGTGGTCAGCCGCGTGCCGACCGGCCCGCTAGACGGCGCAACGGTCAGGCTGTCGGAGCCGACGATCAGGCTCAGGTGGACCAACTCGCCCCCGGTGACGCCGTAGACGTAGATGTCGTGCGTACCCGCGCTGAGCGCGGCGGGGACGGTCAGCGTCACGGCCGAGGAGCCGAAGGCGCCGTCCGGTCCGGCCATCCCGCCGCCGGCGGGCGTGCCGTTCGTGCCGTTGCCGTCGATATAGATCATGATCGGCTCGGTGGGGACGAAGTTCGTGCCCGTCACGCCGACGACGCTGCCCGGCGCGGCGCTGGCCGCGTCGAGCGCGGCGGCCACTACCTGCACGGTGGCCGTGACCACGTTGCCGCTCTCCTGACCGTAGCCGTAGAGCGTGTGCGCGCCCGTTCGCGCGCCGGTGGCCAGGGTGACGTCGGCGTCGAGCGAGCCGTAGTAGGTCCCGAAGAGGCCCAGGTAGGTCCCCGCGCTGGCGTCGCCGTCGAGGTAGAACAGCACGTCCTCGAACGGGGCGAAGACGCCGTAGGGGGCATGGACGTGGACGCGTCCCCCCGCCAGCGCGCCAACGGGCGAGACGGTGATCGCGGCGGAGCGGAAGCTGTCGCGCACCAGGATGTGGCTCTGCTCGCCATAGGCCGTCACGACGTGCGGTCCGGGCACAAGCGGGGCGCCGTGGTCGCTGATGGGCACGGTGAAGGTGAAGTCGAGCGTGGTGATGGTCCCACTGATGTTATTGTTGGCGAAGCCGCTGGTAACCAGAACGCCGCTTGCGTTGTCGCCGTCGAAGTAGACGTCGACCGGCTCACCGGGGATGAAGCCGCCGCCGGTGACGCCGACGACCGTGCCGCCTCCGCCCGTCGTCGGGTTGATGTGCAGCGTACTGACACGCGCGGTCCCCTGGATCGTCACCTCGCTCAACTCGCCGTAAGCGTAGAGCGTGTGGTTGCCCGGCAGCGCGGTGGCCGGCAAGGTCAGGGTGGCGCCCACCGCGCCGCTCGGGCTGCTGGCGGCCTGGCCGAGGTAGGTCCCGCCGTGCAGGGTGTCGGGGCCATCAACGTAGAACAGCACCGGCTCGGACGGGCCAAAGGCATAGGCGCTAGCCGCCACGGCCACGGTCGTACCGGCCTGCGCCGCGTTGGGCGGAGCGGGGCTAACGCTCAATACACCCCCCTGGCCGAAGGGGCTGACCGGCGTGGTCGCCGAGATGACCGTCACGGTGGTCGTGGCGTGCTCACCGCCCGCGCCATCCAGGGCCAGCACGTCACCGCCGCCCGATGCGCTTAGCGGCAGGGTCAGCGTTACCGGCGCGGCCACGCCGTCGGCCGTGGCGTTGGTGTGTACGCTGACCGCCTGGGAACCCAACCCAAACGTGGCGGTCAGGGTCTCGCCCGCGGCGAAGCCGGAGCCACTGACCAGGATGCCGCCGCCCGGCGGCGCTTGCGGTGGGATGGCCGTCACCGTCACCACGCGTAGCGGCGTGGCCAGGATGTGGCCGCTGTCGCGGCCCACGGCGCGCAAGGTGTGCAGGCCCGGCGCGGTCCCGGCCGGAATGACGAATTGACGGCCGGCCGTGCCGCCGTTGCCATTGGGCAAATCGCCCTGGCGCACGCCGTCCAGATACAGGCTGACCCCTTCGTAGGGATTGAAGCCATTGCCCGAGACCTGCACCGAGTCGCCCACCTGCCCGCTGGGCGGTGTGATGGTCAGCAGCCCCGATACGACGGCCACGGCGGCGTGCAGCACGGTACCGCTGCTCGTGCCAACAGCATAGAGGCCGTACTGACCCAGCGTCGTGCCGTCGGGGATGGTGACCGTGGTGGGCGTCAGCGCGCCCGTCGGCGAGACGGCCACGGAGCGGTTGAGGTAGGTCCCGTTGGGGCCGTCGAGGTAGAGCAGCACCGTCTCGCCGGGCGCGAAGCCGTACCCGCTCACGCGGAGCCGGCCGTTCGGCGCGGCCTCGCCCGGAGCGAGGGTCAGACCGGCCACGGTGACCGTGACGGAGTAGCGCACGCCCGACTGCGTGCCCAGGGCGGTCAGCGTATGGGGGCCGGGCGTGGCGCCGCCGGGGATAGCTGTCCCGCCGGCGAACACGCCGTTGCTATCCGTGCCGATAGACAACAGCGACGCCCCGTCGAAGAACAGTTGCACGCTTTCATAGGGCGCGAAGCCCGCCCCGTAGACGCCGAAGCTGTCGCCGGGCTGCCCCTGCGTTGGCGCGGTGGCCAGGCCCAGCACGGTCAGGGCCGTCGCGGCAAGGTCGCCCGAGGAGAGGCCGTAGACCGCCACCTCATGCACGCCGGGGATCGTGCCGGACGGGACGGTCAGCGAGAAGGCGGCGGTCGAGCGGGTCAAGGCGACCGTGGCCGTGGTCACGGGCATACCGTCGACGTTGTCGCCGTCGAAGTATAGCTGCACGGTCTCGCCCGAGGCGAAGCCGCGCGCCGCCGCATTGACGACGCCGCCCGGCAGCGCCGCTGCGGGGCTCAGGATCAGCGACGAGCTGAGCAGGTCATAGACACCCTGCACCAATGTCCCGCTGTACTCGCCGTAGGCGTAGATGTTGTAGTGCCCTGCCCTGTACCCGGTGGGGACCCGGACGCCGATGTCGAGGCGCCCATAGTAGGCGTTGCCGACGCCCAGGAAGAGGCCGTGCCGGTTGTCGCCGTTCCAGTACAGGCTGACGGGCTCGAAGCCGGCGAAGCGGCCGTAGGGGCTGCTGACGTCGACGTAGTCGCCCGCGCCGCCGCGCGGAGGGGAGAGCGCCAACCCGGCGGACTCCACGTCGTAGGTGGCCAGCGCGGCGTAGCCGGTCCAGCGCCCGACGGCGTAGACGTTGTGCAGGCCCTGGCCCACGGGGCCGTTGGCGTAACCAGGCACGACGAAGGGGATGGAGGCCGTACCCGACACGCTGGCCGTGGCCGTGCCCAGCACCAGGCTATGCGCGTCCGCGCCGTCCCACAGCAGGCTGAGAGGTTCGCCCGGCGCAAAGCCGGCCACCGTCGCGGCGGACCCCAAGTCGCTGGGTCCGAGCGCCGGGGCCAGCGTCAGCGCCAGGGTCTGGTAGGTCCCGCTGATCAGCGTCCCGCTCTGCACGCCGAGGGCGTAGACCGGGTGCCGGCCAGGGCTATCCGGGGGCAGCGTCAGATCGGCGTCCAACGACCCGTAGTAGGTGTTGGCCGAGCCCAGGTACGTGCCCTGGCCCCGCGTGGGGTCGCCGCCGTAATAGAACAGCACCGTCTCGAAGGGAGCAAACACGTCGTAGCTGCCGACGGTCACATGGACGCGCGGGGCGGCGCCCTGGCCCGGCGTGACGCCGCCGCCGGGCACGATGAGCAGCGCGGGCGGCAGCACGGTGAAGACGACCGACGCGAGGTAGCCGTTGGCGCGGCCCGCGACGCTGAACCTGGCCGCGCCCTGCGCCACCGTCTCGCCCTGCGCCGTCACGGGGACGGTGGCCGTGAGCACAGCCGTGCCGTCCGGGCCGGCGATGGCGCGTCCGATCACGGCGGTGTGTACGCTCCCATCGTGGTAGATGTTGGGCACGAAGCTGTAGTCGACCGCCTCGCCCGGCGCGTAGCCGCGCGCCGTCAGCGTCACGGGACTGCCCAGCGCGCCTTTCGCCGGCGCTGCGCCAAAGGTCAAGACCTCGAGGGGAGTAGAGAGGCGCAGGCCGCTCAATGCGCCATAGGCGCTGACGATGTGCAGGCCGGGCGCGGTCCCGGCCGGGACCACCAGGGTCGCGTCGAACGAGCCGTAATAGCCCGTGGTCTGGCCAAGATAAGCTCCGCTGTTGCGGTCGCCATCGAGATAGAACCGCACGTCCTCGCCACCGGAGACCGTGTTATAGGGCGCCTGCAAGCGCACCTGGGCGCCCGCTTGCGCGCCGCTGGGCGTGGCGGTGAAGCTGTTGCTGGCCACGGCCAGCCCGGCCGTGGCCACGAGGCCGCTATGCGCGCCGCTGAAGACCACCGTGTAGCCGCCGGGCGCCAACGCGGGGACGGTGAAGGCGTCCGTCGCGGAGACGCTGCCGTTCGCGTCGGCCGTCGCGGTGTAGATCGGCGTGCCGTTGATCGTCAGGCGGACCTGCTCACCCGCGTCGAAGCCGTTAGCGGCAACATCGACGGGCGCGCCCACGAGGCCGAGGGCAGGGCTGACGCGCGCTGTCACCACCCGCACCGCGCCGGTCAGCACGGTCCCGCTCTGCGCGCCGAGCACAGTCACGCTGTGGGCGCCCGCGGCGAGGTCGCCGGGGAGATTAACTGGAATACTGAAGGCGCCGGAACCGTCGGCCGCGCCATTGCCGACCGATCCGGCCGCGGAGCCGGCGATGTACAGCGCGTAGTGCTCATTGGGCAACAGGCCGGAACCGCCGAACACGACGCCGCTGCCGGGCTGTCCGCCGGACGGCGTGACCGTCACCGCTCCCGTGCCCTGCACGGGGCTGACGCCACCGCTATCCGGTACGGTCACAAAGGTCGAGGCCAGGGCGCGGCTGGTTGCGCCGCGCGCGAAGAGGGGATAGGCGCCGGCCACCGCGTCGCCGGGCACGGCGACCGTCGCGGCGAAGAGTCCCGTCGCGGAGGTCGTGGCCGTGCCCAGCAGGCGGCCATGTGTGTCGTCGCCGTTCCAGTACAGCGAGACCGTTTCGCCGCCGGCGAACCCGTCACCGCTGACCCGCAATTGAGCGCCGGCGGGGACCGCGCCCGGCGCGGAGCTCAGCGTCAGCACGTGGAAGGACGTGGTCAGCGTATGGCTACTGTTCTGCCCGAAGGCGCTGACCGTGTGCATGCCCGCGGCCGCGCTGGGGACGGTAGTGGTCCCACTGAAGCGGCCACTATTGTTTGTCGAGAAGTCGACCAGGCGCGCGCCATCGAAGAGCACATGCACGGTTTCGTACGGGCCGTAGCCGTCGCCCGAGATCGCGATCTGATCGCCCACCTGCGCGTACGCCGGGCTGATCGTCAACGCCGGGGCAATGACGGTGAAACCGGCCGTGGCGTGCTCACCGGACGCGCCGTCCAGCCGCGCCACGTCCGCGCCCGCCGTCTCGCTCAGGGGCACGGTCACGGAGACGGGCGCCACGTTGCCGGTCGCATCGGTCGTGGTGGGCACGCCGACGCCGCCCGGCCCCGCGCCGAACGTGGCGGTCAGCGCCTCGCCCGGCGTGAAGCCGCTGCCGCCGACGGCCACGGTTGAGCCGGCCGGCCCTTGCGCCGGGGTGAGGGTGGCGGCGAAGACGCGCAGCGGCGCGGTGACGAAGTAGCCGCTGCTACGGCCCACCGCGCGCAGGGTGTGCGCGCCGGGCGCAACACCGACGGGGATGATGAATTGTCGGCTGACCGCGCCGCCGTAGGTGGAGAAATCACCCTCGGCCTGCCCGTCGAGGTACAGTGTGACCTGCTCGCTGGGGCTGAAGCCATCGCCGCTCAGTTGCACCGAGTCCCCCACCTGCTCGGCGGCCGGTTGCACCGCCAGCGTGCCCCTGACCACCGACACGGCGACGTGCAGCGTGACGCCGCCGCGCCCGCCCACGGCGTAGAGGCCATACGAGCCCCGCGCGGTCGTGGCCGGGATCGTGACCGCGCTCGGCGGGAGCACGCCCACGGCGGTCAGCACCCGTGTCGCGGTCAGCGCGCCCGTCGGCGAGACGGCCGTGGCCGACGTGAGATAGGTCACATTGGGTCCGTCCAGGTAGAGCCGGATCGGCTCGCCCACCGTGAAGCCGCTGCCGGCAACCGTCACCGTCCCGCCGGCGGGAATCTGGCCCGGCGTCACCGTCAGCCCCTGCACCAGCAGGGGAGCGGAGTAGCGGAGACCCGAGCTTGTACCCAGCGCGGTCAGCGTGTGCAGGCCGGGCGTCGCCCCGGCGGGTACTGTCGCCCCGCCGCTGAAGTCGCCGCTGCCGTCGGTGTAGAAGTTGGTCAGCGATGACCCATCGAAGAGCAGAGTGACGCCCTCATAGGGCCGCAGTCCGGCGCCGTAGACGGCGATGCTGTCGCCGGCCTGCCCCGCGGCCGGGCTGGCGGTCAGACCCAGCACGTTCAGCGTTGCGCTGGCGAGGCTGCCCGAGGTCAGGCCGTAGGCCGTCAGCGTGTGCGCGCCTGGCAGCGTCCCGGCAGGCACGGTGACCGAGAAAGCGCCGGTCGCGCCGCTCAGGCTGGTCGTCGCGGTGGCCACGGGCGTACCCTCCAGGTTATCCCCGTCGAGGTACACCGTCACCTGCTCCCCCGATGCAAAGGCGGTTGCCGTGACGTTGAGCGCGGCGCCGGGCAGCGCCGCCGGCGGGTCGAGCGCCAGCGCGGCATTGAGCCTGTCGAAGGTCCCGCGCAGCAGCGTCCCGCTGTTCTCGCCATAGGCGTAGATGTCGTGGTGGCCGGCGGCGTAGCCCGCCGGGATGGTGATGTTCGTGTCGAGGCGCCCATAGTAAGCGTTGGCGGATTGCAGGTAGACGCCGTGCGCGGGATCGCCGTTCCAGTAGATCAGGACCGGCTCGGAGCCGGCAAAGACGCCATAGGGGCTGCTGACGTCGACGTATGTTCCGCTGCCGCCGCGCGGGGGAGAGATGGTCAGCGCGCCGGGTACGACGTTGAACGCGGCCGCGGCGACGTAACCGCTCTGCCGGCCCACGGCGTAGACCGTGTGCCCGCCCAGTCCGACCGGACCGTTGGCGTAGCCCGGCACGGTGAAGGAGACCGTCGTCGTACCCGTTGCGCCGGCCGTGCCGCTGCCCAGGGACAGGCTGTGCGCGTCCGCGCCGTCCCACAGCAGGCTGATAGGTTCGCCTGGTGTAAAGCCTGCCATGGTGGCGACGGTGTGAGCGCCGATGGTCGTCTGGCCGGGCAAGAAGGCCAGGGACAGCATCTGATAGGTCCCGCTGATCAGCGTCCCGCTCTGTAGTCCGTAGGCGTAGATTGTGTGTGAGCCCGCCGCGCCGTCGGGCAAGGTCAGGTCGGCGTCCAGAGAGCCGTAGTAGGTGTTTGCCGAGCCGAGGTAGGCGCCCTGTCCCCGCATCGGGTCGCCGTCATAGTAGAACAGCACCGTCTCGAAGGGGGCATAGACGTCATAGTTGCCCGCGCTGACATGCGCGCGCGGGGTGAAGCCCTGCCCGAGCACGAGACCTCCCCGCGGGGTGACCGCCAGGGACGGCGCGAGCACAGTGTAAGGGGCCGTGGCGGGATAGCCGTCATCGCGGCCCGTGGCGCTGAAGGTCGCGGCGCCCTGGTAGACAGTCTCGCCCTGCGCGGTCACGGGCACGGTCGCGCTCAGAGTCGCAACTCCGTCGGTGCCGGCCGTGACGCGGCCAAGGTTGACGCTATGGACGCTCGCGTCGTGGTACACATTGGGCACGAAGCCAAACGCGACGCTCTCGCCGGGCGCGTAGCCGCGCGCGGTCATCGTGACCAGGCTGCCGGATAGGCCTTGCCGGGGAGACACGGTCAGCGATACCACGTCGAAGAGCGCCCCGACCGAGAGACCCGAGGACACGCCGTAGGCGGTCACCGTGTGCATTCCCGGCGCCGCGCCGGCAGGCACATTGAGGTCGCTGCCGATGGAGCCATAGTACGCGTTCGTCTGTCCCAGGTACAGGCCGGTGTGGCTGTCGCCGTCCCAATAGAGCCGTACCTGCTCGAACCCGTTGAAGACGCCGTAGGCCGCGCTGGCATTGAAGCGCGAGCCCGGCTGGCCGCCCGAGGGACCAAGGTTCAGCGCCGGCGGCAGCACGTCGAACGTAGCAAACACCAGACCGTGGCCCGTGTGCCCGTAGGCGTAAATGTGGTGCGTGCCCGCCGCGACCGGCACGCCCTTGATGGCGACGGGGATGGTGAAGAGCGCCGTCGCGGCGACGATCGTGCCCGTGGCATCGGCTACCGCGTGGCCGGCGGGATAGGCCGTGGCCGGGCCGCCGTTGGGCGGCATCCCGGCCGGCGCGCCATCCAGCAGCAGGTCGACCGTCTCACCCGGCAGGAAGCCGGTCCCGGTCACGCCCACCGTGGCGCCGGGCGGAGCGGCAATGCGGGCCGGCCGTAGCGCCGTGGTCACGGTGAAAACCGTGGCGGCCACGCCGCCCGCGCCGGGGCCGCCGTTGGCGTGGCCGTAGGCGGTCACGGTGATAGGCCCGGCCTGACCGAACTCCGGCAGGGTGAAGGCGCTTGCATTGGCGCCGGTGGTGGAGCCGTTGGCCCCGATCGACGCGACGCGGGCGCCGTTGACGCTGTCGCCGCCGACGTAGACGTCCACCACGTCGTCGCCGTAGAAGCCGGAGAAGGAGACGCCGATCTGTTGGCCGGAGACGCCGCTGCCCGGCGTCAGCGTGAGGACTTGCGTGGGCGCGACGTGGAAGATTGTGGTGGCTGTCTCGCTTAGCGCGTCGGACGCGGTGATGGAATACGCGCCGGCGGGCTGCCCTGCCGGGACGGTAAACGCCGTAGGAGCGATCGAGCCGTCGGCGCCGCTAGTGGTGGTCGCCGTCTGGCCAAGGAAGGAGAGGCTGATCGGCGCGCCGGCGCTGAATCCGGCGCCGGAGACAGCCAGGGTACTACCGGGCCGGCCGCTATAGGGCGACGCGGCGATGGCGTACTCGCGGAAGGGGACGCTGAGCGTGTGGCCGCTGGAGAGTCCGAAGGCCATGATGGTGTGCGCGCCGGGGTTATAGGTCGAGGGGATGGTCGCGCTGGCGCTGAAACGGCCGTTCTGATCGGCGTAAGCGTTGCCCAGGAAGACGCCGTCCTGGTAGAAGTAGACAGTGTCGTAGGGCGTGTAGCCGTCGCCGCTCAGCGCCATCGTGGCGCCCGGTTGACCCATGGTCGGGCTCACCGTGAGCCCCGCCGCGATCACCTGCACGCTCGCGCGCGCGGCCTCGCCGGCGCCGCCCGTGGCCGTGAGCGGCAGGGCGCCCGACAAGGCGCCGGCCGGGACAGTCAGGGTGACGGGCACGAGGCTGCCAGAGGAGTCGACGGTCGTGGAACCCGTACTGGCGCCAGCGGTTCCCAGGGTGATGGCCACGGTCTCACCCGGCGTGAAGCCGGCGCCGCCGATCGCCACGGGCGCGCCATCCGGGGCGCGCCCGGGCGCGGCGGTGAGCGCGAAGACGCGCAGCGTGCCGGTGATGGCGTGCCCGCTGCTCATCCCGATGGTCTCGACGGTGTGCGGCCCGGGCGTCAGCCCGGCGGGAATGGTGAAGCCGCCTTCGTAGGACGCGCGCGGCGTGATCACGCCGTCCGGCCCGGCGTTGGTATCGCGGACGCGGACGTTGTCGACGTACACCGTCACGCCCTCGTAGGGGCGGAATCCGTCCGCGCGCGGCGCGATGCTGTCGCCGCTCTGGCCAGCGGTCGGCGTCAGGATCAGCGAGGACTGCACGACCTCAAAGGGGATGGTGGCCCCTTCGCCCGCGTCATCCGTGGCGGTGAGGCCATTCAACTCGAACGGCGCGGTGGTAGGGACGGTCAGCGAGATAGGCGCCAGGGCGCCCGCGCTGTCCGTTCCGCTGGTGGTGGTCAGCGTGATGGGATTGCCGGAGATCTGGCCGAGCGTGAAGGTGACAACCTGACCGGGGGCGAAGTCGACGCCGGACACCGTCACGGTCCCACCTGGCCCGGCCTGTTGCCCGTTGGCCGAGAGCGCATAGACGCGCAGCGCGGTGGTGACGCGGGCGTTGGTGCGCCGGTCGACGACGGTGAGCGTGTGCGGTCCGGGAGGGGTCCCGGCGGGCACGGCGAATGAGAACCGGTAGTAGTTGGTGTCCGGGATCGAGAGATTGCCGGAGCTATCGGTGGTAGCGGATCCAACGTCCGCGCCGGTATCGAGCACCATATCCAGGCGCTCGTACGGAGCGAAGCCGGTTCCGGTCACCACGATGCTGTTGCCGATCGCGCCGCTGGAGGGCACGAGACCGATGGTGGGGCTAAGCGGCGTGTCGGCGCTCAGTCGGGCGGGTCCGCGCTCCAGCGCGCGGAAGGCGGGGCCGGCCAACAGGCGCCGCGCGGCGGCCGGGCGCCGCGGGGACGAGGGCAGAGTTGTGTCATAGGTCCGCTCCATCGCCGCCAGCGTGGCCGCGCCGTAGGTGTGCAGCAATAGGGCGCGCCCGCGCGGCGTGGCCAGCAGGGAGCGCAGCAACTGGAACTGCGGCCCTTTATGCGAGGTGATCGGCGTGAAGCGCGGCGCGTCGGGCACAACGGCCGGCGCGGCGCGCGAGGCGCCGCTCCCGCCAGCGGTCGCGGCTGTCGTCGCTATGCCCGCGTCGGGGCGGCTGTTGCGCGCCGAGGCCGTGGTTGTCGCGGCCCCGGCGGACGAGGCCAGGGCCGAACTGGGTCCGCCAAAGATGATCAAGGCCACCAGCCAGCCGCAGGCCAGCCGCCAGATGGTCCCATGCTCTTGCCCGCGCCCGTCGTGCTGATGCCCGTGCCCACGCCGTATCATCGCTGCCTCCCCGATTCCAGGTGATATGTTCAGCCCATCTATGCTCACGTGGCCATCCTCGCGTGACAGGTACATCGCGTGAGCCACGGCCTGCGATTGACATCGCATGGCATGGCGCACCACGACCCCTAACGTGTCTTTGACGCGGCGGCCTGAGGGACTCTAGTCGCTGTCTATGCGCCATGCGACGTCAGTCGCAGGCCATCAGCATGCGCCTCACAATCATGGGGCACATCGCGTCGCGCGGTACTTATGCGCGCCAACCAAACGTAGCGCGTGAAGGTTTACTATAATGAGTAGGAGACGAGGTAGTCGCCGCGTTTTTTGGCGCGCGCCGCCCATGCCGCGCCTCGACAGCGCGTCGATGGCCGGACGACCGCCTTATGACGTCCCAACCTGATGTGTATAGTACATGGAGATGACGCGGAGCGCCACACGCAATACCCACGCAATACCCACGCAATTAGCCCCGCTATCCATCCAGGACCATGACATCGACGGAGCGTATCATCCATGTGACGTCAGTGATCGGGGAGGATGCAGCCCCTCGCCCGCACACTCGCCAGCGTCCCTCCGATAATGGGGAATGAGGTCATGCGATGACCACGGTTGACCCGGCGCCCTTCGGCGACATGCTGCGGCGCCTGCGGCTCGCGTCAGGTCTGACGCAAGAAGCGCTGGCCGAGCGCGCCAGGCTGAGCGCGCGCGGCCTCAGCGACCTGGAGCGCGGCGCCCGTCGTCAGCCCCGCGCGGACACCGTGTCCCTCCTCGCCGACGCCCTGGGGCTGGACCATGCGACGCGCGTAGCCTTCATCGCCACCGCGCGCGGCCTCTACGAAGGGGCTTCCCACCCGTCCGGGCTAACGGGCGGTCTGGCGACGCTCCGGCCACCGATCGGATCGGCGCTACCGCTGCCGCCGACACCCCTGGTCGGGCGCGCCGCGGACCTGGCGGCGGTCGAGGCCCTGCTCCGCCGCCCGACCGTGCGCCTGCTGACCCTGACCGGACCGGGCGGCGTGGGCAAGACGCGCCTGGCCCTGCACCTGGCGGCCGCGCTGCACGAGGCCTACGCGCACGGCGTGACCTTCGTCCCACTCGCGGCCGTCGACGATCCCGACCTCGTGGCGCCCACCATCGCCACGGCCCTGGGCCTGCGCCAGGGTAGCGCGCGGTCGGTCCATGGGCAGTTGTTCGCCCATCTGACGGAACGGGAGCAGGTGCTCCTGCTGGACAACATGGAGCAGGCTCTGGGCGCCGCGTCGCTGGTGGCCGATCTGCTGGCCCACTGCTCGCGGCTCACGATTGTGGCCACGAGCCGCTCGGCGCTGCGGGTGCGCGGGGAGCAGGAATACTCCGTATTGCCGCTGCCGCTCCCGGCGCGCGCGCCGGGAGCGGGGATGGCGCTGGCGTCGGCCTCGGCGTCGGAGGCGGTTGCCCTGTTCGTGGACCGGGCGTCGGCCGTCCAGCCCGGCTTCGGGCTGACGGAGGCCAACGCGAGCGTCGTGGGCGAGATTTGCCGCCGGCTGGACGGGCTGCCCCTGGCCATCGAACTGGCGGCGGCGCGCATCCGGTTGCTCTCTCCGCTCGCCCTGCTGGCTCGACTGGATAACCGTTTGCCCCTCCTGACCGGGGGGGCGCGCGACCTCCCCGCGCGGCATCAGACGATGCGCGCCACGATCGCCTGGAGCTATGACCTCCTCTCGCCGCGCGAACAGGCCTTCTTCCGCCGCATCTGCGTCTTCGTAGGGGGATGCGCCCCGGAAGCGGTCGCGGCCGTGTGCGTCGAGGCCGCATCCCCCGCGGGCGAGGATGAGGAAAAGGAAGAGAGAGAGGACGCCGAGGAGACGGCCTTGCTGGGGCTCTCGTCGCTGCTAGAGAAAAGCCTGGCGCAGCAGGCGCGCGGCCAGCAGGACCCGCGCGACGAGGGGTCCGCCTTGGTCGAGCCGCGCTTCACGCTGCTAGAGACGATTCGCGAATACGGGCTGGAGCGCCTGGCGGCCCAGGGCGAAGCCGCCGCGACGCAGGAGCGCCACGCGGAGTATTACCTGGCGCTCGCGGAGAGGATCGAGCCCGAGCTGACGGGTCCGCGCCAGGCCCACCTGCTCGACCTGCTGGAGCTCGAACATGACAACCTGCGCGCCGCCTTGCGCTGGGCCTTGACGTGGGGGCCGGGCGCGGCCGGCAAGGGGCTGCGCCTGGCCGCGGCGCTGTGGCAGTTCTGGTCCGTGCGCGGCTACCTGCGCGACGGACGCGAGTGGCTGGACGGTTTCCTGGCCCTCGACGAGCAGGACGAGCAGGGCGCGCCTCCGGGACCTGTGCGCGCCAGGGCGCTGGCAGCGGCGGGGATGCTGGCCTATGGCCAGGGCGATTACGCGCGCGCCGTCCTCCTGTCCGAGCAGGGCGTCGCCGCGTACAGAGGGTTGGGCGACGTGCGGGGCATGGCCGTGGCGCTCAACAACCTGGGCAACGTGGCCATCGACCGGGGGGACCTCGCGCGGGCGCGGGCAGTCCACGAGGAGGCCCTCGCGCTGCGCCGGGAGCTGGGAGACCGCCGCGGCGTCGCGGCCTCGCTCGGCAACCTGGGCCTCGTGGCCTGCGACGGGGGGTTGTACGAGCGGGCGTGGGCCTTGCACGAGGAGAGTCTGGCCATCAAGCGCGAACTGGACGATAAGCGGGGCATCCCCATCTCGCTGAACAATCTCGGGCTCGTGGCGCGCAACCAGGGGGATGTCGCCCGCGCCATCGCGCTGTACGAGGAGAGCCTGACCCTGTTCAGGAGGGTCGGCTGGAAGCGCGGCGTCGCCGTGGCGCTCAACAATCTGGGGGTGGCGCTGCGCGACCGGGGCGACGGGGACCGTGCCATGGCTTTGGTCGAGGAGAGCCTGGCCCTACGCCGGGAGATCGGCGACAAATGGGCGCTCGCCTACTCGCTCACCGTGCTGGCCGACCTGCTGCGCGACCGGGGCGAGTGGGACCGCGCCGCGGGCGCGTACCGGGAAGGCCTGGCCCTGCTGCGGGAGGTCGGCAACAAAATCGGGATGGCGGCGTGCCTAGAGGGGGTCGCGGCGCTGGCCTGCCAGCGGGGGCAGCCGGAGCGATCCGCGCGGCTCCTTGGCGCTGCCGACGCGCTGCGCCGTGCCCTGGGCACGCCCCTCCCGTTGGCCGACCGGGCCGCGTACGACCGCCTTGTCATCGCGACGCGCGCCGCCCTCGACGTCAAGACGCCGGTACGGGTAGTGGGCGTCGCGGTCCCATCAACCGGCGACGATCCCTTTGCCGGCGCCTGGGCCGAGGGCGAGGCCCTGCCGCCAGAGCAGGCTATCGACGAGGCCGTGAATGGATAGTCGGTAGTCAGAGAGCAGACCGATGCCCTGAGCGGGCTGACCGAGGATCAGCGACGACCGTATCGTCGGGTGCAACTGAGCGAGCACAACCGGCAGCTTTAGTGGGGGCGGGCCAGGAGGACGACAAACGTGTTCCTGTGTGTGGCGCACGGCATACCCGGCACGCGCGTCACCAGCGTGAGCACCACGCTGAGCGGGCGCGGCGGCACGTAGCCCACGCGGCCCACGCGCACCTCCGTCGCAACCTGCCCGCGGACCCGCCCGGCCCGACGGTTGGTCTGGAGCGCCGTCGTGGCATAGGCGCGGCCGCGGTAGAGCGTGATGATGCGCGGGACGGAGCGGAACCGGCCGGGCTGCCCCTTGATCGCCATCCTGTGGAGGATGGTGCGCGTGAGCGTGAGATCGAGAATGAGTTGCGTGCCGGGGCGCGCCACGATCCGGACCCTGATCGCTCCCTGGCCGGGGATGATGGGGCGACGCACGATCGTCACGGCCGGCTGGACCGTGAGCCGGCACGTCCCGGATGGCCCGTGGCCCTGTCCGATGCGCGACGGGGTGACGGCCGGCGGTGGTATGCCAGTCACCACCGTTCAACGGTTGCTACGACCGCGCCAGGATGAGGTCGTTTTCTCCCACGGCGTAACAGGTGGTGATACTCGGGCACATCACGCCGCTCAGGTCCTGCCCCACCGGATCCGGATTAGAGTTGCCTTGCTGGAGCGGAGTGGGCTGGCGGCGCCAGGTGATACCATCATCGGCGGTCGCTATAATGAGACCTTCCGTGCCAACGGCATAACAGATCGTCACGCTCGGACAGGCTAGGACGAAAGGATAGAGGTACTCGTCTTTTCTACCGGTCATGCTCGTCACGGATCCCTGCCGCCTCAGCCAGGTGCGCCCTCCGTTCGTCGTGACCGCGAACCCGTCCCCCAGCGCGTAGCAGGTGGTCACGCCCGGACAGGCCACACTGTCCGTGCCGCCGGACCAACCGATCTGCTGGCCGCGCCACGTCTTGCCTCCGTCGCTACTGACCATAAGGCCCGCCACTCCCGCGGCGTAGCACGTCTGTAGGCCGCTACACGCGACGCTCGTCAGCTCATTTACCCCTCCTGACGGGGCCTGCTGGCGCCAGGAGACGCGCCAGGTCGCGCCCCCGTCCGCGGTCACCAGGATCAGGCCATCGCGGTCGCCGTCGCTGCGCCCGGTGTGCCCGCCCACCGCGTAGCAGGTGCGTACACTCGGACAAGCGATGGCATTGAGATCTTCGCCATACTCATCGCCGAAGGGATTGTGCTCAATGTGCCAGGTGACGCCGCCATCCGTGGTGACCTTGATCCCCGCGGAAGAGTCTGTCCCGCCAACGATATAGCAGGTGCGCGTGCTGGGGCAGGCGATACTGTTGCCGCTACCAGCGGCGGGCAAGGGGCGCCAGTTACGTCCACCATTGGTCGTGCTCAGGGTGGTGAAGAGGCCCACAACGTAGCAGGTGCGCGTGCTGGTGCAGGTCACGCTAGACCAACTATTTCCCCCCGGTGTGCTGTCGTGCCGCTGGATGTGCCAAGCGCCAGGGGGGAGACTGCCTGTCGTCCTCACCACGCTGGTGGCGGTTAGGACAGGTGTGCCCTGCGGTGTGCCGGGCGGTTGCGGCGTGGGAACAGCCGTGCCGCGCGCGGTGATGGTTGGCGACGGGGCAGCGCGCAGGGGGCCTGCGGGCGTGACAGGCGCGGTGACTAGCGCGGCCGGCGCCATCGCCAGTGTCGGGCCAGCCAGCGCGACAGTCAGCACGGCCGCGCTTAGGGCACGCGCGAGATCGCGGTGCGCCGACATAGGTCCTCTCCTCCTAACCGTGGTATGATAGATGCTCGCGATTGAGCACGAACTCAGGGTTTGGCGATGCCGGAGCAGGTCCACTGTAGCGCGACATCGCCGTACGCTGTCTTGTTCGTCTTGTCGTTGCTACCCGTGACGTGCGTCGCCGTCAAGGAACCGCTGCGCCCGCCCGCCCCCAGCCGCAGGCTCATCGTGGTAGGAGCATGCACGGTCGTGGCGTCCAAGTAGGTGAACCCGCCGGCGGTGACGGCGAGGAGGATCTGTTTGCTGCTGGTATAGGATGACACCGCTGTCCGATATGGCTCGATCTCAACGATGACGGAGATCGACCCGGCGGCGGAGCCAGTTGAGCCACCGGCTGACGTCGCATGGTAGACGAGCGCGTAGGCGTTGGCTCCATGCGACTTATCGTACCCCGCGAAGCACCCGGTGTCCTTGCTGACGAACGCCGCTGTGACGGTGGTGTTGACGGGCGAGAGACCGCTGATCCGCAATTGGATAGACACGCTGTTCGCCACGGTCGAGCGGGCGGCGGCAGGCCCGAAGGGGACGAAGGCCGCGAGGGCCGCGGCGGCGAGGACGGGATACAGTGATGATGCGCGCATCTGATGAACCTCCTACTTGATGGTGAGACCGATGATCGCGACGCGGCGCCCCCGGCGGGGCCGCGCGCCACGTGAGCGCGTCGGTGATATTCCAGGCTATATTAGGCTATGGCTACCAGGCGAAGACGTGATGGTGTGGGGGGCGGCATCCTCTCCTTTCATCCTCTCATCGGTGATCGGTGGCCGGCGACGAGCACACGTCGCCGGCCATCGCGCGAGCCCGGGTCCTGGAAGGCTGCCCCGGTTCATGCTTACTGGGCCAGGCCCTGCGTGCTGCTGCGGGTGGAGCGGTCCAGGGCAAAGACCGTCTGCTCCGCCACGAAGCCCATCTCGTTCGTCGAGCGCACCACCGCCCCGTAGCCTCCCGTAGCCAGCCCGGCGGCCCCGCTCAGGTCCACCGTGGCGCGCTTGTGGCGCCAGGTAGTGGCCAGATCGACCCGATAGAGATTCGACCCGCTGTAGTATGTCCCAGCCAACGTTGCCGATGGGTCCAAGGCCAGGTCGGCCAGGCCACCTCCTATTTTTTTGGCTACCGCAGTATGCCTTTCTCTGCTCTGTGTTGCCGCACGGTCACGTTGCCCATCGTCCCTGTCGTCGATCCGCCACCGTTTTCTCCCAGCTTCGCGGGGTTGGTCTATGCGGGTAGGGTCCGATCCAGACTGGTCTTATTCTGCCACGACGCGTGGCGTATTGACCACACGCAAGACCCACGCAAGGCCCACGCAAAACCCACGCAAGACCCACGCAATCGCCACCCGGCTACCAACCGATATCCGCTAGAATACTGTTAGTACGGCATTTCATACGGGCAACGACGACGGGTAGGGGCAAGGCGATGTCGCGCGCCGACGCGCCGGCGCTCGTGGTTGGCAGGAAACGAGTTCCTACGATGAGCACGGTCGAACCGGTACCCTTTGGCACGTTGCTGCGACGCCTGCGGCTTGCGTCAGGCCTGACGCAAGCCGCAGGCGTCGGCCGAGCGCGCGCGGCTGAGCGCGCGCGGCCTCAGCGACCTGGAGCGCGGCGTCCGCCGCCAGCCCCGCCTGGACACCGTGGCCCTCCTCGCCGACGCCTTGAACCTGGACCCCATGACGCGCGCGGCCTTCATCGCGGCCGCGCGCGGGGTCCACGAACCTGATGGCGGCTCGCCCGCGACGCCCGTGGCCGAGCCGGCAGCAGGAGCCCTGCTGCCGGCGGTACCGCTCCCGCCAACACCCCTGATCGGACGATCCGTCGAATTGGCGGATGTCGAGACCTTGCTGCGCCAACCGGGCGTGCGCTTGCTGACCCTGACCGGACCGGGCGGCGTGGGCAAGACCCGCCTGGCCTTGCACGCGGCGGCCGCGTTGCGCGGCCGCTTTGCGCACGGTGTAGCCGTCGTGTTCCTGACGGCGATCGACGATCCAAACCTCGTCGCCCCCAGCATCGCGGCGGCCATGGGACTGCGCGAGGTCGGAACGCTCTCCGTCCGCTCGCTGCTGATCGAGCACCTGGCGGACCGGGAGGCGCTGCTGCTGCTGGACAACATGGAACAGTTGCCGGGCGCCGCGCCGCTCGTGGCCGACCTGCTGTCCTGTTGCCCGCGGCTCACTATCATGGCCACGAGCCGGGCATCGCTGCGCGTGCGCGGGGAGCAGGAATACGCCGTCCCCCCGCTGGCGCCACCCGTGCCGGCGACAAAAGGAACGACGGCGCTCGCCGCCGCGCGGCAGTCGATGGCCGTCACCCTGTTCGTCGACCGCGCACAGGCGATCCAGCCGGGTTTTGCGCTGACGCAATCAAACGTGGAGACCGTGGGCGAGATCTGCGCGCGGCTGGACGGACTGCCGTTGGCCATCGAACTGGCGGCGGCGCGCGTCCGGCTGTTGTCTCCGCGTGCCCTGCGTGACCGTCTGACCGCCACGCCGGGGCAGCTCCCGGCGCTGCGGCTGCTCGGCGACGGGGCCGATGACGCGCCGACACACCAACGTACCATGCGCGCCACGATCGCCTGGAGTTACGACCTGCTCGACCCGCTGTCGCGCGCGCTGTTCCCGCGCCTGTGCGCCTTCGCCAGCGGTTGTACCGTGGAGGCAGCGGAGGCTGTCTGCGCCGACGACGACGTGCCGGAAGCGGACATCCTCGACGGGCTGACCGCGTTGCTGGACAACAGCCTGCTGTGGCGCCCACCCACGGACCCAGACCCGGACGATGGATCGAACGCGCCGGAGCCACGCCTGACGATGCTGGAGACGATCCGCGCCTATGGGCTGGAACTTTTGGAGGCGAGCGGGGACGCGGCGGCGGTGCGGGGCAAGCACGCCGCCTACTACCTGGCGCTGGCGGAGCAGGCCGCCCCGGAGCTGGTCGGCCCTCGTCAGGGCGCGTGGTTACGACGCCTGCTGGCGGAGCACGACAACCTGCGGGCCGCCCTGCGTTGGACGATCGAGACGGGAGACCGCCAGAAGGGGCTGTGCCTTGCCGCCGCGCTCTGGCGCTTCTGGTTCACTCATGGCTTCCTGACCGAGGGCCGCGCCTGGCTGGAGGAGACGCTGGCCGCGGCCGGCGAGAACGCGGCACTGGCGCCCTTGCGCGCCCGGGCGCTCCATGCGCTGTCCCCGCTGGCCAATCAGCAGGGCGACCACGGGCGGGCAGACGCGGCGTTGCAACAGAGCTTCGCGCTGTACCGGAGTCTGGGCGACGCGAGGGGCAGCGCCGGGGCGCTCCATGGTCTGGCCATCAACGCTCGCTCGCTCGGCGACTATGAGAAGGCCCGCGCGCTGGAAGAGCAGGCGTTAGTCCACTATCGCGACCTCGATGACGCGCGGGACATCGCCGCCGCGCTGCTCAACCTCGGCGAGTTCGCGCACGACCTCGGCGACAACGGCCGCGCTGTGGCCCTCTACGCCGAGAGCCTGACCCTCTTCCGACAAACCGGCGACCAGCGCAGCGTGGCCATGGCCCTGCATAACCTCGGTCGGGCCACACTGTGTCAGGGCCATGCCACCCGCGCCGGGGCGTTGTGTCGCCAGAGCCTGACCCTGTTCCGCGCCCTGAGCGACCACTGGGGCGTGGCCCTGGCGCTGGATACCCTGGGCGCTACGCTGCACCATCGCTGCCGGTTCCGCCGGGCGCGCGTCCTCTACGAGGAGAGCCTGCGCATGCGCCGCGACCTTGGCGACGCCTGGGGTATCGCCACGTGCCTCGGGCATCTGGGCGACATGGCGCGCCACCGGGGCGAACTCGTTCGCGCGACCACGCTCTGCGAGGAGAGTCTGTCGGTCTTCCGACGTATCGGGACAGGGCTGGGCATCGCGGTCGCCCTCGGCAGCCTGGGCGATATCGCCCGCGAGCGCGGCGACGTTGCGCTCGCCGCGCAACGGTACGCGGAGGGGCTGGGCATTTTCCGGCGGAGCAACGACCGGATAGGCATCGCGTCGAGCCTGGAGGGGCTGGCCGCGGTGGCCTCCGCACAGAGCCGATTCGAGCGCGCCGCGCGGCTATTCGGCGCCGCGGACGCGCTGCGCGCCTATATCGAGGCGCCGCTGCCGCCCCCCGACGCCGCACGCCTGGCCCGTGCCGTCGCGGTGGTCCACGCCGCGCGCATCGTAGCCTCGTCGCACGACGACGAGCCCCTGACCGTCGCCTGGCTCCAGGGCGGCGCCCTGCCGCTGGAGCAGGTGGTCGACGAGGCCTTGAGCGGCGCTGACACCGCATAGCGATAGCGCCGGTCCTGACGCCCCGCCGGTACTAACAGCCGGCTCGATATGGTGGGCGCCCCCGATCCGGACATCGCCGACGAAAGGTCCGCCGTAACGCCGGACGGGCCACCCGCAGCGGGGTAAACAGCCCAAACCCCTCCTCTTACCTACGACGCCGCTACGCCGCCGACGCCGCCGACGCCGCATTCACGGACACATCTGAGTGTGCTCCCGTCCCTGTCCCGCCGTCGCCAGAACTGATGTCATAGGCGATGCGCAGCGTACCGTGCCCCATCCGCTTCGCCACGCGTGCGATGGCGTTGTGCAAGCGATGCGCAAACCACCAGCGCGTTGCCTCGTCGACCACCAACACGACCATCTCGTCTCCCTGCTCGCGTGACCCCGTCGCGGCAACCCAGTAGGTATAGTTCTCCCGCGTGAGCTCGTGACGCCACTCTTCCTTGATCCGCGCCCACAACGGTCCGCAGGAAAGGCCAGTCGGCGTGGGCGGCTGACCCCGATTGGGTTCCTCGCGCGGTTGCTCGCCCGCAAAACGAGGCGCGGCGCCCGTGACATCGCCCGCGTCCGTCGCGGTGTCGGGCGAGGCGACGGGGAGGTCGTGCATCAGCAGATAGGAGATATAGGCGCCGGTCGTGGTGCGGACTTGCCCCGCCTCGGCCCGAGCGCGCACGGCCGCGATCACCGCCGTGACCCGATCGGCGTCGACCGTTTGCGCCAGGAACGCCGCTTGTGGCTGGTGAACGCCCGCGTCCTCGAGGGCCAACTGGACGTGCCGTGTCCGCGGCGCGCCCGCGTCGGGGGCCGGCGTCGCGTACACCGGCAGACGTGTAACGTTCCCATCATCCCTTTTGTTCTTGTTTACATGGGTAGGTACGTCTCCTTGTGCGTCCGATCCTTGCGCGTCTCCCACCTGTCCCGGTGTACGGCTCGGGCGGACGAATTGAACGGGTGAGGCGGCGGGAGCGGACGGAATAGGAGAGGTGGGCGGGCGGGACTCTTGACGACCCGCGGGGGCGAGGGGGGCGGACGGGGCGAGGGGGGCGGACTGCTGGCGGCCCGCGGGGCCGGGCGCCAACTCGATTCCAAACGGGTGCGGGATGTCCACGGCGACGATCGTGGCGTCGCGCCCGCTGCCTGGCGTACGCTCGATCAGGCCGTGGCTCTCCAGCTCTTTGAGCGCGGCGGCGACCGTCCCGCGCGACCCGATGCCTGCCCCTCCGTCGAGGCGCGACCCGTCGCGCCGTTGTATGCCCCGCATCAGCTGCGGGTACGAAATCTCATCGGAGCGCTTGCGGAACCCCCACGTGCGTTGCAGGATGTAGGAGAAGAGCCGGTAGGCCTGAGCGGAGAGCAGGTCAAGGTTGCATAGGATGGCCGTCGGCATCACGACGCCGGTATGGTCGTCGGCGCAGAGGTCGCCGAGCCGGCGCGACGCCGCGTTCGGCCCGTCGCATGCGGACGGGCTGGAGACAGAGATGGACATGGATAAACCTCCTCGGGGCAAATCGTGGGCGAATCGTAGGTGCGCGGGACCGCGCGAAGGCACGACCGGGATACTCCATCGGCATCCCGCCGCGCATCCGGGTAGCTCCCGCCCTTACCCGATGCTGCTCCATTCTTGCAGCGCGCGCACGCACAATCAAGGAACACGCGCGTGACGCGAGTAGCGGTGGTCGTGACATTGGTGGCGGACGGGACGACACGGGTAGCGGATGGGCGTCATCAGTAGCGAAAAGGGGGACATCGGTCGCAAATGACGGGACGCGAGTAGCAAGAAGCGTGACACCGGTGGCGCCGCTCGTGACGCGAGTGGCGAAAGGCACGACGTGGGTAACGGCAATCGTGACGCGAGTAGCGGATGACGTGACGCCGGTAGGGAAGAGGATGACGCGAGTAGCGAAGATCGCGACGCTGGTCGCGACAGGCCTGTCGCGAGTAGCGAAAGTCGCGACGCGAGTGGCGCTGGTCGTGACGCGAGTAGCGAGGGCCATGACACCGGTAGGGGAGAAGATGACGTGAGTAGCGATTCGGTTGACGGCGCGGCGCATGAGCGCGCGCCGCGGCCCGACGAAACGACGCGCACCTTGCCAGGCGGGGGCCCTGACAGGGCTATGATAGGGCCATGACAGGGGCGTGACGAGCGCGGCGGATAGGCTGACGCGGCGCGCGTGGCGTTGTCGGACTCATTACGATGACGCGAGTAGCGAATTTGGTGACAGGAGTAGCGGATGTCAGGACGACGGTAGCGGGCAGCGTGACGGCGGTAGCAAGGAGCATGACGCCGGTAGCGAGGATGGAGACGTTTGGGAGTCAACCGAGCGCCACTGACGACCGGGAGGCCGGGATGCTCCCTATCCTCCCGTGCGTAATGTCTTGTCGCGCGGCGGACAACATGTTACCGTACTGTAGGCGCGGTCACGCCGCGTGGTAAGCCGCGTGAAGAGGGAAGGAGAGCGGGAGCATGTCCAGGGGGAAGAACGAGGCGGTCAGGCGACGTCCGCCGCCCGAGTTGCCCGTGCCATTGCCCTTCGACGACGACGATCTGGCGCTGACCAGTATCCCGGCCATCGACCCCAAGACGGGCCGGGCGATCGATGTCAAGGAGCGCCAGTTCCGCGCGCGCATCATGGCCGAGTCGGCGCAGGGCTTCGTCGCCGTCGACCGTAGATACCACGAGGCGGAGTTGCTGATCCACCAGCCGCTCGTCGTGGACGACGTGGGCGAGTTCGTCGACGACTCGTGGCAGCTGCAGCGGTCGAACAGCACCGTGCTGCGGGTCACGCCCGGTCAGATCGGGGACGTGTCGCTCGTCGAGCACGACATCGAGGCGATGCAGGAGTTCGGCGTGATGGTCGCCCGCAAGGCGGTGGGCGACGCGGCGGCGCGCCTGATGCGCATCCTCTACGAGATGGCCAACGACCCGCCCAACTGGCGGACCCGCCAGATCACCGTGCGGTTGACGGACCTGATGGACCGCATGGCCTACCGCAAGGACGCCAACGGCTATCATCGGACCAAGAACCGCCGTCACCTCGGCCAGACCCTGCTGGCGCTGCAGTACACTCATATCGGCATCCAGCGCTCCAGCAAGGGGGGCAGCGCCGGCGCCATGGGGCCGCTGCTGGCCGGCCTGGAGTTCATGACGCACGAGGACACGACAAACATCACCGTGTTCGACGTGTTCAAGCGCGGCTTGCCCGACGTCGTGACCATCGTCATCAACGAGATGTGGTACCGCATCCGCGACAGCAACGGGCGGCCGACGAGCGACTACGCGCTCGTACCCCGCATGGTCCCCTTGAAGCTCCCGGACGGCGCGGCGCTGGGACGGCGGCCTAATCCGGCCCTCGTCTTGCGCGCCTACTTCGCCGACGCCTTCGAGCGTGAGACATCGGGCACGCTCGTCATCACGCGGGACGCCCTGCGCAACGTGGCCGGGATCAAGGACACGCACGTCACGCGCAGCACGCGCACGCTGACCCGCGTGCTGCAGGACCTGCAAGCGGAGGGCGTGATCGGGTCGTTCGAGCCCGGCGTCCTGCCCCTCGATCCCGACGCCACGGTTACCTTCACCGCCCCTGCCCCCTCTCCCGCCGATGGCGTGCGCTCCGCCAGCGCGTGACGCGAGTAGCGAATCGTATGACACGGTAGCGGCCTGATCGCGCCCCCGTGCTGACGAGCAACCCCATGGAGGCAGCCGATGGATGCCACTGAGGTGAAGCGGCTAATCGCCAAAGGCGAGGGACAATTCCTGGAGTTCAAGCCGGGTCCGACGCGCCCGACAGAGTTGGCCAGTTCGCTCGCCGCGTTCGCCAACGCGGACGGCGGGACCCTCCTACTTGGCGTGGTGGAGCGTCCCGACGGTGAGCCATGGATCGAGGGTGTCGGCAATCGCAAGGTCACGATCGACCACCTTCACACGGCCGCGGGATTATGCAGCCCTAAGGTGGAGCTAACGCCGCCGGAGGAAATCAACGTCGACGGCCGCCTCGTGCTCGCGGTGACGGTGCCCGGTGGCCTGCGTCAAGTCTACAGCGCCGACGGGCGCTACGTCGTGCGCGAGGGTTCCTATCGCCGCACGTTGGGCGCGCCGGAGATTCGCTCGCTACTGGGGCGGCGCGGCCTCTTCGTGTTCGATACGCAGCCCGTCCGCGGGGCCACGCGCGCGCACCTAGATCGTGCCCTGGTCCGCGCGTACGTGGGGCGGTATCGGTCGGGCCGGCGCATGGGCGCGGACGCTCTGCTAGAGGCGCGCGGGCTGCTGGTACGCCCCGAGGGGGACCCCACGGCGTCGCCGGTCCCCAGCGTCGCCGGCGTCCTGCTGCTTGGCAAGGCTCCGCAGCAGTCTTCCCGCAGGCCCGCGTCGCCGTCGTGCAGTATGCGGGGACGGAGATGGGCGAGAGTTTCCTCAAGCGCGAGATCGAGGGCACGCTGCCGGCACAACTCGACGAGGCCGAGGCATGGCTTGCGCGCAACACGCTGCACGCCGTCGAGCTGCGCGGGATGACCAGGACCGACCGCGAGGAGTATCCCAGAGAGCCGCTGAGAGAAGCGCTGCTCAATGCCCTGGTGCATCGGGACTATGGGCTGATCGGTGATCGTATCCGGGTGATGCTCTACAGCGATCGCGTCGAGATTTCGAGCCCTGGCGCGCTCGGCGGACCTATGTCCATCGACACATTGTTAACGCGCCGTTGGAGCCGGAACCCGACGCTGGTGCAGGGCTTCGTCGCGCTCGACCTGATCGAGGAACTGGGCTTCGGGCTGGATCGCATGATCGCGGCGATGAAGCGCGCCGGCCTCCGTTCCCCTGAGTTCAAGGAGGTCGGCGATACCTTCGTCGTGACCCTGTACGGCCCCGGCGATATGTTGCTGAAAGGCCGTGGGATGGACGAGCCGCGGGTGGTTGCCGAGCTGGGACGGCGGCCAGCCATGTCACGAGACGAGCGGCACGCCTGGGTATTGAACTACGTGCGGATGGTCGGGCCGCTTAGCCCGCGGGATTACGTGGCAGCTCTCGACCTTGAGCGCCGCACGGCCATACGGGACCTGCGGGTGTTAGAGGAGCGGGGGCTCATCACGGCGCATGGTACGACGACAGATAGACGGTACACCTTACGCCACGATGGACCATAAGAAAGAGCGGGGTAGAGGATCCGCTGGCACTTGCGACATGTCGCAAGATGTCACAAGCCGGCTTGTGACATCTTGCGACGTTCTGGCGTATGACAATCCTGTGATCTACGTGTTTCACGTGCAACAGCGTCGTGATCCCGACCTGGTGGCCTAACGCAGCCGGTCGTCTAACCGTTGGTAGACCCCGTTCCACCATTCCACTCGCTCCGCGTGGTCGCGCATCGTCGCCAGCGCCTCGGCTACCTGAGCACGGCTCTTGCCGCGCAGGCCGGCCTCCAGGGCGATGGCCACGTCGTCGGCCAGCAGCATTTCGGCCTCCCCAAGGGTCAGGGCCGCGGGCCCCGCCGTCACCAGGGTTCCTTGCTCTGGCCCCACCCGCTGGTCCGCGCCGGCGCTCTGCCCGTGCCCCGGAACAAACGACGTTTGTTTTTCGTCGCCGTTTCCTATTCCTGGTCCTGTCGGCGCCGTGTGCGAGGTGGGGTTGGCCGGCGGCACCACTGCCGCTACCTCCTCGGTCACGGCTCTCGGCTCCCCGTCCTGCCCGGACGCATCGGACCCGCGGGAGTGTGGAGTGTTGTGCGGCAGCGGCGAGGGCGGGCCGGGAACAAACGTCGTTTGTTCCCCGACCATGGGTGACCGCTTGCGCCGCGGGTTGATGATGCCGGCGGCTTCCAGTCGCGCGCGCGCCGCGGCCACGTCGTTTGTCTGCAGCCGCTCCCCCGCCTGCACGCGCGTCCGGAAGGCCATCACCTCGTCGTTGGGCAACTTGCAGATCTCGCGCGCGGCGGTGGCCGAGATCTGCCGCCGCTCCACCGCGTCGGCCAGCACCTGGTCGGCCAGCACGCGCAGCCGGTCGCGCACGTGTTGCGCCGAGATGTGCAACCGCTCGGCCAGGGCCGGCGCGGAGAGCGACTCCAGGTCGAGCAGTTCCTGGAAGGCCCGCGCCTCGTCCAGGGGATCGAGCTCCTGCCGCTGCAGATTCTCCAGCAGTTGCAGGATGCGGACGCGCGTCCCGCTGTCGCCGCGCACGACGATGGGCAGCGTCGACTGACCCGCGCGCTCCGCCGCGGCGCGCCGGCGGCCGCCGGCGATGATGATGTAGCGCTGGCGGCCGTCGGCGATGGTCCCCTCTTCGCGCACCAGCAGCGGCTGCAACACTCCGAATTCACGGATACTTGCCGCCAGTTCGTCCAGATGACGCTCCCCGTCGTCACGCGTCCAGTTGCGACGCGGCTGCGCGGGATCGGGCGCCACCTGCTCGATGGGCACTTCAAGCGCGCCGGCCAGGCGGCGCTCCGTGGCGCCCGCCACGGCCTGGTTGGTGGGGCGCGGCTGCGGGGGCCGCACTACCGCGACCTCGGTCTCGCGCCGCCCCCGGCTATGCCCTGGCATGCGCCGCCTCCGCCTGCACGCCCCGCGCGGCGGGTCTCACCGCTTCCGTCACGCGCCGCGCCAGTTCACGATAGGCGGCCATCGCGGCCGCGCCGGGTTCCGTCTGCGCCAGCGGCAAATGGCGGTTGAGCGCCCGCTTGATGGCCGCGGAGTGCGGCACCGGCGCGACGACCAGCGCGCCATAGGCCTGCTGCAGCGCGGCGAGGCCGCCTTGATCGGGACGATCGCGGTGCACGGCGTTGGGCACGATGGCCAGGCGCTCGGCGCAGACCATCTCGTCCGCCGCCAGTTCCTCCATCGCGCCCAGCGTGTCGACCAGAGCGTCGATGTCCTGCTGCGTCGTCGCCGTCGGCAAGACGGCCCAGGCGGCGGCGAGGATGGCGGAGGAGAGGGCGAAGCCCAGAGCGGGCGGGGTATCGAGCAGGATGGTGTGATAGCCGCTGATCGGGGCCAGGACGCGCCGCAAGCGCAGGAAGCCCGAGGGCGAGTCGTTGAGCGCCAGCGCCGCCGCTTCGATCGAGCGGTCGCCCGGCACGAGGTCAATGCCGGCGGCCGTGTCGCGGATCAGGTCGGCCACCGGCTGGCCGGGCGCGGAGATGCAGGAACCGATGCCGCGCTCGACGGGGTCCGCGGTCAGCAGGCGCGTCAACGACGCCTGCGGGTCGAGGTCGACCAGCAGGACGCGCAACTTCTCCTCGGCCAGGGCGCCCGCCAGATTCAGGGTGGTGGTCGATTTGCCCGAGCCACCCTTACGGTTGACGATGGCCACGATCTGCTCACGTTTCATGGCGTCCCCCGGCGGCGCGGCCATCACTCAAGTGCAACATGCTTTGATCATATCATCTCCTATTGCTGTCCCATTGCTTGAGCCTGGCCTTGAAGGACCATGGCGGATTGTCATGTCCCTGCGGGACGCCCCCATGGATGAAAATCGGCAATTTGCACGCAGAGACGAGACCCTGAAGGGCAGTGACGCGGTCGTCTCGCCAACCTTTCGAGGTCCGTTCCTGCCACAACCCCAGGTCGTCGGCGGTAGACGGTACACTAACGGCGAGAGGTGATGGCTGATCAGGACGCGACGGAGATTGTGACGATGGTAACACCGGACGACAGGCGGCCTCGTAGCGGGACATCCTACATGTTAGACGGAGAGATCGAGAACGGTCGCGCGGTGGCGACCGAGCCAACACACGGCTGGCATGAGCACGGCGGGGACCCCGCGCGCGCCCAGCCCCTACGCGTCGGGATCGGCGGGCCGGTGGGCTCCGGCAAGACGGCGCTGGTCGAGGCGCTCTGCCAGCGCCTGGCGGGCACGGTCGACCTTGCCGTCGTGACCAACGACATTTACACGCGCGAAGACGCCGACTTCCTGCTGCGGCGCGGCGCGCTGGCCGCCGACCGCGTGCGCGGCGTCGAGACGGGCGGCTGTCCGCACGCCGCCGTGCGCGACGATATCGCGGTCAATCTCGAGGCCATCGACGACCTCGCGCGCATCCATCCCGGCCTGCAACTGGTCCTGATCGAGAGCGGAGGAGACAACCTGACCGCGTCGTTTAGCCCCGACCTCGTTGAGCGCTTCATCTACATGATCGACGTGGCGGGCGGCGATAAGGTCCCGCGCAAGGGCGGTCCCGGTATTGGCCGCTCCGACCTGCTGATTATCAACAAGACCGACCTTGCGCCGCACGTCGGCGCGTCTCTGGAGGTGATGGACCGCGACGCGCGGGCCGCCCGCGGGGAACGCCCGTTCATCTTCACCGACCTGCGGGCCGGCGTCGGCGTCGAGGACATCGCGTCCCGCGTCCTGTCCTGGCTTGGGGACGCGGGGGACGCGGGGGACGCGGGGGACGCGGGGGACGCGGGGGACGCGCACGCGCCGGCGTGGCACGTCCCGCATACGCACGGCCACAACCATCCTCATCTCCCCCATGGGTGAATGGAACGGCGCGGCGTCGGGCGTATGCAATACGCCCCTACCCCCACGATCAGTCTAAGGGTCGAGGCCTCTGTGACCACAGGGGTCGTACGGATAATGAGTCAAGGGAAGGATTCTTCATGCACCTCAGTCCACGCGAGCAGGAAAAACTGCTGGTGGTCGTCGCCGCCGGCCTCGCCCGCGCCCGCCGTGCCCGCGGCCTGCGCCTCAATTACCCCGAGGCCGTCGCCCTCATCACGGCCGAGTTGCTGGAAGGCGCGCGCGACGGCCGCTCCGTCGCCGACCTGATGGGCTTCGGCCGCACCATCCTCACGACCGCCGACGTCATGGACGGCGTCGCCGAGATGCTCGACGAGTTCAGCGTCGAGGCCACGTTCCCCGACGGCACGAAATTGGTCACGGTCCATCATCCCATCGCTATCCACGCCGCCCATGCCGGCGACGATGCGGCCTCGGTTCCGGCGGAGGACCAGGCGGTCATTCCAGGCGAGTTGCTCCACCGCGACGACGAGATCGTCCTCAACGCCGGGCGGCCGACCCTTACCATCCGCGTCGCCAACACGGGCGACCGCCCGATCCAGGTCGGCTCCCATTTCCATTTCTTCGAGGCCAACCGCGCCCTGCGCTTCGACCGCACGGCCGCGTTCGGTTGCCGCCTCGACATTCCCTCCGGGACCGCCGTCCGCTTCGAGCCCGGCGAGGAGCGTCCCGTCACCCTTATCCCCCTCGGCGGCGCGCGTGAGGCGGTCGGTGCCAACGCTCTTGTCGACGGGCCTCTCGACGACCCTGGTATCCGTGAGCGCGCCCTGGCTCGTGCCCGAGAGCGCGGCTTTCTCGACGCGCCAGGAGGCAATGCATGAGCGCCACTCTCCCGCGCTCCACCTACGCCCGCATGTATGGCCCGACGGTCGGGGATCGCCTCCGTCTCGCCGACACGGCGCTGATCCTTGAAGTCGAGGAGGATCGCACGGTCTACGGAGAGGAGATCAAGTTCGGCGGTGGTAAGACTATCCGCGACGGTATGGGTCAGGGGACCGCTCCCGACGCCCTCGACCTCGTGATCACCAACGCCCTCATCGTCGACCACTGGGGCATCGTCAAGGCCGACATCGGCGTGCGCGCCGGCCGCATCGTCGCCGTCGGTAAAGCGGGCAACAGCGCGATCATGGACGGCGTGTGGCCGGACTTGCAGGTCGGCCCCCGCACCGAGGTCATTGCCGGCGAAGGGCTTATTGCCACCCCCGGCGGCATCGATTCCCACGTCCACTTTATCTGCCCCCAGCTCGTCGACGAGGCCCTGGCGTCCGGCGTCACAACTATGCTCGGCGGCGGGACCGGACCGGCCACGGGGACCAACGCTACCACCTGCACGCCCGGCCCCTGGTACCTCGCCCAGATGCTTCAGGCCGCCGACGCCTATCCCGTCAACCTCGGCTTCCTAGGCAAAGGGAACTCGTCGCGCCCCGACGGTCTCGTCGACCAGATCGCGGGCGGCGCCATCGGCCTCAAGCTGCACGAAGACTGGGGCTCCACTCCCGCCACCATCGACTGCGCCCTCGGCGTGGCCGACGCCCACGACATCCAGATCGCCATCCATACGGATACCATCAACGAGGCCGGTTTCGTGGAGGAGACGATCGCCGCCATTGCCGGACGAACCATCCACACCTACCACACGGAAGGCGCCGGCGGCGGCCACGCCCCCGACATCCTGCGCGTCTGCGGCCTGCCCAACGTCCTGCCGTCCTCGACCAACCCCACGCGCCCCTACACGTACAATACGGTCCAGGAGCATCTCGATATGCTGATGGTGTGCCACCACCTCGACCCTCGCGTGGCCGAAGACCTCGCCTTCGCCGAGTCGCGCATCCGCGCCGAGACGATCGCGGCGGAGGATATCCTGCACGATCTGGGGGCTATCAGCATGATGTCGTCCGACTCCCAGGCCATGGGCCGCGTCGGTGAGACGATCCTGCGCACCTGGCAAACGGCGCACAAGATGCGCGCACAGCGCGGACGCCTGCCCGGCGAGCAGGGCGACAACGATAACGCGCGCATTCGCCGCTACGTGGCCAAATATACGATCAACCCGGCCATCGCCCACGGCGTCTCGGAACATGTCGGCTCGATAGAAGCGGGCAAACTCGCCGATCTGTGCCTCTGGCGCCCGGCCCTGTTTGGCGTCAAGCCCGAGCTGGTCCTCAAAGGCGGTGTCATCGCGCGCGCCGCCATGGGCGACCCCGGCGCCTCGATCCCCACGCCTCAGCCCGTGCTGTCGCGCCCCATGTTCGGCGCCGCCAACCCGGCTGGCTCGTGCCTGACCTTCGTCTCTCAGGCCGCTCAGGCCGCTGCCATCGGCGAGCGCCTGGGCCTGCGCACACCCACCGTCCCAGTGCGCGCGTGCCGCGACCTCGGGAAGCGCGACATGATCCACAACGATGCCCTGCCGCGGATCACGGTCGACCCCGAGACCTATGACGTGCGCGCCGACGGCGAGTTGCTTACCTGTGAGCCGGCGGCCAGCCTGCCCCTGACCCAGCGCTATTTCTTGTTCTAAGCCGATCGTTTCCGCGTCAAGGAGGACCGTGTCGGATGAACCCTTCCGCCCTGCTCAACCTCCTCCAGTTGTGCGACTCGGCCTTCCCTATCGGCGCCCATGCCCATTCGTACGGCTTCGAGACACTCGTGGAGGACGGTGCCGTGGGCGACGAGGGCAGCCTCCTGTCCGCGCTACGGGCCGAACTCGCGATGACCATGGCCCACACGGAGCTTGTCGCCCTGCGCTGGGCTCACGAACTGGCGGCGGCCGGTGATGCCGACGGCCTTGTCCGCCTTGGCCACGAGTTGACCGCGCTCCGGCCGATCCGCGAATGGCGCGATGCGAGCCTTGCCTCCGGCCGTCGCACCCTATCCATGGCCCTCGACCTCCTGGACCTCCAGCCGCGCTCGTCGCCGCGGGCCAGCACGCTCACGGAGATCGCGTCGCTCTCCGCGCGGGGCGCTATCGCCGCCCACCACGTCCTGGCCTTCGGGGTCGTCGCCGCCCACTTGGAGGTCCCCGTCGACGATGCCGCCCATGCCTTTACCTTTGGCGCGCTCAACACGCGCGTGGCCGCCGCGGCGCGCCTGATCCCCTTGGGGCAAAAAGCCGCGCAACGAACTCTGCACCGGGTCAAAGCCGACATCGCCGCCGCGGTCTCCGCATCGGCGGGCTACCCGCGCGACCTGATGGGCGGCGGCGCGCCGCTGCATGACATCGCCGGCATGCGCCATGAGCGGGCAGCCAGCCGCCTGTTCATCTCGTAGATTGGCGACCTGGACGGGTTCGGATTCCCCTATCCAGAGGCTTTGGCAGGACGCAGGTGGACTCGGCAGAGGGCTGCCGCGCGGCGGATGATGCCCAGGAGCGTGTGCGCATCGTGGCCGAGAGCACGCATGATGACGAGGTTGTGGGCGCCGGTGGTGGCCCCGCCGTGGATACGAGCGTCGGCCAGCAGGCGATAAAGCGCGTCGGCGAGGGTGGGGTCGGCTCCGCGCCCGCAGGCGTAGAGCGTCGCGAGATGGGTATAGGCGCCGAGCACCGTCGGTGCGGTGGGGGCGAGGCGATCCGGCTGAAGCAGCAGGACATCGCGCAGCAGGGGCGCGCCGTCCTCGCGGATCGCCGTGCGCAGCAGGAGGCGGCGATAGGCAAACCTTTCACCGTGATGCAGGCGTCCGGGCGCGATGACCTCGCCGAGGATGGCCGCGCCACTGCTCTCCAGGTCTACCTCGATCGACCCGACGTGGTCGGCGCCAGCGTAGGGGATCGTCTCGTCGGGCAGATACTCGAGCAGGGCGCCCCAGCCGACGCGCGCGTTGAGGGTTGAGGCGCTCGGCCGATCGTCGCAGCGGTAGAGGCGGGTCGCGCCCACCGTGATCAGGCGGGCGGGCGCCGCCGGGGCGACCGTCACGTCCGTGGTCAGGCTATCGCCCCCCACCACGCCGCCGGCGACGTTCAGGACGGCGAGCTCGGCGTGGCGTTCGGGGGTAGCGAGGGAGCCCTGGACGTGGAGCGGCGAGGCGCAATAGACCGCGGACAGCACCGAGCGCTCGCCGACGCGCTCGACGGTGAGCCGCGCGTGTCCGCGCATCCGCGGCCTGGCGGTCGTCATGCAGTGCAGGCCAATCTATTGCGACGACAGGTAAGGCCAGCCGTCAACGGTCCAACGCGGTCGTTGGAGCCTAGGCGTCGAGAGGCCGTTGTCGTCCGCGTCGTCGTCATGATACACCAGCAGATAGGTCGGCCCGTCGCACAAGACGGAGCCACTGAAGGCGCCATCAAGCAGTGTGGATGGTCAGGGCGGCGACTGACATGGGCGGCAGCACGGCGTTTAGCTGCTGCCCGTCCCGCCGCGTTTCGTCGAAATCGGTCGGAGCAACGCGCCGTGGGTCGGCAAAGGTGTTGTGCGCGTTCATGCTGTCCGCGGTCAGGATCGATCCCGCGACCTCACCCACTGCTGCGCCGCGCACCTCACAGCTCACGTCGGCGCCCTCGCGCGGGTGCAGATTGCACAGCGTCAGGTGAATCAGCCCCTCCGCGTCGCGCGACGCGGAGACGCTCAGTCGGTCCATCCGTCGATCCCCGAGAGCGTAACTGTCGCCCGCCACCCGGCAGGGCAGCAGCGTGGCGTCCTGGTGCGCCTTGTACATGTCGAAGACGTGGTAGGTTGGCGTGGTGATCATGAGCGGCCCATCAGTCAGGATCAGCGCCTGCAGCACGTTGACCGTCTGCGCGATGTTGGCCATGCGCACGCGGTCGGCGTGCTGGTTGAAGATATTGAGGCTGATGCCGGCCACGAGCGCGTCGCGCAAGGTGTTCTGCTGGTAGAGGAAGCCCGGATTGGTCCCCGGCTCCACGTCGTACCACGTACCCCATTCGTCGACGATCAGCGCCACCCGCTTGCCGGGGTCGTAGCGGTCCATGATCGTGGCGTGCGCGCGCACCAACTCGTCCATGAACAGGCTCTTCTGGAGGGTGATGAACCACTCCTCCTCGTCGAACTCCGTGGCTGATCCCTTGTCGTGCCAGGATGCGCCGGGCACGGTGTAGTAGTGCAGGCTGAGGCCATCCATCCAGCGAGCCGCCTCGCGCATCAGGACCTCGGTCCACCCGTAGTCGTCGCGGTTGGGGCCGCAGGCGATCTTGAACACGTTGTTCCCGCCCAGGCTGCGCACGTAGGTCTGGTAGCGCCGGTACAGGTCGGCGTAGTACTCGGGGCGCATCGTGCCCCCGCAGCCCCAGTTCTCATTGCCGACCCCAAAGTAGGGCAAGCGCCAGGGCTGATCGCGCCCGTTGGCGCGGCGCAGGTTGGCCATCGGGGACACGCCGTCGAAGGTGCAGTACTCCACCCACTGTTGCATCTCGCGCACCGTGCCGCTGCCCACGTTGCCGCAGATGTATGGCTCCGCTCCCAGCAGGGCGCAGAGGTCCAGGAACTCGTGCGTGCCGACGTGGTTGTTCTCCGTCACGCCGCCCCAGTGCGTGTTGATCATGGTCGGACGGGAGGCGCGCGGCCCGATGCCGTCCTGCCAGTGGTACTCATCCGCGAAGCAGCCGCCCGGCCAGCGCAGGACCGGGACCTTCAACTGCCGCAGCGCCTCCACCACGTCGTTGCGCAGGCCCCGCGTGTGCGGGATCGCGGCGTCGTCCCCCACCCAGAGACCCTCGTAGATGCAGCGTCCCAGATGCTCGGCGAAGTGGCCGTAGATATTCTTGTCGATGCGCGTCGTCCCCTGGTCGGCGTCGATGGTCACGCGGTTCATAGGCGCTGTCCTTACGAAGTAGGCGGTGGGCGGTGGGTCGCAGGGGCGTATCGCATACGCCCCTACGGTGGGCAGCGATCTGGTCGCCGCCGTCAAACCCTTCCTTCGGATTATAAGCCTGAGTCAGGGACAAGGGGGGCGCCGACGTGGGGCGCCGTGCGGTAGATGTCCGTGCCCCAGGCGGGCAGGTCCTGGGGCAAGAGGAAGCACCCGCCGCCGCGCCAGTGCCCGCCGCCGCGCACATGGTCGACCAGGACCCGGCGCAACGTGGTGTCGCGAGGGGCCAGGCGCGGGTCCGCCGGCGCCTCGTCGAAGGCGAAAAAGAAGGCGCCGCTGCCGTCATCGACCACGGGAATCAGGTACATCTGACGCAGGAAGCGCACGATGTTGCTCGTCTCCGGCAGCAGCTCCTCCAGTTGCGCGTCGAGCAGCCAGGAGTGGCAGGCGAACGCCCTGAACGGCTGGTCCGGGAAATGGGCGGGGAAAAAGGACATCGCTTCTTCCAGGGAACGGCGGCAGTCCTCCATATCCAGGGGCGCCCCCTGTGGGATGTGCAGGTGGAGCACCGGGTCGCCCGGCGCCAGGACAGGCCGCCATTCCTCGCCGGACAGACGCGTCACGGCCCGCTCGGCGCGGCCCACCGGCAGGACGCGATGCCCGACGATCTCCTCCGCGGTGACGGTCAGGCGCGCCGTCCAGGCCCCCGTGGCCTCCCCCACGCCGCCCGCGCCGACGCGTTGGCCATCGCCGCGATAGTACACGCCGTCCTCGGAGAGGGCCACGACCGCGCCCGTCGCCGCGTAGCGATAGGCCCGCGCCGGCAGTTCCCAGGTCCCCGGTTGGTATTGCAGCCGCCCCAGCTCGTAGAGTTCGCCGTGCAGGTGCAGCCAGTACCAGGGGAGGTGCCGCGGGGCGATGCCCCAGGCGCCGGTGGCGCGGCGGTGGTGGTCGGCCCAGCGCTGGATGTCGCGCAGCGTGGCCCGGTGGACGGCGTCGGGCGCCGTGTGCGCCGTGTGCAGCGCGCGCAGCGCCGGGAGTTCGCCCAGCAGGGCCAGCGGGTAGAAGAGCGGCGCGGTCTCGCCCACCAATGCCGTGGGCAGCGGCCACCCTCCCGGTCCCTCCGGTCCCCAGGAGGGGCGTTCTTTGAGGCGCTGGTAGGCGTGCCAGGCCAGCGCCCGCGCCGCTGGTTGGGCGCCGGCCTGGCGGGCAGCCTCGACTAGCGCCGCCGCGAGGCCGGGATCGAGCGCGGCCTCCTCGCCCGCCGCCGCCACATAGGACGGGTCCAGGAAGGGGACGCGGCCATCGGGAGGCAGGCTGGCCTGCGAGAGGTCCCAGCCCTCCAGCAGCCGTTCCACCGCCTCCCCGTCGCCCAGGGCCGCGCCGATCTCGTCTCTATCTATCATGTCCCTGCTATCCCCCGCACCGGCTGCCATGATCCCCCGTACCAGCCCCGCGGGGGGGGGGGCCCCCCGCGGCGCCCCCCGCGGC
>JAABUZ0100001794.1_pt1 | contig 38544 bp, 33 predicted proteins | sample 5562091 | NCBI WGS metagenome assembly JAABUZ01 (sample SAMN12813069, study PRJNA571459) | rock metagenome | isolation source: Antarctica rocks | place: Antarctica: Victoria Land, Linnaeus Terrace sud | collected 2015-12-21 | reverse complement strand
ACCCTAACCCTAACCCTAACCCTAACCCTAACCCTAACCCTAACCCTAACCCTAACCCTAACCCTAACCCTAACCCTAACCCTAACCCTAACCCTAAGTAAATGATAACACTATAAATTTTTTTTCGTTTTTTGCTAGATATTCGCAAAGTGTTTTTAACTTTTTTTTAAATAAAATATATATAAGTTTAAACGTAAATTGTTTATTTAATTTAAATTTAATCTTATAATTTTACAATTAATGTTTAGATAAAATCTTAATTATTTTCTTTTCTTAAAATAAATGCTTTTAATTATTATATATTTATAATACGTACTTTAGTAATTTTCTCGCTATACTAAATAATTTAAAGTTTTTAAAAAATTTATAATTTTTTTCATTTATTTTAACTTTATAACTTAATTAATTTTTATTAATATCTATTAAGTTAAACTTTATTAAATTGTTTTTTTACGAAAATGTAAACTTGTTACTTGCAATTAAATTTTAACTTAATCCTTTATTTATTATTAAATATTATTAATGCGTAGATTAAATATAAATTGCATAATTATATTGTGCAAATCTAAGTATTTATATATTTTAATTAACTTTTAAGTTGTATTACTTTAATTAAGATATTTCTAAAACAATATTATAAGTAATTATTTTTATTATATTAAAGATTAGTTTCTTATAATATTGTTAAATTGTTATTAATAATAATTTTATTTCTTATAAATAATAAATTTTTATCTATAATTACTAGATTATAAGCGTTAAATTTTTTCTAAATAAAATATTCTTTTCTCTTTATAAAAACTTTAATTATAAAATTATTTATTATATTAAAATTAATTATTGTTATAAATTAATAATTATTAATCTTAATTAATGTAATAAAATATTATATATACGTTATTAAATTTAATTGCTATTATTAAGCTAATATATTGCATTTCTTTAATATATTTTTTATTAAAAAATTTAAACTTTTTCTTATTTTTATGTTATAATTTCTACTTTAAACGTCTATTTACGTTAAGCTTTCTTTTGTTGCTAAATTATTAACTTTAACTTTCTAGAAAATTAATTAATTTTGTTCTTTTCTTTTAGATAAATTTAATATAAGTTATTATAACAAATTATTTAATTAAAATCTATATATATTATAAGATTTAATTGTTTTATAATAATGTTAAATATATTCTTTTTTATAATAACATTATTTTCTAATTTTTTCTTGCATTTATTTATAATCTTCGATAAATTAACTAAAGTTTTAAGATAATTCGTAATATTTTTTATACATTTGTAAAAATTCTTTTAATTGTATTTTTTATTTAAGTTAATAATTAAATTATAAGATTTAATAGTTTTCTAAAGTATTTAATTAATTTTTTGCGTAAATATAAATATTTTACTTAATAATATTTTATCTAAAACTTTCTATAATTAATTTAAGTTCTTTATTAAATAATAATTATTATTTAATCTAGTTTTAAAAATGTTTATCTTTATATTAATTTATTTTCTAATATTGTTTTAATTATTAAATATTTCTTTTAATATAACATTAATTTATTAACAATTTATTAAATTTCGTAATTAATAATCTCTTGCAAAATAACTTAATTTGTTATATAAATAATACGTTTTCTAGAATTTATTATTTTGTTTTTCTCTAGAATTTTTTTCTTTATATTATTAGATAAAATTTAATTTTATAAATGCAAGTTTATAATAATTTAAATTATTATATTTCTAATTAGAACGAAATTTTTTTTAATAATATTTAATTATTAATTTAAAGAAATTTCTTATTTTTTTATAAAGTTAATTGTATTGTTTTTTTATAAAGTTAATTGTATTGTTTTTTTATAATTCTTTTATATAATTTGTTATTAAAATTAATAATTACTTCAATAAAATTAAATATATTATTAATAAATTTGTTATCGCATATAATTTTATTCTTAAAATTATTTTTAAAATTTTATTAAAACATTGTTATAAATGTGATATTATTTTACTTAATAAAATTGATATATTTTTAAAATCTTATTACGTAGTTTGTTACAAAAATTTGTTAAACTAAATATTAAATTACTTTTTTCGTAATTTATTTCTTATTAAATGTTTTAAAGATTTTTCGAAGATTTTTCTTAAAGTTATCGAAGTTCGTAAACATCGCACAAGAGTTTTTATTATAATTTTTCAAATATTTGCGTAAGTTTAACTTAAGTTAATACTAAGCTTTTTCTTTAAAAAATATAAATGCGAAAATTGTTTTTTTGTTCGTTAAAACAAGATAAAAGATAAAATAAATATTTATTTATATAAGTTAATTCTTTAGATTAATTTAATCTTTATAATAGATATTAGATTTATTAATTTTTATTTTGTCGTTTTTATTAATAAAGAGTTGACGTAATGCTATTAAGTTAATGCTTAAAATAAAAACGCATTAATTTAATATAAATATTCTTAAAGTGTTTAAAGTATTACGCTAGTACTTTTGTTAAAAATATTAGAGAAAATTATGTTATTAAAGAGATTTGTAAACGTTTTTAAACAATGTAAGCAATTACTTAATAACAAAAGATTGCAACTTAATAATTGTAATAATAAGATAAAACTTAAGATAAATTAAATACAATTTATAAAAAAGTCGCATTCGAAAGTTATATATCTTTTTATTATTTAAGATTTAAGATGTTTAAGATGTTTAGAGTCTTAATTATCTTAATTATCTTAATTCTAGATTTAAGATGTTTAAGCGTCAAGTTATCTTAATTATCTTAATTCTATTAATAGATTTTTCTCTTCTAATTATCTTGTGAAGAGCGATGTGCGACGAATAGTATTTATTAGCATACGACTCGTAACATTTATATATATATTAGAATAAAGATTATGTAAATGTTATTCTTATATTTAACTTATAGAAATATATTGGAAATTAATCTTATTATAGAACTATATCGAGATTCTATCAAGCTTGTATCTATATTTATATTGACTTCTTTGTAGATTTAATATGCTATTGATGATAAATACAATAATATTACTTCTACGTTCAATAATTCTTAGCATCAATTCGTCAAGTAAGAGTTGCTCCAAGAGTCTTAGGCTCGCTCCAAGTTATTCCCGAGACACTCTAGCCACTCGAGCAACTCGTACTTTACTTGGCGAGCCAGTCCCTCAAGGTGTCGATCCGATTTTATAAGGTGCGAGAGCCTTACTAATACCAATTGTATGTATCGAACTAGATTCTATCTACTCGAACAGTCGTCTCAGTTCGTCTTGAAATCCAAATCTCCACTTATGTGTCTCAGTCTCCTCCCAAATACCTGTAAAAGAATAACAATTGGAAACACCCCTGCGCAAACCGCCGCCTGAATGCCAAAGGTCTTTTCAGGTCCCATGGCAGCTACCCACCTGACTTGGAAATAAGCTACAACAAAACCCGCCGCTGTTCTGGAGAAGTTGATCCAAGCGCCCACCTCGCCGCTGCCTCTGGGGTACGCATCGAGCTGGTAGGCACTCACGCCCACCGACGCGATCATGGTGCCGAAGACGTACAGGCCCCAAGCGAAGGCCGTCAGCATGTAGTGGTAGCCGCGACCGAGGCAGAATCCCAGGAGCGTCAGCCCCGTTACTAGGAATGGTAAGGCGAACCAGTTGACGATTAAGCGAGCCTCCGGGTGGAGACGGCCCTTGTGGCGCTGAGCATAAAGTCGAGCGGTTTGATCGTGCAGCCAGTGGCCGATAATCTCTGCGATAATGGTGGCAACGATTGGGGCGAAGAAGAAGAATCCTGCTTCAATGTAAGCGATCTGTGCAGTAAAGTATAGACGGGCATGCTATCTACCAATCTGCTTGGGACCAAAATTGTAAAGCGGAGTAACGAAGAGGGCAAGAGTGGCGTTGATGGCAACGACCCAGGCGAAAGTGCAAGCGTAGTAGAAATCCGTGATGAAGACCACTGGGTTCGCGATCGCCTTAAGGGACCGGCTTATTGCCTGCCAGAAGGTATTGCGTAAGTGCCGGGAACGCCACTGCTCGACTCCGACCAGGCGGAGAAGCCGCGAACCTCGGGGCGGTTGCTTTGATGGATGGATTTGGCGATCGTAGAACGTCTCATCAAGTAGTGTAATGATAGCGGTGAGACAAATGCAGGTTTCAATGGTGTAGACCCAAAAAGGCCAGCGCCAGGATAGAGAGACTGTCATGAAAGCTGCGAGAAGGGGCCCGACATAAGGAGACAGAATCACTGAAGCCTGCCAGATATTGATCTTGCGACTTCGAAGGAGTCAGTACTTACTCGCTGAAACTCTCCGTAGTCAAAACTTACGCATGCTCATGCACATAGTAGATATCTTTAATGATCATCAGACCGCTCTTCCACTGGTCAGTACAACGCATCATTGAGAAGATAGCCTGGAAAACTTACACCTTGTGCAGCGCCAGCAAAGAACCCGTTAAGAACTCGAGGAGCGAAGAATCCATTGAATCCATGAGAGCCAGCTTGGCCCGCTGCTGTCGCCAGAGCGATGGCCGTGAACCAGAAAAGTACCGGCAATCGACCAAAGTAGGCGGAGAACATTACGGCGATGACGCCTCCGGCTCCCACCATGAATTGATTCCCAGATTGAGAATGGTTTACTACGTCCGGTGTGAGGCCATATTCTCTAGCATTAATTTTAGCAAGTGCAATTCACGCAGGATGAAAGAGATCCTCCTACTTGGCCTGGGGTATCAATGTCACTGCACCGGTGACACTGCCATAGTCGGGAAGAAATGTACATGCGCACACGACAGTGAGGACGATATTCTTCTTTTTTTGACTCCAGTTCAAAGGATCGTTAGGATCATCGCTGGGCTGGGGTATCAGGACTGTTCGGTCGTCCGCCGCAAGCTTTGGCGTCTTCCCCTCACGAATCTGTTTCACGTCGAGGATGTAGCCATCGTCCACACCAAGATCCGGCCGATACTCCTCGGCTTCATCAATCTTGTAAGCAACATCCTTCTCCGTATGAGAGCTGTCTGATGGGTTCATGATGGTTCAATGACTGGTACATCGATTCAGAGCCGGCAGGGCGCCCGGAGAGTTTTGTGTAGCTACGGTATCAGATAATCAGAGACTCAACTCCGATGCAGGACTCTACCCTGGTGGCGTTCGAGCTTGTGGCTGTTTTGGCGGCATTTGATAAGAATCGGTCGAGCGCTCCATTCTCTGGGAGTCCAGGCACTGGGCGCGACCCCAATACCGCTGCAGCCGGGAGGCACGTACATACGACTAAAGTAGGTGCATGAGGTGGATTAGGGATTGTGATTGCGACTGATTGGCATACCAACTCGAGGCGACCTGCCCGCAATTGATCCACCGAAAAAGTCGCTGCTATGAAGCCGGCTAACCTTCCCCCTACCTCCCTACCTTCGTCTCCGGGGGATTGATTGTGAGTGTCGTAGGTTTTCATTGCCTAGATAATCCCTGTTGCGCTAACAAAAAACCCAAGCAGGTGGTAGGTGCATCACAAACAGCGGTTCACTGTAGTACTTTGAAATAGCATGGTGGGCGGCCAACCACTGCTTCCTTGAAGCCCCGTGTCTCTGGCTAGTCGCCCTATCATGCAGGGCTCTCTAATTGACCCTGCTCGTGGGCCAGCAGACGCAGTAAGCGGACTTTTCGCGCCAGCCAAGGGGCCTACGAGTAGCATCACCCTCAGATGATCTTTCGCTCACTGCCAGGTACCAAGAGCAGCAACGCACGCTAAGAAAACTGATAGCAGTTTATTCAATTAGTTCAGCCTCGATGAGGCTCTCTGGGCCTACTTTGGAGGACCATATCTTCTCGATACGAAGCCCGACGGATCCGAGCAAATCATGCCATTCCTGGGACGTTCTCTCCGTCCCAGTCTCTAGTACCATCATGCTTAGGTCAAGGAAAGCGCCTTTAGGTTGCACTCCCACATCGGGAAGCACCAGGTCATCGATCAAGATCTTAGAGTAGCCTCGCTTCATCCCAGCTATCGTGTTGCGTAGGATGCTCTGGCATGCTTCCCAGGGCCAATCATGCAGGATACCTCGGAAATAGTAAGCTTTGGCACCTAGAACACAGGTGTCAGTTGGTCTCAGCCGAAGTCAAGCGGTGCCTTTACCTTTGACTGGCTGGGGGGTGAAAAAATCGTATGGCATTGCTTCGATACCAAGCGGTTGCAATTCTTTTGCAGGGCCCAGTGCCGTCGGTAGGTCTTGAACAATTAACATATTTTTCCTCCTCCCCCGCTGTTTCACGAATTCTTGCAGAACGTGGCCTTTACCACCCCCCACGTCTACCAGCAGAACCAGATCTTCAGATTTGTCATAAGCATCACTCAGCTGAGTCTCCACAGGGTACCTGTCGAACCACATGCCAAGACCCTCTTTCCACCTCTCCATGAAGGAGTTGAAGACTTCGCCTCTCGCTGGCTCGGCTTCGTAGAGAGCCCACGTATTCTTGCCACCCCACGTGTCTGCAAAAGGCCCCGTTTTAACATCCTGCGGAATCTTGTAATCATTGCGCGCGAGGTAATCGGGAAGATTCAGCAGGACCGGTGCGCAGTGGTCAAAACTGGGAAAGGATGTCAGTCATTTTTTGTAAAGAGGCTGCAAGGAAAGACAACATACAAATGCTTGAGACCATTGGTCCAGCCAGGATCCAATAGAGCTCGAGAGACAGGATTCGCGGCGTAGGTCTGTAGTCCAACTTCGTCGACGACTCCGGTAGCTGTCAACACCATCATGATGCGTGCTGCAAAGACATGAGTCTGCCATGCTGAGCCCATGGACGGAAGAGCCACCAATGAGTTTGGATTCTCCTCCAGAGATATCCGCAATGTCAGCAGCTGTTTTTGACTGACCGTCGGCCAAAACCGCTAGCCATCCCGCCTTGATAGCTATCATGGCGGCAGCACTCTGGTGAGGCTACAATGATACAATCAACCACTCGGATTCTATAAGCGCGGCCGACAGAGACAAACCTGGAAACACATCTCGAAGATGGACTCTAGAGGCGTATCCACGGCAGCCTTGAAATTGGCGAGTTGGCTTTGGACTTGATTGCGCGCTATTACGTCGCTGAAGACATCTTCTGGCAGGGCTTCGACACTGGCGGTCAGCTCAGCAAGCCGTGCCTTCAGAGAACCCTTTGTCGTTGCACTCATGATCGTCGAATTGACTAACGCAAGCTGAAGCAAATAAGAGGTCGACTATCGTGGTATGATTGATCATATTCGATGCTATCACTTCTATTCTATGGAGGTCCCGACAATGGGTCCATGACAAAGTCCATGGCACACCACCGTGTAACAAACCGCGCGCATGAACCCCCACGTGAAAGGTAGAGTAGCGTGTTGGGTGGAAGCATGGGGATGAAGCACTGATTTGATGGTGGGACTCCAAACAAGATCCGGGAGCGCAGAATGCCCGTGGACCAGATCCCGCAACTCCCCAAGCGAGGCTGGCACTCGTGAATTCTAGTTGTGCTATTGCGGCCCCACCCACTGTGCGGTGATTGGGCGTTAGAAGAACGCTCGTCAAAGTAGATCATGCAGCTACAGATCGACCAGCCAATCAAATACATCACATCGTCCGTGCCGAAGCCACTTCGATCGCTTCACGCACTGTAAATCCTTCATCTGGATGCACCCCAGGGCATTCTAATTGGAGGTAAGGGGAACCTGATAAGTATGATATTGGGCCAACACCGATGTCAGGGTGCGATCACGCCCAAGGAGGGCTTCGATTAGCTTCGTGCTTTGCATTTGATGCAACCCCTCCGGACTCCCAGCAGGACCGAAGAAGCACTCACCTAACCTAAGTCAGTCGCTTCTCAAAGTAGAAGTAGATAAGCGCTTCCCGCTTCGGATTGCCTTTCTTGGCTCGCTTGGTCAGGACGACGCGCCAATAGGAAGTGTCCCCGGTCCCAGCTCGCATTCGTCTTAGCCCTGGAACCTTCGTTACTAGGACTGCAGCTCCGTGGAAATGGACACCGAGAATCACCCATGCTACCAACCTCATGAGAGTGAAGGGGGGTTGTCCGGGTTTGATTGGTCGGTCAGTGACTTAGATGTGGGTGCCCCTGGCAGGTGCTCTGACCATGAAGGTCTCGAAGTCCGGTGGGATGTGGGAGATGGCGACTCCTCGTTGTTCTCAAACAGAGCCGAGTATCTCCTGACGGAGGAACCCTGGGCGGGCCACTCAGTACCACAGTAAGCCTCGTGCGAGTTGACCTTTCTTGCCAGCTACGGCACGTTAATTTCGTTGATCATGAAACATCTGCTTGATCGTCTTAACTCATCATGAACCCTCGTATGGTGTCCTCGTCAGAGTCAGAATCAATCCAGTTGGAAAGGTCGACAAGATCTTTGCCTCGAATTCGCTGCTCAAATTACTCAAACACCTTCCATCCGTCTGACCAGAATCACCAACCATGATATATTTTCCTCAACCACCATCCGATTCTCCCCCGTCTGGGGGAGACCAGAACGAAGCCCCGCTGCTTCGAGCCATTATCGGGACTGAGCTCGGCGTCTGCACTTTGGTCATTGCGGCGAGGCTCTATACTCGGCTGAGACTCGTACGCAACGCAGGCATAGACGATTGGATCATGTTCGCGACTTATGTAGATTTCCAACAGAGGAATCAATCCAGTGAATGGCAGAATACTGATATTTCAGTCAGGTACTTGCGGCCATCGGATCCTCGCTGGATCTCATAGGCATGGAGTACGGCATTGGGCGACATGTATTCTATCTTGGTCACGAGATGAGGGTCAAAGCTATGAGGCTCGACTGGGTTTCGCAGGCCTTCGTGATTCCGGCCTTGACATTAGGCAAGATCTCGGTCGCCTTCTTCATCTTGCGACTTTCGAACACGAGATGGCACAATTGGTTCTTGCAGACAGTCAATGTCACCCTCATCATTATCAACATTCCCCTGATCATCCTGACATACGCTCAATGCAAGCCTGCGGCTTTGCTATGGGATCCCACTTTGCATGGCGTATGTTGGGACCCGATCCATCAAGGCACGCTGGCCATCTTCCAAGGATGTAAGACTCGCCCGTTGATGGCTTCAGACAAAGCTGATCCCGCCAAGCATACGGAGCATTGACTGATCTCGTCTATGCGCTCTTTCCCATACTAATCTTATGGAAGCTTCAATTACCTGTCAAGCGCAAGTTCCTTCTCGCAAGCATCATGTGCCTGGGCGTCTTGTAAGTCGTTTCTGCACCACATGTGCTCCACTACGACTTACCGGCATTCAGCTCCGCCATTGCTGGTGCTATCAAAACCTTCTATTTGCAGCAGCTGAGATCGCGAGCCGACTTCACATGTGAGCTCCCAGCAGCAATCTGAATGAAGCAAATCAAGCAGCGAACCTAATCATGCTTGGAGTAGATGATGCGACCTCCCTTATGGTCTGGTACACGTAAGCCAAACCTTGTTTCTACTCACCCAATAACGAGTGTAGTTTGACATCGCACAGCACCGAGATGTACGTTATCATTATCGCCGGCTCCCTCCCGACTTTGCGCCCCCTCGCTCAACGAGCCATTGCTATATCCAAGCATCGATCCAGCAGCAAGCAAGACTACCAGCAGTACACACGCACCCCCGAAAGACAATCACATCCTCTAAAACCGTATAACATCAAGCACAGCCACCATCGTTCTCAATTGCCTACAAACCACTCGGACAGCGACCAAAATATCCTCGCTTCTGGTATTACCAAAACGACAGACATTGCGGTTGATTATGATACAAGGAGAAGCAAGGGTGATAAAGGACAGACAGAGTGGGAAAGTCAAGGGGACGAATCTATAGAGACAGTGCATGCGATCGGCGCGAGCGAAAGGGTGTAAGATACTGAGGGCCAAGTACATTCACATTCGAGTGGCAGGTCAGACTAGCAAAGCAGCTCGCAGCAGCTGTTGCAATTCCCGGTTCAGATGAGTATGCAGAGCTTACTCTGATCTCGCGTACACAGTTCACATGTTCACGCCTCCATCTTATCGGAGCAATGGTCCTGCGTGTATCATACTTCTTGTCGCAGACTGAGCCTGTACATCGCATTCAATATCAAAGAAGCCCAAGACATACTTATCAGGCGAAATGTCGAGGGAGCAGTCCTAACTATCTTCAAACTAGAACGTTGCGCTCTTTAAGCGCTTAAATTAATGCATGTCGCATAAGGATTAGACAGGTTGCGCAACTTTATTCAATACGATTATTCAATTGATTTGCGGGAGCTAGTGGGGTCTAGGATCGCTAGCCCGCCCGCGCTATACTAGATTGGGTAATATGGATCGCAACCTAATAATTATTGTATTTGATCAATTTTCGTTCTCTCCCATCAATAATATGCATTCTTAATCTCTTTCACTCTATCTAGCATGTCTTAATTGATTCAAATGACTCAATTGATCGACGACGATTAAGGCATACGTATAGCTATCGCTCTTGCTCTTGTTATTGTCGTTATTTTGAGTTAACATCTCGTCGATAATTCTCGACATTCATACATTAAATTAGTGAAATATAAAAGATTTAAATTCGATTTAAATCGAATTTTTCCTAAACGTCTTCGTCGTATAATGCGATTTAATAAGAAGAAAATTCGATTACTTGTTAATTATTTTGTTATTAATGTTATCGAATAAAGCAATCGTGTTAAATCATTTTTCGAACTCGCTTTTTGCTATCTTTTATACAAATTATTTTATTTTTGTTAACTATTTAAATTGGCAAAACGATTTAATTGTTTTCTCTTTTATCTCTCTCGCATTCTTAACAATTTTCTTAAACATTTCGAAATTTAATACGACAATATGTTTCGATAACATTTAACGCTTATTTATATACGCATTAGAAGATACGTTAAAGCAATAAAAAGAGTAGAAAAAATTAGAGACAAGAGCATTATATAAAAATTTATTAATAAGATTTTCTAGAAATTTTGCAAATCAAATGTGAAACAAAAATTCTATTACTCTAGCTACAAAAAATTACATAGAATAATTTAACTAATTATTATTTATTTAAACGATTTAATAAAATCTATTTACGATTTTTGTAAAAACAAGATAAACGACGTTACAATACTATAAAAGTTTAAATTATAAAATTGATTAAAATTTTTTCTTAAAAATTGAAGAAAACTTTAATTATACAACAATAAAGTCTATATTTATTAATTGTATATTATGTTCTTCTATTTAAATTATATAAACGAAAAATAGATTTTTTTTAATAAACGAATGTTTAAGACTTGCATTATTGTTAAAAACTTCTTTGATTTAACTTAAACTTTGTAAATATTTAATGCTTTTAAGACGCAAATAAAAGTCAAATTATAATTAATTAAAAATTTCTATTTAACAACAATTCTTCTAATTAATTGCTATACGTATTTATAAGATAATTAAATAGAATCTCGTTTTGCAATGCGATCTTCTAGTCTTTCGAAATATTTATAAGTTGATAAAGTTTTTAGCGATTTTAAAAGCTCTACATTATAAGAGTACTAGATTTTCTCTCTTGTGTTTATATATATATTTAGTTTTGATAAAGTTTTTTAATGCTAATCTTTAATGCTTGTTGTTTTAAATCTTGTTATTATTATTTAATTGTTAAAACATAAAGAAGAATCTTAAATTAAACTCTTAAAGACGATTTTCGTTTTCTTTTTTCTCTTTCGTTATTTCTTATTATTATCGCATTAAATTGTCGCAATAACATAATTATTTATATATCTTTAATAATTAGAAATTCTTTATTAATTTAACAAAGAATTATAATTATAAATGATGTCATCAATGTAAACATTTTTCGATCTAAATTTTATTTGTTTAATTTAGAAATTTTTTAGAGATATTATTAACGCAAATGCGATTAAACGTTAAATTATTATTTTCTTTATTTAAAGATAAAATTTCGAGTTGTCAATAAAGTAAATGTAGTTCACATTCGTTTATATTGCAACTTGCGCATTATATTTCTTTAATATATATTTAATATTTTCAAAAGAAATAATATTGTATACAAAAGTCTAGTAACTAGACATCTTATTATTTCTTTTCTTCTTAAATGAAGTTTACGAAGCTTTGAAGAAAAAAATGCGATAATAGTGTCTCTTGTCTCAAATTATAGATATTTTCGCAAAAACGTCTTCTTTTCGCATCTAATGTTACGATTTACTTTCTTAAATCTAAATTATTTGTTATTTTTCTTTTTTTATTTCTCTTATTGCTTGTTACGATCTTCTTGTTGTTCGCATTATTTATTTTGATTTTCTTGTTATTCGTATTATTTGTCGCGAATTTTTTCTTTCTTGCATTACTTATTACGAATTTCTCTTTATTACTTTTATATAATTGTTTTAGTCTCTTTATATTTTTGTTAAATTTAGTTAAATCTTCAAACAAATTATTTTATTAAAAATAAACATATTTTTTATAATATTTATGCAACGATTTCTTAAAATAACGTCTAAGTTTTAAGACTTTCGCAATATATTTTATCAAATATCTTTTAAACGTATTTTTTATCTTCTTTAGCAAAGATTCTTATCTTAATAAATTTTTCGTTAATAACGTTCGATTTTTGAAATAATTAATTAATGTGTTTTGCAAAACGTTTAAGTCTTTGTTGTCTATTATATTAACATACGTTTGTTTAAATCTCTTCGAGATTTTTCTATTATTTTAAGACTATTTTGCAATCTTGTTTTTTTAACGTTCTATAAACTCTAGCGATGTAGATTCATTTAATAAAGATTTAAAGAGTATAGACGAATAATTGTTATTATCTTTAAATAAGATTTACACTCTTATATGTCAATTATTATTTATGTCTTCTTTGTAGTTTAAATCTTTTATTATTATTGCATCGTTATTAAATAAAGAGCTTGTTTCTATTACGAGTTTCGATTTCTCTATATTCTTTTTTGCGTTAAAGAATATACTAAAGCTATTATTTTCGAAATTGCTTTAATTCTTAAAGCTTTTTTCATTGCTAATGAAGACGACGAAGAAGAAGAAAAAGAAGAAAAAGAAGACTTCGTAATTTAATTTATTCTTTAGTTGTTAATTAAGTTTATTTTTTCTCTTTTTGTATTTTGCATTCTCTTTTATTTTTCTTTTTCGCAAAGAGCTTTTCTAGTTTTTCGCTTTCTAATATGTTGCAAATGTAAGCATTTATTTATTAATAACTTAAATTTAATTATTGTCTTGTACTATATAATTAAATTTGTGTAAAACTTTAATGTTTGCTTTTCTTTTACTTATTAAATGCTTTATTTGTTTATTAACGTTAACATATTTATGATTTATTATTATCTCGAATTTCTTTTTAAATTTATTTTAAAAACGTTACATAATTTTAATGTTATACTTCGCAAATCTAGTTACGCACATATTAGCAAAAATAACATCGTTTTTCTCTATAAGTTATTAATCGTAATTAAGTTTTTAATTTAATTGTTAATTTTTCTTTCGCTTATAAAAGACAAAAGAAGTAAAGATTTTTAACAACGAAGAAGCACTAGAAGTGCTAAAAATACGACGTCGATTAACGATGTTTTAAATATAAAAGTCGAAATTAATATTGTTATTTGTATCTAATTTAACATTCTTTTTTTTCAATTTTTGTGTAATTATTTTTTGATGTTTTTTATTAATTTATTTTCTTTTTTAACAATCGTTAAAACGACTTTAATTTAAATTAGATTGTCTTCTTTTATTTACGAAACAATCGTTATGTGTTCTTCGAAAATTGCGAAATCTATAAAGATAACAATAACTACGAAAGTCGCAAAGACAATAATGATTGCAAAAACTTTAATTGTCGCGAAAAAATGCTTAAATCAAGAACGTAAAAATAACTTTTAGATACATTTCTAAACATAACGACGACAACGACGACAACAACGATAAAGAAGATAATTATAACTTTTACAAGTTACGTCTAAATAGATTAATTGCGTCAAGTTGAGTCATTAAATTCAAGTTAAGTTTCTAGCTCGCCAAGACTTGATTTAAGTTAAAAATCTTAACTTAAGTATTCGAGTTAAGTTAAAGAATAAATATGAAGTACTTAGCGTATAACTCGACTCGACTCGCCAAGACTTAAAAAATTTAGATTATTTTTAAAAAAGTGCATTAATTAACTTAATTAAATTGATTAATTTAATTAATTTGTTTATAATATTATATAATAATGCATTTAGATAATGCGTTTGTACGTTATTTGTGCGTTATTATTTTTAAACTATTTTTAGTAATTTAAATAATGCGAATTTTTTTAAAAATAGAAAATCTTGGCATTTTAACATCATTTTCGATTGCTTGGCGAGTCGATTGAGTCGAATTAAGAAATCGTTGACTCGAGTCGATTTCGAGTTGAGTCAAGAGATTGATATCGAGTATCTAGGTCGAGCTAGAATGTTGATATCGAAACTCGACCCAACGATTAGTCTACGTCTAAACAAGTAATTGAAGCAATTGAATAAGATAATGAGTCAATTGAATAAGTATTTAATAATTGAATACTAATTTAATTGGAACTGCTAAGTCGTTAGATCTGCTTGCCCTTTTGGGATCACGCTAACTAAATCGAGCAATGTTCAATTGAATAATCGTATTAAATAGAGTTGCGCAACCTGTTTATTTGTTGCGTGGCTATAGAATGCGACTCGATCTCGAGCGGATATGCGAGTTTCAGTGATATGTAAGTGGGGACAGTTGCGGTCGCTTGCGGAAGTCGAGCATTGCTGCAATTACTTCTTAATGTTCCAGTGCTATTGGATTACAATAGTCCTACCAGGTCCACTTTTTCAAATCATAGACCCAAGTTGGACAATCAACACACAGATCCAAGTTGAAACCGATATCATGGTTTCTCTTCTTCTCGTACGGTTTGTGGCTCTCCGAGTAGCATGCATCGCCGTGGGAAGGAAATCTACAAACGCAGAGCGCCCAGCAGCAGCTTTCAACACCGGCCTTGCTCCGAACGCATCTCTGACGAATGGCAACGCGCTCTTCTGTGCGCCGGTGCTCACCCATGGGGTCCTGTCACTCGAGGCCTGTCTTGCTGCGAATCGACAGATGGGGTTTCGCTCAACGGCCGCGAAGATCTGGGGCGATCAAGGAGAAGGCGAGTTTGACGTCGTGCTCCCTCAACGATTCATACCCCGTACGTGCCCCATTCCACGCCACGGCCTCATCTTGCCGGGGCAATCCCAACGCTAAGCCAAGCACAGCCGACGGAACCTGTGCCATCGATGTCTTTCTGGCGCCTCACGCCACGTCAGCGCTTGCGAGTGAGCAGGAGGTTGCCCTTGCCGGTCTGACCCTGATCAGGACATGTGTTCGAGATCAAAGTCCTCCCCAAGGCGGTATCTTTCAGCTTAATAAAGACCTCGCAGTTTCTGTCTCAAGCCGGTTCCCACACGTAGATTGCTATGGATCAGTAGGCCCTTCAAGTATTCTAGAGTCCTGCCGAAGCAAACTGCCTACAATGCAAAGGAGCTACAACGAACGATCGTTTGGAACGCAGGGCGCATCCATAAAATTACCCTATTCACTCACGTCAGGTAAATCGCAAGCGCCTTACACGTAGCTAGAATCTCAAACTAATTTACACAACAACGGACGGACGATGTAAAATCATCGTCCGAACCACTGGTCCTAACGACAGATCGGCTTGGAGGAATCTGTGGGAGGCTGTGGTCGATCTGATTGGAATCTGTGCGTTTGCTAATAACAAGGGAATGCAACACGGTCTTGGTAAGCTAATGTTCTATCCGTCTTCCTTACGATCTCTGCTAAACAGGATTTGCAGGCAGGTTTAATAATCTGACTATGAGCGTTGGGCCAGCCGTCGCACTAGACTCGTCTTAGTACTCTTTCCAAAGCATCGGTAAGAGGATTTAGCGGTCATTGGCAGGGCTGGGCTGGCAAAGGTTCTATACCCTGCCGATGACTAGAATAATCCGATTGAAGAGTGATCGATGTGCAAAGGGTATATAGAAGTGTTGATGTGTGGTAAGACGACTGAATTCTGAATTCCCTAAAGGTGGAAGGTCTTAGATACTACATGCTTGAGATAGGGCTGACTAGCGTCAACACCAACAAGAAGTACATATGGTGCGAAGAGGAATCTGTGTGCTAGCACCAATCTCGATGGAGTAACCGGTTTCAACTGAACCACGTCCCGGCACGATGTAGTGCCTTTCAAATCACTTGCGAGGCGATGGACTGACTTGGAAGAAAAGCACCATTGCGGGCGTTTATTGTTCAAACCGTGGAATCAACTGCGGATGCTTCTAAAGAATGTTCTTGTGTTGAATTTCTCCAGAAGACTTGGAGACCCGAGAATTGTACCGTGCAAGATTGTCGCCGAGTCTAGCAAAGTGCAAATATCAAGGGGTACTCGAGTCCCGTGCAAATTATAACGCAAGAGGAGCACCTTAAGCGCGATTATCATCTTTTGTAACGCATTACCTTATTCAGACTCATGATTATCTTACAAAACGACGCAAAAATCAGATGAGCTTGAAAGTCGACGACCACAGCATCAACAGTCCCAACAAAACCTGATGTACAAGTCATCCCAAGAACAACGTAGACAGATAATAGCTACCTTAAATCCGTGCCAAAACACTCTCAATTACCAAGCATCCCACCCGGCTGAAAATTCACAGGCGTCGGCTTGAGATTGCTCTGGAAGATATCCTTGGCGATATCAATGCCAAGCGGAACACCACCCTTGGGGAAATTCTGGTTGCTCGGCCTATCAGCGCGAGGTCCCATGGCTCTGTAACGTACATCCGCTGGATTCTTGTACACGCTCACACCCTCTGGGCCAATCTCGGTCTGAACAACATCTTCCTCTCCAAAGGCATCGAACTGCCAGTGCACACCGAGCCAGACGCGGCTGATGGCGTTGTCGAAGATGGCCGCCCATAAGCTCGGGAAGTGGCGCACCACACGGGTCCGAACAGTCCCTACTTGCTCGGTGATCGGCAACGTGGGATCGTACGGTTGGCGTAGGTCGCGATTGACACCGTTTAGCTCGTCGGAGACGAAGTCGAAGCTGATGTTGTCGGGCTCGTCGTCTCCGAAGGTAAGGCCGTCGCGGCGTTTATAATAAAGGCGTATGGTCTGGAAAAAAGCAGCGCCGAAGACCGAGTGCCCTGATGGATAGGATGGAAACGGTGGCTTGAAGGATATCCTGTTGGAGTTCGTGTCCGGGGAACCAAATGACAGCCAGAAAGGATCTGCATTGGGGCCATTGTCGTTGCGAACGCCGGAGAGTGGGCGCCAGAACTCGTAGGTGTACTTTTGGAGCCAGCAGAACACTCCGGCATCACCAAGCGCTGCGTTCGCCAGCGCAAAAAGCCTTGCGAAATCGGCGTTGATCGCTTCTGGGTCCGAATGAGTGGGCCGTCTGTCCCATGCCACCTTGCGCAGGATCTGGTTGTACAGACGTGGTGGGGTCCCAATCAAGTTTGTCCCATCATAAGCCCAAAAGAGTGCTCCTGCCGTATGATCTGCGCTACGACGGGTTGAGTTGAGCTCAGGTGCGCCCCCTTCGATAATCGTATCTTTTACCGTGTTTTTGTATAAGTCTATCTGGTTGATGCCAAACCCAACGGGCGGATCGGCAATTATGTGCTCTGATTGATGACCACTGACTTTCATTTGTACGGCGAGTCGCTTTGCAGTTTGCCCGTAGAAAGGTCCGTAGTAGGGACGAATTGCGTGCTGGGGCCCATTTGGATTGTTAAGATCAACTGGAACTATACGTACTGGATTTGTAGGTTCGTCATTGAACTTGTAAAGACCGGTTTTGGGGTGATAATTGCCCGCACCGACTCCGGGCTCACCAGGTTTGATAGCCAATAGATTGAGGATAGCTCTGCCGACGGCAGTACCAAATTGATAACTAGGACCAAGGGTGTTCAACTCTGGAAATGCGGTGACGCGTTGTTGGAGGAACTGATCGAGCTGGGACGTGGTATTGGTTGCGACTTTGCCGTTTGGCTGAGTATAGAGCTGTTGCAGAACCGTGACCGCCGCTCCCGCTACGGCATTTGCCGCATCCGTCGATCCATGTGTATCGGGGAGTAGAAAGCTGCTGTCTGAATTGTTCCTAGAGAGGTACGTCGTCGCCAATCCGGTCTTGTCAGGCTTCAAGGCGAAGTATGCATCGTTGATAGCTATATGTAAGATGCCAAGCACTCGCGCACCAAGGGCTGGTCCACCTTGCGGGCCAGCAAGAGAAGCGTCGAGCCTATTCAACTCAAGAGCGACATGATTCCAGAATAGTATGTAGTTGCTATTATATTCGACTGGCTCTTCGGTAGGCGATAAAATGACCATGATGATAGCTTTCGGATATGAGCTGAATTACGTACTTCCTGATATGCAGCGTAAAGCTTTCTTGAGTATAAGTGGCACGTACGGTGCTGAGAGTAACGATTGCGTTGTACCTTAGGTCCTTGAGATCTTGATAGAATTGCAGAAACACAGGGAAAAGAAAGGAAAGCGGGATACTGTGCAGACTATATATACATAGCTCTTCTTCACTTGCAGTTGCGTGATACATGAGGCGAGGATAGACTGATACTTCTCACCTATCTTTAGTGATCTATTACGAGGCTGCGTCGAGCTCTTCAACTTTTGGCAAGCTATTCAGCTCCGCAAGCGCATCAACACAAGACATCTCTAGAGGGAACTAATCTTCTGCTCACGGCTCAGCTTAGGCACTATTCACTTGTTGCAGTCCATCTGGACTGCCTTGAGCAATGATAGAAGCTGGAAATTGAGAAGTAGAGGCTGATGCATCTATTGCGTACAGCAGTATCAGCTGAACAAGCCGCAGCACAGTAATCGGGCCACACCTTGGATCATGCAATCAGTGGCGTATCAAGTAGCTTAGATGGTAAGTAATTCTATCATTCTATAATCCTTTACGAAGTAGAGTGCAGAAGCAACTGATGTCTTTTCGGAGCACGGCAATACAGTAGAGCCGAGAATCAGCACTAAGCCCTTCTTGGCTGCACTCTGAAGAGTCCTGACCTCCACTGGTGACATGATTACATCCGTTTCGATGCACAACATCTTCACTCGCTCAATACGTTGACAATCCAGCCTGCGAATGGACATCCTATATATCCGTGCAACTCTCGTCTCGGTAAGCTTCGCGAAGCCGATCCTGATCTCGCCGCATACAGCAGCTGGCTCGCTGAGCGGTGCGCCCATAGAGTAAGTGCAGCCTTGACATGGCGCTCAGGATTCCATGCTCCTATCCAATTATATCGTCTCTGTACGCCACTCCTTCGTAGTTTATTTGCTCGCTCTTCTCAGCTTTCTGACCTCAGCTCGCCAGCTGAGGTGCCAAGATCTCGGGATGACACCCTCACCAGACACTCCGAAAGGGAATACGAACGAATGCGACGTGACCTTTCGCTCCTCCGAGAATGTTTCCGAGGAAATCTCACCTCTCTGGTTGCTGCCAAGTAACAACCATTCGCCGTCTAGACCTCGTTGTATTGCCTTCAGGAGAGATACGAGCATTAGACAGGTTGCGCAGCTCTATTCAATACGATTATTCAATTGAACATTGCCCGATTTAGTTAGCGTGATCTCAAAAGGGCAAGCAGATTTGACGACTTAACAGTCCCAATTGAATTAGTATTCAATTATTGAATACTTATTTAATTGACTCATCATCTTATTCAATTGCTTCAATTACTTGTTTAGGCGTAGCTTGTAAAGATTATAATTATCTTCTCTATCGTTGTCGTCGTTGTCGTCGTCGTTATATCTAGAGATGTATTTAAAAGTTATTTTTATATTTTTAATTTAAACATTTCTTTGCGACAATTAAAGTCTTTGCAATCATTATTATCTTTGCGATTCTTACAATCATTGTTATTTTTATAAATCTCGCAATCTTCAAAGAATATACGACGATTGTCTCGTAAATAAAAAAAGACAATTTAATTTAAATTAAAGTCGTTCTAACGATTGCTAAAAAAAAGAAGAAAACAAGTTAATAAAAAACATCAAAAAACAATTATACAAAAATTAAAAAAAAAAATATTAAATTAAATGCAAATAATAATATTAATTTTAACTTTTATATTTAAAACATCGTTAATCAATATTGTGCTTCTAGCACTTCTAACGTTTCTTTATTGTTAAAAATCTTTATTTCTTTTATCTTTTACAAATGAAAGAAAGATTAATAACTAAATTAAAAACTTAATTACAATTAATAACTTACAAAGAAAAACGATGTTATTTTTATTAATATATATGTAACTAAATTTGCGAAATACAACATCAAGATTATGCAACATTTTTGAAAAAAAATAAAAAAAAAAATTCGAAATAACAATAAATCATAAATATGTTAACGTTAATAAACAAATAAAACACTTAATAAATAAAAGAAAAACAAATATTAAAGTTTTACATAAATCTAGTTATGCAATACGAGATAACAATTAAATTTAAATTATTAATAAATAAATGTTTACATTCGCAACATATTAGAAAGCGAAAAATTAAAAAAGCTCTTTGCGAAAAAAAAAGATAAAAAAAAATGCAAAATATAAAAAAATAAAAAATAAACTTAATTTACGACTAAAAAATAAATTAAACTACGAAGTTTTCTTCTTTTTCTTTTTTTTCTTCTTCGTTATTTTCGTTAATAATAGAAAGAGCTTTAAGAATTAAAGCAATTTTAAAAATAATAACTTTAATATATTCTTTGACGCAAAGAAGAATGCAAGAAAATCGAAACTCGTAATAGAAACAAATTCTCTATCTAATAACGATATAATAATGATAAAAGATTTAAATTACAAAGAAGACATAAATAATAATTAACATATAAGAGTGTAAATTTTATCTAAAGATGACAACAATTATTCGTCTATATTTTCTAAATCTTTATTAAATAAATTTATATCGTTAAAGTTTATAAAACGTTAAAAAAACAAAACTACAAAACAATCTTAAAGTAACAAAAAAATTTCGAAGAAATTTTAATAAACGTATATTAATGTAATAAATAACAAAGATTTAAACGTTTTACAAGATACATTAATTAATTATTTCAAAGATTAAACGTTATTAATAAAAAATTTATTAAGACGAAAATCTTTGCTAAAGAAAATAAAAAATACGTTTAAAAGATATTTAATAAAGCATACTATAAAATTCTTAAAACTTAGACGTTATTTTAAGAAATTGTTGCATAAATATTATAAAAAATATATTTATTTTTAATAAAATAATTTGTTTAAAGATTTGACTAGATTTAACAAAAATATAGAAAGACTAAAACAATTATATAGAAATAATAAAGAGAAATTCGTAACAAATAATGCAAGAAAGAAAAAATTCGCGACAAATAATGCGAATAACAAGAAAATCAAAATAAATAATGCGAGCAACAAGAAGATCGTAACAAACAATAAGAGAAATAAAAAAAATAACGACAAATAATTTAGATTTAAGAAAGTAAATCATAGCATTAAATACAAAAAGAAGACGTTTTTAAAAAAAAATCTATAATTTAGAACGAAAAAGTCTATTATCGCATTTTTTTCTTCAAAGCTTCGTAAACTTTATTTAAAAAAAAAAGAAACAACAAGATATTTAGTTATTAAACTTTTATATATAATATTATTTCTTTCAAGAATATTAAATATATATTAAAGAAATGTGATGCGCGAGTTGCAATACAAACGAATGTAAATTATATTTATTTTATTAACAACTTAAAATTTTATCTTTAAATAAAAAAAATAATGATTTAACGTTTAATCGCATTTGCGTTAATAATATCTCTAAAAAATTCTTAAATTAAACAAATAAAATTTAGATTAAAAAATGTTTACATTAACGACATCATTTACAATCATAACTCTTTACTAGATTAATAAGAAATTTCTAACTATTAAAGATATATAGATAGTTATGTTATTGCGACAATTTAATGCGATAATAATAAAAAATAACGAAAAAAAAGAAAAAGAACGAAAATTGTCTTTAAGAATTTAATTTAAAATTCTTCTCTATGTTTTAACAATTAAACAACGATAACAAAATTTAAAGCAACAAACATTAAAAATTAGCATTAGAAAACTTTATTAAAGCTAAATATATATATAAATACAAGAAGAAAAATTTAGTACTCTTATAATGTAAAGCTTTTAAAATTGCTAAAAACTTTATTAACTTATAAATATTTTAAAAGACTAGAAGATCGCATTGCAAAGCAAGATTCTATTTAATTATCTTATAAATACGTATAGCAATTAATTAAAAGAATTGTCGTTAAATAAAGATTTTCGATTAATTATAATTTAACTTTTATTTGCGTCTTAAAAGTATTAAATATTTATAAAGTTTAAATTAAATCAAAGAAGTTTTTAACAATAATGCGAACTTCAAACATTCGTTTATTAAAAAAAATTTATCTTTTGTTTATATAATCTAAATAAAGAAACACAATATACAATTAATAAATATAGACTTTATCGTTATATAATTAAAGTTTTCTTCGATCTTTAAGAAAAATTTTTAATTAATTTTGCAATTCGAACTTCTATAGTATTGTAATATCGTTTATCTTGTTTTTACAAAAATTATAAATAAACTCTATTAAATCGTTTAAATAAATAATAATTAATTAAACTATTTCGTGTAATTTTTTATAATTAAAGTAATAGAATTCTATTTTACATTTAATTTGCAAAACTTCTAGAAAATCTTATTAATAAATTCTTATATAATGCTTTTGTCTTTAATCTTTTCTATTCTTTTTATTGCTTTAACGTATCTTCTAATGCGTATATAAATAAGCGTTAAATGTTATCGAAGTATATTGTCGTATTAAATTTCGAAATGTTTAAGAAAATCGTTAAGAATGCGAGAGAAATAAAAGAAGAAATAATTAAATCGTTCTATTAATTTAAATAGTCAACAAGAATAAAATAATTTGTATAAAAGATAGCAAAGAACGAGTTCGAAAAATGATTTAATACGATTGCTTTATTCGATAATATTAATAACAAAATAATTAACAAATAATCGAATTTTCTTCTTATTAAATCGCATTATACAACGAAGACGTTTAAGAAAAATTCGATTTAAATCGAATTTAAATCTTTTATATTTTACTAATTTAATGTATAAATGTCAAGAATCGTTAACAAAATATTAATTTAAAATAATAATAATAACAAAAGTAAAAGCGATAGCTATACGTATGTTCTAATTGTTGTTGATCAATTGAGTCAATTAAGTCAATTAAGACATGCTAAATAGAGTGAAAGAAATTAAGAATGCACATTATTAATAAAAGAAAACGAAATTGATTAACTACAATAATTATTAGATTGCGATCCATATTACCCGATCTAGTATAGCGCGGGCGGGCTAGCGGTCCTAGACCCCACTAGCTCTCGCAAATCAATTGAATAATCGTATTGAATAAAGCTGCGCAACCTGTCTATTGGCTTGGCATCTCTTACTTAGCCCTATTAGGCTATCCCATTGTGATACAGGTGGCAGATGAGCCTCAACGATCAAACCCAAAGTGTGATTGTCATCGCCCTACGCTTCCTCCTGCGTACCAACCAGCACTGGTCTCAGCCCCCGTGCTTATACGCTGTAGTCCCGTCGTTGTTATCTCACACACGCAACATCATTGATCCTACTATGTTTGGACCCACAATTCGAGCTACTGAAATCTTTCCTGCTGATTTTTTCCCTTCTCTCGGAGCATTTCCTGCCATAGATAGCTTGACCGGGCCAATACGCGCAGCTGAAACCAAGCATGACTGCACCGAACGAAAGAGGCAATGGCGGTGGCGTCAACAACGCTCTTGAATGGTGGCGCCACAGCTCATGTTCGTAAAGATGGTAACATCCGAAGGCTGATACGTTTACCGCACCCTATTTTCCCGTCTCTCGCCCGCAAGGTGAGAGCTCTGGTACCCCTGGTTGTAAGCCCATCAAGGCCCCCCTTGTACACCCTGTAAATGCTTGGTGTACGAAGTATTGGATAATTCTTATCGGTGAGGTGAGTCTTCTCTAGGTACGAAAAACCTAGCAGACGCAGCTCCACTATGCTTCTTCTTGGGCTGACAAGAATAGGATCACCATCGGTCTCTGCCCGTACGCCGGAGAACACGACGATTGTCCGGTAGTCTCTTGCTCGATACCCCCATGGTGGTGTTAAAACCTATTATAAGCTGGCGATTATGCCCGCTTGGAGCGATGTCGGTGTTTGGCCTGTTGCCGTCGCAAGAGATTCCTACACATATCGCCTTGGAGATTTGGAGACTCAATGGCGCCCAAAGGAGAAGTCCCACCTTATGTAGCGGTCAACGAAACATTGCCTCCTTCAGGACAGGAGATACTACCCTATACCCACGGACTAGTTGGTGTTGATCTTGGGGTGAATGATATCACCACGTAAGAAGGTGCGGATTTTCTAGGCTGGCAGTGCTGACTTCTCCTTGAAGCCGAGGACTATGGGCATCTATAGCCCTCGTAACCATGGTTGTCCTGGCCGTGCGACTTCTGCAAATCCTCTATCGTCGTGTACGACTTACAATAACGGTCTCCCTCAGTAGGGAGCAGCACAAGTACTGGGCCCAAGATTCCTCCATATGGTCTAGGATCAAGAAACACTTACTCCAAGCTCCACTCGGCCAGTCCCGTCATAACAGGGAACTTCAACTTTCTCGAGCCATCAATGTCGGCACTCTACCGTCTCGCTTGCACGCTCTGGTCAACGTAATTTATATCGTCAGTAACATCGCCTATTGCGTCCTGCTCGATTACCATCAGCAGTCTCGAGCAGCGATGATTGCTGAATTGCGAGGCCGGGCGGGCCATCTGGCTGTGATAAACATGCTCGTACTTGTCTTGTTCGCGGCCCGAAACAACCCATTGATTCCCATGTTGGCTGTCTCATTTGACACCTTCAACCTGCTCCACAGGTGGATCGGACGTGTCATCGTGCTCGAGTCTATTGTTCACATTGTTGCCTGGTTTGTGAACAATCATAATGCTATTGGATATAATGGGATAATCGAAGTTCTCATGACGGACACCTTTGCGCAATGCGGTCTCGCAGCGACGACCGCCCTGCTGATCATTCTGGTCCATAGTCCCTCCGCCATTCGTCACGCGTTCTACGAAACCTTCCTACACGCACACCAGATGCTCGCTGTTGTGGTGTTGGGAGCAACAGCTGCACATATACAGATCGAAAACTTGCCCCAGAAACCTATTATATACACGGTAATCGGCATATGGGCGTCAGAGCGAGTATTGAGACTCGTAAGAGTGGGCTACTATAACATCTCTCGTCGAGGCGTCACACACGCCCAAGTCCAAGCCCTCGATGGCGGTGCCTGCAGGGTAACCTTTCACATACAGAGACCCTTTGCCGAGACACCCGGCCACCACATCTACGCTTACATACCCAGCGTCTCCCTCTGGATGTCACATCCCTTCAGCGTCGCTTGGCTGAACAATTCCAGGACCTCTTTCGAGATCCTGCCTAATTCATTCCCGTCCACGTCATCGCTCGAAGATCTCGAGGTGTCCCTGAAGTATCCCGCTGGTAATACATCTTACTCCGTTTCCTGCATCATGGCCGCCCGGACTGGCATGACAAAGAAACTCTTCGCCAAAGCAAGTTCCTCCCCCAACGGCCTATACACATGCCTCGCGTTCATCGAGGGTCCCTACGGCGTCTCGGAGGCACTTGACTCCTATGGGACGGCTCTCCTATTCGCCGGAGGTGCAGGCATCACGAATCAACTATCGCACATGCATCACATCATCAGGGGATGGGCTGCGGGCACTTGTGCGACGCAGAAGCTGGTCTTGATATGGTCCGTACGCTCACTCGACCAGCTTGAATGGGCGCGCCCGTGGCTGCAGCAGCTGAGCCGGATGGAGAGGCATGGGCGGGACCTGGAGATTGTGCTGCACGTGACGCAGTTGCCCAGCAAAGACCGAGTCACGGCGTTTCCAGAGATGCAGATCCGCCCAGGTAGGGCTAATGTCGACAAGTTGGTGAGATCGAATTTTGAAGACAGGATAGGGGCCATGACAATTGGTGTTTGTGGGCCGGGTGCGTTGGCAGACGATGTCAGGAAGGCGGCGAGGGCTGTGATGGACCAGGGTAAAGTCGACTTCTGGGAGGAAGCGTTTACGTGGTAGATACCAGGAGCATTACAAACCGCAGTCTCTCGTTCACCGAGCAGATGTGTTTATTAGACTCGAATCAGCTTCGTCGCCAGGTTTATTCGCCTTTTCACTTGTAGATATTCTTGGTACGTAGTAGCGTCTTCTCAACGGCTTACTCCCTGGCCACCGAGTCGTCACCAGTCATTTGTCTCACACTAAGGCGTGGAATGCATTAGTAATCATTCAATTCAATTTTGCGCTCTTACTAACTGATTGCCACCTCGATGCCTAACTCCCGTCATCAAGAGTCTCGACGGGTTTCACGCAACGAACACGCTTGGCCTCGGCTTCATGGGTTGGGGTTACCGCCACCACACCGCGAAAGTCAGGCCCAAGTATCTTCAACTCGGCAACCTCAAGTAGGAAAAGCGACCCCAGTTCCGACTCGCCCCCTGCAGATCTCTAGCTCCGACTCTGCAATTCGATCCCTGACCCAGAGGACGTCGCACCATCGCTCCTGCGCACACGATTGAAATCCAAAATTCTTCTAACTCGACTTGCCCACTGCTTTAGGTCAAGAATGGCGGGCAAGTCTCTTGCGCTCCGTATACCGAATGCTTCGCCGATGGTTTCTAAATCCTGGCCCTTTGTCTCGGGCATATAGATGGTGCTCACGGCAACTCCTATAGCCGTTGCCCCACCGAACAAGAAATAAATTGCCGAGGAAGATCGAGCCAACAGTATCGGGGTAATGAATGCCACAAAGAAATTCGATATCTGATAACGGACTATCAGCCAGCCCCACTTAAGAACAACTCTCCGAAGACTTACGCAGTTGGCACCTTGTGCAATACTCAAGGCCGTGGCTCGAGTTGCGATTGGCTGGATCTCGGAGGCCAGCAGCTTGACCCCAATAGCCCAAGCTGAACATAGATATCAGTAATCATCACCGGTGCTGAAGCAATTCTAGCTCAGCAAGGAGAACCCACTCATCGAATACGTTATGGCAAAAATGTATATCGTCAAGATTACAACCCATCGGCCAATACCGGTGCCTGCATGAACGTTCTCCGTTGCATACAACATGCCCATCACAGCCATGCATGCGAACAACACTATACCTCCATATATGGTCGAAGCACGGCGACCCCAACGATCGACAAATATGACAGCCAATATGGTGAAAGTAAAGATGCAAATAGCCGAGACGCCAGACGCGAGAAACTTTGCCTCGGTCGAAGCAAGACCAGCTTGCTGGAAGAGCAGAGGTGCGTACTGACCGATGATTAGGCCTTGACCAATTAAAGAGCAGGTAAAGAATAATCAGTCAGGACCCTGGAGTGTACATACATAGATAACGCCGTCGATACCACTCAACTGCTGCACGGCCATTAGAAAGACGCCCAGCAGCATTGGCTTTCTGGCATCTCCGCGAAAAGCGGCTGTGACATCCTTCATATTCTCGTATAGTCTGTCGCGCATAGTGAGACTCTTGGCTTCGGAAGGTTGAGCGGCAGCAGCAGTCGTCCTTTCTGAAACATCCATAGGCGCTGGATCCTGTAATAGGTTCTTCTCGCGCTCTGCGCCAGACACTCCGAGCTTGTCCCAGGCTATACTCGCTTCTTCCTTACGACCCTTATAGGCCAGCCATCGTGGGGACTGTGGTAGGTAGAAAAATGAAGCTAACGCTAGACCGAAAGCGATTCCAGATTGGAGTGCCAAGGGGAGTCGCCACGATAGGGACGAAGGAATGAGGACGGTGCCATAGCACGTGAAGAATCCCACGCAAAAACCCAACGTAACAAAAAGCTGGACAGTAGAAGCAAGGGGACCACGTAGGCTTGGAGGTGCTATCTCACAGACATAACTGGAGATTAGAGTACATCAGCCGACACAAGAAGGCTTAAGAAGAGACAGAGCGATACTTACACCACCAGGGTACTAAAAAAGGCCCCTTCGCCGATACCGACAAGACATCTGCCACCGATGAACATGCCCAATGTCACAGCACTCGCTTCCACCGCAGCCCCAATAGCAAAGAGTAGGGCTCCAATGGCTATAGCTCGAGTCCTACCTAGACTGTCCGACAGTGCACCGGCGAACAAAGTCACAACCGCTGCTGCGATCAAGATTGACGATACGACAACACCGGTGACTGCGGGCGAGAGAGCACCAAAGGTGTCGGTGAAGGATGGCATCTGTATCACTGGTCCAATGCTGCTAGTGTCCATTCTGTCAAAGTCATTAGAAATTGGGGGAGTCTCCTAGTCTCAAGGTCTAGCCCTGGGTAACAACAGAGCAAACCCTGATACGGAAAGACAGTATTAAAATGACTAGGACTGACCCATTAAGTAAGCCGCCAACAGATACTACAAGAGACGCGATAAGATATTTGGGCGGATGGCGAGCGGTCTTCATCCATTGACGCCATCTCGAAGAGTCCAGCAAAGCCGCCATTGCGTTGTAGGTCGGTGTAAAAGACGATGTTGCAAGTTATCTCTCAATACTCTACTTATTATTTCACACGATACGAGTAAATCGCAAAACAGTTGTAGTAAGTGTAACGGGAACGATTTGAAGTGTGTGCTACTGCTCCTGCCGATGATGGAGCTGGTCTTGGCATGTGATAACAGATTACAAAGCATCGATGACGTGGTGACGTGACAGGCAAATTGCAAGGCTGATTCGAGTATGATAGACGACTTTGATCAAGGTTTGGCTCCGCAAATGCCTTCCCCGCGCTCTGGGGGTACACCTACGACGTCGACACGACGTGCTAGTGATTTGTCAGCTGCAGTACAAAGTGCGCGCTTCGATATATTATTCACAGCAGTGTTCAGATCCATCAATCCTCCCCAAGGCAGGGTGCGCCTCCGATTCCACCTCCCCATAATCTAGAAATGTCTAACATCCAACCCTACAACATCTCCATCCCCCAATCCCAAATCGACAACCTAAAACACAAACTATCTCTCGCCTCCTTCCCCAACGAGCTCGAGGGAGCAGGATGGGATCTAGGCTGTCCTCTCACCGACATCAAGCGGCTGACAAAAGCATGGGAGGTGTGGGACTGGCGCCAAGCGGAGAAGAAACTGAATGCCTACCCTCAATTTCACACCGACATTGATGTCACCGGTTTTGGGAGTCTGGATATTCATTTTGTGTATCAGAAGAGCGAGGCTAAGGATGCGATACCGCTGCTTTTCGTGCATGGCTGTAGGTTTTTATCTCACTATTTGTAGAGGGTGTCTTATGTATTTTTTCGCCCACGATGACTCAACTCACGCTCGTATACAGGGCCAGGATCATTCATCGAAGTCCTCAAGATCCTCCCTCTGCTCACAAAACCTGATGACAACGGTCCTTCATTCCACCTAATCGCCCCCTCCATACCAAATTATGGCTTCAGCCAAGGCGTATCCAAACGCGGTTTCGCCCTAGCTCAATACGCAGAGACATGCCACAAGTTGATGGCTCAGCTTGGCTACGAAACGTACGTTACGCAAGCCGGGGACTGGGGTCACTGGATCACAAGAGCCATTGGGAAATTGTACCCTGATAGCTGCAAAGCTAGCCATTTCAATATGGTTATGGCCAATTCGCCAGATGGGAAGGGTGCGTCTCAGACCTTGGCGGATGCGTCGCAATCGTTTAGCGAGGAGGAGAGGCGAGGCTTAGAGAGAACCAAGTGGTTTGAGGAGGAAGGACGGGGTAGGTCATCCATTTCATCTCTTGAGCTGCCCAAGAGGTAACGGTCGAGTAGGCTACAATCTTGAACAATCCACCAAGCCGCAAACCCTGGCATATGCGCTCAATGATTCCCCTGTAGCCTTACTCGCATGGATCTATGAGAAGCTACATGATTGGACAGATTCCTATGCCTGGACCGATGACGAGATCTTCACCTGGGTCGCAATCTACCAATTCAGTCGTCCTGGCCCCGGTGCTGCGCATAGGATCTACTACGAGACCATGCACACAGATCCGAAGAAGGATGCTGATCCTAAGAAGATCTACACTTACGACGCGATGAGAGAGTTCATTCCACATGTGGCCATTGGCTTGACGTATAATCCAAGGGACTTGTATGTCGTACCGAGTAGTTGGGGAAGGACGCTGGGCGAGGTTGTGTATGAGGCGAGGAACGATCGGGGGGGGTAAGTGGATATCCGACTGAGCCTGCTGTGGAACGCTGACGAAAACGCGATAGGCACTTCTATGCTCATGAGTATCCTGATTTGCTTGTGAGGGATCTGAAGGAAATGTTTGGTCCGGGCGGCGGTGCACATGGGATATTCAGTGAGAGATAGAGTTGACAGAGGGTCGAATGAGACTACTAGCTCCGTTGTATCTCGATCATATATCCATGAATTTCATGGATGTCTTGATAGCGCTGCCGCGTGACCACGTCACTAGGAAGAGTCAACACCGCATTCTGGTGTGGCAACAGTGGCCTTGGCGCTGGGATCAAGCGTGTCGCAGCTTCTATTGTGACTTTATCGATACCCTACTGACGTCGTGTGTGCATATACCAAATGAAGATTGTTCCGTACTAGCAAACCCAAAAATATCTCAGACAAATGTTCAGACATGCTAAGAGATTACCAGTGTCGTTTCTTGCCTTTCACCATCTTCTTACGTCAATCCCTAATCTTCGTCCGAGTCTCCTTCGTTGAGTCTTCTCCGACTGAGTCTTCTTTGTTTGAGTCTTCTTCGGCTGAGTCTTTCTCGTCGGAGTCTTCTTCGTCGGAGTCTTCGTCCTCTGACTGCGGTAATGCCACACTCTCTCCGAGCAGTAGATATAGCTCCTCAGCTTCGTGAGATTCGCCTTGCTCCGCTACCACCTCTGCTAAACAAACCAGACTGTTCGTTGTATCAGCATCTGAGCGTCCAAATAGCTCCACATAACGATCGTATGCGTGGTGAAAATAGGTTTCTGCTTCCGCGTTGTGAGACTGATCCCATAGCGCATAGCCGAGGTTGTAATAAGCCCGAGCGATTAGTCGAGGCTCGCTCCTAATAGGAGTGTGAAGCTCAACCTCGAGGTTGAGCCGGCAGAGCTCCTCAGCTTCGGGGTACTTACGCTGGCGCCTAAGGACTTCGGCCAGGGCCTCTCGAGCATAAACGGCCTCTACATCAAGCTTGCTGTGTGTATATTCCAACCACCGCACCAATTGGCGATAGCACGCCTCGGCTTCTTCAAACTTCCCTTGATCCAGGGTCGTTATAGCCAAAAACTTAAGGGCAGCTTGTGTTTCGATATTCTTGTAGCCAAACACGCGCTTTCTGTATGCCAACGCTTGTCGAGTGAGACTTTGCGAGTCGCAATGTGGGTTCTGCCCATGAAGCGCACGAGCTATCTGAAGGAGACATGTCTGCGTCCGATTATCGTCTAGGCCAGCATGCTCCATACGAATAACCAACTCTTTTCTTGCGGTTGCCTCCGCTTCATTGTATTGCCCTCCGTCTAGCATATCTAAGCTCCTTTCGTGCAAAGTTTTCGCTTCTTCGACATCGTCTTCAGTCGTTGATGGAAGTGGCGGATTGGATCGGTATTTCTCAGCCTCATCCGTCTTTCCCTGAGCTTCCAGGCAGGTAGCAATCGAGGCACGAGAATTTGCGGCATTGGAACCTGGCGGCCTATGATGAGCTTGTACAGATGGCATTGTGTCCGAGGCTTGTTCTTGGAGCTTGAGAAGGTGCTTGAAAATATGCTCCGCCTCCCCGTACTTCTTCTGTAGTTTGAGGACGAGACCTATATTGTTCATCACTACACGCTTCCGCACCCCGTTGACCAAAGTCTCGTCTCCAAGCATAGACCAGAATTCCTCTTCGGCTAGTGCATATTTGCCCTCTCGTGCTAGTAACAACGCATAACGGCTTCGCGTAGTCAGTGTTGCACAATGAGTCTCACCACATTCCCTTCCTGCGTCCAGAAAGGACTTCATCAAGTAGGGCGTGCGCCTCCTCATACTTGGCGAGCTGCCCGAACGTGATTGCCAGCGTCTCCATGGTCTCCCAAGCAGAATGATGTCCCGGCCCAAATATATCTCGACTAAGCTCTAATGCTTCCAGGAGCAGCGTTTGTGCTTCCTCAAACTCGCCTTGGTCTAATCGGAGGTTTGCGACATCGGTTAACGCAATAACTAGAGCGTCTGTCCGGTCTAAATCGTCAGGGTAAACCTCGTGCAGCATCCGTGTCGCAGCCAGTCCTCGTCGATGGTGCATCTCTGCTTCGGCGTACTCGCCTTGCGATCGAAGATGACAACCAATCTGACTCAACGATCGAAGAGTGCTGTGGTGATTCGGTCCCAACAACCTTTCCCTTCCTTCAAGTACCTTCCGCTGCGTTTCGAGCGACTCCGCGCGTCTTCCAAGGGAGGCGATGGTCAAGGCTAGGCTTTCCATACTATCCAATGTTTGCCAGCATTCATCGGACCCGAACAGCCTTCGATGAATTTCTAAAGATTGAGAAGCTCGATCTTCAAATAACGCAAAGTCTTCCTGGTGCCTCAGGTATTTTGACAGGTACAAAAGAAGATATGCTCGATGCTCCAAATTCCATCTACTGATTTGCCCGTCTCTCCCAAGAGGAAAATTGAGCTCAGACGAATTGTAGGCTAGCACGGCGTCGGCATGGGGATACAAGATTCGACATAAGAAAAATGCCTCATGGGATACAGAGGGAAACACTGTTGATACTGACACTAGTGTTTTTGTTGCAACGTATACCCTATCGTTCTCTGGCCGGCTAAGCCATTCCCGGGTGGAGGCCTGGACAAGACGATGCATATCACAAAACTGCGAGCTCGTCTTCAACAAGTCTTTTCTGTAATTTGAAAGCGCATCCACGACTTTCTTGTCGCATACCTGGACGTAAGAATACAAGTGAACGAGTGAGAAGGCGTCGAGTACTCCGATGGCTTCTACAAAGTCGAGAATGTCCTCGCCTGTATCCTGAACCAGCGCCAACGGGATTTGCTGTCGATCAAGGAGGCTCATCATTGTAAGCAGCTCTGCAGATCTAGGATGTTCCTTCTTCAGCCATTGGAAGGTGATCCACCACGTGCGTGTCACCGACTCGGACGATCGGTCTTGTCGGCCATGATGAAGAGTTCTGTGATCAAGTACCCGTGTCCTTGTTGATTCGTCCCGGAGTAGTTTGATGTAATCAGCAATTGATCTCCGCCGTTTCACCATGTACGCAGTGGCCTGGGAGATGGCAAGAGGAAGATATGCTAACTCCTCGAGAAGGGTTTCCTGTTCCTCTTTCGTGCTACCGCGGGTTACTTTATCGCCGAGCATTAACAGCCCATCATCAATGTTCATTGGAGACACTTTGACTGGCTCGTCTCCAGACGCAAGGTCAATACCGATGTCTCTGCTCCTTGTGGTATAGATAATACTACCTTTGGCAGCTTGAGGGACGTACTCAACAAGGCATTTATCCGTCGTCATATCATCTCTCTGTTCAAAGAACATGGTCCGATCATCAACATTATCTACAGCCATTAGCCACTCTAGTGAATACCGGGTTTCGAGCCAATTGCGAACGAGCTGCATCACATCTGCGTCTGGACTATCATGCCCAGGAATCCTACACTCCAACGCAATGCGCTTGTACGATTCTGCAAAACGCGATGCGCTACTCGCAAAAACCCAGAAAACGGCCGTTGATGGATTCCTTGTGCGAAAGATATGTTCTAGAACTACCTGGGTTTTGCTGAGAATATCAGTCCTCGAAAAGCGAACGACAGCTGAGGTAGGAGAAGAACGTACCCAACACCTCCGAGTCCAAATAGGACAGCAACCGGCATGCTTCCATCTCTCTTTGTAAGAGTGTCTTCAAGGAGCTCCAGGACTTCTTCCCTGCCCACGAATTTTGGGTTGCGGTCCAATGGGACGATCCATACTGGTTCAGACTGTACTGCGTTGCTTGCGGGATTCTCTTTGGCATTGCCGGAATCCTCGAGCCTTTTCAATATGCTGAGCTGCCCAGATTGAATATTTAGAATAGTCGATATATCGGTCCCGCTCTGCTCAGCGGCACGGTTTGCCTCGACCTGTAAGTTGAAGCCGAGGAGTTGTACGAGTCGGTCTAAATTCGATTGCAACTGCACTTGTCAGATTGACAGAGATTCCCCTATGAAAGTAAAGATGCCTGCTATTGAGGCACGACGGAAGAGAGCGAGCTTGTAACCAACCTTGTCAATCTGCTGTGTCCGCTTTAAGGACTTGAACGCAACCTTTGCAGTCTCCCAACGGCTTTTACCGCCGCCTCCTCGGAGACTTTCGAGCAGGTCCGAGAGCTCTTGAGCCTGAGTCTCGCATTGCCCAAGTACATCCTTCTCAAGCTTGGGCCCATTAGGCTGTTGAGACAGCCCTTTGAGCAGAGCTAACAACGCGTAGAGCTGTAACGCTTGTTGGGATAGCTCTTTGGGTAGACCTGAGGCCGAAGAAGCGTACTCCTTGATTTGTGCACAAAGCTTGGCTGTGAAGTCGACGAATTGAAGAACATTGCTCGCTAAGCCCACCGCTGCTAAGACTTCAGCGCCAGACATGGTAAAATGAGCTTCCCCTTAGAGCATGAATGCTTCGAGCAGCAACGATACAACATAGATCATCCTCTATCATCCTCTATGTTCCTCATTCGGCCAATTAGTGTCAGCTGAAATGGACCGCAATAAAACAAGCTGGCGAGGCCGGCTAATACATCTCGACCGCAGGATCACCGTGCATGAGCAGCGGACGCCTCAGCCTTTAGCGCTTTCACAACGGTTGTCGTCCCTTGGTCTTATTTTTAGATCTTCGATCCCAACTTCTGACAAGATGCTTTTAATCAACTTTCGCATTTCTTGATTTATTACTATCAAAATCTCACGTTTGATAGAGTAAATTTTGCACTTTTAATAGCATATCTTTGATAAAGTCTAAATCAACATTGAGAAAGTTATCTAATTGCAAAGTTTTTATGTTTCGAAATCTATCTTAAAATCAAAGATTGACTTGAACTTCTTACATGCTAACAAACTTTGCAATTTCTATAACTCTAGCAATTTGTAATTAAAACTTATAAGTAAAGCAATGTTAGAAATAGACTGGTCGCGTCGAGCTAGGTCATCGAGTTCGAACCAGGTTCCTGGCTCGCCAAGACCCGATTTGGGTCAGAAATCTTGACCCAAGTATTTGGGTCGAGTCAAAGGGTAGATATGAAGTACTTAGCGTATAACCTGGCTCAGCTCGCCAAGACTCGAAAAATTTAGATTATTTTTGAAAAAGTGCATTAATCAACTTAATTAAATTGATTAATTTAATTAATTTGTTTATAATATTATATAGTAATGCATTTAGGTAATGCATTTGTACGTTATTTGTGCGTTATTATTTTTAAACTATTTTTAATAATTCAAATAATGCGAATTTTTTTAAAAATAGAAAATCTTGGCATTTTGACGTCATTTTCGATTGCTTGGCGGGTCGATTGGGCCAGATCAAGAAATCGTTGACCCGAGTCGATTCCGAGCCGAGTCAAGAGGTTGATACCGAGTATCTGGGTCGGGCCAGAATGTTGGTACCGAAACCTGGCCCGGCTGTCAGTCTAGTTAGAAAGCGCATAGTGTCTAGAGTAATACTTGATTAATTTTATATATCTAAATAGCGAAATGCGAAAGTTGATCAAAATTATCTTGTTAGAAGTTGGGATCGAGGATCTAAAAATAAGATCAAGAGGCGACAATCGTTGTGAAAGCGCTAACTGTCATTTATCGTGAGTGTGCCACCCATGACGTCGCCTAGATTTTCCATGTCGACCATCCATGATCCGGGCCTGAATTGGTGGAAAAGGCATCAGGTAGACACGTCGAGTCTTGATTGTTTCTAGCTCCTACAGCTTGGACTGCTTTCCCCAAATGCGTGACTCGTGAGCCCCCACGAACGTCCAGCAGCAGCTTCCACCGACGGATTCTGAGCTGGTCTTGGCACTATCAACCGCCGCTAGTGAAAGATGCCTCGGCTGCTGGCTTCTTCGACAATCGCTTGCAGCTCCTCCCTCTGAGTCTTTGGTCTTCGACAAGCTGCTAATGTGAGCCTCTTGTTGTTAAGGTACGGCCGACGGGTCCAATGTCCGATTGTTGTCCCGAGTCCGCCTGCTGGTTTCTTGTCGTGTCTGTCTGGCAGCCAAGCTATACTTGAAGCCATGGATTCCAGGATGAGCTCAATGGCTTCCACGGCATCCATGCCCTCCCTTTCAAACCAACCTCCCAGCTGCTCTTCCAGCTATCCCGACGTCCAGCATGTCAGAAAAGGCCCGCTTGCCAGGCATGTACCAGCTTGACGCCTCTGTCTACTTCTATCAGCCAGCTACCTTCAGTGAAAGCAACGATGGAAGAATACCCCCGCTGATCGTCCTTTATACCTAAATGTCAGCCAAACCAACACACATAACGAAGTAAATCAACGGCTACCAGGCTCTATACCCCCATGCAAGCATCCTCATGGTACCCAGCGACGCGTTGGACTTTGTGCACCGCGGGCGAAAAGCCCTGGAACAGCGCCCCATGTCCGCTCTCGCGGTCATCTGCTCGATCTACTTCTCAACTCCACAGGGCTCTACACCTAGGGTTTTGTTACACGTATTCTCAAATGGTGGATCACTCCAAGCTGCAAATCTGCTTCGCAGCTATCACAAAGCTACCAGCCACGCCTTTCCCCTACAGTCCACGATACTCGACTCATGCCCTGGCCGCGCTACGTTTCACGTGGCATTTCGGGTATTGGCTGTGTCGATGGATGCCCAGCCGCTTTATATACGTCAGCCAGTGGTGGCGCTGTTATATATCACGTTCGGCCTGTGGTGGCTGACAATTTTTGGGGTGCGAATGGAAAGTCCATTTGAGACGTTATGGCAAGGGTTGAACAACAGGGAGCAGGTCCACGAGACCAAGAGGGTGTATATATACAGCGAGGTTGACGAGATGGTGCCGTAGCAGGATATACAAGACCACGCGGCAGAGGCCAGCAAAATTGGGTTTAATGTCAAGCTCGAAAAATCTGTGGGGAGCGGACATGTAGCGCATGCGAGGGTCGGGACTGGCGAGAGATATTGGCGGACCGTGGAAAAATTGTGCGACGATTCTGTTGGATGAGTGAGCCAGGTATGTATTTGGTTGCCGGTCGTCCCACGATTGCAGCCGATAAATACTCCTTGGCCTGACAGCTCCAATTTGGTATCATCCGGATGTACATGACCTTTTCACAGCAATGAGAGTATCAGCGTGTTCTCACCACACGTGTAGCTCGATCGCTCTTTCTTCTCTTACACCTCGCTCTCCTTCTTGATCATCCATGAAGTACTCGCTGTCCAGCCAACTCCTCTCAAACGTTTGTTTTCTCATATTTGTATACATGCCTACCTTCTCCGTTTGTTCGATGAATCTCTAGGTCCATCACTTCTTTTACCGCGATGGAAACTCTCCGGCAACCATGGGCGCATGTGCGGCGAGATCCGCCAAGCATGAGGCATAATCCACAACCTCGCGGGTCATTGACGCGCACGAGCGCTTCTACCCTCCACGCGCTACACTCCACTATCCACCAGCACCATCCCAAGCCCAGATCCCTCATCCTTCCAATATCTCACTTCAGATCTTCCCTCTTTAGCACTCTAACCCCACATCGAAAAACGAAACTCGAACCCCATCTGTGTCTATTCCCCCAAGCTCCAACGATGCTGTGTGTCTACTCCCTTCTAGCTTCTCTCCTCCTGCTCCCCCTCACCCACACCTACACCTGCATACCAACCCCACACCTCCTCCCCCGCCCCACAGACTGCCACTCCCTAATCGACGCCCTCACCCTCCTCTCCTCCTCCCCCCCCTACAACACCCCCAAACTCTGGTCCCGCCTTGTCGAAGACACAGATTCCACCCTAAAACTCCCCAAGGACTACTGGCTGCAAGGTCGCGGCCCCGAGACCTGCGCCGTGCACATCGACGTTGTGGGTTCCGACCACCATAACCAGGCGAGGAATGAAGAAGGAGGAGGAGGAGGAGGAGGAGGAGGGAGGGGCGACTGGCGTGCGGAGAACGATACCTTCACGCTGGGCAGCGTGGCGAATGTCATGGAGATTGTGGTGGAGCAGTGTTTGGTGCGGAGGAGGGAGCTGGGGTGGGGATGTCCGGGGGTGAAGGGAGCGGTGGGGGCGAGGGTCGTGAGGACGGATGCGCCGTGGTTGAGGAGGGGGGTGAGGAGGGTGAGGAGGGTGGGGGAGGTGGAGAAGGGGGTGGTAG
>JAABUZ0100001793.1_pt1 | contig 38589 bp, 27 predicted proteins | sample 5562091 | NCBI WGS metagenome assembly JAABUZ01 (sample SAMN12813069, study PRJNA571459) | rock metagenome | isolation source: Antarctica rocks | place: Antarctica: Victoria Land, Linnaeus Terrace sud | collected 2015-12-21 | reverse complement strand
GGATCAACGGCGCCACCCGCTCCCACAATGCATCACTCACCGCCCACGGTTCTGTTCGCGCCATCCTGCTCTCCTTCCTTGCTATACTCGCGTTGCTCAGTATAACAGGTTTCAGGATAAGCTCTTATTTGGATCGGTGAAGTAGCTGGTGACGCCGCCTCTGCTTTGATCGAAGCCAAAGACGATGTCGTACGTGGCGCCCAGGGAGTTCAGGGCAGTGAGGATGTCGGTAGTCTGTGCTCCCTGGTAGCCCGCCAGGTTCCACCCCGGACGCAGCGTGATGGCCGACGTGCTGAGGAGATCAATGTGATACTCGGACCATTCGTTACCTGGATAGTGGGCGTGGGAGTTACGGTGGCCGAGGACGACCCCATCGTATGTCTGCCTCTCCATGTCATCATCACCCTCACCTCCGTGTGAGGCCGATTAGCCGATTAAACGTAGCGAACCACCTTCCAAGTCTTTCGCCTCCCCAGTATGATGGTGCCATCAAGAGAAGGCTCAGACCATGGGTGCCTTGAAACGTTGCCATCTGCGCGGGGTGCTCGGGTCGTCCAACGTGTCAGGGAGTAGTGATGGTTGTCACGTGGATATCAGTGTTTCCGAACGTGGGTAAACACTGGGCATAGATGTTCGGGACCGGTCCAGCGCCCGTCCGGAAGGCATCAACGGCGGAGCACGGCGACCCATTCTGTACCGACGTGTAGCTATACAAAAACGTCTTGCCATCCGGCGCGGCGCTCATCCCCGCATAATCGCCCACAAACTCAGACCCGAAGTCATTCAGGAATCCAGCAGTCGCAGCCGGGTCCGAGCTGCCTGCGCCCATCGGCACAACCGGCACGGCCCAACTGACTCCTCCATCGTCCGAAACCGTTATGTATGGGAGGTAGTTGACACGACCTGCCACGGGTAGCGTGCCCCACGGGACATCAGTCAGGGCGCTGAACCCCACAACGACGCGACCTGGCGCGCTACTGGCCGCCGGGGTGCTACCCTGACGGGTCACGGCGAGGGCCGGGTGGAACGCAGAGCGGCCGGGAACGGTGATGCTGCCCGCGGAAGACCACGTCTGACCGTGGTCCGTGGACTTCATGACCATCAGGATACCGTGGCCGTGTGAACTGTCGATGGCGTTGTAATTAGTCCAGGCGGCATAGATCGCATCCGATGTTTGATCGACGTCCAGGGAGATGAAGTTGTCATTTGGGAAGCTGGCGCCCGGTAACGGATTTGCGTCGTACGTTGCACCGATGACGCCCGACTGAAAGTGCTGTCCGCCATCTGTCGAGACCGCCGCGACCATGGTACTCTGCCGTCTCGTGGCGCCGATGTTATCTTTCCAGGCGACAAGAACCCGTCCCTCGCGATCGGTTCTCACCGCTGGTCCCTCGCGGTATCCTACCTGAGCGTTGTCAGAACTTGACGAAAGGGTGACCGGGACGCTCCATGTATCGCCACCGTCTGTTGAGCGGGTGAGCAGGATTGCGACGGGACATGTGGTGCAGAAGAAGGTTGAACTCGACCTGCCGACGCCAGTGAGGAGCGCCCAGACGACATAGACCGTGCCGAAGTGCGGGCTGGATGGGTTATTGTCGGCCCAGATCGACGGCTTGTCGTTAAACTGTGCGCGGGGATTGACACGATCAGTCGCGACCACCGGAGTCAGCCAGGTCGAGCCACTGTCATCCGACCTCGTGACAGCTACGACAGGCTCAGAGAAAGGCGTAACGTTGCCGAGCGGAAAGGCCATAGCGGACACGTATGCTCGCGCACCATTTGTGTAGCTGAAGCCACCACGGCCATCGGGTCTTGGACCGAAGGCCACACCCGGATCGGCATTCGCCAGCTTTCCGAGTCCGCTGAAGTCGAGGATCTGCGTTCCCCAGGTCTTCCCGCCATCCTGTGTCGAGGAGACACCGATGGAATTGGTCGTTTGGCCGGGGTAGCAGAGCGATCCGCCTGAGGTGGGGTCAGGTATGCAGTCTGGCTCACGGGCCATGTCAATGGCGCCAGATATGCTGTTCAGGGGATTCGTGGGATTGGTTGCTACCGTGGTTTCAGCCTGTTTGTTCTGAGGAAAATGCGTTCCTGGTGTTCCCCAGGCCATGCTCCCATCGACAGCATCAACGGTTGACGCCGCCAGGACTGGCCCGGAGGTGACGCCAAGTGACAGCGACGTAGCCATCGCGAGGAAGATGCGACCGAGTCTGATCATTGAACTACTCCTTTCAATAGGCAAGCCAACGACTGATGTCCCGGCTTGACAATGCGAAGCTCACCCTCGTGAGCTACCAATGAGTCGGCGGCAGCTGATGTCGCGGGGGAGAGCCGCGACATCAGTCACCAGGGCCCCTGTTATAGGCAACCTGCCCTGGCCAATGCGCCACTCAGTGGTCCGTCGCCCGTGCAATGGCGACGGCCACTCCACTGGCGGGGTGCCCGGCATCAGGAGCATAGGCGGCGGGGTCGTCAACCCGAAGCACAACGATCTCCGCGATGTTGCCACTCTCCGTGCTGCCACCCTTTGTGGCGTGGGTGGCGACGATGACACCGATATACGTCCCCACCGTCGCTGGCGGGCGACTCGCGCTCCCTGGTCGACTGGTCCATGTGAAGCCGTTCGTAAAGTCCGCCGTATCGGCATACCCTTTGAAGCTTCCGTTTGAGGTGTAATCGCCCGCCTGAACCTGCGTCTCCCACTGGGCACCCCAGAAGGTGTAGTCCTGGCCGAGGTTGATATTGGGCACGTTGGGTGTCTGTCCCACCGGCGCGTAGGCGTACGGCCTGTTCGCCCCCCAGATCACGAATTGCGCCGGTTGATACACATAGAGTGTCTGTGTGCCGCGTGACGGCAGGTACATCTGAGGAACACCGCCAAAACTCGCCCCGACTGAAAACTGACCCGGCTCGAGTGGCACGGTCACGCTCGCCGCTCCGCTGGCATCGGTGGTGCCAGTGAACGTCTGGCTGCCCAGGGTGAACGTCAGAGACCCGCCTGCCACCGGTTGGCCCGTCACGCTATCGGTGAGCTTCGCAGTGACTGTCACCGTCCCGTTGGGCTGCGCGTTGGCCGATGTGATCACAAGGGACGCCGGGTGCGTCACCGAGAAGGAAACGGTCTGACTCGCCGAGTTGCCCGCCCGGTCGAACGCGTTCACGACCAGGGTATGGGGACCCACATCAGCCACCTGGCTTCCGGTGCTAAACGGCTTCCCGTCCAGCGTGATGACGGTCTTGGCGGGATCGACACCACTCGCAAGCCCACCGTTGGCTGCATCGGGGTCTGCGACGCTGACCGCTGGGGTGATGGTGGTGCTGTAGCTGCCACCAGAGGTGATGCCGCTCACGGTGATGACCGGTGGCGTGCGATCCAGTAGCCACGTGGCTGTGGCCGGTTGTCCCACATTGCCCGCCGCGTCTACGGCGCGAACGCTGAAGGTGTGGCTGCCTTCTGGCTGACCGGGGAACGAGAGTCCGCTCTGGCAGGAGGCGTAGGGAGCGTTGTCGAGACGACACGCGAAGTGGTCGATCCCCGACGTGGCGCCGTTGACCACCGGATCGGTGCCAGTGAAGACTAACGGCGTGTCCTGGTTCGTCGCGGCGGCCGGTCCACTGGTGATGCTGGCTGTGGGAGCGGTCGAGTCAACGACCACGGCTCCGGAACTCGCCATCGCGGGGTTGCCCGTGGCGTCCACGCCCTCGACCTGCACACGACACCCACAGTTGCTAACGAGGGCGCCCCGGTCGTCCTTCCCGTCCCACGCATCGCCAAGATTGTAGACGCCACCGGGGCGGCTCGCGCCGTTCACCAGGGTCCGGACGATGCTACCGCTGCCATCAAGTATGCGCACCGAGACCGTACCTGCCTCCGACAGGGTATAGGTGACGGTTGCTCTCTGCCCCGTGCCGCCCGTCACCGTGGTTGTGGCGGTAGAGAACGTGCCGGGAGTCACGGCAACGTTGCTGATGGCCATGGGAGCTTTGTTGCGGATCACGCGCTGACGCGTGGGGCCGCGATGCCCGTACCGATCCACGATGTAGTAGCTCAACGTGCGGCTACCAACGCGGTGGAACGTAATCCCGCCATCAGGGATGCAGCCGCAGGGACCGCTGTCGACCTCGGTCCAGTCCACTGTGTCGTCACCACTGGCGCTCCAGTAGATCTTGTAGCTGTCGCTGGCGGAACCGCCACCCAGAATCGCGGCGATGCCCACGCCAGCGTCGCCGAGGTAGACGTTGTTCACCCCACCGCCAGCACTGCCCGTCACGTGGAAGTCCGCGCCACCGCCCGTGCTGTCGACGATGATCCGGAAGCCACCGCCTCCTCCAGCGTAAATGTGGAAGTAGCCGCCGCCAGACCCATCTTCGATATACAGGATGTCCTCGCCGTCGCCGTCACCGCTGAGGTCGATGGCGAGCGACCAGTTCCCATCCGCGTCGGCATCGGTTTCCCAGACATCTGTTCCATTATGGTGGGTGCAACGAATGTGCCCAGAGGAGACGGTGTGTCCGGTGATGGTGGACCTGCCACCGGGGACGTAGCCACCAGGGACCAGATTGGTGATGATCGGGGCAGGCACGCCCCACGTCACCGTCAATGGATTCGAGGTGACAGTTGTGCCGTTGATGGTCACGGAGGCGACGATGGTGTCGGCCCCGGCTTTCGTCCCGGTGTAGCTGAAGGTTGCCGTGCCTGTGCTATCCATGGATACCGTCTTGGTCTGTGGGTTAGCACCGGTGACGGCAAAGGCGACGGGCACCCCGGACGTTGGGCTGCCACCGGTCAGAGAGGCCGTGAACGTGGGAACCGTGACGTTTGGAGGCGTGCCAGCTACTGTACCGCCGCTGGGCATGGTGGAGGCCAGGGTGAGTTGAGCCGGCGTCTGCACGCCTGAGCTGATTTCCACCCTTTTGGAAATCCCGCCGATGAGGGTGCTGCCGACGTAGCCTTCGACATTGTAGATAGCGAAACTGCCATTGGGCGCGCCAGCGGGAGGAGTGATCGTGAGATTCACGTTCTGGAGTTGGCCGGCGGCCAGGGTCAGGGAAGACTGGTCGAGCGTTGCGGTCCAGCCACTCGGCGACTGATCGACCGGGACGACTTTGAGGGTGACCGTCCCAGCACCGACTGGGTCACCCACCTGGAAGGTGGTGCTGACCGGACCACCACCTGAGAAGCCGATGATATCGATGTTGCGTTGGAGCACCTGCACGCTACCGTCAGCGTAGTGCAGGATCACCTGGACGCAGTGGTGGCCGCTGAACGGTGGCGTCCACTGGAGCGTTGGGTGAGCAGTGCCCGGCGTGGTTGTGCCGTTGACGATGCCAGTGGCGGGGATGGTGACGTTGGGCACGGAGCCGACGGGCTGCCAGGTCAGACCCAGGCCGTAGCCGCTGACCGCGAAGTCGACTGAGGCAAGGGTGATGGCCGCGTTGGTCGGGTTCTGGAGCAGGGCGCCGAGCGTCACCGCCTGGCCCTGAGTGGGCGGGTAGGGATCGACGGTGATAGCTGTCGAGGCATACGGGTAGGGCGACGCCGGGAAGCCAGCGGTCGTCCCGGGGACGGAGGTCAGCACCGGATCGGTTGCTAGCACGGTCGCGGCGTTGACCGCCGCATATGCAGCCGCGATCTCTGGTCCGCTGAGATCACGGTTGTACAATTGGAGGTCGTCAACTAATCCGCTCCAGAAGCTCGGGTTGCCGTATTGCGGCTGAATGTTCAATATGCTGCGGCCGATGGCGGCGTAGCTCACCGGACTGCTTACGGTCGCCATGGCCCTGGTGCCAACCAGTTGCCCGTCTACGTACAAGCGATGTGAGGTTCCGTCGAACGTCACCGCCACGTAGTGAAGCGCGCCATCCGCGATGAATCCGGAGTTGAGATTGTCGCCGCCCTGGGTGGTCATGAGATTACCATTGAGCATGCCCAGAGAGACGGCATTACTCATCCAGTCCTGACCATTGCCGTAAAAGAGGATGTAGCGCTCATCGGTCGCGGTCGTGGAGACCCAAGCGGCGATGCTCCACGGGTTGGGATAGCTCGGCAAGCTGGTTGTGGGCAGGTTGACGGCGGCATCCGTGCCATTGAAGCGGAACGCCAGCCCCTGCACACCCGGCACGTACTCCAGACCACCCTGCGCCGTGCCGTTTTCCGGACCCACGCTGTCGTTGGCGTTGCCATCTGCTTTCCACCAGCTCAGCAGACCTGGCGAGGTCACGGTCAACGGACTCGAGACCACAGCCGAGCCGTAGACAGCCGTGGAATTGATGATGGTACCGCTTCCATTAAACGCGTCGCCCGTCACAGACATTCCCGCCGCTGACGACGGTTCGGCTCCCTCGGCGGGCAGGAGCAGCGTGAGGAGCAAGAGCGCCACAAAGACCCGGTGCAATCTGAACATCTCACAAAACCTTTCGTTCATCGCTGCCCTGACACGTGTATGGCACACGATGATGTGACCAGCACGGTAACATCATCGTAGCTATTACACGACATTCGCGATGCTCTGGCAATACCATATGTCCGGAGTTTGTCCAGCCAGTATCCACAAAAAGGCCACGGGATTGTCGAGCCCCCGCCGCGCGTCGCAGAAGCGTCAGAAAGACGGGCATATGGTTTGTGCGCTGTCCCGACCAAGCACATTCCATCGGGTCCAGGTCGAGTATTGGTAAGGCAGCCCTACCCCACGCGGCAACGACTTGTTTCCCCGAACGTCATGGCATAGAGTGTGCAACGTAGTTTAAAAATGGTCTTTTATTGCGCCATACGGCCCTGAAGGAGACCTGGGCGATGCCGCCTGCTCGTACCTCTGGCACTTCGGTTGACGATGACGGCGATGCGACGCCGTTCCGTACCTTCGTTCGTCAGGTGCGTGATGCACTCGAACATCTCAACGACCCCGTCGTATTGCGGCGTCACCCCCTCCTACACCACATCCGCCAGCGCCTCGGCGCGTCCGCTCGTTCATCGCAACTGGCCAGCGCACTCCGGCAACAGGTGCTGGATGTGATAGAAGCCGAGCGCCCCGCCCCAGATACCCCCGACTCCGCGAGGCAATGGCGTCGCTATCGCGTCCTCCACCTGCATTACGTAGACGGTCTGGACCACACCGCCGTACAACAACGCCTATCTGTCTCACGCAGCCAGTACTACACGGAAGTTGCGCGCGCGGTGGAATCGGTGGCTATGGTGCTCGCGGAGCGGTGGGACGTGGTGACGGGCGCCACGCCTCCCCCGATGCATGCGTCTGGTGGAAGCACGCGCGAGGAGGAGATGGCCTTCGCTGGGACGACGGGACAGGAACTGCCCGGCGCCGTCACGAGTTTCATTGGCCGTGAACACGAACTCCTGGCGCTCCGACATCTCCTCCTGGCGGACGAGCGCGGTGAACCTACGGTGCCACAGAGCCAGCCACGCCTCCTGACGCTCACCGGCCCCGCTGGTACGGGCAAGACGCGGCTTGCGCTCCAACTGGCAAACATGCTGCACCGCGAAGGCGTGCACCACGTGTATTTCATCCCGCTGGCTTCCATCAGGGATCCGAGTCTTGTCATTCCCGCGATCGCTCGCGCCCTCGGCATGCACGAAGCACCAGCACGTCCGCTCCATGAACATTTGTATGGGGCTCTGCGCGGCCAGCCCCACCTGTTGCTGCTCGACAACTTCGAGCAAGTGCTGGACGCGGCACCAATGGTGGCAGGTCTCCTGCTAGCATGCCCGCATCTCCGTATCGTAGTCACGAGCCGCGCACTGCTCCATATCTACGGCGAGCACGAGTTTCCGGTGCCGCCACTGCAACTGCCCGCGCCACAGCTTACCTCTATCCGGCAGCTCACCCGCAATGAATCGGTGCGTCTATTCCTGGAACGGGCGCTGGCAGCCAGGCCCGACTTTGTGATCAATGATGAGAGCGTGACGGCTGTGGTCGATATCTGTCGTCGCCTCGACGGCATGCCACTTGCCATCGAACTCGCCGCCGCACGCAGCAAGCTGTACTCGCCCCAGGCGCTGCTTGATCGTCTGGAAAGCCGCCTTACCCTCCTGACCGGCGGTCCCCGCGACCTGCCAGCACGGCAACAGACGTTGCGAGGGGCCATCGACTGGAGTTATGGACTTCTGGAGCCACGCGAGCAGGAACTCTTTCGGCAGGTCGCGGTCTTTGTGAACGGTTGCTCGGTGGAGGCCGTGGAGCACGTGGTGGGCAGTTCGGTGGTCGATACCCTGACGTCGCTGTCCGAAAAGAGCCTTCTGCGCCAGGCGGACGGACCGCCTGGCGAACTTCGCTTCATCATGCTGGAGACACTGCGGGAATACGCGATGGAGCGCCTTGTCTCCAACGGTGAGGCTGATGACATGCGGGGTCGCCACGCCCGATACTTCCTGGACATGGTGGTGGAGGCGGAGCCCGAACTGCTCGGTCCACGCCAAACAGACTGGCTCAACAGGCTGGAGCGGGAGCACGACAACATCCGGGCGGCCCTGCACTGGTACATCGGGGCACCCGACACGGACAATGGTCTGAGGTTCGGCGCTGCGCTCGCTCGGTTCTGGCTTCAGCGCGGCTATCTCAAGGAAGGTCGCGATTTCTTGGGCAACCTGCTCGGATTAAGCACTCGCGATGACGCACCACCGACCATCGGCCGTGCGAACAGTCTCGCACGTATTGCGGGACTCTCCCTGGATCAAGGTGATCACGAAGCAGCACGTACGTTTCAGGAACAGGCCCTGGCGTTGCAAACGCAGCTTGGGGACCACCGGGGCGTCGCCTCATCGCTCAATACCCTCGGGCTGACGGCCCGCGAACGGCGCGACTACGTGGCGGCCAGGACATACTTCGAGCATAGCCTGTCCTCGAACCGCCTGCTTGGTGATCGCAACGGTATCGCCATGGCGATCGATCGGCTGGGAACGGTGGCTCACGCGCTGGGGGAATACGACACGGCCCAGGAGTTCTACGCCGAGAGTCTGCGGATATTTCAGGACCTCGGACACGGGTCTCTCGTTGCCTGGTCCCTACACAATCAAGGTCACCTTGCGCTGGATCGCAGCGATCTGACGACTGCCCGTTCCATGTTCCGCGAGAGTCTGCTCATACGCCAGCAGCTGGGCGATAGGCCAGGACTGGAACGGTCGCTGGCGGCGTATGCAAACCTGGCCGCCCTTGAAGGGCACGCTGAGCGCGTGCTCCGTCTGGCTGGCGCCGCGGAGGCACTGGGGGAGACTATTGGCCTCCAGCTCTCCACGATGGAACGCGACCATCTTGAACGTGCGATCGTACCCGCGCGGATTGCCGTTGGCGAGGAGGCGGCGGAGGCACGCTGGCAGGAGGGCCGAGTGCTGACCCTGGAACAGGCGATCGCTGAGGCGCTGGAAGGAGATGCCGATTGAAGACCAGCATCTCCCTACGGGTTGCGGAAGAGCCCGACGTTTACTGGCAGCCGGGAAACTTGAACGAGGCGATGTTCGTGCTCCAGTTAAAGGTGCCGTTGCTGCGCAGATACTCCGTGGTGTACCAGAATGTGCAGTCGTCTACCGGATCCACGCTCATGCTGCTGTAGTCTCCCCAGCGGCTCAGCGTCCTCCCCTGTGAACCGCCGCCATCAACGAGCGTCGCCTCCGCCTGCATCGTACCTGGCGCGTCGGTGGCAACGCGGCCGGTGTAGCGAATGCCAGGGTGCATCTGGCTGCTGGATGCACTGTAGCCGAGCGCGATGTCACCAAGTTTATCCATGGCGATGCTGCCCATCCACCGAGACGTCGCGTCGGGCCCGAACGTCCCCTGCTGATAGACCGACGGTGTGCCATTGGGGTTCCGCACTTCGTACCAGCGCACGCCTGATGGCGCGAGTGAGGTGGCGACCGAGTGGTTGACGACCAGCGACTCGTGATCACCAAAGTTGCGATAGGCCAGGCGATACATCAGGCGATCGGCCAGCGAGTCAAGGCGTTGCCGTGTACCGGACTGCGGAATGCAGGCGCCGCCGTTGCACGCCTGGCTGAAGGCGGCCACGGGAATGCTCGTGGGGCCCGTAAATGTGGTAGTGGAAGGGGTATTGGGACTGGTGGGCGTCCAGTCCACGTGGAACTTCCACAGATTGAGCGAGTTGGCGCCAAAGTTGAGGACGTAGTTTGGCGAGCCCGTCGGCGGCAGTGTAGCGCCGTCGAGGTCTGACGGCAGCAGGCCACCGAAACTGGTACTCAACTGATAGCACTGCTGCAAGGCGGGAAGGCCGGCGAGCATCGAATTGCGATCGTAGGCACAGACTTTGGATCCGGCAAACGTCTGCCCGTTGGTGAAGATATTGAACGATATATAGTAGCCGTCGGGCCACACGCCAAGCTTGGGGTAGTCGTTGAACTGGGTGCTGCCGTAGGAAAACGCATAGCGATTGTACATTCCTGTCGCATCGGATGTGGTTGAGACGGCCACACACTGGAGATACCCATAGGTCGCGGGATTGGACACGGAGAACTGCGTCAACACCCAGCGGTTTGCAGCCTTATCGTACTGGGCGATGGGGTCACCGTCGTTATTGACTTCGCAGCCACCCCCGAAACCTTTCCACAGGGTGTTCCCGGCCGCCGGGCCGTAGACTGGCGCGTGCGTCACCTTGTCAAAAACGGCGAAAGACTCGTTCACCCACTGCACATACTGGGTCGCACCCACAGCGCCATTGGTGTCCGGGGGTGCCGCGTTTGGCGTGAACGTTCCCAAACCTACGCCGATTCCGGTGAAGCCGACCGTACTGGTTGTCGCAACGGCTGGCCCCGTCGACGTCTGGAGCGCCGCGTCGGTTTGCCCCCCGGCAGCACCGTTTGGTGGCAACAGGCGGAGCGGCTTGTCTCGCGGCGCGCCTGAACTCGGCGGAACGGGCTGGACGGAGCGAAGGGGCGGCGAGACATCCCTGTGGATCGCTGGCGCCACCTCAGGCCGCCCAGCCCCGGCTGGCGCCGACGATGCCTGGGCCTGTCCTGACAGCACTGCTGGCGACAACAATGTCATCATGAGTACCGCGCCTGAAAGGAAACGCGTTGCTGGTTTCATCTACTGACACCTCCCGGAGACGCTGCTAACCGACTATCGATACGGCACAGTAACACATCTACGGCAAGTGCGGTATGCCTATCCCCCGAATGGGGGGTAGTGCCGCGCACAGCGTGCTTCATTACTGCCGAGGTGTCGCGTCGAATGGCAGTCTGACGTGAAAGATCATCCCACGTTCCTCGCCCCGTTCGGCCCAGAGATGCCCACCGTGCATCTGCACGATCTGCCTGGCGATGGGCAGCCCAAGACCGGTGCCTTGAATGTGACGCGACGACTCGCCGTCGAGGCGGGTATAGCGTTCAAAGATGGCTTCGAGCGCCTCCGCAGGAATGCCAGGACCTTCGTCCCGGATCGTGAGTGACAGATCCCCATCTTCCACCCCACTGGTCATGGTGATCGCCCCTCCATCGGGTGAATACTTTACGGCGTTGCTCACGAGATTGATAATGACCCGGGCCAATCGATCGCGATCAGCAAGAAGCGGGGGTAGCGACGGCTCCAGGCAGAGGACCAAACGATGGGTGACGGTTGCGCCAAAACCGCCAACTACTTCTGTGATGAGCCGGTTCACGTCCACGTCATTGCGTCGGATCATCATCCTGCCCGATTCCAACCGATCGAGATCGAGCATGTCGCCGATCATTCGTGAGAGCGCCTGGGCTGAATTGGTGATGACGCCGGCGAACTCCTTGATCTCCTCCCGGGTGAGCTCCTCGTCCCGAATCAACTCGCTATAGCCCTGTATGCTGGTCAGCGGTGTTCGAAGCTCGTGCGACACCGTGGACACGAACTCGCTTTTGATGCGGTTCAGATGTTGTAGCCGTTCCAGGTGCGCCTGTTCTTCCGTCACGTCGCGTACCTGGTGACCGCGACCCAGCACCTGTCCCTCGGTTCCGACCACGGGAAAGTACTGGGACCGCACCACCCGTCTGGGCGGTCCCACCACCACGTACACAAACGTGGGTTCCTCTGCGAGACGAGCGAGCGCGTCCTCATGCAGCCTGGCAAACTCCCGTGGATCTTCCACGCTGGCCCCCACACGCTCCACGATCTCGCGGACCTGTGCTCCGAGCGCGAACTCCGCCGGGATACCTAGGATGGTCGACATCTGCTCGCTCCAGAAAACTACCCGTCCTTGCTCGTCAATCAGCGCGTGCCCCTCGCTGGCGCCACGTAACATCGCCTCAAGCTGACGCCGTTCCCGCACCACAAGCTCGTGAAGTCGCGCGTTCTCCATGGCCACGGCCACCTGGTGCGCCAGCGTATGTGCCAGATGGATGTGCATGGAGGCTACGTCATGGAGCGACCCGTACAACCCCTCAACCACGGCGATCGGCCGGTCGCCCAAAAGCAGCGGGATGGCATACGCGCTACGCGGTGCTCTTCCATCATCGAGCCGTGTCACGGTGACCTCGCACGGGACAGCCGTGTCGGGCAGGGCCGCGATCTCCCTGGCAACCAGCGCGCGTGCTGCGAGGGCGGGATTGGCATCTTTCAACAGTACTCCTCGGGCTGCTGCTGGCTCCAGTGTTGTTCCGTCGTCTCCCACGAGGTAGATCACGACGCCATCTGTTCGCCACATTCCCTGGACAGCGGCGAGTGTTCGCCGGAGCGTGTCGCGCATATCGACGCTGCCACTTACCACCCGTGCCGCCTCGACAAAGCGCTCGGCCCGTCGGCGCGACACGTGCTCGGCCTCCATCAACCGCGCCCGAGCAATGGCGCCTCCCGCCTGCTCGGCAAGAAGCCGCAGGATCGAGTAGTCGGCCTCCTGGGGTTTCACGTTGTCGTGCCAGACGACCGAGAGCACGCCAATAGCCTCATCCGCATGGCGAATGGGCGTCAGGACACGATGGCGGCCAGGCACGATAGGAAAGAGTCGCATGGTGTCGCGATTGAGCGCGGGATGCGTATCATCAAAGAGGAGCTGTTCATCAATACGAATTGCGATAGCGTAGATATCCTCGTCGGGATGCGGAGCGTCGTACAGTTGCCGAATTGTTGCCTCAACAATTCCCTCGGATTGATTGAACCCAACCCGTCCCCGAACATACCGCCGACCCTCGTCTACGAGTGCCAGCATGCCTGCTCGCGCTCCAACCACCGCCACCGCTTCAGCAAGTACGCGAGCCAGCATCTCATCCAGGTCTCCGCCGGCATTCACAGCGGCAGACACGCGCATAGTGGCGTCTGCTCGCCGCAGCGCCTCCTGTGCTTCGCCGCGCCACCTCGCCTGCTCGACAGCGCCACCCGCGTAGTCCGCGAGCACCTGCAACAGAACCAGCTGGTCGTCTGAGAACGCCCGAGCCGTGTACGCATCGGCGTGGAGCGTACCGATGATGAGTCCACCAGCACGTAGCGGAGCGATTAAGCTGCTGGCGATGCCATCCTTGCGTGCCTGCAGAGCCGCGGCATCGCCCCTCTGGGTCAGGAGCGAGATGTCGGGGGTGTACAACGCCCGGCCCGTCTCCAGCACGATCGCGGTATTACTTCCACGCGCGTTGTTGGTATCGCGCCATTCGTACCGGTTGCCGCCCATCCAGAAGTACATTCTGCTCCGCCCGAACGGGTCGGAGCGATCACTGATAAGTCTCATCCCGCCACAATCTGCTCCCGTCAGCCGTGCAACACCTGACACGAGCGCTCGGAGTGCCCCATCAAGGTCGGCCATGTCGGCAACGGCAGCCGTGGTCTCTGCCAGAATCGCCAGTTGCTCGGCATTGAGCTCGCGTAGAGCCAATCTTCTGTTCTCTTTCTCGCATCGTCAAACCCGGCACTCCCAGGTCAGGCTGGCACACCTACGGCGAACCATCGATGGGATGCATATGGCTTGACTGATGGCGGAAGGGGTTCCCCTTGCAGCGCTGGCCATGACATACCGGGACAGAAGGTGCAGTCGCGGGGTTGTCGCGAAAGGTTATCATATGGCGTCATTGCTGGCCACAGCGAATGATGCGCTACACACCCGGCCAGTGTATCGTGCGACGGTCGGTATCGGGGCGGAGCCAGGAGAGCAAGCGCTCGGCCTCGTGCGCCACTTCGGCACGTTCATCGCTTGCGAGCGGTCGTAACGGTTCCAGTGTCAGTACCGCTCGACCTCGCGCGGGCGCTGTCCATGTGCCCGCCACGAGACCGTCCACGAGGAACGTCGGAAGCATGTCGCCATTCTTGCGGATAATAATTTTGCGAAACGGCTCTGGCAGCACGCGCTCACGGCGGTCGTACGCCAGCAGCAGATTGTCCCACTTGGACAGAAAGCGAACGGGAGCTGGCCCATCCCAGTCGCTTTTCGGAGCATCGGCCAGGTCGAGCAGTGCGCGGCCATCCTCGCACTTGACGGTTACGAGAGGGAGCGAGCCAAGTGCCGCCATAAAGGCCCCCACGCTCTGTCCGCTCCACTGAGCGAGGTCGGCTCGGGTGGCCGGACCGAACGCCGCGAAGTAGGACGCAGCGACCTCCCGGAACGCATCGTCAACGTCGCATGTCACCGGAGGCGCCAGTCGGTAGCGCCCCCCGCCAAAATAGCCATACGCCGCATCGCCCGGCGAGTGCATCAGGTCTCCAGACAGTGCTACGGTGCTCCAGCCGGCGTAATCCGGCAGGTCAGCAGACACCAGTGGGCGGACCAGTTCTTCGATATCTGCCCGGGTTCGCGGCGACTCACGGACCGCCGCCAGAACGGCGGTGCGGATCGCGTCAACGTCAGTCCCACGTTCGCGCAGCACCTTCACCGTCTGCGTGTAGATATGGTTCTGGTTCCGAGAGACGACGCGGTACTGGTCGAACTGTCGTGCCGAGACAACATGGAGCGTGCCGCGCATGAGGGTTGCCTTCAACACCTGGTCGGCCATCAGGGCGGACTCCAGTTCCTCGCGGCGGAACTGGCGCAGGCGTGACCACAGGCCGATGTATGGTGAGGGTGAGTATTGCGCCTGCATGCCCGCCAGTCGATCGATAGCCGTCACGGCGTCGAGTTCCACCCGTTCCAGCAACATCTGCCGGTGGAGGGTCCAGCGGTTCAACTGACGGAGTGAAACGGTCGTCACGGACGATAGCCTCTCAGGGTGTCCTGCTTGCCACACCGCCTCTGTTTTCGCCCCCACCACGCCAACGTCCGCCTTTGCCAGCTGCTAGCCGAACAGCCATTGGACGGATCATGGTTAAAAAGTGACGGGCCGCCGTTTGCCCACGTATGTACGCAGTTTTCATCAGCATTGGCATGGGCAGGTGTGGCGCGTTCACTGCTCCAACGGTGACTGGTCGCTCGCGAGGAGCGCACGCAGGCGCGACAGTTCGTGCTCTGCGGCCTCCGCGCGCTGCCGCTGGCGCGCACCTTCCTCCGCCTCGGTGGGCAGGATGTGGCCGTCACGGTCTTTCAGGCGAAGACGGGTGCCACCGTGGATGTACAGGCGCAGCCCTCCCAGTGCCTGGCTCACAAACTCCCCCACAGCCCCCGCATCCCAACGCACGAACTGCCCCTCGGCATCGCGCTGGTAGCCCTGCAACCGTGGTCCTCCCTGCACGCCACGGGGCGTAAAGATCACATACTCCCGCACCCCCATCTGATCGTAGATCACGGCTTTGTCTCGTTCATCCCGGTCACGACTGGCAGGCGTCACCACTTCAAGTACGAACGGTGGTGTCTTGCCCTCCCGCGATATCTGCCACGACTCCCGCTCCTCACGATCGGCTTCGACCACAAACAGGTCCGGTGCGGCCCGGAGGGAGCCACGGTCATTGGGCCAGGGGGCGATGATCCACAACTCGCTGAAGACGTGCCAGGGCAGGTCCTGATGGCGAATGTGCTGCTCCAGGATGGACAGCAGCATCCGGATGATCTGGAACTGGAACTCGGGGGTGACCATCCAGGGAGCATCCTCCGTGTCGTCGAGCAGGCTCGCCAGGAGCGCCTGATCATAGCGCAGGCGGGGAAGTGTTTCCATCAAAAAGTCCCTCCCTACTGATGTAGACGTGGACGTGGGAGTGCTCTACTCGGTGTTAACGTACCACGGGGGGAGAAGATAGCGGCGGTGCACATGCTGGTCGGCACCCGCACAGATGACATCCTCGATGCGGGAGGCAACCAGATAATCCACAATGAGGGTGGCATCGAGTACGTCTGGGACCGCGCGTTAGGCCCGTGGGAAGACGTCGGTGATCCAGCTGATGATGTGACGTGCTGCCACTGCTTCTGTTCCGTGATAGTCGTGATCGGCGTGGGGCACCAGATAGCTGTCGGATCTTGGTGACTTCACCGCTGTATCCGCAATTGCTTTCACGTCCGATTCTTCCACACCCTCGCCGTCTCCGTAGACAGTCAGGATAGGCACCACGATACGGCTAATGAGCGACGCGTCAGCATGCGGTGCTCGAAACCACGCCTGCCAGTCGGCCCAGGTCTGGGCGCTCACCTTTCGCGGCTGATATTCCGGACCGAGAAGCTGATCCCCGTGGCCCGACTCGACAAGCTGGCGCACGGCATGCATCCGTTCCTCGGGCGGGGCAGGCCGGGATCGCATGCGGGTGCGAATCCCGAGCCCGGAACAACCAACGAGCGCATGTATGCGGTGGTCATTCGTCGTTGAGAGATAGTGGGCGGACTTGGCCGCGCCAAGCGAATGCCCCAGCAACACCAGAGGCCCGTATCCAGCGCCACCCGCAAGCGATTGCGCGAGACTGGCAAAGGCATCAATGTCTTGCGCCGACTCATCGAGGCGCTCCCACGCCGCGCCCCCCAGCACGACCGGCGTGCCGTCGTTGGGGATGTAGACACCCAGATCGTGACCACGCGTGTTGATGGCGATCGCCCGGTAGCCGTGCGTAGCGAACTCGGAGCCAAAGACCTGAAAGAGCGTCTGGTAGAAGTGACTTCCCGCGCCGTGGACCATGATGATGGTTCCCTGGGGAGCATCCTGCGGGTCGAAGATGACTCCATCCAGCGGTACCGAGTCGGAGGTCACGACGCGCGTAAAGCGCATGCGGTACGGCTGCACGTCGTGTCGGTTCAACGCCTGTCACGCCACCTGCACGGCAGGTCGGTAACTCAATGCTTCCGCGATGTGGGTCTTGCCGATGTCGGCGCTGCCTTCGAGGTCAGCGATGGTGCGGGCAACTTTGAGGCAGCGATGGAAGGCGCGGGCAGAGAGGCCGAGTTGCGCGGTAGCGGCCTTCAAGATCGCCTGCCCCACCGGCTCGACCTTGCACCACTTTCGGACGTCAGCTGGTCCCATGTCAGCGTTACACGTGAGGCGGCTCCCAGAGCCGAAGCGAGTCGTCTGGTATTGACGGGCGGCGCTGACGCGCGACCGGACTGAGGACGATGTCTCGGCGTTGGCGTCATCGGTCAGCTTTTCATAGGGGACACGGCGAACCTGCAAGTGCAGATCAATTCTATCGAGGAGGGGGCCACTCAGCCGCTTCTGGTACCGCTGGACCATGGTGGTGGAGCACGTGCAGGCGTGCTGCTCATCGCCCAGCCAGCCACAGGGGCACGGGTTCATCGCGCCCACGAGGATGAACTTTGCGGGGAAGGTGACGGCCCCCTGGGCACGGCTGATGGTGATGGTGCCATCTTCGAGTGGCTGCCGGAGCACTTCGAGGCCGGCCTGACCGAACTCAGGCAGTTCATCGAGGAAGAGGACGCCACGGTGGGCAAGGCTGATCTCGCCGGGACTTGGCCAGCGTCCCCCGCCAACCAGACCGGCGTGACTGATGGTGTGGTGGGGAGCACGAAACGGACGACGGGCTACCACGGGGACATCAGGCGCCAGCCTCCCCGCCACGCTATAGATCTTGGTCACCTCCAGCGCCTCATCGATCTGCATCGGAGGCAGAATCGAAGGCACCGCACGGGCCAGCAGTGTCTTGCCGGAACCGGGAGCACCCGACAGCAAGACGTTTGAGACATAACGCCGACAATTGGCGCTTCACTTTTCATCATTCAAGCTGAACTCGTTGCATACAAAGACGCGCCGATCTACTAAACATCGCTGGGCTTTATACCATTCTTCACCCACATTGCACAAACGCCTATTTGCAGTGATGGAACTACTTGCGAGCGTTCGGAAAGTCGACTCAAGCAAGAGCTTCCAAGGCACGAGCGGCGGTCGTGTCAATGGCCAAGAGGAAGTGGCTCTCCCACACTTTTGACGGAGTCTGCTTGCTTTTTACCCATCAGACCCCCAGACAGGGCCAATTTCTACCAGTTCAGGGCCTGGAGGTGATGAATTTGGACGCTTGCGGCTGCTTGGACTGTTCGATTATGCTCCAGTCGACCATCTTGCTGGCTTGCTTCCTACGCATTTTATCGAAAGTGCGTGAGAGCCACTTTTACATGGCCACGGACACACTGACCCACAGATGGGAGAAGCCAAATGACAGAACCAGCAGCACAGCCAAGCAAGCGTGTCCGGTGTCCGGTGTGTTACGGTAAAGTGGACCCGGACTATCCGCCGCATTTCTGTGTGGATCCGACGTTCGACCCGTCTGTGGAGTGCGACTGCTGGCGGCTGACTCAACCATTGTGTGAGGCTGATGAGCTTCCAGACCATATATGCCCCTCAACGATGCGCCGTACTGTGGCCGCGTGGGTAGAGCGCCAAGAAGTTGCTACAGACGCAGCGGCCGAAATGGCTCATAGGAAAGCCACCGAATTCGCTGTTCGAGCCGAAAAAGCGTTTCACAGTGAAGAAAATAGTCTGTCTGCTGATTACTTACGTCGGCTCTATTTTGAACGAGACTTAGGAGTATCCCTTCACAAGGGTGAAATCTGGCCCTATCCCTGGGATCAACTGCGGATTGGCATGGTGGTTCAAGAGCGAGTCGAAGAAGACGGGAGCCAAACTCTTGCCAACCAGCTTGTAGCAGATCAGCGATGGATACGTGCGCTCGTACTATTCGCTAGCACCTTTGACGAGTGGAAGCACTACAAAGCAAAATATGAGCGATATCACCACACATTAGAATCCGATAGCTCCCAGCATGCCTGGAAAGATGATGAATGGATCGACACTCATTACACCGAAGCCAGTGCTGTCGTTATGGACTATTTTAGGCGAGTTGGTTTGCCGGCCACGCCCAGAACGCTTCGGCACTTTCGTGCATGTATCGCAGGCGTATCACAGTCCGACGACACATTGCCTACGCGAGGGCTTCTTATCACAACGTATGTGCCAGTAAATCTAGACGAGTCAGGAATCGTCTTCAATGAGTCGAGCCCTGTAACATCACTAGACGGTGCCCTCGATCTTGTCGTTGGCCCGGTGCTGGAACGCGCCGGAGTTGCTATTCGACGCCAGCGCGATTGGCTGCGGGTAGTGTATTCGTCGCCTAATCCACTCGGTAGCTTGCAGTCTAAGCGAAAGGCACAGAAAGGTGCGTTCACGGGCAACAGCGTGAAGCAAACGTACGACTCGCTTGACTATCTCAGTGAAGCGGTTCATGGTCCGTGCGAAGACTTACGCGCCCTAATTCGCAGTGGTGCTCATGTGAATGAGGCACTTGGCGAATATCTCGATAAGGTACAGAGACGTGTAGCGAGGCGACGCCAGGACGCCGGTGTTGTCGTTACGCCTCCAGCTCGTTGGCGAGATCATGCGCGCCTTGCGCTGCGCAAGCGATTGTTCACGTGAGTCACAACTCGGGCAGGCGTTAGGCCCCATTCCCCGGATTCATCTTTAGCCTCCCGAACATATCTGAAAGGCCCTCCAAGGCCGTGGGAACCCGCCTAAGGACAATCTCTTCTATACCGTATCGATTCCGATTCGTGAAAAGCTCGATGGCGGTCCCCACATAAGGGTAGCTACCTCGAAGAGTTTGGTGCCCTGTCGGTAACTTCGAGTTATACCCGCTCGCATCTCTTTGCCGTGTAACTCCAGACTGATTGTGTAGTGATCGAGTCAGGAGGTCAAAATGAAACGGCAGCAGATTCCGCCAAACAGTCCGGAAATTCATGTTGGGCCGCACGGTGCGCGGCCAGGTTGGGCCGTTTTACGCATTACCTACCGTCGCGTTCCTGCAGACGAAGCGCGGATTGGACGTATTCTCGATTTCCTTTTGGCGCCGACAGAAGCAGTAACACCGACAGATGGGCAAATAGCACGGCAAAATGCAATCACGGGAAACTCATCTCATGAAGCCAGATGAGGTGGTCTCCATGTCCGAAGCGAACCGACGGCGTCACCCGTCCCGGTTACAAGGCATAAGCACGACGTCGAACGGTGATCGTTCGAGAGGTCAGATGTCAAGGCCAAGAGAGGCATCCACAGCTGGCCAGCGTGCGGCATGGGAGAGGCTCTGGCGCATCCTGTTGACACCCGCCCGTTCGAAAATCGATGTTGAGCTGGGGCAGCCAGGAACACTCTCCCAGCAGCGCGAACCTCAGAAGAACAGCCAGGGCGACGTTCGGTCAGTTCGACGGGATGGTCTGGCCAAGATCAATCAGCGCGTGCACTTGTCTATGGAGTCTATACCCTGTTGTGCCGACTCGCAGGATACGGACGAATCAGAGTTGCCTTGTTCGCGACCCGATTGATGTGTTCCACAACATACGTAGAAACGGCGGTAGTAAAAAGCTGACCGTGCGCGAAGCCTAGAGAGCAGCGCACGGCTAGAGGAGGTATAGGAATGAGTACCCAAGCTAGTATACCGTACCCGCGAGCACTGGACGTGACTGAATCGTGCATCCCTTCCAGTCTCACCCAGTGCCCGCGCTGGGTCGCATGGCACTGGGTGCAAGTGTATCGACGTTGGACCAAGGTACCGCTGAGTCCCTCAACCGGCGGCACGGCAAGCGTGACGAATGCTGATACCTGGGCTGACTTCGAGACGGCGCTGCACTACGCCCGATCACATCATCACGCTGGTGTGGGCGTCGTCCTGATCGGCGACGGGCTTATGGGGTGGGATCTCGACCATGCAGTCGACCCAGCGACGAACCAGCCTGAGCTATGGGCGGCGGAAATCATCAATAGTCTGAACAGCTATGCCGAACTGTCGCCGTCTGGCACCGGTGTTCGCATCTTCTTGAAAGCCGACCTGTGCCCTGACGGGCGCAAACGCCATGGGCACATCGAGTGCTACGACCGGGGCCGGTACTTGACCGTGACCGGCCACGCACTCCCCGGGGTGCCCCAGGACGTCGAGGCACGCCAGACCGAGCACGACGAGGTCTATCGGCGAATCTTGGGTGTGGTGAGCCAGCCACCCCCTAGCATCTCTTCCGTGTGGACCGGCATCAGCTCGAAACGGAACTCCCAGCTTAACCGCCTTCGCATGCGCCGCCAGACCCTGGACCTTCTTGACTCCAGCGGACCAGCTGGCTATGGCAGCGCGAGCGAAGCAGACGCAGCGATCGCTGCCGGGTTGTGTGGCGCGGGACTCACCGCCGATGAAGCACTCGACGCTCTGGCCAGCAGCGCCCGAGGCCAGGATGCACTCAGGCGCAAGGGCCGGCACGGCGAGGCGTATCTGCGCCGGACCATTGAGCACGCCGCACAGTTTGTCGGACCGACGATCCTACGACCAGATGGACGCCTCGTGCAGCAGCGTTTTGTGCGCCGACACCCCGCCGTCACGACGTTACCCAAACGACCGGGAGTGGGAGCATGAGGACCTGGAAGAAGCTCCAGATACCCCAGCAGCAAGACATTGGCAATGGCACAGCGGTCACAGCGACGCACCAAACCAAGGACGAGCGCGGGATGGTTGCTCGATGCGAACTGTGGAATAAACAACTGCTTGACACGACGGTATTGCATCTCGACGACGAGCAGGAACGCAACAGTTACGGGGCACGCATGGCGGCGTCGCATCCCAGTGAGGTGCCCGATGCACAGCAGATGATTACCGCCGTTCTGCATCTATCCAGCGTTCTGTCAGCAGAGGAACAGGGCGAGTCTGAGACGGAGAGCCAAGCAAGCCGGCTGGTACGTCTCGCATGTGAGGAGGGCGCAGAACTTTGGAGAACCGACGACAATCGCGCCTTTGCAACGATCAGCGTCGACAATCACCGCGAACACCGCAATATCCGCTCGAAAGCGCTCCGGCAGTGGTTGTCGCTTCGGTTCCATGCCGAGACAGGCCGAGTGCCAGGCAGCCAGGCCCTCCAAGATGCGCTTATTGTGCTTGAAGGGAGAGCCGCATTTGAGGGTTCGGAATATGCGGTCTCTGTCAGACTCGCTGAACAGGGAGGCACGATCTATCTCGACCTGTGCAATACCGACTGGCAAGCAGTTGCCATCGACGCACAGGGGTGGCGCATCGTGGACGATCCGCCCGTTCGCTTTCAACGTAGCAGCAGCGCGCAAGCTCTGCCGAACCCCGTACCAGGCGGTGACGTGGAGGAACTGCGTCAGTTTGTCAATGTAGCCACGGACGACGACTGGCGGTTGCTCTTGTCGTGGCTCGTCGCGGCGTTGCGACCGGTCGGCCCCTACCCGGCACTCGCGCTGTATGGTGAGCAAGGTTCCGCAAAGAGCTCGACGGCTCGTCTGTTAGCCGCGCTCGTAGACCCTCGTGTTGCGTTGCTACGGTCAGAACCACACGGTCAACGGGATCTGATGATTGCGGCCACCAACGGCTGGCTGGTGGCATTCGACAACCTGAGTAAAATCCCCGACTGGCTGAGCGACGCACTATGCCGGCTCGCTACGGGCGGCGGGTTCAGCACACGCGAGCTCTATACCAATGACGAAGAGGCCATTTTCGACGCGCAGCGCCCTGTGATTTTCACGGCAATCGAGGAAGTCGCCGTCCGTGGTGATCTCCTTGATCGGTGTTTGCCGCTTACTCTGGCACCGATCCCAGAAGGTTGCAGGCGCCCCGAATCCGAATTGTGGCGCAGCTTCGAGGAAGCCCGACCCCGTATCCTTGGAGCACTGCTAGATGCAGTCAGCGCAGCACTGGCTAACTTACCGAGAACACGGCTGGACCGCCTGCCGCGCATGGCCGACTTTGCCGTATGGTCCTGCGCCGCAGCTCCCGCGCTGGGCTGGTCTCAACGTGCGTTCCTCGACGCCTACGCTATGAATCGGGAAACCGCCCATGCGAGTGCGCTCGACGCTGTGTCGTGGCTGCCGCATCTCGACACGCTTGGGTGCCCATGGCAAGGCACCGCAACCGAACTGCTGGGCAAAATTAACGAGCAGGCAGGCGAAACAGCCGTCCGACAAAAGGGTTGGCCCTCCAATGGTCGCGCCCTCGCTGGGGCATTACGCCGGCTTGCTCCACACCTGCGCGCCCGGGGGCTCAATGTGCTCTTTACCCGAGAGGGGCACGGAAAGCGACGCATCATCCATTTGGAAAATGCAGCGGCACCATCGTCCGCACCGTCCGCACCGTCCGCTGCGAGCATCACACGTCCCCCCACTGAAGGCACGATTCCAGATGATGCGGACGCAACGGACGGTGCGGACGCAAAAATCGCGGTCTCGCTATCCTGCGATCCCCCCCTGCGCGGGCCGACAGCACGTGTCTCGGTAGACTCTGCGCTCTACCCACGCCTCATTGCGGAAGGTGTCCCCCAACCCGAAGCGGTTGCACGAGCACAAATCGGTGTTGCAAGAATTGCCAGCAGCGATAACTCGGGTGGCGGAGGTCGTCAGAATGCCGACATGGATTCTGACGAAGACGAGTGGGGCGAAGTATGACTGCAATAGCTGTGCTTGCTACCTTGCGTCATCGTCAGGTGGTCTTTTACGTGGACGGCGATCGTTTAATCTACAAGGCCCCCGCAGGTGCGCTCACCAATGATCTTGGTGCTAGCATCCGTGAACACAAAGCGGCACTCATGCGGCTGCTCACTACGGAAGCCGAGGCCAGCAGCCAGTATCGCTACGGTAATCCATGCAACTGGCCCAACTGCTATAGCCCTATCCGCCTCACCATAGACACGGGAAATCTGACCGAGTGGCGTTGCGGGTACGGACATCCCCAGGATTGGGAGCCCATCGTAGCGGATGGTGTGTGATATGGCAACGTCGAATGCAGAGGACACCGTGCCAGCACATGCGAGCAGCCACGATGGAGCCATCGAGCCTGATTACGCAGCACTCCGGGCGACGCGTCGCTGCGTATTGCCGGGCAGCAACACCAACAGGACACCACCGACGAACACGGCGACTGGGAAGATCGTGAGACGCCTGCGCATGCTGATGTCTTCCCTGTTCCGTCCCCGCGTGCGACTGTCAGAACTGCCCGACACGTGGGTATGGTCATCGCAGAAGCTGGTTGCCCACGCGTCGTGGTGCCCGCGTGTGGGTGTGATCCTGAAGGAGCATCGCGCGGGGACCAGTTACCGCGACGTGGTGGAACGCACGTGTACCCGTGGGTGCGCGGTGTGTCATACACATTTGCAACGTGAACAGCAGCGCGATGAGCAACGCACCATCGAAGGCGAAAGCCGAGAGGTGCTGTAATGGTGCCGACCGTGACGTACCGCAGTGCGCAAGAGAGAGAGAAAAGTCAGCAGGAGCAGCACCCATAACGACACAACAACACCGAAATGACGCAGTAGCAGCTCCCAAGGCGGTAAACATGCCGCCAAATATGGACATAATATTTGAGGATATTCGCGGTAATGCATGGGGACGCGGTTTGAGGGCCAAAAAAGCCCTCCTGGCCGCAGTACATGTCATAAAAACGGCCACAAGGGCATGGAAAACCGCTGTACACCGCGCGGTAGGCGCCGCAGGGCGTCGATGTGGGCATGGAAACGGTCGCAAGGGCACGATAACGGCGAGGAGAGTGCAGCATGTTCGATTAGATGCGCAGAAAGCCGCCAGCACATCGCGCGGAAGGCGCTGAAGAGCGGCGTGGGGGCATGGAAACGGCCGCAAGAGCACGATAACGGCGAGGAGGTTGCAGCATGTTCGATTGGATTCGCAGAAAGCCGCCAGCACAGCGCACGGCCGCGCCTGGTGTGCGGTCTGTCCGCGTGGGTGCGGCCAATGATGACGCCGATGTGCCCGTTGGTGAGCTGCTAGCGCCAGGCCGGGGCCAGGGCGGGCCCATCAAGCGTGGCCGGGGTCGCCCACCTGGCGCGAAGAATAAGCCCAAGCCGCACCTGACGTGGGAAGAGGTACTGGACAAAGAGCTGGAGCGGTACCTGGCAAAGCTGCGTAAGGAGGATCCTGAACAATACGCGGCATTAATGGTCAAACACATGCTGGGATCCGAGTCTTACTGAGACATCCTGGAGGTGATCATTGGCCATGCGATCGTAGGTCAACAGCACGCACACAAAGAATTGCAGGAACTCGCCGTGCATGCTTTGAAGATAGCTCCCGAAGAGTGGCGGCGTCGACAGCCCTCAACACAGATGCCATCGACCGTAACGTCAACGCCGACGGACGTGGAGAACATGCCACCGTCGTTCCACCTTCCGCCTTTCCATCAGACAGGTGTCAACGTGCCAAAGATTGAGAGTGAGAAGGCTCGACCATGAGTCAGGTCACTAGCGGCCGCGACCACTGGAGCGGTGCGACATCGTGAACCCCATGACAATCTTCGTCATGGGGTTCACGGAGTGAGTCGATGGTATAAAGTAGCGCCGAAAGCTTAGATGTCGGTATACGGGCCGAATTGCGCTTTCCTGCGGTACTGGTCAGGCGAAGCATAGCCTTCTGTTAGCATCGGAGCCACAAGCCCGGTCTTATTCGGAGCGAACTCGCGTGCGGTGCCAAAGTCGATGAGCACGGGACGTCCGTCGTTGGTGAGCATAATGTTGCCCCGTTTAATGCCTCGATGCAACAGTCCTTGCTCGCGGACCCGTGCAAGCGCCGTTCCGACCTGTCGGATGTAGCCGACTGCCTCCTCCTCTGGAAGCGCACCCCGTTCGTGGATTACCTCGGCATGCGACTTGTCATTGACGAACTCCATCACCATGTAGGCGGTGTTGTGCTCCTCAAAGCAGGTGTAGACATCGACAATACCAGAGTTGTTGATATGAGCAAGGACTTGCGCTTCCTCCAAGAATCAGGTTTGCGTGGCCGCGAAATCAGGTTGCGCCTGGGTACTGATTGGCTGGATGTTGTTTACTCGCCGTTCCGAACTGTCCAGGAAGGCCTCTTTGATAGCAACCGGGCGACCTAAAGGCATCGCTGCCGAGACAGGTAATACCGAAACCGCCCCGGACCAGTACCTTCCACAAGGTGTATGCGCCATTCAGCAGTTTGGACCCATGGTCCAGCTGAGCAAACGGAGACACGAGGGGTGTATTGCAGACACGGCACGTTCTCGTCCCACTCGCGTTCTCGTGATTACAGGATGTGCAACGGAGCGTCACCAGATATCTCCTCAATACTCCGTATAACTAAAGCAAGTTATCTATCCGGTGCCCTGCACCGCACCCATTGTCCTATTGCGTGTGGAGCGGGATAAGGGACCTCTCTCGGGCTTCGCCGTCTCTCAGCCTGCGCAACGAGAGACCGGGGTAAAGGGCTGGTAGGAGTGGCGCGGGTGCTCTACTGCCTGGGATTGGATATAAGGGGAGTCGGCGAGGGTAGGCTCAACAGGCGCGGTCTTTTCCTACCTGGTAAGGGATCTACGCCGGGTCCTGCCAGTCCTCTGGAATGATGATCCGTGCGTCTATTCCGGCGTGTTCTTTGAGGAGGAACAGCAGATTACTGCCGCTAAGTAGCTCGAGTGGCTTACCCTGGGCGAAGTCAAAGGCGGCTTTTCCGTAGCCGCTGGTGGTGACGAGGATGCCTTTGGAAGCGCCTTCGTTGTGCACGGTGCCGAACAGATCGCGCACGGCTGTTACGCCGACAGTGTGCTTGTACCGCTTGGCCTGGATGACAACCTTTCCGCCCAGTATGGGACGGAGGTCGTAGGCGACACAGTCGACACCGCCGTCACGGGATGCCTGGGTCAGGCGTGTTTCTAGTCCCATGGACTCAAACAGATTGCTGATGAGGGACTCGAACTCACCGGGGGACAGATCCATGAGATTTGGACGTTGATCGAGCTGGCCAAGTACGTCAGACTGTTCGATAAACCGGGGATCGACCATGTTGAACTCTAGAATTGGGCGCACCGGTGCCAGGTCAGACGGGCTTCGCGACAGGGAAGCGTTCAAGACCTTCAGACATGCGGTCGGATCGACTTTGTCAAGGTTGATTGCTTGGAAGACGTCTCGGGTGGTTCGGACGGTGACGACGCATGGACGCACGGGCTGGCCCGTGCCCGGATCGATCGCGTCGATATATCCGTTGAACACGATGGTTTCCATGTGGTCGGGATGACCGTACCGGAACAGCTCGTGGATGGTGCGGAGGGTGACTTGGGCGATAACGCGGAGATACAGTGATTTTCGCTGGATTGCCGGACGAGGCACCGCTATAATGGAGCCTTTCTTCTTATTAAACTTGTAAGATTCGATTGGCGGCACAGTATCGATGGACGGCAAGGTATATGCCACGACAAGCTGCTTTGATTCTGGGACGTAAGCCACCTCGGCATCTTGCAGAAAGTTCTGGGGATACGGACTAGCTTTCAGGATAAGGATACAGTAATTTTTAATGGTATCCGGGTCGCCTGCCAAGTACGCTTTCGCTGTCTCACCGCTTTTGTAAGCTAGTGCGTCGAAGGCTGCCATCAATTGATTACCAGTCGCCAATATCTGCTGTTCGACTGTCCTTTTTTCTATTGACTCGAAATCAAAAAGATGGTCATCTAATTGTTCACGAGTATATATGACATATACCTCATAATCATACTTAGATAAAATATTCCACCACTTTGCGTTAATTTCGTTGAGCCGCCCTCTCCGTTTTAATAGAGGAACATCATTATGGATTTTGAGAAGCGTTATAGTTCCTGAGTCAAATTTTGGTTTACGCGTAACAGAATCGTGGAGAAGTGACTCAAGGGAGGCTAAGTAGTCGGAGAGAAGGCGATTCATTCTTTCGGTTTTAAAATCACTATATACGTATGTCATTGAGACTTTCTTTTAATCAACTGCGTCGAGGCCGCACGGCAGACTCGCTGCCGCATACCCACAATCACGACGCTAATGTTCAGAGGAAGGATTTAGTACCTACCTACTACTTGTAGCCATGACTATGAGATTGTGAGTTGTTGCAACCCGAATCACCAGCGAGACCTTCGTGAAGGAGTGTTTGAAACTGGGCAGCATCTTCCTTAACGTGCTTGTTGCGTGACGCGATTAGCGTGGCTCGTGATTCTGCGATATTGGTTCCTCGGCTCATAAAGATCTCCTTTTTGCCGTGTAAATTCTGACCCGTGAGCCTATGCAAGTATCACATGCCCTGTATTGGGTCGTCATCACGCCAAGGTGGGAATCCTTTTTTTCTAGGACAGCAAAGTGGGCTGGGGTGGGATACACGGGACGGTCTGACCATCGTGGAGTAGCTAGGGAGACATCCGATGTCGCGCCGCAATCCGCGTCCCAATGCCGAACGAGAGGTCCGGCTGGAGTCGTTGCAGCAACGGTGTCGGCAGTGTGCAAGTCGGGCGGACCTAGCATACCACATCCAGCGGACGGTGGTGACGCTGGAGGGGCTTTGCCGTCTGCGACTGGTGGTACACCGGTGTGGAGTCGGACGAAGTGGTTCGGCGCCGACATGCATGCGGTCGGCTGGGTGCTTCGAAGAGTTTCCAGCGCACCTGGGAACACGGCAATCCGCTCTTGCGCGTGGTGCACTTCGCCTTCCGCTAGAAGTCTGGCCGGAAAGTGGCCAGTAGCGGTACCCTGGAGTGAGCGAGGATAGCAGCAAGGGTGGAGTGGGCGTGTGAGGTGATCCAGCCGGCCCGGGACGACCACGGAGGGGGCATGCTCGGACGACGGAGCGCGCACGGCGGGCTGGTCGAGGCGGACCGGCGCTACGCTGACGTGGTGGGACGGGACACCTTCTACGGCTGGCTGGCGAGTCAGCGCGCACGGGTGGCACGGGGGGCGCTACCGGCTGGCAGCCCGGAGGAAGCCGCGCTCGTCGCTGCGGCCGGTCTGTTGAGCCGCGTGCTCTGCCAGGACGTGGAACGGCGGGAGAGCGGGCCGGTCATCAAGGAAGGGACGGCGCCCGATCGGCTGGTGTCCGTGCACGACCCTGAGATGCGCCACGGGCGCAAGCGTGCCAGCAAGCGCTTCGCGGGGCACAAAGCTGCCGTGGCGGTGGACACTGACGAGCAACTTATCACTGCTGTCGCCGTGCTGGCCGGCAACGCCGCGGACGCGACCGGCGCGCTCGATCTGGTGGAAGCGAGCGACGCTGCCGCCGACGGCGCCGTGGAGGAGACCTCTGGCGATTGCGCCTATGGGGACGGGCAGACCCGGCAGGCGTTCGCCGACGCTGGGCGGACGCTCTACGCGAAGGTGCCGGTCCTGCCCAACCACGGCGGCTTCCCCAAGACGGCCTTCCGCCTCGACCGGGAGGCCGTCGGCGGACCGATCTGCGCCTGCCCCGGCGGCCACACCACGGCCACGCTGGCGCCCTGCGGGAAGGGGCGCCAGGTCTTCGTCTTCCCTGTGGCGGTCTGCGCGGCCTGCCCGTTACGCGCCCAGTGCCTGACTGAGGCCAACGGTCGGACCACGCGCCGGACCACGCGCCGGACGGGGCGCACCATCCTCCTCCATCCGCAAGAAGAGCTGCTCCAAGCCGCCCGCGCCTTCCAGCGCAGCCCCGCCTTCGCCGAGGTCCGTCGCCGTCGGCAAGCCGCCGGACACCGCCTGGCCCGCCTCGTGCAGCTCGGCTGCTGCCAAGCACGCTATGTCGGTCGGGCCAAGACGCTCTTCCAACTGGCCCTGGCGGCTACGGTGGCGAACCTCACCCTCCTGGCCAGGTAGAAACTGCCTGACCTTAGGCGTGCGGGCGCCGAGGGCGTGTCCCATTCGGCCGCCATGCTCGCCGTCGCGTTGGTGGTCCTGCTGCTGGTCCTCCCGCTCCGCACTCGTCGTGCGTGGTCGGACCCGTGGCGCAGCACGACCTGCTGGTGCCGCTCAAGGCCACGTCCGGCCACTTTCCGGCCAGACTTCTAGTACGACAGCAGCACTTGGGCGGTCGTACACGACATACGGTATAGATAAGAGCGACCGAACGCAATATATTGCATTCTACAGCCGCAATTCATGCCCAAATATGCTAAGTGCTGTTGTCGTACTAGTCGGTCATCCCGTGTAGACGGACGCCTGCGCGCTGCTGGACGTGTACCTCGCCCAACGCGGGCAGGCAGGTCGTCTCCAGCGCATCCGGTTGGACCTGGACAGAACGGATGATCCGGTGCATGGGCACCAGGAGGGCGAAGCTTACCACGCCTACGTCGGCCAGCACATGGACCACCCGCGGCTCATCTTCGATGGCGATACGGACCAATGGATCACGGCGATCCTGCGGCCGGGCAACGCGCATGCAAGCCCGGGGGTTCTGTTGGTGCTCAGGCGCCTGATTCCGGCGCTACGGCGGGCTGGCTCCGGGCAGCCGGAGCGGCACGTCGCCACCTCAATACCCTACGCCTCCAACTGCTCAAGGTCGGCGGTCCCGTCTGCCAGCTCCTCTCCCAAGTCCGCCTGCATCTCGTTCCCGGGCAGCCCAGTCAACACCTCTGAGCCTTGCTCACCGCTCCCTTCGCCTCCCCGTGAATAATTCGGGCGTGAGACATTCCGCGGGCTCAAGGATGCTCGGGTGTTCATTGATCAGTGGCGCGATGTCGCAGAGCATATCGATGAGACTCGACGGAATCGTCGTGCTCCAGCAAGGAGCCGAGGCGTGCGGCGTAGTCGGACACATCGTAGTAATAGGATATTACTCTCACCGAGGTAAGCCACTACGTTAAGGTTCTACGGAGACGATGAACGCCAGTCACTCGTGTAGTTCGTGTGGACGTGAGGAGTGGCCACTTTGTGAGACAGCGACTTGGCGCGCAATAATACAAATGATGATCTGAAGCAGTGCAGCAGGGTCGCTCGGATCCATCTTCCGACGGACTCAGACATCGACTGGCATCATCGTACTCGGTACATCAGATCGACGGCTCATAGGAGTTCGCGTTCCCGAACAACGATCTGGTCTAGCTGCTAACATTTTCACCTAAGAAGCATTGATAACAGATCGTTCCCAAGGCTCGGAAGCGAGGCAATACGTTGGCCGTACCAGACTACCAGAGCATCATGCTTCCACTCCTCAAGATCGCAGGTGACGGGAAGGACCGAACGCTCACCGACGCCATCGAGGAACTCGCAACTCAGTTCAGGCTCAGTGAAAATGATAGAAAGGAAATGTTACCTAGCGGGATGCAACCCAGGTTCGACAACCGCGTCGGATGGGCTAAGACGTATTTAGGAAAAGCAGGACTTCTTGAAAGCAGTGGACGCGGACGCTTCCGGATCACGGCACGCGGCCAACACTTGCTCCTAGAACATCCACAACGCATCACCGCAAAGTCGTTGGAGCGGTTTCCGGAATACCTTGAGTTTAAGAAATCTACCCGTGCGTCTGCTGGTGCTCCGAGTCAGAGCAAGCTGGTTGACGATGAAAAGCCAATACAAACACCTGAAGAACTTCTCGAGGCGAGTTACCAGAATCTCCGTCTGCAACTGGCTCAGGATATCTTGCACCACGTCAGCAGATGCTCTCCCAAGTTCTTCGAGAAGCTCGTGGTCGACTTGCTCCTCGCCATGGGCTATGGAGGATCGCGCCTGGACGCGGGCCAGGCGGTCGGACGTAGTAACGATGGCGGCATAGACGGCATCATCAAAGAAGACAAGCTCGGACTGGATGTGGTCTATATTCAAGCGAAGCGTTGGGAAGCTCAAGTTGGGCGTCCGATAGTTCAAGCGTTTGTCGGGAGCCTTGAAGGGCAACGAGCGCGGAAGGGCGTTCTCCTTACCACGTCGAAATTCTCAAATGATGCACGGGACTACGCGGAACGCACGGAAAAGAGGATCGTGCTCATCGACGGTGAGCAACTTGCACAGCTCATGATTGATCACGGTGTGGGTGTTGCGGAGGTGGCATCTTTTACTGTGAAGAAGATCGACTCCGATTATTTTAGCGACACACATTGATAGTCTATTTTCTGGGACGCCCTGTTCTAGGAAGATTAGCATCTGACAAAGGTAGCGCGGATACCGGGTCGAGGCGGCTATTCACGCCGAGAGCAGGTGAATCATCGATCGATAATTAGTATTCACCGACGCGGCGTGCTGGATGTAGATGCATCGACGTCGGTGGGCGGCAATCAGATATCCCGACGCCGCACCCTGAAGACGACATATAAGTATTGATCCGTCAGCAGCGCGATACGCCCGAAATAGGCGACATAAACGGGATTTGGTGCGCAAGTCGCGGACACTAGAGGTCGATTGACTACCGATTGTCGTTCCGAAGGCGCAAAACTACGTCCCGACGTCGGCGGGGCACATCGGTAGAGGGTTCCACTGAGCAGTAGGGCAGTCGTGGAGTCGAAGGTGGACCGTACAGAAGGGTATGTCCGAGGTTTGTAGGAACGATTCTCCATGTCTTGAAACACATCCCCCCCTGTAACACGTCCCACTCCAGCTTGGACAGCCCTGGAGTCCACCCGGGAAATCTTGCGAGAATTGGTGCATCTTACACGGTTGAAACCCACAACCAGCGGCCCCATATGGAGATCCCAACAGTACGGGCGCGTGCAGCAGTGGCAGTCAGTGGTGTGAAAAACTCGCCGTCACATGTGTTTGCTACGGCCTTCATTTCTATCAACGGTGCCAAAAAGTAAGTCTTGACTCTCCCTGTCAACCTCGCTACGCTAGCAACAGGTAACGTCACGTGGTAGGTTGTGTCTCTCCATGCATTAACATACAAAGCGTAGTATCCATCTGAATCAGAGGGAGCCGTTATGGCGAGCACGTCGGGACTTGACATGCAAGCGATGGGGCAGTGGCTCTGGAAGGCTGCATGTCAAATCCGCGGCCCTCTCGATGCGCCCAAGTACAAGGACTACATACTTCCACTGATCTTCCTGAAACGGCTTTCCGATGTCTTCGATGACGAACTTACGCATCTGGCCACAGAATACGGAGATCGCTCCCTCGCGGAGACCCTCTCCGCGCAGGATCACCACCTCGTCCGCTTCTACCTCCCCGAAGAAGCCCGCTGGCCCACGATCAGCCGTCGCACCGTAGGGCTCGGCCAGTATCTGACCGACGTCGTCCGCACCATCGCCCGCGAGAACCCCGACCTGCAGGGTGTGGTGGACGCCATCGACTTCAATGCCACCAACCAGGGCCAGCGGGTGCTCGACGACCCTGGATTGCGAGCGCTCGTGCAGATACTCGGTGAGCACCGCCTCGGCCTTGACGACGTTCCGGCCGATGTCCTCGGCAATGCCTACGAGTACCTGCTGCGGAAGTTCGCGGAGGGACAGGGACAATCGGCCGGCGAGTTCTTTACCCCACCGGAAATCGCGCTCCTCATCGCACGCGTGCTGCGACCGGAGCCGGGTGCCGAGATCTACGACCCCGCGTGTGGTTCAGGTGGCATCTTGATTAACTGCTTTACCGACGTACTGGACCGCTTTGGAACCCACCAGGGCACACGCCGCTCCTTCCCGCCCGACGTCGAGCCGCCCCGCCTCTACGGGCAGGAGTGGAACCACTCCACCTATGCCCTCGCTCGTATGAACGCATTCCTCCACGACATGCGTGCCGTCATCGCTTTGGGCGACACCTTTACCCGCCCTGGCTTCACCGCAGGCGATGGCCGCCTCCAGCAGTTCGATGTCGTGGCGGCAAATCCCATGTGGAACCAGGATATCGAGGCGACACTGTACGCGCACGATCCGTTCGAGCGTTTTCACCACGGCGTACCGCCATCCTCCAGTGCCGACTGGGGTTGGCTCCAGCACATGCTCGCCTCGCTCAAGCCTGGTGGCCGCATGGCGGTGGTGCTTGATACCGGCGCCGTCAGCCGTGGCAGTGGCAACAGTGGGGCGAACCGCGAGCGTGACATCCGCAAAGCGTTCGTGGAAGGTACCCTGACCGGACGGGGCGATCTGATCGAAGCCGTCATCCTGCTACCCGAAAACCTCTTCTTCAACACCACCGCCCCCGGCATCGTCCTGGTCGTTAATATGGCCAAGCGTCACCGTGGCCAGATCCTGCTCGTCAATGCGAGCAAGCTGTTCCTGAAGGGCAGGCCGAAGAACTACTTGACGTCCGAGCACGTAGAGCATATTGCCATGCTGTACCACACCTGGGTCGATGAAGAAGACACAACTGCCGTCATCACCTCTGCTGACGCCGCGAAGAACGACTACAACCTCTCCCCCGGCCGCTACGTCTCCACTGCTGATAAAGAAGACGTCCTACCCCTCGAAGACGCCGTGGTGCTGCTACGAGAAGCCGAGGAGGAGCGGGTAGAGGCGGACGCGGCGCTGAACGAGGTGCTGACGATGCTGGGACTCAATCGACTTGCATAGCATGCCTGAGCATCATCCAAATAACCGCCGAGTACCTTTACTGAGTGCCGATGATCAGGTGGAATTGAACACCTTCACTAGCGACATATGGCAAAGTTTCGTACTCGGTGATGTCCTCGATTTGTGCTCAGAGGGCATTGATCCTGTGCATGCACAGTCACTTTCCTACGTTGGCTTGGAACACATTGAACCCGCCAGTCCATCTATTGCGAGATATGGAAGAGCATCCGATGTACGTAGCCTGAAAACACTGTTTCGACGTGACGATATCCTTTATGGCAAACTTCGGCCGTATCTGGACAAGGTTGCCCGTGCGGATCGAGACGGCATTTGTTCCACAGATATCCTTGTCTTACGTTCGAGGCAAATCGCGGACAGTGGCTTTATGGCTCTCCTCTTGCACACGCGAGCGTTTTTAGCCCACGCTGTTTCCACGACCACCGGTGTCAATCATCCGAGAACATCATGGAACTCTCTTCGCGTGTATCGGTTAGAGTTACCTCCCCTTCCCGAGCAGCGAGCCATCGCCCACGCGCTCCAAACCGTGCAGCGAGCACGCGAGCAGACCGAGGCCGTCATCGCCGCTACCCGCGAACTCAAGCGGAGCATGATGCGCCACTTGTTCACCTACGGCCCGGTGCCCGTAGACCAGGCGGACAAGGTGGTGCTGAAGGAGACGGAGATTGGGCCGGTGCCGGAAACGTGGCGCGTTGTGCGCTTGGGCGAGGTTGCCGATAAGCCCGATTACGGCTACACCATGAGTGCCACTTGGTCACCAGTAGGGCCTCGATTCTTGCGAATCACAGATATACAAGATGAAAAGGTAACATGGTCAGCCGTTCCATACTGCGAAGCCGATAGTTATAGCGCCGCTAAATATAAAATTGAGCCCGGAGATGTTCTAATTGCGCGTATCGGCGCAACCACAGGCAAGGCTTATCGCATCAAGGATTGCCCTCGGGCCGTGTTCGCCTCGTACCTCATCCGACTCAGAGCTAAGCAACCACTCTTGTCAGAGTTCCTTGGCCATTTTATAAATTCATCCATATACTGGGGTCAGATCAACGCAGACAAAGGTGGGAGACTTAAGATGGGAGTAAATATCCCAATCTTAAAGAACTTGCTTACACCTATTCCTACAATGGATGATCAACGGCTCATTGCCTCTTTGCTTACTTCCCTGGATCATAAGCTTGCCGCTGAAGAATCCCGCAAGCAAGCCGTCGACACGCTGTTTAAGACGCTGCTGGATAACCTGATGACGGGCAAGGTGCGAGTCCCGGTGGGGCCCGAGCACATGGAGGAAGGTGACGCATAGTGGCGTTCTGGGTTGTCCGGGCGGGGAGATATGGTGAGCGTGAGGACGTGGCACTGGAGCAGAATATCGTGACGGGTGGCTGGCTCGCCATGCCTGACCTCACGAATATCCAGGCAAAGCCTGATATCGAGAGGATCTTCCGGGAAGCCTATCCTGAACGGAGCAAGATTATCTCGAACCAGGTGGGCCAACTCTGGGCGTTCCATGACCGGATTCAGACGGGTGACCTCATTGCGCTGCCCTTGAAGAAGCAGCCCGCCATCGCCATCGGCACGGTTTCCGGGCCATATACCTATCGTCCGGACTTGCCTGAGGACGCGCGCCACACGCGGCCTGTAAGGTGGATCAACAAGGTTCTCCCGCGTACCGCAATCGATTCCGATATCAGGTTCTCGCTCGGTTCGTCTCTTACCGTCTTTCAAGTTCAGCGCAACGATGCGGAAAAGCGTATGCGCGCACTCATTAGCGGCAAGGCTCCGCCAACGACTCACACACCCACAACGACCCTGGACACGAAAGAGGCGACAGGTGAATCCGTATCTGACGCAATGCAGGATATCGAGCAGTATGCGCGAGATCAGATTACGGAGCACATCCTCCGCAAGTTCAAGGGCCACGGACTGGCAAACCTGGTGAGCGAAATCCTCAAAACGCAGGGCTACTACACTCACGTCTCTCCAGTCGGAGCCGATGGTGGTGTCGATATCATTGCTGGCCGCGGTCCCATGGGCTTCGATTCCCCCAAGCTCTGCATCCAGGTGAAGTCCGGGCAGGATCCTATCGACGTCAAACCGCTCCGTGAATTGCATGGCATCTTGAAGACGTTTGGCGCCGACCAGGGGCTGATGGTTGCCTGGGGCGGCTACAAAGACACGGCACTCAAAGAAGCACGACAGCATTTCTTCCAGCTTCGCCTCTGGACGTCACAGGAACTGGTCGAGGCTCTCCTCGAGAACTACCACAAGCTCCCTCCAGGCATGCAGAACGATCTTCCCCTCAAACGCATCTGGGCGCTCGTTCCCACAGAAACGGAAGCGTAAATGAACGATAGGCTTAGCCATGCCATCCCTTGCTAGTGAGCGCGGTGTCGTTCAGGGTCCCCTCGCACGGTACGCGGTTGCTTCTGGTTGGACCTACCTGTCCCGCGATGAAGCGCTCCGACTGCGCCGTGGCGAAACCGGCATGGTCCTGCACGACATTCTGATACACCATCTCCAACGCCTCAATCCCGGCGTCGTCGACCTTGTGCGCGCTGAAGACATCCTTGGCCGCTTCATCCGTGTCGCGCCGACCGTCGAAGGCAACCTGCATGCATGGGAATACCTGAAGGGGCTCCGCACCGTCTTTGTCGCCGAGGAAAAGCGCGAGCGCAACATCCGCCTGCTCGACTTGGACGATCCCCTCACTAATAGCTTCCACGTTACCGAGGAGTTCACCTTCACCAACGGTGTCCACAGCATCCGCGCCGATGTGGTCCTCCTGGTCAACGGCATGCCCGTCGTCATCGTCGAAACGAAAGCCGCCACCCATATGGAAGGCATCGCCGAGGCACTCGAGCAGGTCCGCCGCTACCACCGCGAAGCACCCGAACTGCTCGCTGTGCTCCAACTGCATACCCTCACGCACCTCGTCCAGTACTTCTACGGCGGCACCTGGCGGCTTGGACGCAAAGACCTCTTCAACTGGCGCGACGAGCACGCCGGCACCTTCGAAGACCTGGTCAAAGCGTTCGTCAATCCGACGCGGCTCCTGCGCGTGCTGTCCGACTACATCCTGTTTACTCGCAAAGACGATGAACTGGCCAAGGTTGTCCTTCGTCCCCACCAGATGCGCGCCGCCGAGCGCGTCGTCGAGCGTGCCGCCGATGCCGAAAAGCGGCACGGCCTTGTCTGGCACACCCAGGGGTCGGGCAAGACGTACACGATGATCACCGTCGCCAAACTGCTCATTGAAGACCCCCGCTTCCAGAATCCGACCGTGCTCATGCTGGTCGATCGCAACGAACTCCAGGCGCAACTGTTCGGCAACCTGCAGAGCGTCGGCTTTGGCGATGTTGCCGTCGCACGTAGCAAGCATCATCTCGAACAACTGCTGCGGAGCGACCGCCGCGGCCTCATCATCTCCATGATCCACAAGTTCGACGGCATTCCCGCCACGGTCAGCAACCGCCGCGATATTATCGTGCTCGTCGATGAAGCTCACCGTAGTACCGGCCTCGACCTCGGCAACTACCTCATGGGTGCCATCCCCAACGCCACGTATATCGGCTTTACCGGCACGCCCATAGACCGCACCGCCCACGGCAAGGGAACTTTCAAAGTCTTCGGCGTCGACGACGCGCGGGGCTACCTCGACAAATACTCTATCCGCGAGTCAATCCAGGACGGCACCACCGTGCCCCTCCACTACGCCCTTGCCCCGAACGACCTCCTGGTCGACCGCGAGACGCTCGACCTCGAGTTTCTGAGTATGGCCGAGCTGGAAGGTGTCAGCGACCCCGAGGAGCTGAACCGCATCTTAGAACGCGCCGTCAAGTTGACCAACATGCTCAAGAACCCCGACCGCATGGAGCGCGTCGCAGAGCACGTCGCCCGACATTACCGCGAGAACATCGAACCGCTCGGTTATAAGGCATTCCTGGTCGCGGTTGACCGCGTCGCCTGTGTCCAGTACAAAAAGCTGCTTGACCGGCGCCTGCCGCCCGACTACTCCGCGGTCGTCATCAGCCACGCCCACGGCGACACGGGAGACCTCGCCGCAGTTAACCTCTCTGAGGAGCAGGAGCAACGCATCCGTGCGTCGTTCCGCAAG